>Ga0163150_10003581_pt1 | contig 21666 bp, 19 predicted proteins | sample OliLakLV19P2IB_FD_148628 | JGI IMG/M metagenome (GOLD analysis project Ga0163150, IMG submission 148628) | Freshwater microbial mat bacterial communities from Lake Vanda, McMurdo Dry Valleys, Antarctica - Oligotrophic Lake LV.19.P2.IB | ecosystem: Environmental > Aquatic > Freshwater > Lake >...
GAGAAACGGATAGAGGAGAAAGTAAAAAAACTTCATCGGCACAGCGCACCACAGCAGCATCGTTTCCGGCCGCCGGATCGCAAAAATCTTGGGCACCTGTTCGCCAACCACCAGATGCAGTGCCGTGATTACCGAAAATGCAATCACAAACGCCAGGACATGCAGCACTTGTTCGTTGTCAATTCCAAACAGCAGAAGAACGGGTTCCACCAGCCGGGCAAAAGCGGGTTCACCGACCCAACCGAGCCCCAGAGAAGCCATCGTGATTCCCAGCTGGCAAGCACTGAGCGATTCGTCCAGCCGTTTGGCCAGCCATTTGGCAGTTTTTGCCAGGGGCTTTCGATCGCGGATCATCTGCTCGATGCGCGAGATCCGGACCTTGACCAGCGCGAATTCAGCGGCCACGAAAAAGCCGTTCAGAATGATCAGAATGATCGCGGCGCCCAGCCAGGTTGCGGTTTCGGACCAGTTTTCCATGTCAGTCAGTCAATTCCCCGGGTCAGCGCCCGATTATCGACAGACAATGCCGGGGCCAACCAGCTTCTTTCCGAGGCTGCCAGCATAGCAGCCCTGGACGAATACGTCAGGACGAACGATTCAGCGGGGCAGGGGGCTGGATCGCTGGATCCCGGCAATCCGAAACCGCATTCCCCCGGCCCTGCGCCGGGGTTGGCGAAATTTGAATACCAGTAAAATGCTCCCCAACCCTCTCTACGTTTTTTCGCAGTTGAATCGCCTGGCGATTCAACTGCGAAAAAACGTATCTGTGGAGTGGCTCCCTGCTGGTTGTCAAATTCGTGCCCCACCGGGATAAACCCAGGTGGAAGCAAGTTGAGTTGTTCCAGCTTCGCTCGGCCCAATTTCGATCCGAGAATTGAAGTAACGATTCATGTTCAAATACTTTGTTCCCCGGATTGCAACCAACGACTTGTGGCCGATGTTTCGAAACTTGATTCTGGGATTGAGCTTTACTGCTGTGACCGGTTTACTGGATGATTACCCGGTGCATTCGTTCAGATTGGAACCCGCCAGCCAAAAAGCGGAGTGATTTGGAGCAACAAACGACATGACCGATTCTTCAGAATTCGAAATGCCGGTTGAGTCACCGGAGAAACGATCCGGTTCACGGTGGCAGTTTAGTTTGCGCGGGTTTATGATTGTCGTTGTATTGTTAGCCGTGCTGTGCGGATGGGTGACACGGCCTTTTCTCATCCCGGAACCCACTACAGTCATGATTCTTGGCCGGCTTACTGAAGGGAAAAGTTCCGAGATCGATCCACTTGATGACTACGAGATCGAATGGGGTGCCAGCCGATTACTGGCATCCAAAATTGCCAAAAGCAATTCTTTCGCAATCACACCGGATTGAAAAACGGATAGTCAAGGAATGGGTCGATCCCCTTCGGACAGTCCCCTTGATCGGACCAGTAACGTTGCACCACCGGGTCTACCGCTGTCGGTTGAAAATACGGGTGGATGGCGTTCACGAAAACTTCGTATTCCTGGTGGATCAAAACCATTTTCATCTGGCAGGGCCCGGAGCCGGAATCGTCACCGCGCCGGCTTTCTGGGAGGCAAAGGCCAAGCCATACTGACAATTCATCGTCCATGTTGAAATACCTTGTTCCCCGGATTGCAACCAACGACCTGTGGCCGATGTTTCGGGTTGCGATCATCGGCGCGGTCATTGCCGGGGTGTATGGGATTGCGCATGACCAGATTACCTACACGATCTCGGCAGAGTATTTCACGAAACTGAAATTCCGCCAGTTTCATTACGCTGATTTTGGACTGGGTGAGCGGGTCTTCGTCGCCACGATCGGATTCCTGGCAACCTGGTGGGTCGGTTTGGTGGCTGGCTGGTTTCTGGCCCGGCGGATGATCCCCAACCAGGACCTTTCTGTCGCTCACCGGAAAATTGCTGTCGGGACCGGAATCCTCGTCTGTAGCGCCGTGCTGTTTGGTGCGGCCGGTTTCGCTTATGGACTGTGGCGGGGCCCGGATGTTGACTATTCAGCCTGGGAGCAATCATTCCGGCAATTTGCGATCGACGACATCTGGTCATTCGTACGGGTCGCCTGGATTCACAATGCGAGTTACCTGGGAGGACTGGTGGGACTGATCCTGGCACTCCTGGCAATTCATCCGGAACCGAATGGTCCAGACCGGGACTCCGGGATTCAACAGGAAACTTCGGCGACTGGCCAATAGCCACCTGCAACCTATGCACGAACGTCACGAACACGAACAATATTTTTTCGACCAGGGGACGTTGGACCATCTGGCTGCATTTGCGTCGGACTGGAAGTCCCCCTGTGGTCTGTGCGCTCCCATGCTGGGAAAACGGCTGGCCGAAGAGGGAGTGCCGGTCACCATTCTCGATATTGACAGTCGTTTTGCCGGCATACCGGGTTATCGCCGGTTTGACGTTTACCGCCCCGAGTGGCTTGGCCAGGAGTTTGACCTGATTATTTGCGATCCGCCGTTTTTCAACGTATCGCTGTCGCAGCTGTTCGATGCAATCCGGACTCTGGCCTGCAACAAATTCACCCAATCGATCCTGATCAGCTTCCTCAGCCGCCGGGCCCCGGCCATTGCCGGAACTTTTGCACCCTTTGAAATCCGCGCGACAGGCTACTTCCCGTCCTGTCAGACTGTTCAAAAAACCGAAAAGAACTCGATCGAGTTCTTTGGAAATCTTTCGATCGACCAGACCCGACGACTGATCGCAGGACAAGACCCGAACACCGATACCGGGAAGGAGCAACAACAGTGACCGGCAAAGACCAGATTATTCGGATAGGGCGACGTGCGTTTTTGCAGAACGGGAGTCTGCTGATCGCAGCCGGCATGTCCTGGAACCCCTATGCCATTCTGGCGGATGAGTTTCTTTTGACCGGAACGATTTCCATAACGACATCAACGGCATTCACTATTGCACGCTCGTTGCTATGGTCGAGGGTTCAGGCGAGGAGAACAATGGCTATGCTCTGGTGGAAATTGATCCGAACGGGAACATTCGACTGACCGGATACCGGAAACAGGCAAGCCTGTTTGTGACCGGGTCGTTTCCGGTGGCAACCAATCTGGCGACCGCCCTGATCATGGCGATAGGGCTGGTGGGAGTCATTTCTGCAGTCCGGCGGAAACAGGCGATCCAGTGTGCATGCCTGGGTACCGTTTTCAATTTCCCCATGTCAGTGGTAACGATAGTGGAAAACAGCGCGATGCTGGCAATGGCCGTGATCATGCTGGTTGCTGGATAGGCAATCTTGCGGCAAGTGAAAAAGCGGCGTTGGTGATTGGTGATGAAATGCGCAAAATGAAAGATAGTCGATTCAGGGCGAATGGTGGCGTTTACAGGGAGGTGGCGGGTTGTCGAAGAAACGCAGCAAGTTGTTCCGGCGGAAAAAGATGTTTCGGCGGCGAACGCCGGCTGGTTCGTCCCCCGGCACGTTGCCCGACAGCGTCCCGTCCGGAAACGTCAAACTGCAACTGATCCAGATTGAAAAGGATAAATCTACGGACCGGATCCTGGATGGAATAGGGGAACTGGCCAAAGCGTTCCGGTATACCCCGACACCACGCCCTGGCAATTCCGATGTTCCATCAGCCGGTGTGCAACTGGAACCGGGAACCATCAGCTGGCTGGATGTCGAAAACCTGAGTGACAGCAAACTGTTGGCCTACTTGGGCGAGATGTTCGGTTTGCATCCGCTGGCGATGGAAGACGTAGTCAACGTGCACCAGCATGCCAAGGCGGATGTCTATGGTGACACGCTGTATCTGGTTGCCAGGATGCCTGTCGCGGCCGAGCATTTTGAAACGGAACAGGTCAGTATCTTTTTGAAACCCGGATTGATCATCACGTTTCAGGAAAAGCCGGGGGACTGTCTGGACGGGGTTCGGACCCGAATTGCGCACGGCCGGGGGAGGATCCGCCGGATGCCTGCGGATTACCTGGCGTATGCGATTTTTGATGCGATTCTGGATGGCTTTTTTCCGCATCTGGAGTCGCTGGAGCACCAACTGGACCTGGTCAGCGAGCAACTGGTTTCGGATCCGGGCAAGGAAACCCCGATGTTGTTGCACAACATCCGGGCAGCCCTGTTGATCATTCGCAAGTATGGCCGACAGCACCGGGACGCAATTGCCAATCTGCTGCGTGACAAATCCGGCATCGTTTCGGCTGAAACCGCTCCCTTTTTCCGGGATTGTCTGGACCATTCGGCGCAGATTATCGAAGCGGCGGACATTTATCGCGAAACGTGCGGCGAGTTGCGGGAACTTTACTTTGCCGGTCTGACCCAGAAGAACAACGATGCCATGAAGGTTCTGACGGTGATCGCAACGCTGTTTATCCCGATGAGCTTTGTGGCTGGTGTGTACGGGATGAATTTTGACACCAGCGCGTCGCCGTTGAACATGCCCGAACTCCATTGGGCCTGGGGCTATCCGTTTTCACTGGCCGTCATGGGCCTGCTGGGAGGCGGCCTGCTGTGGTACATGGTTTACAAGAAATGGCTGTAGCCGCTGTGGGGACCACTTTCATGTTTCAATTATTCGACAATATCGTAGGCATCGGACATTGAACCTTCCCGGTTTGGAGTTTTGCCCCACACGACTACAATTGAAAATGCCATTCAAAAGAACCTGAACCGGAATTTTTTATGATTCGCAAGACACTGGACGATCACATTGAGCTCACTCCAGGTGTGTGTGACGGGCAACCCAGAATTGCCGGACATCGGATTACTGTTCGTCAGATCGTTACCTGGCACGACCGGATGGGGATGTCCGCTGACCAGATTGCTACCGAACATGGAATTGCAATTGCCGACGTGTATGCCGCACTGGCATATTATTTCGATCACCGCGACGAAATTGACGAACGGGCAAAGTCCGACGCTGAATTGATCGAACAAGTTCGGGAATCCAGTCCGTCCCGACTCAAGCCGAAGCTACCGGGCAACCCATCCAATGGTTGAACGTGTTCGATATTATTTGGACGAACACGTATCGCGGGCAGTCGCTCAAGGCCTGAAGAGGCGCGGCGTTGATGTTGCTACCGCTGCTGAGATGAACATGCTGGCTGCGACTGATATCGCGCATTTGCGATTGGCTGCAGACGAAGACCGGGTAATCTTCTCACAGGACACCGATTTTCTTCGTCTTCATGCGGCAGGCCACCCTCATGCCGGCATTGTGTTTGCAACTCAACAGACAGGGATCGGCACGATAGTCGGTGGACTGATGCTGATTTTCGAATTGGTTGGCCCGGATGAAATGAAAAATCACGTTGAGTTCATTTGACGTCGTTATTCACACCGGGAAGTTTTCCCCGGCGATTCGATCATCCGCTTTACCAGGGACAATCGAGTAGGGTCCGCTGTGGGGACCAATTCGTTGCCCAGACAAAAACCGGTGCTTTGGTCCGCACAGCGGACCCTACAATTGCTGCCGTTAAAGGCCTGCAATGGTTAGAAAGCGGTTGTTGGCGGGTTGCCGTTGAATTGGGGTGGCGGTTGCGGTTAGTCTGGTACGGGATCTGTCCCGACCCTGATTTTCTTTCCGGAGACTGCCTTCCGGATTTGGTGCACTGCACGTACATGACCGATCGCAGCCTTTCTGATTCTGATTCTTTTGCCAGCTCGCCCCGGGGAAATGACGAAGGCGTTGCGATGCATTCGGCGGGCGTTCCGGCCAGAGTGGGCTCGAACAGCTCAGCAACTGCCCGACAGACTGGTCCGGAAACCGGAATAGAACCGTACCCCCACGAAGCGTGGAATTTCAACACGATGAGCGGGTACCAGGTCTTGCTCCGAACGGGGTGGATCTTCAAAACCGAGAGTCTGGTCATGCCGGCGGTGTTGGACATGATCGGCGGGTCGGCGTGGTTGCGCGGATTTCTGCCGATGCTGAACCGGTTTGGACAAAGCGTTCCGCCGATGATGGCAGCGGGGCATGTCGGCAATTCGCGAAAGAAAAAACGCTGGCTGGTCGGCACCACGGGACTGATGGGAATCATTTTCCTTGCCCTGGCCGTGCTGTGGCAATGGACGGGAACGCTTTCCGCCACCTGGATGTCGCTGGCGGTGCTGGTGCTGTACGCGATCTTTTTTGCGTGTACAGGCGTTAACCAGTTGGTTGTGTCATCGTTGCAGGGAAAACTGATACCGGTGTTGCGGCGGGGCGAACTGATGACCGTCAGCAGTCTGGCCGGATCGGCATTGGCCATTTTTTGCGCCTGGGTCCTGCTTCGGCGCTGGATGACCGGCGACACCGCGGACTTCACCTCGATCTTTGCATTCACCGGTGTGTTGTTTCTGGCAGCCACGTTTGCTTCGATGCTGTTTCGCGAGGAATGCGACGGATTCACTCCGACAAAATTTTCGATGCGAGGCCTGGCGGTTGATACGGTTGCGGTCCTGCGCAACGATCGCGAGTTTCGGCTGGTGGCCCTGACCGCCTGTCTGTTCGGCATGATGATGACTCTGTTTCCGCATTACCAGGCGATTGCGCGAACGCGACTGAATCTGGACCTGGGGAGCCTGGTACCGTGGATCATTGCCCAGAATCTGGGGGTGGCCCTGTTCAGCGTGCCGATTGGCTGGGTAACGGACCGTTTCGGAAACCGGTTAGCGCTGCGGTTTTTGATGTTTGGTTTGTGCCTGATACCGCTTTTGGCACTGGGAATTTCGTCTGTCGAAAACGCCTCCGAACACTGGTTTCTGATTGTGTTCGGATTGCTGGGGCTGACTCCGGTCGCCATGCGGACTTTCAACAACTTCACGCTGGAGATGACCGAACGGAAACACCAGCCGCGATACCTTGGAATTTTAAGCCTGTTGATGGCCGGCCCGGCGATTGTGGCCTCGGTCGCAGTGGGTTTGTTGATCGATTATTGGGGATACGAATTTACGTTTATCCTGGTGACAGCTTGCCAGATTGGCGGCTTTCTGATGACTTTCTGGCTGGTGGAACCCCGTCATAAGGCCCGTAAATCGCAGGAAATGCACGCCGTTCGTTGACAAAAACGAACCCATACCGCGACAATGGCGTATGAACCGGTTTGGCTCTGGTTCCTTTCAGACCGTTCTATTCTGCGGTCACTGGTGTTGAAAATACTGTTAAAGACCATCTGTTACCACGGTTACCAACTGTTCCGTGGTCATTCCGTTAATTGAGGGAGATTTTTTCAAATGCTTTGCAAGACATGTTTGTGTGCAGGATTGTTCGTCGCTACCGGCCTGTTTTTTCAGGACTCCACGACAACCCGTCAGGAAGGGACTGCGACCGTTGCCACCCAGGATCAGGCCGTCGCAGCGCCGAAAGTCGATCTGGAAGGAATCAAATGCGTGGTGAGGGGTGAAAAAGGGAAAGCGTCGGCGGATCACGCCGTGGCCTACCGTGACGGCCAGGTATATCTGTGCTGTGCGAAATGCGTGGAAGCATTCAACAAGGATCCCGACTCATATGCCGCCAAATCCAATCACCAGTTGGTATTGACTGGCCAGTATGCCCAGACCGGTTGTCCGATTTCGGGTGGCGAAGTTTCTGCGGAATCCAAACTGGTGGTGGCCGGAGTTGAAGTCGGTTTTTGCTGCGACAACTGCAAAGGCAAAGTCGATGCGGAAAAGGACGCAACCGCCCAGGCGGCACTGGTATTCGGAAACGAAGCTTTCGAAAAAGGCTTTGCAAAGAAGGCTTCTGCCGTGTCGGTTGCCGGCATGAAATGTTTCTTTATGGTGAAGAAGGACCTGCTCGAAGACAAGTTCGTCGAGTTTAACGGCGGCAAAGTGTTCTTCTGCTGCGATTCGTGCATCAAACGTTTCAACAAGGATCCGGAAAAGTACGCTGCCAAGGCCAATCAACAGCTGGTCCAGACCGGACAGTACGCCCAGAAGGGCTGCCCGATTTCGGGTGCCGATGTCGATCCGGAGCAATCGGTTGAAATCAACGGCGTGAAGGTTGCTTTCTGCTGCGCCAATTGCAAAGGCAAAGCCGAAGCGGCAGACGAAGACGCCCGGGCCGAACTGGCTTTCGGTGCCGAAGCGTTTGCCCGCGGATTCGCCAAGAAATAGTTTTCCGGAACCCCGGAGACTGGGCTGAGACCCCCAACTGATTTTCAATACCCGTCGTCGTTCTCCGGAACGACGGCGGGTTTTTTCGTGGAACGGGCTCCCAAAACGGCAAAGTCGCAGGAGGTCTTTTGGAAATGTTTTGAAAAACATCCGCTAGCGTTTGCCGGCAGAAACTGGAGTATGCGGATTTTGCTGCTGCGGGACATACTTGCCCTTCCTGAAATTGCCGACCTGCCGAAAACGCGAAAGGATTTCGCGCCATGAAGTTATTCCTGTCCGTTGGTGAACCGAGCGGGGACCTGCACGGGGCCAACCTGATTCGCGATTTGAAAACCCACGATCCGTCGCTGGAATTTGACGGATTTGCCGGGCCCAAGATGCAGGCAGCGGGTTGCAGCAGCCTGTTCGACCTGACCCAGCTTCCGGTCATGTTTTTCGCAGCGGTAATCTGGAACCTGCGCACGTTTCGACGCCTGATGCGTGAGGCTGACGTTTATTTTTCTGAAAACCAGGTCGATGCAGTCATTCTGATTGACTATCCCGGTTTCAACTGGTGTATAGCGAGGCGGGCAAAGAAACACGGCATTCCAGTTTTCTACTACGGCGTGCCCCAGATGTGGGCATGGGCTCCATGGCGAATCCAAAAACTCCGAAAGCTTGTCGATCATGTCCTCTGCAAGTTGCCATTCGAGCCGGCCTGGTTCCAGGAGCGGGGGGTCAAGGCAAATTACATCGGCCATCCGTTTTACGATGAAGTAGTCCGGCAGAAAGTCGATCGGGACTTTGTCGACAGGATGTCCGATCCGGAATCTCCGCTGCTGTTACTTTTGCCCGGTTCGCGAAATCGCGAGGTCGACCGGAACTGGCCAGTCTTGCGCGAATCCGCCCGCCGGACGCTGGCACGAATTCCCGCAACGCGGGTTGCTGTCGGCTGTTTTTCCGAATCACAACGGCAGCAGGTGCAGGCGGATGTGACGGCCAGGGGATTGCCCTTCGATGTCTTCTGTGACCGGACCCCCGAGCTGATCCGTTCGGCCAATGTTGCGATCGCCTGTAGCGGTTCGGTTTCACTCGAGCTTCTGGCCGCCCGGTTACCGACCCTGATCGCCTATCGGCTGACCCGGTTCCAGCATTTTCTGGCGGAACGGTTTCTGGTGTGCCGGTATATAACGCTGGTGAATTTGATGGATTGCAATTCGATTTCCCGGGGGAAACGGCCGCTTTACAACCCCGATAGTCCGGGAGCCGATGCCTGCCCGATGCCAGAATTCCTTTTCTCCGGAAACAGTACGCCCGATATCGCGGGTCGCGCGATTGAACTGTTATCCAGTCCTGTAGCGTTGCAAAATGCCCGCCAATGGCTGGACCGGATTGCATCAAAACACGCTGCACCAGGTGCCAGCGGCCGGGCTGCAGAGCATATACTGAATTCGCTGTCGCCCGTTCGCGACCAAGTCGTTCGCAATCAAGCCGCGTAAGACCGGTGACCCGTTGAAAGGACATGTTGCGGGCGAGAAGCAGTTGCGATGGTCCATTCCGAACCCTGTTATCGAGAAAGCCTGTCGAAATGTTTTTGGCCGAACCCAACCGGACCCCCTACGACCTGAATTTTGAGCTATTTGGCATTCCGGTGCGCGTTCATCCGCTGTTCTTTTTGTTGCCGGTACTGTTGGCTGGCGGCGCGCTTTCGTCGGCCAGTATGAACGTCGGGGTTGGTCTGATTGTTGTCTGTTCCGTTTTCTTTGTATCGATTCTGGTCCATGAACTGGGGCACTCGTTCGCATTCCGGTATTACGGCATTTCTTCGCACATCACGCTGTATTGGCTGGGCGGACTGGCGGTACCCGATGGAACTGGCTGGGGGAGATCCAGCCGGAGTGCAGGGTCGCCCATGTCGCAGATTGTGATTTCCCTCGCCGGTCCCTTTGCGGGCTTTGCCCTGGCCGGTGTTTTTGCCGGTATTGCGTTGGCGTTGGGGGCGAATATCAGCTTCCATTTGGAGGGGATTTTTCCATCGCCCCGACTCGGACTGCCCGAAGGAGAAATCAACGACCGCGCCGCGCTTTGGACATTCCTCGGAATCGGATTGTGGATCAACGTTTTCTGGAACGTGCTGAATCTGATGCCGATCAACCCTCTGGACGGTGGCCAGGTGGCCCGGCAGATCTTTGTGATGAATGATCCCTGGAACGGAATCCGGAACGCGACCATCCTGTCGATTGTCGTTGCCGGACTGATCGCAGCCTGGGGACTTTCCCGGGGCGATCATTTCATGGGGATCATGTTTGGGATGCTGGCATTTTCCAACTACCAGACCCTGGCGATGACTGGTCGGGGAGGATACGGCGGGGGCAACCCCTGGTAATTTCGCAGTTCTGCGCAGTCTGCAGCGGGGGAAATGACCTGCAAAATCTGCGCAATCGGCAAACTTTCTCAAGTTGCTGCTCGCCTCATTCCGAAAACGATGATGTGCAGATGCGGGGGGGCATTCCGGATGATCGTGCGCGCCAACATTTTTTTGGTGTCTATCGCCCTATTGAAACAGGAACAACGGACTCAGGCTGTGCCAAAAGCATTTGTGGTTTGAGTCCATCATGCCGTGTCAACTGCCGCTGACATAACGAATTCCCGAAGACGGTTCCCGGAGACCGGGCCGACCGGGTTCGCCGCTGCGTGGATCGCAGGATGGGGGCGGATGGCTATCGAACTTTTCGTGGCCGCCGGAGACTTCAGCCTGTTTTTCTGGAGGGCCATGGTCTGGATGGTGACCAGGTTTCCGCGGTTCGAAACCCTCTGGCCCAACTTTCACCAGATTGGTGTCGCCAGTCTGCCCGTCGTTGCGTTGACGGGAACTTTTATCGGCATGGTCCTGGCGGTTCAAAGCTATTACCAATTTCACCAGCTGGGGCTGGAAACGAGACTCGGTGGCGTGATCAACTTGACACTGTTGCGAGAGTTGGGACCGGTACTGGCAGCGACGATGCTGGCCGGTCGAGTGGGGAGTTCAATGGCCGCCGAACTGGGGACCATGCGGGTTACCGAACAGATTGATGCCTTGACTGCGATGGGTGCGAACCCGATCCGGTATCTGGTGGTTCCGCGGTTTCTGGCTTGCCTGCTGTTGATTCCGGCCCTGACTATCATGGCAGATTTCATGGGAGTTGCTGGCGGGCATTTCTACAGCGTGATGGTGCTGGGTATCGACATGCACCACTATTGGCACAACAGCGCCCTGTTCGTCTCGGAGTTTGACGTGATGGTTGGTTTGTTCAAGAGTTTCTTTTTTGGCGCAGCCATTTCGATGATCAGTTGTTATCAGGGTTTTCACTGTGCGGCTGGTGCAGAGGGTGTTGGCCGGGCCGCGACGGCGTCGTTCGTCTACTCATTTGTCGCGATCCTGGTGCTCGACCTGTTTTTGGGCATCGGCCTGGATTCCATATACTTTACTTTGTACCCCGAAGGTAACCGGTCGCTGTAAACGGCCGGCAATTTGATGATTGAACAAATGATTGAGTCGCAGGAACCACTGGTCGAACTGGCGGATGTTTCCGTCAGTTTTGACAGCCAGACGGTTCTGCGCAACATCAATCTAAACGTTCCGGCCGGCCAGACTGTGGTCCTGATGGGCGAGAGTGGTTGCGGCAAGACGGTGCTGCTGAAAACGATCATCGGACTGGTTCATCCCCAGATCGGAACGGTCCGTTTTGACGGGCGCGAGATCAGTACACTGGACGACCGGGAAATCAGCCGACTTCGACTGCGGTTTGGATTTGTGTTCCAGAACGCAGCGCTGTTTGACAGCATGACGATTGCACAGAACGTGGCGTTTCCCCTCCGACAGGACGGACGGTTTTCCGATTCGCAGGTCCGGGAACTGGTGCTCAGCCGGCTGAACGAAGTGGGATTGCCCGGCAACGTGATTTACAAAAAGCCGGCTGAATTGTCAGGCGGCATGCGGAAAAGGGTGGGACTGGCCCGGGCCCTGGTCATGAACCCGGAAGTGATCCTGTACGACGAACCGACTACCGGACTGGATCCGATCATGACCGACATCATCAACCAGCTGATCATCCGGACCCGTCGGAAGAACCCGGTGACAAGCATAATCGTCACGCACAATATGGAGACGGCCCGAAAGGTTCCGGACCGGGTGGTGATGCTGTATCCATTGTGGCGACTGGACCCGGACGAGCCGCAGATTATTTTCGACGGTCCGCCGGAAGGAATGGACTCCTGCCGGGACCGCCGGGTCCGCCAATTCGTCAATGGCGAAGCAGGACAACGGTTGATGGAAATGGTCAGTGAGCAGGTGGTCGGCGAATGGTAAAGAGCGATTGGAAAAGGCGGGTTTTTCGGCTATGCGGAACAGGGGAACTGGACTGACAGATGGATGATCGTTGGGTGCAATTCAGGGTTGGCTTGTTCGTCGTTTTGGCGATGATCGTGCTGGGCCTGCTGATCTTTCTCAACAGCGAAGGCTGGACCAGCCAGTATTCGCTGCTGGTGAAGGCGCGGACGGCACCGGGCGTGACGCAAAATACCCCGATTCGCCGGAACGGAATCCTGATCGGCCGTGTGGGAAGTGTCCGCTCGGAGGACGACCATGTGGAAATCATCATGCGCATCAACGACAGTGCCGGAGTTTACCAGAAGGAGATCTGTTCCATCGGAACCGATTCGTTTCTCGGTGATGCCGCGATCGAAATAGTCCCGGTTGGCAAGGATGAACGTGGAGAGAAGCTCAAGGACGGGGAGGCCATGCAGCTGGTCAGTGTACGGCGAAATCCGATGGAAATTGTCGATGTTGCGATCAATCTGGAAAATGACATTGCCGACACACTGCTGGCGATCCGGATGGCCGGATTTTCCATTCAGGAAGCGGGAATTGGTGTCAAGGACATTACCGAGCGCGTCCAGGGTGCACTCGGCGAAAACAACGGCGAGTTCCGGCAATTGCTGACCAACTTCAAGGAGACGAGCGAGAAAGCCAAACTGGCGCTCGACAATTTCAATCGCATTTTCGAAGGGATTTACGAAGTCGTTGGTGATGAGGATTTCAAGACCCGCCTCCGGGAATCCGTACAAAAACTTCCCGAGATCTTTGACGAGCTGCGGATTACCGTCTCCGATACCCGCGAGACCATCAATTCGTTTCGGGAGATCAGCGGCTCTGCAAAAACCAATTTGAACAACTTCGAAGCCTTCACCGAATCTCTCCGCGACAACGGCCCGGAGATTCTGGAACAGGTCAACACCAGTTTGAAGAAAGTGGATGAAGTCATCGCCGAAGTCAAAAAGTTCTCGGGTTCACTTGCCAAATTCCAGACTGGCGAAGGGACCGTTGGAAAACTGCTGAACGATCCCGAGCTGTACGAAAACGTCAACAAGGCGGCGGCGAATATCCGCGACATGACCATCCAGCTTCAGCCACTGGTCAACGACCTGAGAATGTTCGCCGACTCGATCGCCCGCGACCCGCGCCAGTTGGGCGTTCGCGGTGCCATGGATGCACGGCCGCTGGGAACCGGATACAAGGGAACCACGACCGGCCGGGAACAGAATCAGAGGAAATAGTGGACCTCAGTTCCGGGGTATCCATTTGTGCCCTGGCCAAAGGAATCTTGCGGCCAGCCTGTCTGACAAGGTCGATCGATATCCGATTGTCCCGGAATCAGCAGGGCGAACTGCGGTCCAGGCCCCCAGAGCCCGTTTCAACTTTTTCCTTTCGTCCAGAAACCCGCCTTCTGCCTGAACCATTTCCATTCGCCGAACGGCCAGGGAAAACCAGCAGTGGGGCATCGGCCTGCCCAGTTTTTTGGCAAGCATTACGCAGACAATCAGAAAATACTGGTCATCGACGCCGTTTCCCCGCTCCATGGCTCCGCAGGCATATTCATAAAGCTGAGGACTTGAGTCGTTGAGCATCAAAACAAGATTGCTGATTGCGAGAGAATCATACGAATGCAATGCCAGGGCACGGTAATAGTAATCCCGCGCTTTGTCCTTTGCTCCCGCCAGTTGATGACCTCTTGCAAGACGGGTAAGGGTTTCTGCGCTGCCTGTGATTGCAAACTCCTTTTCCAGATATTTAACAGACTGTTTTGCGTCGTAGTCCTGAATGACAATTCCCATCAAACGCAACCAGCGGGGATCGTCCGGGGACCGCTCCAGCAATTTCTTTGCGATCGCAGTCGCTTCGCGATCCCGCCCCTGCATATTCAGCCGAACCGAATAAAGTTCCTGCAAGTCAACCAGTTGCGGCATCTCGCTGCTGATCCAATGCAGGTATTTCATTAACGATTTCAGGTGTTCCGCACCACTGAGAGCTCTGGAGAAGCTGGTTGCCACGGCAGCACGTTTTTTCTCCGGCACGTCCGGCAACAGCACGATTGCGAATTGTGCCGGGTCGGGAGCGGCGGTCGCGGCTACGAACGCAAAAAGCGGCAAGGCATGTCCCGCCTTCAGTTTCTCCTCACAAAACACCCGCGATTTTTCCGGCGAAATCTGACGCAAGACCCGAACCAGCTGGTCTGCCACGTCGTCGTCATCAGGTTCCCGGTCAAGCATCCGCTCAAGAATCCCCAAGGCTTCACCAAAACGATCTTCTTCCACCAGGCAATCAACGCGAATCCAGTCGGCGATCCGTTGGCTTTTGGGTGACGGTGAGTTCCCTTCAAGGCATTTCAGCGCTTCCTGATGCTGTCCAAAATCAGCATAAAGCCTGGCAACCATCAAAGCCTGACCGTTTGACCCCATCAACGATTCGTGCTTTTGCATGTAATCAATCGCCGCATCTGCGGAATTCGCCTTGCGGCCAGTTGCCAATGCCACCAGGTACCGTTTGGAGACAGAATAGGGTGTCAACGCCGCCATCTTTTCGCGGTAAACCATCGCAGTTTCGTCGTTCAGGTATTCGGCAAGCCTGACAAGTTCTTCAAGTGCACCCGCCAGCGAGGGCTGAATGGAAATCGCCTGGTTCAAGTGGGAGACCGCCATAGCAAAATCATTTCTGCTGGATGCAATAGCCCCTTTTCGATACCAGGCCGGGGCGTAGGCCGGGTGTATCCGGATCAACTCCTTCAGAACACCTTCGGCCAAATTGAGCTTTCCGGACTGCTCCAACAACCAGGCACGGGTGAATTCCAGATCGGCATGTGCCCGACTGTTGGGACAACGTTGGTGAATCCAGTCGAGCAGCGTTCGCGCCGTGTCGCCATCGACTGGAATCCCCTCGAGCGACTCCAGCAGTGACCTGGCGTAAATCTCCGGAATCCCTGGCATGTTTTCGCCTGGCAACGCCATCTGGAGACAGGATACGCCCTGTTCCTCGCCAAATTCCTTGCCAACAATCCCGAGAATTGCCTTGCGCAGCATCAGTGAACGAAACCGGACCGAATCCAGCCAGGCAAGTCGCCCCTCGTTGTCTTCCTTCAGCAAATCCAATACCAAAGGCAATTGAATCAACTCCTGCCAGTTGCAATCGGCTGATTGGGTCATAAGACTCTCGAAACGCGCGGTGAATGTCGTATCTACGTTCGGGCCCAATGGCGGAGAGGCCGGTGAAAGCGACTCCGGTGTACCGGCCGGTTCCGGGTCACCTGGTGTTGTCTCGAGGTATTCTTCCGACAGTTCAAAATCCCATTTGGGAAGTTCGTCAATCCCGATCAGCTCCCTCCCCGTTTTCAAAACAGGTCCGGCCAGATCCTCGCGGCCCTGCAACAGGTACCAGCTTGCAAGTTGTTGGTAACTTCCAGGCAGACGGGGAAAATAACGGATGCACCTCTTGAGGATTTCTTCGTATTCCAGCCCGTCGCCGCTGTCTGCCAGGACTTCGGCCAGGATAAAACAGGTTTCGTTGTTGTCACCGAACTGACCGTCAATTTGCCGGGCCCGAGCCCACCTTTGTTCAAAAGGAATTTTTAACGACTGGATTTCGACCAAACGCCGGTTGAAAGGCAGATTGTCGGGCGAAATATCAAGTGCGTTTCCCAGACAACTCTCCGCCTCATCCGCCTTCCCCAACTGCTCACAGATTTCGGAAAGAACGTTCCAGGCAGAATCAAGTTGCGGAATTTTTCCAGTGACCCGTCGCAGCAGATACTCGGCTTCGGTCCAACGATGCTGTGCCATCAGGCATTGCGCCTGAACATAGTCGACAAAATCGTCTTTCAGCCTGACCCGAAGGCCGTCGACCAACTCCGAAATCTCTCCGGCATTTTCGGAGTTGATCCTCATCAACAGCGCCCGAATCTGTTCCGTCGATGGATCGTCATCAAGCACCGCATGCCGGACCAGCGATTTTTCGAACTGGCCGGGAGTAATTACGATTCCCCGTGATATGGAATCCCGACTCAGCGCCAAAGGGTGATCATCCGGTATGGCTGCGAAGGATTTTTCCGCCAGAACCAGGTCGGCCAAACTGCATGCGCGAGAAAGCTGCACATGTGCTGCCCCCGGAAAGTCCAGCCATTCCTCGCTGATAGTCACTTCATCCACGCGATCGGGCGCAACCAGCCCCCAAAGCCCGTAGCCGCTATGGTATTTCCCGGCAACTGTGTCGTAGGGGATGCTGCGGCCAAACCAGTGCATCGGATCACGCATATGAAGCAGCTGCAAGCCTTCGTCGTATCCGCAGATTACATCGACGTGCGACGAGAACAGCCCGTGAAGCGTTCCAATCAATGGAATTTTCTGGTCAAGCAAATCCTGTATGATGCGGATTTCGGCCCGAAAACACTCCGCCCTGAAGCCCATGGTCCGCATATAATCGACCATCCGCCACATCGGAGTCCCGTTGCGTGTCTGCATTCCTGCGGCGTACTCCATAGGCCGGGCATCTACTCCCTGGGCGCCTGCAGCCATTGCTGCCACAGTCGGGACACAATGGTTATGGGTTTGAGAGACCAGAGGCAAACTGATCAGCTGCTTTCGGTTGCTGTCGCTTTTTCGGCCAATATCAAGCCGCCGCAGGTGAAATTTCCCAACGACATCCTGAACCCGTTTGTCCTGGCCGCTGTTCATCAGCAATAACGCAAGTTGCCAGGCAGCAAAACGGTGGTACCTCGACCGCAATGGCCACCGGTCAAGCAACTTTTCCAATGATTCAATCGCTGCGGCCATGTCGCCCCCTGCCTGCTCCATGATCGAGCTGGACAAATCGAGCGAAAAAAACGGCTTCGAGTCTTCAGGAATCGATCCAAGTATTTGCCTTGCCGAATCCAGTTGCCCGACTGCCAAAAGCGAATCAGTCAACGCTCCCCGGGCCCGCGACCAGTGCGGAGCTGCTTTCAATGCACGAAGTCCGAGCTCGTTGGCCTGTTGCCATTCCGAGCGGCGGGCTGCAGCCCGGGCAAGAACATAATTGGCAAACGCATTGTCACCGGCAACGTACAGCGCCGCAGCCTCAGCTTTTTCAGCTGACACTCGCCAACCCGAGATGGAATAGTTGTACGTTTCAACGGCCAGCAGAACCGGCAGCCAGTCCGCAGAAAGCTTTTCTTTTAACCGGACCAGTGCCTCACGGCATTCGAAAAGTTTTCCGTCTGCAGACATGTCCCATGCATTCACCACCGCCAGCCATTCCGAATCGGGAAACAGCTCAAAGGCCCGACGGGCCAGCAGTTTTGCCTGATCATGGAGTCCACATCCGGCCAAAACATCAGCTGCGAAAACCCAGTCGTCCGCGCTAGCCGCTTCCCCCGCGCCGCCATGTTTTTTTCGAAAACTCCCGTTAAGTTTCCAGCAAGCCTCGACCGGGTTGCTCCCCACCCATAACCTGACAACAGGCCGGAGATCGGGATGCAGTTGTTCCGGCAGAATTGGGTGAATCTCGTATTTCAATGCGATGTCCCGTAAGAGTCGCTGCGCAAGGCAACCGGACCTTGATCCCGGATATTCAGCCAGAGTCCCCCCAGGCGAGAGCCGAAGATGCATTCGGCTCACGATTCTGCCCTGTTGCCCAACCGTCGCCGAATCACACAATACGCGATTGTTCGATTCAGGCAGGTTGCCCACCAAATGCCCAATCAGAAGCAGCTGATTTCAGGACACCAATCGTCCAGTCCTGTTCGCAAGAACTGCCGATTGGAAATCCGGTTGAACGTGGTGGAGCAAGGCGCCAAGACCCTGGAAATCCAATTATGCCAAAAAAGACTGATCTGGTTCAACTGGCAGCCTTCGAACAGGCTCTGGATGCTTACGCTCTGCACAACCTGCTGGCCGCGAGTGGAATTGCGTCATCGATAACGGGCGAGGCGTCAAATCATGCCCTGGCCGCTACCGGTCTGGGCTTTGGAGGCCTGATCGGCGTTCAGATTGTGGTTCGCCGTGAGGATCTGGAACCGGCACGGCTGGTGATGAACGAAGTTCCCGCTGCGTCGGACGTGATCTTTGCCGAATGGACCTGTGTTTGCGGTGAAGATGTCGACCAGGGCTTTTCGGTTTGCTGGTCGTGTGGTGCCGATCATCCCGATGTCGACGGGTAAGTTGGGAATCGCAGTTGCTATTTGACCGGTCCGGTTACGGTCCCGCGATAGACATCGTTTCGCAACTGGGTCGCCCGGTCGACAAGATGATTTTCCTGGACAAGCTCTTTTGGCTGCATGGTGAAATCCAGAACACGAACGTCCCGCCGCTCTTTCAAGCCAAAATTTTCGGAAAACAGCGAGATGGGAAACAGTTCGTACCATGGCGGGCGAATTCGCTGTTTGACCCGTGTCGTCTGGTATCCATCCTTCTGCAGCTGGATTTCCCTCGTTCCGTAGTAGGTAAATGGAACACTGACCGGACTGTGCCCTACAACCTGCCGGTCGACGGAAACAAGCGCTCCTTCGGGAAGGCTTTGAATCAACAGCCGGCGTTGAACGCAGCCTGAAGTACAGACCGTCAGAACAATGATCGCGATTGCCAGGTTCAGCGGCTTCAAACTCAGACTCCTGGTTTGCAACAGTAGCGCAGGATGTATCCTGAATCACTAATGTCCGGGTCTTCCATTCCGGATTCAGGGCGGGGGAGTATAGAATCGTTATAAAACTGAAAACAGCCCGTTTTTCTCCCGATTCGCGGCATAGCCTGCTTGTAACGATGGGTAAAATGGCCATATTGACCCGATCGACCCCTTTGACAGCAGCGCCAGATTGCTTTCGAATTTCCACCGCAGGCGGCTTTTTGCGGCTGACAATTGCCCTTTCTAACCGGAATCTATTTGACCGCGATCTGAATGTCGGAAAACATTGTCAAATGGGACGCAATGATGGAGGTGGCAACGCTCACCGATATCGGTATGCGCCGGACAAATAACCAGGACAATTTCTGTGTCTGGTATGCGCCGTCCATGGAGCAATGGGAAGATCGTGGGCACCTGTTTGTGGTGGCGGACGGAATGGGAGCTCATGCTGCTGGCGAACTGGCCAGTAAAATAGCTGTCGACAATATCCCCCATCTTTTCAACAAATACCGTTCGATTTCCGCTTCGGAAGCGCTTCGACGGGCCCTCGAGGATGCCAACTCCGAAATTCACCGGCGGGGCCAGGCCAATGAAGAATTTCTCAATATGGGAACTACCTGCAGCACCCTCCTTTTGACCAGGGAAGGAGCGTTTGCGGGGCATGTTGGCGACAGTCGCGTTTATCGCCTGAGAGGCCATCAATTCGAGCAGCTGACGTTTGATCACAGCCTCGTTTGGGAGATGCGCCAGCACGGATCGTCCGCTGAATTCGAGACACCGGGGGGTTCCCGAATCCCCAAAAACGTAATCACCAGGTCGCTCGGGCCCTATGCCGAAGTTCAGGTCGATCTGGAAGGACCGTACGACGTCCAGCCGGGTGACCAGTTCATGCTGTGCAGTGACGGTTTGACGGGTCAAATCGAGGATCAGGAGATTGGGGCGTTGATGAATGCCCTGTCGCCGACTGACGCAGCCCGGGTCATGGTCGATTTGGCCAATCTGCGGGGTGGTCCTGACAACATTACCCTGATCATCGTCCGGATTGTTGGTTCGCAACTGGCCGCTGAGACATCCGGAAAATCCCGTTCTGCGACCAAAACGGACAACGGGGCGGCACCGGCGCCCCGACCCGCCAAATTTGTCGGCGTTTTGTTGTGGTCATTGATGGCAGTCTTGCTTCTGGCAGGATGGCTGTTGTTTTGGACGACCGGGAATCCAATCATTGCGATGATCCCGCTGTTGCTGGCTGTTGGCGTTCTGGCAATCATTCTTGTGCGGTGGATGCAGGGGTCCAGTCCTGGGGTGGAAGACCCGGTTACTTCGCCTGGCGGTGGTGGTCCCTACGTAAAAATTGATTGCCGGCCGGCAGCATGGAAAACGGTGGACCAGCTGCGCGATATGGTTCTTCAAATTCGGGACGCCGGAGCGCAAAAGGGATGGCAAATCCCCGAAGCGGCACTGCAACAGCGGCTGGCGAAAGCCGAGGCTATTGCCGCGACCAGGGATGCGAGGGCAACGCTGAAAGAATTTGCCTTGATCATCACGTTTCTGATGGACAAGCTCCGGCGCAACGGGCGTAGCAGCTAGCGGCCGGCGTGGAGCCAGACCGGCCTTCCGGGTGATTTCTCGAACATCCCGCCCTGATTTGCGTAGTATCGCCCGGGCCTTTGTGATAAAAGTTCAGGCCTGCCGATACGGATATCGTGAGTCAAACAGGTTCCCATGCCCAGCCGAATCACACGCCATGTGGCATTCGAAATTCTCCGGGCGTTTGGGATTGCGCTGGCGGCAATGACCTGCCTGATGGTGCTGGTATTTCTCGTTCAGGAAGGGCTCAAGGAAAACCTGACGCTGAACGCCGTAATCCGGCTGATTCCTTACACATTGCCGACAGCACTTTGTTTTGCCATCCCGGCAACGATCCTGTTTGCCGTTTGCGTCTGTTACGGGCGAATGATGGCACAGAACGAAATCCTGGCGGTGAAATCAGCTGGCATCTCCCCGGTCAGGATGATCGCCCCGGCACTGGTAATTTCGGTCGCACTCAGTCTGGCAACGGTCTGGCTGAACGATGTCTCGGCTTCATGGGGACGGCGGGGGATTTATCAGGTCATTCTCCAGACATCGGCCCAAACGATTTATTCGATGCTGGGTTCGCAGGGGATGTTGTCCAAAGGGAAAATCCATATTTGGGTGGAAGGAGTCGAAGGTGAAAACCTGATCCGCCCGTTTATCATCCGTTCCGGGGAAAATTCGGAATCGGACATGGAAATCCGTGCCCAAATGGCCAGGATTCTGGTGGATGCCGAAAACGAACGGTTGATTATCCGGCTCAAGGACGCCGATATCCGGGTCGGGAAAAAGGCTTCTGTATTCAGTTACCAGGAAGAAATCCCGATTCCGCTGGGAGACATAACCAAAAACAAAAACGACGGAAAAAGCCCCGCAGTTCTGGCGCTTAACCAGATTTCCGATGAGCTCCGGATGCAACAGGTCCGCTCGAGGGAAACCCGAGTCAGGCTGGGCGCGTGGATCGCTGCCGACACGCTTGCAGGAAACATGGTCAGCGTGACCCATCCCGTCTGGGGCACGAGGATGCATGAACTTCGTGAACAGCATTTTCGCGAAAACAAACTG
>Ga0163150_10003582_pt1 | contig 21664 bp, 14 predicted proteins | sample OliLakLV19P2IB_FD_148628 | JGI IMG/M metagenome (GOLD analysis project Ga0163150, IMG submission 148628) | Freshwater microbial mat bacterial communities from Lake Vanda, McMurdo Dry Valleys, Antarctica - Oligotrophic Lake LV.19.P2.IB | ecosystem: Environmental > Aquatic > Freshwater > Lake >...
GTGATGGCCCCCACCGTGCGCATTGCTCCTGACGGGGCGTGGCGCATGGGCGGACTCCTCCCCGGACGCTACCGGCTCTCCTCCCCCTCCGCGCGGCCCTACGACCCGGCAGCACCCTCGCGCTACGCGCGCGAAGGAGCCCTGCTCGACATTCCGGCGGACGCCCGCGAGGTGCGCCACGACGTGCTTTTCGCCCCCGGCGGAGCGCTTCACGTGGAGGTGCAGGACGACCGTGTTCCCGCCGCTACCGGCGGCCCAGGGACGGGGGCACCGGTGGCATGGGTGACCGTCTTGGCGGGCGACGGAAGCGAGGTGGTGCGCGAGCCCGTGCGCCACCGGGGGCCGTGCTTGGGGCTCACCTGGCTGGTCCTGCCCGCCGGCACGTACCGCGTGCGGCTGGCGGCGGCGGACACCGTGCTGAACGAGCAGGCCGTGCCAATCGCGGTGGGGAAGACGACCCAAGTTCAGGTCGGGGGTTCGTAGCGGCCGCCGCACGGCGAGCGGGCTTCGGCGTTGCACGTCCCGCTACACATGGGCCGCCTGGCCACACAATTCACCCCGCAAACGGCGGCTGCTCGTCGATCCGAAACTTCGCGAGGTACTTGCGCAGGCGGTCCGTGTCGTTCGTGGTCGAGCGGCGCGTGCGTGAGGCGGCAAACAGCGTCCTTCCTGCCTCGGCCAGCGAGCGGGACTGCTGACAGACGCGCAGCACGTCGGCGAGCTGCACTCGGTCGAAGCGGTCGAGCGTCTCGAACGTGGCTTGGGTCAGGACCTCGCGCAAGAGCTCGTCGTCGGCGGAGGTCGCCGACTCGGAGGCGGGCGGGGCCCACGCCGCTTCCAGGCGGGCGACTTCCTCACGGACATCGTCGCGGGTGATTCGGCCTCCCGCGGCGAGCGTTGCCATGCGCATCACGGCGGCGTTCAGGTCACGAAAGTTCCCCGCCCACGTGGCGGCCGGTGAGCGGGCGAAGGACAGAAAGCTGTCGCGGGCCTCGTGGCTCATGGTCACGCGGCGGCTGAGCGCGCGGGAGGCGGACTCGAGCTCGAAGTCGAGGTTGGGCTCGATGTCCTCGGGACGGTCGCGCAGGGGCGGGAGGGTAAACGTCCAGAGGTCGATGCGCGCCAGAAGGTCCGCGCGGAACCGCCCCTGTGCGACGTCGGACTTCAAGTCGCGGTTCGTGCCCGCGATCAGCTGAAAGTCGCTCGCCACCTCCTTGTCGGAACCGAGCGGCAGGAAGCGCTTCTCCTCGAGCGCCCGCAGGAGCATCGCCTGCTCGTCCACGCCGAGCTCGCCGATCTCGTCGAGGAGCAGGACGCCGCCGTCCGCGGCCCGCAGCAGTCCCGCTCGCTCGGTCACCGCGCCCGTGAACGCGCCCTTCGCGTGACCGAAGAGGGCCGACATCGCCGCGTCGCCCTTGAGCGTCGCGCAGTTCAGCTCGACGAAGGCGCCCGCGACGCCGTTGCGCTGGCGCTTCAGGTCGTGGATGCGACGGGCGAGCAGGCTCTTGCCCGCACCCGTGGGGCCCAAGAGGAGGATCGGTGCGCGGGTGGCCCCCGCGACCTGCTCGATGCGCGCGACCATGCGGTTGAAGGCGAGGTTTCGCGTCGCGATGCCTGACTTGAGCATGGACTCGCCTTGGCGCCGCTCCTGCGCGAAGCGCGCTGCCAGCCGGTCGTAGCGCGAAAGGTCGAGGTCGATGATCGAGAACCCTCCCCGCCGGTCGGACCCGCGCGCGCTGGGCGGCGCCGTCTGCACGAGGCGCCCGGGAAGGCGGCGTGATTCCGTCAGCAGGAAGAGGCAGATCTGCTGGACATGGGTGCCTGTCGTGATGTGGACGAGCAGATCCTCCTTCTCGGGATCGAAGGCCAGCTGGTCGGCCAGGTCGTGGAAGACACCGTAGACCTCCTCGAAGTCCCACGGATCCTGGATCTCGACCTCCCTGAGCACCACCTCGGTCTCAGGCGAGACCTGCCGCATGTCGTCGGCCACGAGGATCGCGCCGTCCTTCACGCGCGCGGGGTGCAACAGGACGAACTTCGAGACGACGAGATCGTCACGCCCGAGCAGGCTCACGCTCGGCCGCCAGCGGTCCCAACGACGGGCGGGCTTACCCCCGTCGAGGACGGAGCCGTAGATGCCCAGGACGCTGACGGGTCTTGCGCACATATCCATTCATCTACTTTCCTATCTCTTAAGATATATGTCAACAAGCGCGCGGGGCTCGCCGGAGCGCCCAGATGCTGGACGAACACGCTATAAGACGTTGTCGGCAAAGTTGTTACGGATCATCTGCGTGTGCTCACGCGATCGGGCACGCCCATCGCTATACGGCTTCCGTCCCTCTGGAGCCATTCCCATGGCGCTGAAGAACCTCTTTCGTTCCATGCGCGGGGCCTTCCTCCCCGCTGCCGACCTGCCGAACCGCGAAGGGGCCCCCGCCTTCCTGCTGACGCCGAAGCACAAGCTCGCGCAGCTCGTCTCGACGTCCTGCATCGGGGGCACGTTCTACGCGTCGGCCGAGGACCACCTCACGGAGCTGCTGGCGCTCGCCGCCGAGGTAGACCCGACCTTCGTCGGCAAGGCCGCCATCCACGCCCGCACCCGCAGTCGCATGAAGGACGCGCCGGCCGTGCTCGTCGCCTACCTCTCCAAGGCCGCGCCGGATGTCTTCGCGGCGGTGTTCTCGCGCGTGGTGGACGACGGCCGCACGCTGCGCACCTTCGTGCAGATCTTGCGCTCTGGCCAGGTCGGCCGCAAGTCGCTCGGCTCTCGCCCCAAGCGCTGCGTGGAGGCCTGGCTCGCGTCCCGCACCGACGAGCAGATCTTCCGTGCCTCCGTGGGCAACGACCCGTCGCTCGCGGATGTCGTCCGCATGGTCCACCCCAAGCCCGAGACGCCGAGCCGCTCCGAGCTCTACGCCTGGCTGATCGGCCGCCCGTACGACGAAGCTGCGCTGCCTCTGCCGGTGGCCCGGTTCGAAGCCTGGAAGCGCGACCGCACGGCGGACGTCCCCGACGTCCCCTTCCTGATGCTCACCTCCGAGCCGCTCTCCCCCGCCGCGTGGGCGACCGTCGCGCGACGCGCTTCCTGGCAGACCCTGCGCATGAACCTCAACACCTTCACCCGTCACGGGGCCTTCGAGGCCGACCCGGGCCTGGCGGAGCACGTCGCCGGGCGGCTCGCCGACCGCGACGAGGTCCTGCGCTCGCGCACCTACCCCTACCAGGTCCTCGCGGCCTGGAGGGCGCTCGACTTGAAGGCCCCCGCGATCCTCGCCGATGCGCTGCAGACCGCGCTCGAGGCCTCCCTCGACAACGTCCCTTCGATCCACGGTGCGGTGCATGTCGCCGTGGACGTCTCCGGCTCGATGTCGAGCCCGGTGACGGGCGAGCGGGGTGCCGGGACGACCTCGGTCACCTGCCGGGACGTGGCGGCGCTGTTCGCCTCCGCGATCCTTCGGAAGAACCCCACGGCGCACGTGATCCCCTTCCACGAGCGCGTGGAGGCCGTGCGTCTCAACCCGCGCGACTCCGTCGCCACCAACGCCTTGGTCCTCGCCTCCCTGCCCTCGGGCGGCACGAACTGCTCCGCGCCGCTGGCGCTTCTCAACGCCACGCGTGCTCACGCCGACGTCGTCATCTACCTCTCCGACAACCAGTCCTGGGTAGATGCGACGGGCACGCGCGGGACCGAGACGCTCGCGCAGTGGCGGACGTTCCGCCAGCGCAACCCGAAGGCGAAGCTGGTCTGTATCGACCTTCAGCCGCAAGGCACGACGCAGGCGCCCGAGGCCGACGACGTGCTCAACGTCGGCGGCTTCTCCGACGCGGTGTTCGACCTCGTCGGCGAGTTCGCCGGCCGCGGCCTCGCGGCCGAGCCGTGGGTTGCCGAGATCGAGAAGATCGTCCTGTAGCTGCGCTCTGACCGACCGCTCTTTCCCACCCCCCTGATGCCTTGCTCTTCGGCGGAATGCCGGAGCGGACTCCAATCACCTCGACCAGCTGCGCCCTCGGGCGTGTGCCTCGAGTGCCCGCAAGGGCGCTGTCCCTCCAACCTTCGTCCGCCCGAGATCGAGGCTGCCTCTTCTGTGCCGGGCACGAATGCGGTCGGGATTCCAGCTCAACACTGATCATCCCCTCCACCAACTTGTCGTGCCCGGCGACGGAGAGGTCACAAACTGCGTCGTGCGACGCGAATGCTGGCGAGAGTCCATGTCGCGGGTTCGAGTCCCGTCGGGTCCTCCACCGTGGGCCCGTAGCTCAGCTGGTAGAGCAGGTTCCTCTCCCGACCCTTGTCGCGTCGCACGCGCTTTCCCCGCTCCGCCCTCGCCTGCAGGGCTCACGGCATCCGCGTGATGCTCCTTCACCGCCCGTACCCTCTTCCCCAGCTTCCGCAAGCCCCCGAGGCCCCCATGACTCCTGAGACCTCCTACGTCCAGCTCGATCCCGCCGGCGGCGTCCCCGTGAAGGCGTGGGTCAGAGGCGTGCCCCTCGAAGCCGAGGCACGCCAGCAGCTCGAGAACGTGGCTCGGCTCCCGTTCGTGTGGCCGTGGGTCGCCGTCATGCCCGACGTCCACTGGGGCATCGGCGCCACCATTGGCAGCGTCGTCCCGACGCGCGGCGCGATCGTGCCCGCAGCGGTCGGCGTCGACATCGGCTGCGGGATGATGGCCGTGCGTACCACGCTCTCCGCACACCAGCTCCCTGACGACCTGCACCCGATGCGCAGCGCCATCGAGCGCGCGGTCCCTCACGGCCGCACCGACGGCGGAGGGCCGAACGACCGTGGTGCCTGGCGCACGTTGCCCGATCCTGTGGTGGCGACGTGGAAGGAGCTCGAGCAGCGGTTCCACGGCATCGCCGAGCGTCACCGTCGCGTCGGCAAGGGGAACACCGTCAATCACCTCGGCACCCTCGGCACCGGCAACCACTTCATCGAGATCTGCCTCGACGAGACCGACCAGGTGTGGTTCCTGCTCCACAGCGGCTCCCGAGGCGTCGGAAACCGCATCGGCACGTACTTCATCGAGGCGGCTCGCAGCACGCTCGAAGGACGTGACGCCTCTCTCTCCGACAAGGACCTCGCGTGGCTCGCGGAGGGCTCGCCGCTCTTCGACGACTACGTGGAGGCGGTGTCGTGGGCACAGGACTTCGCGATGGCGAACCGCAGGCTGATGATGCAGTCGGTCGTCGACGCGGTCCGCGGGCTTGCGGCGCTTCCGCCCTTCGAGGCCTATACCGAAGCGGTGAACTGCCATCACAACTACGTCCGGCGCGAGCGCCACTTCGGCGAGGACCTGCTCATCACGCGCAAGGGCGCGGTGCGCGCGGGCCTGGGCGAGATGGGCATCATCCCGGGCAGCATGGGGGCGCGCTCATTCATCGTGCGCGGCAAGGGCAACCCGGACTCGTTCGAGTCCTGCAGCCACGGCGCGGGGCGCGCGATGTCGCGCAACGCGGCGAAGCGCAGGTACACGGTCGAGGAGCACGCAGCGGCGACGGCGCACGTCGAGTGCCGCAAGGACAAGGACGTGATCGACGAGACGCCGATGGCCTACAAGGACATCGACGCGGTCATGGCGGCACAGTCGGATCTCGTCGAGATCGTCCACACGTTGAAGCAAGTGGTCTGCGTCAAGGGCTAGCCGATCGGCTCGTACGGACGAGAAGGTGGAACCATGGCGGCGGTTGGAATCGACATCGACGGATCGCAGGGCGAGGGCGGGGGGCAGATCCTCCGCTCGGCGCTCTCGCTTTCCCTCGTGACGGGGCGACCCTTCCGTCTGCACAACGTGCGGGCGGGCCGCAAGAAGCCGGGGCTCCTGCGCCAGCATCTGGCGGCGCTGAGGGCGTCGGCCACGGTCGGCGACGCGGAGGTCACGGGTGCAACGCTCGGCTCCACCGAGCTCTCGTTCGCCCCTCGCGGGCTTCGCGGCGGCGACTTCCACTTCGCCGTGGGGGGCGCCGGTAGCGCGACGCTCGTCTTCCAAACGGTGCTGCCGGCGCTTCTGACGGCCAACACGCCGAGTCGCGTGGTGCTGGAGGGCGGCACGCACAACCCGTGGGCGCCGCCCTACGACTTCCTCGCCAAGACGTTTCTTCCCGTCCTCGTGCGACTGGGCGCGCGTGTCACGACGTCACTGGAGCGACGCGGCTACTTCCCGGCAGGTGGCGGCCGGTTCACCGCGAGCGTCGAACCCGTCGCCTCGTGGCAGAGGCTCTCCCTCCCGACGCGCGGTGCCATCCGTGCCAGGCGCGGCCTGATCGTGCTCGCGAACCTGCCCGGCAGCATCGCTGCCTCCGAGGAAGGCATGCTGCGCAAGCTGCTGCCGGTGGATCTCTGGACGATCGAACACGAGCGCGAGGACGACGAGCGCGGTCCCGGAAACGTGTTGCTCCTCGAGGTCGAGACGGAGCACGCCTACGAGGTCTTCAGCTCGTTTGGTGAGGCAGGCGTGCCGGCCGGCACCGTCGCGAACGAGGTCGTCAACGAGCTGCGGACGTGGCTCGCGGCCGACGTGCCCGTGGGCCCTCACCTCGCCGACCAGCTCCTGCTCCCGCTCGCCATCGGCGCGGGTGGCTCTTTCCGCACGACGGCCGCCACCGAGCACACGCGTACGAACGCAGATGTGATCCGTCGCTTCCTCCCCGACGTCACGATCGACGTCGCTGACGAAGGACCCGCGGCCACGATCACCGTCTCTCGCGGGACACGGACCTAGCCCTGGGGGAAGGCACACAGGCGCAGGGCGCTCGGGCCTTGTGGTCGGCTACGCGCTGGGGGGGCGCTGGAGCGAACCAGGCTACGGCGCGACTTGCGTCTCACCGTAGCGTCGACTCACGCGCACTTGGCCGGAGGGCTCGTGCATCACCACGACGCTGGGGCGATTCGCCCGCGCGAGGCGTCCGGCAAGTTCCTGAGCCTGATCCTGCGACGCACGGCTCTCATGGCCTCGAGCGCCGTGGAGCTCGACCTGCCAAAGGCGGCCGCGCAAAGTGGGACGGACGTGATAGGCGCTGACCATTAACCAGTCTTTGATGCCGACCAGGCGAACGACGTTGACGCCCCCCGATGAGGCGGCCGGATTCGGATTCCACGATTCCCCTGACTCCGGCGGCATCCAAGCGGCCTCAGAGGGTGCCGAAGCGCCCGCGCTTTAAGTCGTCGGCGGCCTCGAGGATCTCGTCCCAGGTGGACATGACGAAGGGACCGTGACCGACGACGGGTTGGTCGAGGGGAGCGCCGCCGAGCAGCAGCACGTCGGCGCCCGAGGTGGCCTCGGGATGGGCCGCCAAGCGGAACGAGGTTCCTTCGCGCTCGAAGAGGACCAGGTGGGCGCGCGGCGCGACGGGACCATCGTTGATGATCACCGGGCCGGTGCGCACGAGCGCGATCAGCGTGTGGCCGGAGGGGAGCTCGAGCGTGGCCGCGCCGCCGGGGGCGAGGTGGACGTCCCAGAGAGACACGGGCGAGAAGGTGTGGGCCGGGCCGGTGGCTCCCAGGCAGGTGCCGGCGATCACGCGCACGCTGCCTGCGCCGTCGGGGAGCAGGGCGGAAGGGAAGCTTGCGGCGCGCAGGTCCTGGTAGCGCGGGGCGGTGCGCTTGTCCTTGCGCGGCAGGTCGACCCAGATCTGCGCCATCTCGAACGGGCCGCCACGCGCGGCGAACTCGCTCCCGTGGAACTCCTCGTGCAGCACGCCCCCACCCGCCGTCATCCACTGGACGTCGCCAGGGCCGATACGGCCCGCATGGCCGGCCGAGTCGCGGTGCTCGACCTCGCCTTGGAAGGCGATCGTGACGGTCTCAAAGCCACGGTGCGGATGGGCTCCCACGCCGAGCCGTTCGCTCGTGGGGGCGAAAACACGCGGAGCGCCGTAATCGAGCAGCAGGAAGGGGCTGAAGCGCGCCGCGTCCTCGACGTAGGAGAGGTAGGTGCGGACCGCAAAGCCGTCGCCCACCCAGTGGCCGGCGGGCGGCTCCTGCACGTAAGCGACGGCGCGCAACGCCCCGGCGCGCGGCACGCTCACGCGCGGTCGCGGTCGCGGTCGCGGTCGCGGTCGCGGTCGCGCTCGCGGTTGCGCTGCCCGTCCAGCGTGCGACTGCGACCGAGCTGCCCGTCCACGCTCAGCCTGCCGGGGCCGCGGCAGGCGATGAACAGGAACGTGAACGCATAGAGCAGCGCCAGCTCGCCCTCGTTGACGATCGGGAAGATTCGGTCGTTGAAGGCGAAATCCCAGTGGTACTGCACGTACGCCACCGCCATCGTGCCGCTGCAGATGAGCGCGGCCCAGCGCGTGAAGAGGCCGAGCATCACGAGCAGGCCGCCGACGAGCTCGATCCAGCCGCCGATCCACATCTGGGAGCCCACCTCGGGGGCGGGGTGCTCCGCGAACAGGCGCAGGTGCTTCTGCGCGCCATGGAAGGCGAACAGCAGCCCGGTCACGATGCGCAGCAGGGCGTAGGAGATCTCGGTGAACGGCGGGAGGATGCGGTTGAGCATGGCGCCACTCTACCGAGCGGCCCGGGTTCCTGCTGCGCGAGTCGGCGCGGGAGTGTAAAGACTGCGCGTCTCCCGGCCCGGTTCCGGGCGCGGTCAGTCCTGGCGATGCGGATGGGGATGGCGCTCCAGGAGCCGAGGGCGCAGCGGCGCCTCCGCGAGCCGCGGGGCGAGCGCGGGCGCGGGGAGCGTCTTGCGGCGGACCCAGTGGTCGAAGAGCCGGCCCTCGTCGTCGTAAGCCTTGAGGTCGAACGTCCCGCCCAGGATGTTGACCAGCAGGAAGTGATGGCCGGCGCGCACGTGCGCGGTGAACCACGAGCGCGTGGGCGCATGCCGCTCCCCGTAGCCCCCCGCGCCCCCCGTCTGGATGTAGACCACGCCGCGCTCCTCGTCCACGCGGCCGGCGCGGATCGGCCAGGTGCGCTCATAGTCGTGCACGTGCCCGCAGAAGAGCACGTCCACGCCGCGGCGCTCGAGCAGCGGGATGACGGGTCGCGTGCAGGGATCGCCCTCGGCTGGACGCGTGCGCCGCGCGTCACCGTAGTCGTCGAGGTCGGAGGACCAAGGCGGGCGATGCACGACCACGACCTTCCAGGGCGCCTGGGAGGCGGCCAGCGCGCCATCGAGCCAGCCGTGCTGTTCGCTCCCCTCGTCGAGCGGGCGCTCGCTGTCGATCAGGAAGAACTCGACATCGCCGTAGCGAAAGGAGCAGCGGTGCTCGGGCGCCGGATTGGCAACGTAGCGGTAGTAGAGCGGTGAATCGAGTTCGTGGTTGCCCAGCACCGCCAAGAACGGCACGTGGGCGAGCAGCTCCCGCGCCGGCGCAAAGAACTCCTCGCGCCATTCGCGCGGGTCGAGCCCGTCGCCCACGATGTCCCCACAGTGGATCAGGAACGCAGGCCGCTCGGCGTTCACGCGCTCCGCCACGCGCTCCCACACGTCCGGCTGATCCTGCGTGTCGCCGACGACGGCGAAGGCCACGGGGGCTCCGGGGGCGGGCGCGGCGACGAAGGCGGCAACCGGCGTCTCGATCGTTCGCCCGTCCAGCGTGCACGAGATCGTCACGTAGAAGCAAGCGCTCCCCGGAGCGAGCCCGGTCAGCTTGACCTCGTGGAGCGTGTCCACGAGCCCGTCGGTGGCCTCGCGCTCGAGCGGCTGCACGGACCCGTAGCGCACGCGGCCGGTGGTCAGCTCGGCGGTCTCCCACATCACGATCACGCTCGTGGCGGTGGGCTGCTGCAGCCAGGGTCCCGCGCGCAGGCCGGCGAACGCTGAGTCGCCCGCCAGGGGCAGCCCTGCGACGAAGAGCGCTCGACCACAGAACCACAGGCCGCAGGCCAAGCGACCTCGTGCGACCCGCGGGGGCATGCGGGGAGGGCGCGCGTGTGTCGGCGGCCTCCCGACGAACCGGCGCACCGTCGGTGCGGCCTGCTTCTGAGGCTGAGCGAACGTCCACCTCGGAGAGGGTGCGACCATGCGTCAACCATGCGCCAAGTCGGCGCCGACGCCAGCCCGCTTCTGTTCTGAACTTGATTCTCGCACGGGGTTTACATGGCCAGACCATCGGAGACCGTGGCGCGCCGCAAAGCAGGGTCACCCTGGACGCAGCCTGCCCAGCCGCCGTACGCTGGGTGAGCGAACCCCTCGGGAACAGGCATGACGAGCTGCGTGCGCGTGCTGCTTGGGTTCGTGCTCGTGTCCGCACTGGGGCACACGAGGCTCCCTGCGGACGAGCCGCCCACGCCGCCGGCCGTTCCGCCCCCGCCTGGCGCCGCGGCACAAGCGCTCAGCGTCGAAGAGGCCGCGGAGGCCGTGCGCGCGGCGTGGATGACGCGGGACGGGGTAGCTCTGACAGCGCTCGCTGGCAAAGACGACCCCGATCCCTGGCTCGTGGCCGATGCTCTGGTGGCGGGCCGAAAGCATGAGGCGGCGGTGGCGTTCGCGGAGGCGCGCGTGGCGGCGCTCTCACCTGCCTCGCTGCCCGACGGGCGCTACGCCCACGCACGACACTCCCTGGCGCTGCTCCTCCGGCACCTGGGCGCCAGGCTGCGCGCCCGCGAAGAGTTCGAGCAGGCCGCCGAGGCCTACCCCGCCGAGGAGTCCCTCGGGGCTGCGGAGGCCTGGATCCTGGCCGCGGCGTTGGACCAGGCACTGGGAAGCCCGCGGCACGGGCTGCTCTTGCTCGAGCGCGCCCAAGCCCGACTGCGCGGCACGGGCCACCACGACGGGCTGGGACGGGCCCACCGCATGGAGGGCCTGGTGCAGCGGGACCTCGGGGCTTTCCCCCGTGCGTTGCGTGCCTTCGAGGCGGCGCGGTCCGAGTACGTGGCAGCAGGGGATCGACCGAACGCCACCCTGGCGCTCCAGGATCTGGGGGACATCCATGTCGTGCTCGGCAACCTCGCGGAGGCGGAGCGAGCGTACGTGGCAGCGCGCGGGGAGAGCCTGCTTCGGCTGGACACGAACGAAGCGGCCCGAGCCCACGGGAAGCTCGCCCTGATCAAGATGCTGAAAGCTGATCTCGAAGGGGCGCGACGGATGCTTGAACCCGGCCTGGGGATGCTTAACGCCGTAGGAACCGCAGCCCAACGGGAAGTCGTGCTCTGCATCCTCGCAGCCATCCATGTGCAGCGTGGCGATCTGAACATGGCGCTTTTGTTCGCGCAACGGGCTGCGGCTACCGCCGCGCAGTCCAACCAACGGGCCAGTCCGTTCGCGACGGCGCTGCTCGGAGCGGTGCACGCGCGTCTGGGACACTTCGAGGAGGCCTTGGCTCTGCTCGACGAGGCACGCGGGCGCAGCGCCGGGGTCCAGGTGACGTTCGGGATCGTGGCCCTGCGGGGCATCGACGCCGCCACTCGACTCATGGCGGGTGACCACGCTGGCGCCAGTCTGGCCGCGCGTGAGGCGGTGGCGCAGGTTCCCTCGATGGTTGAGGGCCTCGCCGAGGAGAACTCGGCAATCGCGCGCCAGATCTGGTTCGATCTCTACGCCGTGGGGATGTGGGCAGCGGCAGGGCTCGGCGATGTCGGCGAGACGTACTTCTTCTTGGAGACCGGGCGGGCCGGTGGCCTGCTCGAGTCGCTCGGTGGCCGACGCGCGTTGCTTTCGCGCACCGTGCCCGAGCCGCTGCAGGCGGCGGAGGCCGAGGCCCGCGAGCACCTGCGGGTCGCGGACGACGCCCTGCAGCAGGCGGTGCGGGCACGAACCTTCACCACGATCCGCGGGCTGGCCACGACGCGCGACGCCGCGTGGCTGACCTGGGAGAAAGCCGTCGCGCGCATCCAGGGCGAGGCCAGCCTGTCGGCAGACCTCCTCTCCCTTGCGCCCGCACAGCTCTCCGAGATCCAGGAGGCGCTCGGCGTGAGCGAGGCGTTGGTGCTCTACGGCCTGGGCAAGGAGGGGACACGCACCCTGCTCGGGCTCGACGGGGCGCAAGGCGTCGCGCTGGTGGTCACGCCCGAGGGTGCGCGGTTGGTCTTGCTCGGTGCGGCGGCGGCGATCGAGGCGGCCTGCGGCGCCTGCGATCTGCGGGCGACCCGAGTGGATCCGGCGGAGCCCTTGGAGCGCCTCCGCAAGCTGATCGTCGATCCCCTCGCTCTTGGGCCCAGGGTTGAGCGGGTGCTCGTCTCCCCCGACGGGGCCCTCCACGGCGTCGCGTTCTCGGCGCTGCTCGCCGACAAGGAGGTCGCGTTCAGCCCTTCCGCCACCGTGCACCTCCGGCTGCGCGCCGAGGCTGGCGGGCGCGGCCAGGGCATCCTCGCGTTCGGCAATCCCGGCTCGGACCTGCCGGGGAGCGAGGAGGAGGCGAAGGCTATCGGGGATGTGCAGCTGCTGGGCGATCGGGCCACAGAGGCCGGCTTCCACGCCGCCATCGCTGAGCGACCGCGCTGGCACGCCGTCCATCTGGCCAGCCACGGCCACGTGGACCCGGACCGGCCCATGCGTTCCAACGTCGCGCTCGGCCGGGTCGGCGAGGACGACGGCAAGCTGACGGCGCTCGAAGTGTTCCAGATCCGCGTGCCAGCCGACCTCGTCGTGCTCTCCGCCTGCGAGACGGGACGCGGGAAGGTCTACCGCGGAGAAGGCCTCGTCGGATTGATGCGGGCCTTCATGTCTGCCGGCTCGCCGCGCGTGCTTTGCTCGCTGTGGAAGGTGGACGACGAGGCGACGCGCGCGCTGATGCTCAAGTTCTACGAGCTGTGGGACCCGAAGCTGCCCCTGGGTGAGCGCAGCGTGCCGAAGGGGCTAGGCGCGGCGGCGGCGCTGAAGGCGGCGCAGGCGCACGTGCGCTCTTTCGAGACGTGGAAGCACCCCTACTACTGGGCCGCGTGGGTGCTGTGGGGCCTGCCGGACTGAGCAAGCCAGCTGGGCGTGGAGGGGTCGGGTGCACGGCATTCACCGAGTCGCCCGCCATGGCGATTAGGTGTTGGCCCTGCGACGGCCACCGGCATCCAAAACAGGGGGGCCTCCTAGGGCCCTTCGTCTACTCGTCGGTCTTCATCCCAGCACCTCGGGAGCCCGGTTCCATGAGCCTCGAAGCCCTCCTTGGCATCCTTCTGACGACAACCATCTGCGCCCTGCTTGCCTTTCTCGCGGCGCTGCTGCTCAGGACCCGGCAGTCCATCCTCGGCTACATCGGAGCAGGCCTGCTCGGCCAAGCCATCGGTATGTGGATCGCGGCGGCCGTGCACGCCACGGACTGGCCCTACACGCTGATCCTCGGCGCTTCGACCGTCCATCTGCTGTGGACGTTCATCGGCGCCTTGATCGTCCTGCTCGTGTTCCGTCTGTTCCGCTCGGCCCGATGAGCGGCCCGCGCGCCCGCCCGACTGGTCGCACCCCCCTGCCCTGCTCCGGCGCAGCGTAGCCATGCTGGATAAGGTTCCCGATCCCGCCGCGCTCGCCGAGGCCTCCCGCGCCGTGGACGCCATGCTGGAGAGCCGACGGCAAGAGACCCTCCTGAGCGCCGGCGCGCTCCAGCACGCGATCTTCAACAGCGCCAACTTCTCGAGCATCGCCACCGACGCGAAGGGGGTCATCCAGATCTTCAACGTGGGCGCCGAGCGCATGCTGGGCTACACGGCAGCCGACGTCGTCAACAAGATCACGCCCGCCGACATCTCCGATCCGCAAGAGGTGATCGCGCGCGCCAAGGCGCTGAGCGTGGAGCTCGGGACCCCGATCGCCCCGGGGTTCGAGGCCCTGGTGTTCAAGGCCTCACGCGGGATCGAGGACATCTACGAGCTGACCTACATCCGCAAGGACGGCAGCCGCTTCCCCGCCGTCGTGTCGGTCACGGCGTTGCGCGACGCGCAGGACGCCATCATCGGCTACCTGTTGATCGGCACCGACAACACCGCGCGCAAGCAGGCCGAAGAGGCGTTGCTGCGGGCGGGCGCCCTGCAGAGCGCGATCTTCAACAGCGCGAACTTCTCGAGCATCGCCACCGACGCAGAAGGCGTCATCCAGATCTTCAACGTCGGCGCCGAACGCATGCTCGGCTACACGGCATCCGACGTCGTCAACAAGATCACGCCCGCCGACATCTCCGATCCGCAAGAGGTGATCGCGCGCGCCAAGGCGCTGAGCGTGGAGCTCGGGACCCCGATCGCCCCGGGGTTCGAGGCCCTGGTGTTCAAGGCCTCACGCGGGATCGAGGACATCTACGAGCTGACCTACATCCGCAAGGACGGCAGCCGCTTCCCCGCCGTCGTGTCGGTCACGGCGTTGCGCGACGCGCAGGACGCCATCATCGGCTACCTGTTGATCGGCACCGACAACACCGCGCGCAAGCAGGCCGAAGAGGCGTTGCTGCGGGCGGGCGCCCTGCAGAGCGCGATCTTCAACAGCGCGAACTTCTCGAGCATCGCTACCGACGCAGAAGGCGTCATCCAGATCTTCAACGTCGGCGCCGAACGCATGCTCGGCTACACGGCATCCGACGTCATGAACAAGATCACGCCGGCCGACATCTCCGATCCTCAGGAGGTGATCGCGCGAGCCAAGGCGCTGAGCGTCGAGCTCGGGACCCCGATCGCCCCGGGGTTCGAGGCCCTGGTGTTCAAGGCCTCGCGCGGGATCGAGGACATCTACGAGCTGACCTACATCCGCAAGGACGGCAGCCGCTTCCCCGCCGTCGTGTCGGTGACCGCGCTACGCGACGCGCAGGACGCCATCATCGGCTACCTGTTGATCGGCACCGACAACACCGCGCGCAAGCAGGCCGAAGAGGCCTTGCTGCGGGCGGGCGCCCTGCAGAGCGCGATCTTCAACAGCGCCAACTTCTCGAGCATCGCCACCGACGCAGAGGGCGTCATCCAGATCTTCAACGTCGGCGCCGAGCGCATGCTCGGCTACACGGCGGTCGAGGTCATGAACAAGATCACGCCTGCCGACATCTCCGATCCGCAGGAGGTGATCGCGCGTGCCAAGGCGCTGAGCGTCGAGCTCGGAACGCCGATCGCCCCGGGCTTCGAGGCCCTGGTGTTCAAGGCCTCGCGCGGCATCGAGGACATCTACGAGCTGACCTACATCCGCAAGGACGGCAGCCGCTTCCCCGCCGTCGTGTCGGTGACCGCGCTACGCGACGCGCAGGACGCCATCATCGGCTATCTGCTGATCGGCACTGACAACACCGCGCGCAGGCTCGTCGAGGCCGAGCAGAAGCTGCTCGATCAGCGCCTGCGCGACCAGCAGTTCTACACGCGCTCGCTCATCGAATCGAACACCGACGCGATCATGACCACCGATCCGCTGGGCATCATCACCGACGTCAACAAGCAGATGGAAGCGCTCACAGGGTGCACGCGCGACGAGCTGATCGGCGCGCCGTTCAAGAGCTACTTCACAGATCCCGAGCGAGCCGAAGCGGCGATCAAGCTGGTGCTGAGCGCGAAGAAGGTGACCGACTACGAGCTCACCGCGTGTGCGCGGGACGGCAAGGAGACGGTCGTATCCTACAACGCGACCACCTTCTACGACCGCGACAGACGGCTGCAAGGTGTGTTCGCCGCCGCGCGAGATGTCACGGAGCGCAAGCGTCTCGACCAGGTGCTTCAGGAACGGAACGTCGAGCTGCAAAGCGCGAAAGTGGTGGCGGAGAAGGCCAACCTCTCGAAGTCAGACTTCCTCTCCAACATGAGCCACGAGATCCGTACCCCGATGAACGCCATCATCGGCATGTCGCACCTGGCCCTCAAGACCGAGCTGACGCCGCGGCAGCGCGATTACCTGAAGAAGATCCAAGGCTCCAGCCAGTACCTGCTCCGCATCATCAACGACATCCTCGACTTCTCGAAGATCGAGGCCGGCAAGCTGACGGTGGAGCAGATCGATTTCGACCTGGAGAAGATGCTCGAGAACGTGGCCGGTCTGATCACCGAGAAGACGACCGCGAAGGGGTTGGAGCTTGTCTTCGACGTGAGCCAGGACGTTCCCAACGACCTGATCGGCGACCCGCTGCGGCTGGGCCAGATCCTGATCAACTATGCCAACAACGCCGTCAAGTTCACGGAAACGGGCGAGATCGACGTCGTGATCCGCCTGCGCGAGCAGACCGACGAAGACGTGCTCCTCTACTTCGCCGTCCGCGACACCGGCATCGGGCTCACCGCCGAGCAGCGCGGACGGCTGTTCCAGCCCTTCCAGCAGGCTGACACGTCGACCACGCGCAAGTACGGCGGCACCGGTCTCGGGTTGGCGATCTCGATGAAGCTTGCGGAGCTGATGGACGGCAAGGTCGGGGTGGAGAGCGAGTACGGCAAAGGCAGCACGTTCTGGTTCACGGCGCGTCTGCGCAAGGGCCTGCGCGTCAAGCGACCCCTGCTGCTCTCCGCCGACATGAAGGGGCGCCGCGCGCTGGTCGTGGACGACAACCAGAACGCCCGGACCGTGCTCGCGCACCTGCTCGAAGGCATGGGCTTCGTCATCGAAGAGGCCTCCTCCGGCCCCGCGGCCATCGATGCCGTCGCCCGCGCCGGGGCGCAGGGCACTCCCTACGACATCGTGTTCCTCGACTGGCAGATGCCCGAGATGAACGGCATCGAGACGGCGCGTGGGATGCGCGCGCGGAAGCTCGAGCACTTCCCGCACTTGATCATGGTCACGGCCTACGGCCGCGATGAGATCATCCAAGGTGCCGAGGACGCCGGTATGGAAGACGTGCTCATCAAGCCGGTCAGCGCGTCCATGCTGTTCGACAGCGTGGCAGGCGTTCTGGGAGGCATGCCGTCCGGGCGGCGGAGGGTCGGCGATGGTCCGTCGCTGGTCGCGGAGAGCCTCGCCACGATCCGGGGTGCTCGCATCCTGCTGGTCGAGGACAACGAGCTGAACCAGGAAGTCGCCATCGAGCTGCTGCGCGATGCCGGCTTCAGCGTCGACCTGGCGGAGAACGGTGAGATCGCCCTGCGCAAGGTCAAGGAGGCCGCCTACGACCTGGTGCTCATGGACATGCAGATGCCGGTGATGGACGGAGTCACGGCTACGCTGGAGATCCGCAGGCTTCCCCGGTTCGCCTCGCTGCCCATCGTCGCGATGACCGCCAACGCGATGGAAGGCGACCGACAGCGCTGCTTGGACGCGGGCATGAACGACCACGTCGCAAAGCCGGTCGAGCCGGATGATCTGTGGAAAGTGCTGCTGAAGTGGGTCAGCACACGACCCGGCGCCGGCGTGACCCTGCCGACACGGGACGTCCCCCGTGCCTCCGACGAGCTGCCCGCCGCTCTCGTCGCCATCCCTGGGCTCGATGCCAAGGCCGCGTTGCGACGCATGCTCGGCAAGCAGCCGTTCTACGTCTCGATGCTGCGCAGGTTTCTCGCCGGGCAAGCAGGCTCGGTCGCCGAGATTCGCACAGCGCTGAAGAGTGGCGACCTCGAAAGCGCCGAGCGCATCGCCCACACGACCAAGGGAGTTGCCGGCAACATCGGAGCCGTCGAGGTGGCCGCCTTGGCGGCCAAGATCGAGCGCGCCATCATGCGTCGTGAGCCGCGCGATCTGGTCGATGCGTCGCTCGACGCGCTCGCTGGGCCGCTAGGCGCTCTAGTGGCAGCGCTCGAACGCGCTTTACCTGCAGACGAGCGCGTGGCGCGCGTCGCCGTGGACGAGGTCACCCTGCGTTCCGTGTGCGCGATGCTCGAAGGGCTGCTCTCTGACGACGACTCCGAGGCTACGGACGTGTTCGCCGAGCATGCCATCCTGCTCCGCGGCGCGTTCCCCAACCACTTTCACAGGATCGACGCCGCCATCCGGGAATTCAAGTACGACACGGCCGTGGTCGCGTTGAGGGAAGCTGCCGCAGCTTCTCGGTAGCAGGCCGATCCCATGGACGCCATCCACTCGCCCGGCACCGATTCGACCGAGAAGGCCACCGTGCTCGTGGTGGACGACACACCCGACAACCTGTCCATCATGAGCGGCCTGTTGCGGGACGACTACAGGGTGAAGGTCGCAAGCAGTGGCGAGAAGGCCCTCCAGATCGCCGCCGCCGACCCTCCCCCTGACTTGATCCTGCTCGACATCATGATGCCGAGCATGGACGGCTACGAGGTCTGCCGGCGATTGAAAGCGGATCCGAAGACGCGGGACATCCCCGTGATCTTCCTCACGGCCAAGGCCGGCGTGGAAGACGAGCAGAAGGGGCTCGACCTGCAGGCGGTGGACTACATCACCAAACCGATCAGCCCCCCCATCGTCCTGGCGCGGGTCAAGACGCATCTCGCGCTGAAGGTGTCGTCCGATTTCCTGCGCGACAAGAATGCCTACCTTGAGGCCGAGATCAACCGGAGGGTGGACGAGCTCGACAAGGTCCAGGACATCTTCGGCAAGGTGGTAGACACCCGCGTCCGCGACTATCTCCTTCAGAGACGCAGCCGCATGGTCGGCGACATCACCGAGGGCGCGGTGATGTTCTGCGACATCCGGGGATTCACCGCCTACTCCGAGACGCGCGATCCCCGGCAGGTGATCGAGTTCTTGAACCGATTCTTCTCCGGCGCCGCCTCGGCTGTGGAGCGCGAGGGAGGGTTCATCAACAAGTACCTGGGCGACGCCTTCATGGCCGTGTTCGGCACACCCTTCCCCCTCGAGGACTTCCGCTCCTCGGCGATCCGCGCCGCGCTCGGTGTCCGGGACGTGGTGCGCATGCTGAATGCCAACCACCCGGGCGAGGAGCCGTTCAGCGTCGGCATGGGCGTCCACGCAGGCCCCATGGTGGCAGGCATCGTCGGGAGCGCGCGCCGCATGGAGTTCACCATCATCGGCGACACCGTCAATACAGCCCGCCGGATGGAAGGCCTTTGCAAGAACTACGGGGCCGAGATCCTCGTGAGCGCCGAGCTCGTCGCGGGGACGCAGAGTGCCGCGCACGCTCGCCCGCTGGGACCCGCCGCCCTGCGCGGCAAGAACCGCCCCGTCGAGCTCTTCATCCTCTGATCCCTACGGTTCCCGGCGCACGGTCCGGGCGACGAACGTCCCGGCTACTTCGTGCCCTCTTCCGCGGCGGGCCGCTCCGATGCCGGCGAGGCGGGTTGGGTGGTTCGACGCACCTCGATCCGCTTGCGGATCTTGTAGTTGACCCTCTTGTCGCTGGCCTCGCCCTCGACCACGGCGGTCCACTGCTCCGAGCCCAGAGGCAGGCGAGAGCCCGTGGTGAGCGCGAACTCGCCCTCGAGGTGCGCCAGCCCATCCTTCGTCCACGGGATCGGGGGCTTCGAGTAGCCCTGGGTGGGAACCTCGGCCTGCCACGTGATACGCGCCAGCCCTTGCTCGCCTACCGACGCGAGGCGCGCCTGCCCGGTCGCCTTCTCGGCGTCAATCTCGAAGTCCAGCGCCGTGCGCGCAAAATCGGCCAGGTCCCCGGTCCAGGTGGCGCCCACGGCCACGGGCTCCCGCGGAAGCAGCCGCCCGACGGTCGGTAGCCCCTCGACGGCGCCGAAGTGGAGCGCGATCCAGATGGTCGGGCCCTGCGCCGTGGTCGGCTTCCCCTGGAGCGCGGCCTTGCGCTTCGCGCCGACGCCCTCGACGAGCAGCGTACGCCCGGCGAGGGTCGTGTCGGCCTTCGGGTCCTTGCCCGAGATCGACGACCAGGTCTCGATCCGGACCTCCAAGCGCACCGGCCGGCCCTCCGCGTCCGCTTCCAGGCAACGCTCCTCCCAGACCGCCTCGGAGCGGAACGTGAAGTTGTCGTCGCCCGCGGATCCTCCTGTCGCCCAGTAGTGATTCGTGGAGGTGAAGTCGATCGTCTCCGTCCGGCGCAGCGCGTCGCCCGCCTTCCAGACGACCGCGCTGGCGAGGTCGTGCTTGACGGGCTCGTCGCCCACCACGTGAGCGGCCGCGACAAGCAAGGGCGCCGCCGCGAGGACAACCATCCGAACCGTCAAGCGCATGGGGTTCCTCCTCCTGCGGGGTCGTCGGGCGCAGCCGGACAAGACTCTAGCGCGTAAGCCCGTCTGGGGCGCGCCTAACCCTCAGGCGGCGGGACGTCCGAAGAGGGCGCGCAGCGTGAGCGCAAAGGTGAGCAGCAGGCCGACGATGGCCAGTCCGGAGCTGGGGATGGCGAGCCATTCGAGCTCGGCCTTGGCGGCGCCCGTGCCGCCCAGGCCGGGCGCGCGCAGGCCTGCGAGGAGCCAGTAGAGGGGATAGCCCAGGGCGCCCAGGCCCGCAGCCGCCGCAGCCAGCGCCGGCATCCGAGTGGCGTGGCCGGGCAAGAGGGCAAGCAGCAGGCAGAGCGCGAGAGCCACCGCGCCGATGGCTCCGCCGTGAAGGTGCGCGCGCTGCAAGTAGATCCACGACTTGTCGAGCACGCTCTGGAGCTTGGCGACATCGCCAAGGTAGGTCGAGGCGAGCACCGCTTCGCCCTCGGCCTTGAGGTGGCCCTTCATGGCCGCCTCGTTCGCACCGAAGAGGGCGCCCATGGCGAAGCCGAAGGCGACCGCGGACAGAGCGAAGAGCACGCCCCAACGCACGTTGCGGATCGACGACATCGCGCCTCCTCCTGGCTCCGCGAAGGCGGCAAGGGAGCCAGCGCACCCAGAGTCTACCCGCCCACGCCCCCCGGCGCGGTGCCCGCTGTCAACCGGCGTAGCATGCGTGGATGGCCGCCCAGGGCACCTGCCGACGAAGCCCCTGGCGCAAGCGCTTGGGAGCGCCCTGCCTGGCCGCCCTGCTGCTGGGCTGCGGCGGCGGGTCGCCGAGCGCCGTGGGCCCCTTCCTCGGCGAGGGGCTGACTCCCAGGAGCGTGGACTTCACCGTGGACGGTCCTGCGCTCAAGGCGAGCGTGCTGGTGCGTGACCGCACGTTCTCGCCCACCGAATGCGCCGTGCAAGAAGGCCTGATCGCCGGGTCGGGACCGCGGCGTCTGCTCACCTTCGCCACGACGGTGGTGAACCTGGGCGAGCTCGACTGCGTCATCGGCGATCCTGCCGCCCCCACGCCGCCCGTGGAAGCCGCCGACTTCGAGTACCACGACTGCCACGGGCATCGGCATATGCACGGCTACGCGGCCTACGAGCTGAGGTACCTCGACGGCGCGCTGGCGACGACGGGCACGAAGCAGGGCTTCTGCCTGCTCGACAACAGGCGCATGCATCCGTCAGCCAGGGACACGCCCCTCTACACGTGCAGGTTCCAGGGGCTGACCTCCGGCTGGGCCGACATCTACGCACGCACGGTGGACGGACAGTGGGTCGACGTGACCGGGCTGCCCGAAGGCGACTACATCCTGCGCGTCACGATCAACGCGGAGAACACGCTGCCTGAGATCCTCGACCTGCACCCCAACAGCGTCGACGTGAACGTGTACCTGCCCGACCCGGGCGCGCCCGTGGACATGGGCGACGACCACGGCGACATGCAGCCTGCCGCCACGTCGCTTGCCTTCCCCATCGGGCTCCTGGCCTTGATCGAGACCCCGGGCGATGCCGACTGGTTCAGCGTTCTCGTCACCGCGGGCGCCGCCTACACGTTCTCTACCGAGCTCGGTACGCTCACCGACAGCGCGCTCAGGCTCGTGGCCGCCAACGGCGCCACGCTGGTTTCGAACGACGACGCCGGAGCCGGCGATCCCTCGAGCCGCATCAGCTGGACCGCGATCTTCAGCGGGCCGGTATGGATCGAGGTGACGGGCCCCGGCGACGCCACCGGGGGCTACCGCATCGTGCTGGAGT
>Ga0163150_10003585_pt1 | contig 21639 bp, 20 predicted proteins | sample OliLakLV19P2IB_FD_148628 | JGI IMG/M metagenome (GOLD analysis project Ga0163150, IMG submission 148628) | Freshwater microbial mat bacterial communities from Lake Vanda, McMurdo Dry Valleys, Antarctica - Oligotrophic Lake LV.19.P2.IB | ecosystem: Environmental > Aquatic > Freshwater > Lake >...
TACATCTATTATATCAAAAATCCTAAGGTTCTGGAAGGGCTTTGGAAGAAGGTGAATAGTTACTTTACAACTTATACTATCTTATCCCGTTTTATGTTATAGTTAAGAACTAGATCAAAAACAAGCCTCCTTTTCATATATGCCTAAGTTTAAAATAACTTCAGACTTCAAACCCGCTGGGGACCAGCCCAAGGCTATTGCAGGTTTGGTAAAATCCATCGGTGCGGGGCGGAAATACCAAACCCTTTTAGGCGTAACGGGATCCGGAAAAACTTTTACCATGTCCTGCGTAGTAGAACAATTACAAAGGCCTACCTTGGTTATAGCCCACAACAAAACCTTAGCCGCACAACTAGCCGCGGAATTCCAACAATTCTTTCCGGAAAACGCGATTCACTACTTTGTCTCGTACTACGATTATTACCAACCGGAGGCCTATATCCCCCGTAGTGACACCTTTATAGAGAAGGAAACCCAAATTAACGAAGAGATAGACCGTTTGCGCAATGCCGCCACCCAATCCCTGCTCTCCCGGAAAGACGTACTCATAGTAGCCTCAGTGTCTTGCATTTACGGTTTGGGAAATCCGGCCAATTATTTGGAGCTTAGCCTAAAAATTAACAAAGGACAAAGTCTTAAGCGCGATAAGTTACTGCGAAGGCTAACCGATTTGCAATTCCACCGCAACGACACCGAACTCGTTCGCGGCACTTTCCGTGCCCAAGGTGACGTGGTGGAAATAATCCTCTCCAGCGAAGACAGCATTATCCGCATGGACTTTTTTGGTGACGTGGTGGAAAAAATTGAGCGGGTGGACTCGGTCAGCGGCCATAACATAGCGGATTTAGAAGAATTTATTATTTTTCCAGCCAAACATTTTGTGGCTCCAGAAGAGCAAATTAAAATGGCCATAGAAAATATCCAGAAAGAGCTGGCAGAGCGCTTAGCGGAACTTAAAGGCCAGGGAAAAGTATTGGAAGCCGCACGACTACAACAACGTACCAATTTTGACTTGGAAATGTTAGTCAACACGGGTTTTGTCCCGGGCATAGAAAACTATTCCCGGCATCTGGATGGCCGCTCGCCCGGCGATCCGCCTTCGACCCTTATAGATTATTTTCCCGACGACTTCCTTTTGTTTATAGACGAATCACACCAGAGCATTCCCCAAATTGGCGCCATGTACGAAGGCGACAAGTCCCGCAAGACCACCTTAGTGGACTATGGTTTCAGGCTGCCGAGCGCACTGGACAACCGGCCTCTGCAGTTTAAGGAGTTTGAGAAAAAAATTACTCAGGCGGTCTTTGTCTCGGCCACTCCCGCTGAATTTGAAATTGAAAGATCTCTGACCCAAGAAGACAGTGTCTTTATTAGCAAGTCCAAACGGACCGAGGAACAATCAGTGGCATTTGCCTCTAAAATCTTAAGTCTAAAATCTAAAATCCTAAATCCCCCCACCATTGTTGAACAAATTATCCGCCCGACCGGCCTGATAGACCCAACCATAGAAATAAAACCTATAAGAAACCAAGTGGACGATTTAATCGAGCAGGTTAAGGAGCGCGTATCCAAGCACCAAAGAGTGCTGGTTGCCACACTAACCAAGCGCATGGCCGAAGAGCTAACTGAGTATTTAAAAGAAGATGGTATAAAAGTCCAGTATGTCCACAGCGATGTGGACACCTTTGAACGCCTGGAAATCTTACGGGATTTGCGCCTAGGAATTTTCGACGTTCTTGTGGGCATTAACCTTTTGCGGGAAGGTTTAGACTTACCGGAAGTCTCCCTGGTTACCATTTTGGACGCAGACAAGGAAGGCTTCCTGAGGAGCGAAACATTTTTTATGCAAATGATGGGACGTGCGGCGCGGCATTTGGAAGGACACGTTATTATGTATGCCAACCAGGTTACCGGGTCCATGCAGAGGGCAATAGACGAAACCACCCGAAGGCGCAAAATACAAGAAGACTACAACAAAAAACATGGCATTACTCCCCTGTCCATACAAAAAGCCATCGCCGAAACTCGCTTGGCAGGAACACGAAAAGAGATTGTGGAAGAAACCGACGAAACCCGGCGCGACCCTACCCGTATGACCACCGAAGAAATAAAGTTCTATTCCAATGAACTGGAAGAACAAATGGAACTAGCCGCCCAAAACCTGGAATTTGAACTAGCCGCTCGCCTTCGCGACAAGCTAGGTGAAATAAAAAAAATAAGGGCTCTGCAAAAAAAATAATCCCTATAAAAAACCTCTCTAAAGTTTATGAAAGAGCGGGTTTTTTATTTTGTTTTACAACTTGTTCGTAAGGAATAGCTGCTTTCCAGGCCAAGTCATATAACACTCGCAATGACTGGCTTACTTCCCTACTGTCTATTTGAACAGCAAAGACCTGGGGTTTAAAGGAGAAGAAAGCTACGCTGTCTCCAAAAATCGCACTATCGGTTAAAAATTCCGGAAAATCTTTTGGAGCTAACCGAGACTGATAAAATTCACTTTGTTTTATCCAAGAAATATATTCCAAGTCAGCTTCGGTTTGAGTCAATATCTCCCGAAACTTTGTCTGCTGAGTCTTCACTCTGTCGTTTAGCCACTTTGGCATTTCCGGAAACATTTGAAAAGCATCTCTAAAAGTAGAAAAAAATAAAACTTCGGAAGAGGAAAAAATTTTTTCATACACTTTCTCAACCCCTTCTTTACCTTGAAATAATAACACCTGAGGCTTATCTTTCCTGGCATTATAAAGAGCCAACATATTGGGCATAAACCGCTTTACCAGCTCCTGCTTTTTTTGCAAATCATTTACCAGCTTTTCCGGAGACTCCGCTGTATACATAACTTTCTTTTCTCTTGGAACAATACTCACCAGACCCTTTCTTTGTAAGTCGTCCAAAATTAAATATGTAGTTGGTCTCTTTATATCCGCCTTGATAGCAATAGGGTATACGGTTGCAGTGCCCAATTCCAAAAGAGCCAGGTAAACACTGGCCTCTTTTTCGTTTAACCCTAACAATTTTAAAATATCTGTTATTTCCATATGTGCTTCCTTCTCTTTACTACAACAGGATAATATAAACCCTATATTTCAAGTATACTCCTATTTCATTGAACTGTCAACTTTTCTGACAAACTATATTTTAATGCATCAAATTCAATGTTTATTGGCACATTATAAATATATTTATGTCATAAGTATTGACCTTATTTAGTAGTTATGATATAGTGATGGGTAACAAAAAACCCCGGCGGGGCAAAAAACCCCGGCGGGGTAGGAATACGCAAACCCACACCCTGAGGAGGATTTATGAAAAACGTATTGTGGTTAATCGCGGGAGTAAAGCTATTCTTGTTTGGCCTGCTATTTCTCTACTTAGAAATGCTATATGGGTACGGACAAGGACTAGCGGCCATGCTAGGGAAACCTTCATGGACAGGGTACGTGCCAACGGCGCTCTACCTTCTCCTCAGCGCTCTCTGCACGAGACGCGCTATTACCCAACGCTTTGCGCGCAAGCGAAAACTTACGCCCATTCTTGAAAGCACAGATATAAATCCTGAACAAAATTTAAGATGACATATCTGCGATTTCAAATCTGGATCGGAGGATCATATGAAAAATTCAATCGTGGTTTTGCTGGCAGTTTTCGCCGGGACAGTCCTGGCAGATGATTTCGTTGAGTTCCGGGAAACCGGACACAATGAATACCGTTATGTTGATTGGTCACACAGCTTTAGTAACAAGCTGCTGACAGACGTCACGTACGTCGGCGGGCCGGGATATAACGAAATGAATGCCTGCTTAGGATATTTTTTTTCGTTTGGCAGCCTGTCTGTCACCCCGTTGCTCTGTGGCACCATGGTTAAAGAAACCAGCGGAGTGGGCATAAAACTGGCGGCAATGGTTTCCTGTGAAAAAGGAAGACTAAAAGCCGACGCATTCTACGCTCGCCTACAAGGATTCAAAGGCGTTAGCTCCTACGACGTGCTGGATACCGGGAATATGGTATGGAGCTTGGGCAAGCAACTCAGCCCAAAATCTCATACAAGACGCTGGGAAACAGGTGTTTCTACCGGCTTCTTCCGCCAAGGCGGCAAATGGAACCCGCAGTACGGGCCATTGCTTCGCCGCAACGACCGTCTCGGGTCTTGGGGAGTCAGCTACCGGACAGGTTCGGCTAACGAGCTGCGCTTTATTCGAACTTTTACTTTCACGAAGACACACGCGGTCACCCATGAGTGACCGCTTTTCTCTTTCAAGTGAGGAAACAATGCCCAGCCACCAAGACTATCTGGACGCAACCAAAGCCATCACCCGCCTCAGTCAGCAAGAATACTTCCCCTATTTGTCCCGACTTCACACTCCTAGTGCAGCAGAGAAGTTTTGCTTTCTGGCCTGTCGTGTATGAGTTTGCCGGTTTTTAGGTTTATTATGATACCGTCGGTAACGCTTTTAAGGATTTTAACTATTGATTTTATTGATTTGTGGTTTTTGAGTTCCAAGTAAACGGAAATGGACAGGCACATAAAACAGATTAAGCTGTGATTTTGAATGGAGTTTTCTTTTTGGTGATAAATCGGCCTGATTTCCAAATCGGATTTAGCTACTCTAAAGGCATGTTCAATTTTAAACAGATTATGATAGTAGTCAATAATTTCTTTATTAGCAAGGCTTAATTTGGTAAAGTAGCCCTTGAGACCCAACAATGATTTAGTCTTGTCTATTAGCTCCTGGTTTAATGAGTAAATAACTGTGTTGTTTTTTAAAAATTTAAGTTTAGTAATTTTACTGGTTTTCCTTCCTTCAAACTTCTTGGCTCTAGTTGTTTGCTTTTCCATTTCCAGTAAATCTTTTTTGTATCGACTATCTTTGTATTCAACTATTTATTCACCAATTCTGATTGACTCCTGATCTTTTCTTACAATACTTTTATCAATTAATTCCAGAGTATATTTTTTTAGGTTAGCCAGCCTGGCGGCAATTATGTAGTTAATCTGATTGTTAAGCAGTTCCTCTAAATTTTGTTTGGACAGCATGGCACTGTCGGCAACTACGGTAATGGACCCTATGTTATGCTGATTTTTAAACTCTAAGATGCTGGGGATGAAGGTGTTTCCTTTAAATGTATTGCCTTTAAAGACCTCGTAATGCACTGGAAAGCCCTCTTTGGTCACCATAAGGCCAATAACTATAACTACCTGGGGATGATTATGCTTATTGTCTTTGGAAAACCCCGGTAGTCTGAATTCATCGTTTTTAAAAGATTCAAAGTAAAGGGTGGTAACATCGTAGAGGACAAAAGAAAAATCAAAACCGAATTCTTGTTTAGCTATTAAAGTAATTTCTTTTTCAATCTCGTCTTTTAAGTTTTATCAAATTTAGCTAACTGATTGTAAAGCTGGCTTAAGTTGTGTTTAATACCAAAGTAATATTTTAAGTTAAGTAAATTTTGTCTTTTAGAGGAAGGTTCAAGGATTTGGGAAATTATTAAATTTTTAAGTAAGGCGTTAGTGTGTTTATGGAAGTTAAGCTTCTGAAAAACTTGCTCTAAAAATTTATAGGCTTATTTGTAAGTAAATCCAACGTATTTGTAGTGTTTGTGGTATGAGTGATCGTTTTGTTCTTTAAACAAGCTGGATTGGAGGTTATTTACCTTAATCCAGTTAGCAGCTTGTTCTTTTAAGGTTGATAGCTCAACTTTGGTACTACCGCTGCCTATATGCTTTAAAATCTTTCGTTTTCTTTTAACAATTTCATAAACCTATACCGCAGACTTACCACTGGTAGTTTTGATAGTTCTGATCTTGTAGTTCATCCTTAAATTATACCAGTCCTAGTGCAGCAAAGAAAAGCTATTTTTATTAAAATCCTAATGTATTTAAAGTTTTTTAAGGACTGAAATCTAAGAGTGTGAAGTCGGGATGACGTTAACTTAAGGTATTATTACTGGTAATTCAATATAACACTCCTGTCAAGACAAAGGGGTCTTGACACCAAGTCAAAATCTTTGCTATGCTAACCAATAGAAAACAGCTGCGAAAGCTGTTTTTTAATTTCGTTCTATATAGTATCACAGGAGGATACATGAAGCGATTTTTGCTAGTACTGATTTTTATGACGGCGGCATTAGCCGAAGACCACGCCCAGCAGTACCCCGCCGGCCATAATTCCAACGAGGTCACCCACCGGTTGGAGTACGTCATCGGCGCACAGAACGGCGACCTCAACTTTCTGGAAACCCAGATTGTTAACCGGTTGAAAAACCGTACGATAGTCAGTGGAATCGAAGCCCTGGGCTTTGAAAACACCAAACTCGTAGGGTTCCGCACAGGTCTCGCCGTAAAGACCAAAGGGTTCTCCTACGCGCCGTCCCTGCTTATGGTGTACAACACCAGAACAGGAGATTTCAGCCCTGGAGGAGCCATACGTTTTGAAGATGAATTATTCGGCGGGAGGCTGTACACCCAAGGGTTTGTTGGCCTCTACTACCAGCAGCGCCCGGGCAAAACCTCCTGGGTTCCGATTATTGACCCACTCGAACTAGCGGGCAAACCGCTCCCTGGTTACATGGGGGGGTTAGCTCTGGGAGTCAGCCTGGAAAAATGGAACGGCGAAAGGCTGGTCGGCCTCATGGCAAGCCATAATCTGGCAAAAGGCTTTGAGCTTACGGTACAGTTCGTACCGAACAGCTCCTTCTTCCGATCCTGCCACGCTGCTGTTCCAGAACACGGACTGTCTCCCAGTAACGAACCCTGGAAACAAAGAGCCCTCGTGCGGATCGGGTTTGTCTGGAAACCACAGCACAGCAAAAAACACTAGTCGGATAAACAAACCGACAACGCCCAAGCAATTGGGCGTTTTCTTATTTAGTTAAAGATAGAGAACTTCTCAGCTGTCACTGCTCTTGTTTTTTTTACCGTTTTCTGCTAAAATCATTTCACGTGCAAGAAACTGCTGCATCTTGCCTCCAAGCGAAAATCTTTTAATATTCAATCTTAAATCTTTAAATTACTCTATGCCAAATACGAAATCTGCTTCCAAGGCCATGCGCCAAAGCGTGCGACGCAACGTTCGAAACACCGAGACTAAAGACAAGTTTAAAACAGCCGTTAAGGAAGTAAAAAAACTTATCGCCGCTGGCGACAAGTCCAAAGCCATGGAGGCCATGAAAGCCGCTATGTCTACTCTGGACAAGGCTACCAAAAAAAATGTAATTAAAAAAGGTAGCGCTTCCCGTAAAAAATCCCGTTTAGCTAAAGCTATAGCTAAATTAAAATAACTTTATAAAACAGTCCCGCTGTCAGTGGGACTGTTTTATCCCCAACCAAACTTTAAAAAGGCGGCCGTGTATAACGGCCGCTTTTTTCGTATTGAAACATAATTTATATAACTGGCCTCTTGCTAAGAACCGGCCACATAATAAGTAATAGCTGTAACGGTATTGCTATAAGTTCCCTTAATACTAAGAACCAAAGGGGGTAGATGTAATAATGCCGGCAACCTATGGCAAGGCAGGGGAAACAGACTATTTTCTGTTTATTAAATTAACTACCAGCTTGATCATTGTATCTTTTTGCTCTGGCTTGCTTTCGGCCACTAACAGAGCCAGGGCGGCCAGGGCTGTATCGTTTATTTTACGCTCCCCTGCCTTTATGCTATAAAGATAATTATTTTCCACTAGGTAGAGTAAAAAAAGTAACGATCCAATCCGCTTATTGCCGTCTGCAAAAGGATGGTCCTTAATTACAAAATATAAAAGGTGGGCGGCTTTTTCGTCTATACTCGGATACAAATCCTTGCCATCATATGTTTGGTAAATACTCCCCAACAAAGCTTGAAATTTTTCACCAACCTCAACCCCAAACAAATCGTTAGCTTTTTTGTTGGCGTATAAACGTTTTTTAAACTGGGCAATAGACTTTTGAAGTTGCTCATAATGAACCGGCCGCGCCCTAACCTTGCTAACTGACTCAATAACTAACGTGCCTTTGTCATATTCATTAAGCACAAACCAAGTGTTGGTATAATCGGTAATAATTTTCAGCAATTCCTTTTCGTACCCCTCCGCCCGGCGCGACTCTATAACCTGCAAAAAAAGTTTATTTGCCTGTTCAAGTTCTTTTAACTTGGCATCCTGATTTTCTTTTAATCGTTGCTGGTTTATACTATATCCTTTTACCAAATACTCGCGAAGACGGGCAGTTGCCCACATGCGAAACTGGGTGCCGCGCTTGGAGTTAACCCGGTAACCAACCGAAATAATCAGATCCAGATTATAATAATTAGTTGGCTTATTAAAGCCAATACTCGTATTTTGAGTATTGGCTTGTTTATAAGAGGTTCCGTTCCTTACCAGCTCTTTTTCTTTGTAAATATGGCGAATATGCGCAGAAATAGTCCTTTCATCTTTTTGAAAGAGTTGAGCCATTTGAGCTGTGCTTAGCCATACGGTCTCATGTTCCAAAGTTACCTGGATCTCAGGACCCTGACTATCTTTAAAAATAACAATTTCGCCTTTTGTTGTATCTTTTGTATTATTGTCTACCATAAATTAACTCATACTATTTTTTAAAAATTCATCTTATAGTTTATAAATCCAGCCAAAAATATAAGGCAGTGGGATTAGAGCGTACATAACCAAAGCCGCCTCGATACTCCAAAAGGAAAAGACAATGGCCACAAGATACCCAGATATAGCCAAAAAACCAATTTTATTAACTAGAGAATTTAAGCGAGGGTCAACATTTTCCGAAAGCAGTGAAGAATTATGACTGGCATGTTGCCACATACTATACTGAACTCCCACCATGGCAATAAGATGTAAAGCATACAGAACAACAGCAAACTGGTTGTGTGGATATCGCCCAAGCAAGGCAGCGGAAAATGGAATAAAAGAGACAAACAATAAATAGCACATGTTAAGCCAAATAAGCTTATTGTCAAGTTTTTTAATGTAGTGGAACTCAATATGATGACTGACCCAAAACATGCCAAGTACCAAGAAGCTGACAATAAAACTCCCAATAATAGACCAGAGGTGTCCCACCTGATTAAACAACTCCCCAGACGAAGTTACTTCAAGTAATTCAGGAACATGAATTTCTAAAACGAGCAACGTCATTGCAATGGCAAAAATACCATCGGTTAACGTTTCCAGCCTGCTAGTGCTAATTTGCTCACTGTCTATAATAGATTTTTTCCGGTCTTGCATAAAGAGCTTTATTAATATTAATTATGTCTAGTTTTTATCTATCGGAAGCATTTCTCCCCAATTGTCACCCATTTTGGCCTCTACACTAATGGGAACCGAAAGTTCAAAAGCATGTTCCATAAGTGGGATGAGTTTCTTTGTCCAATAGTTGACCTTGTCTTCCTTAACTTCAAATACAAGCTCATCGTGAACCTGTAGCAACATCTTACACTGAGCTATATCGTCCATCGCCCCAGCTAGTTCTTTATGAATATTAATCATAGCTACCTTAATGACGTCGGCCGCCAACGACTGAATAGGAAAATTTATTGCCGCGCGCTCCGCCGCCGCGCGAATAAAAAACTGGCTGGATTTTATTTCCGGAAACTTCCGTATTCTTCCTAACTCATTTCTGACAAACCCTTCTTCATGAACTTGTAGTTTAACCTGTTCCATATAGCTTTCTACTGCCGGATATGCCGCGAAGTATTTTTCTATAAACTGCTTGGCTTCTCCGCGGCTGACTTCCCCAATCCGAGAAGAAAGACCAAACGAAGACAGGCCGTACAAAATGCCAAAATTAATCGTTTTAGCGTCGCGCCTCATATCGGGGGTAAGTTTTTCTTTTGCTACGCCAAATATTTCCATGGCAGTCTTGCTATGAATATCCTCATTATTTCTGAAAACTTCCATCATTTTTTTGTCTTTTGCCACATGGGCTACTATGCGCAGTTCAATCTGGCTATAGTCAATAGAAAGCAGTTTGTAACCCCGTTCAGCTACAAAAGCCTGACGAATCTTATTACCCACGCCGGTGCCGCGAATTGGAATGTTTTGCAAATTCGGATCGGAAGAAGAAAGTCTTCCCGTGGCGGCAATAGTTTGGCTGTAACTGGTGTGCACGCGACCGGTTTTTTTATTGACCAGTTGGGGCAAAGTAAGTAAATATGTGGACTGGAGTTTAGCCAGTTCGCGATAGGCCATAATAACCGGGATAACCGCGTGCTGGCCTGCCATTTTTTCCAGTTCTCCGGCTGCGGTGGAAAGACCGCTTTTATTTTTCCGGTTTTCTATGGGCTGGAGCTTAAGCTTGTCAAACAGGACTTCTTTCATCTGCTTGGGAGAATTTATGTTAAACTCTTGTCCGGTTAGCTTGTAAATTTTTTGCTCCAGATCATTTAAGGTTATTTCGGCTTCGCCCGACAACTTGTTCAAAAACCCAGTATCCATTTTTATACCGTTCTGTTCCATGCTGGCCAGGACCTCTATAAGGGGCATCTCTATAGTGCTAAAAATGTTTTCCAAATTTTCTTTTGTCAGACTTGGCTGAAACATTTTTTTCAAGCGCAATGTTATGTCTACGTCTTCCCCGCAGTACCAGGAAACTTTTTCCTTAGGTACTATATCCATGGTAATTTGGCTCTTGCCTTTACCAATTAGGCCTTCTATGGGCTGCATTTGATAACCGAGTTCGTTAAAAGCCAGAGCGTCCAACCCATGCTGGCGGGTGCCTGCGTTCAACAAATAAGAAGCGATCATGGTGTCAAAAGAAATAGGCTTTAGGTTATACCCCGCGCGGCGCAATATTTCAAGATCATATTTTAGATTATGACCCACTTTCTGTATGGCTGAATCTTCCAATATTTTTTTCAGTCCCAACGACTTGACTGCTATGTCTGCGGGTACGTAATAAGCCTCTCCCACTTCACAAGAAAGCCCAATACCCACTAGATTCGCGTCTAAGGTGTTTATAGCGGTTGTTTCTGTATCTATAGAAATTTCTGTTGCCTGTGAAAGTTTTTTTACAACTTTTTCAAGCTGCTCGGAGTTATCTATTAGCTGGTAGTCTTGCTTAAACTTTTCTCCGCTTAAAGTTTTTAAATCTTCTTCCTCTGTCTGTTCTAATTCATTATTCTTAAATCCTAATTCATTTTTAGGCAGTTTACTGAGCAAACTTCTAAACTCCAATTGCTGAAACAAGGTAGTGGTAAGGAACAAATGCGGCTGGTCCATTTGGTATTTTGGTATATTAATTTCCACCGGCACATGACAATCTATAGTAGAAATTTCATAAGACATGCGGGCGTCGGGCTCATGAATTTTAAGCAGTTCAAGAATTCGGGGTTTAATGCTATCGCCGGTTTTTTCAGCATGTACTGCCTTATATAGAGCGTCTATGGATTTAAATTCTTTTATAATTTCCACCGCGGTTTTTTCGCCTATGCCTTTTACGCCCGGGATGTTGTCAGACGCGTCTCCCCGCAGGGCGCGATAGTCCACCATTTGGTCGGGGTTTAACCCGTAGCGTTCACGCACGGCGCGTTTGTCGTAAATAACCGTGTCAGAAATTCCTTTGCGCATGGTATAAACCTTTACGCAATCGTTAACCAACTGCAGAGTGTCTAGGTCTCCGGTAACAATAAGCACTTCGCAGGCATGGTCACACTGCTTGCAAATTTCGGCAGAAAGAGTACCCAACAAATCGTCGGCTTCAAAACCCTGCTTTTCAAAAACAGGAATATTCAAGCCGCGTACTACTTCTTTCACTCGAGGAATCTGGTCATATAATGCCTGGTCGCCTTTAACGCGTGTAGCTTTATATTCTTTGTATTGCGCATGGCGGAATGTCGGACCGGCTAAATCGAACGTTACCACAATGTGAGTAGGTTTTATGTCTTTAATTGCTTTAAGTAAGATTAGAGTAAATCCATAAACGGCATTGGTGGCTTCGCCACTTTTGGTATTGAGCGCTGGAATAGCATGATAACCTCTATGAATGAGGGCATTACCATCTACCAGCATGTAGCGAGATTTGTTGTTTTTTGGAGAAGTCATAGCGTTATTATAACCGATATTGCTTACGGGAACAAAGATGCTTGTAGATTTGATAGAAGAATTAAAAAAGACGGACGGCTACACGAATGTAACCGCCCGTCGGGACGATATGGAGAAGAAATCTAGTTCACCCACAAATTGGGGGTGAGTGTCCCGAACCTCTTCTGAAGGTCAGAGAGAGGCAGATACACCTCCCTCGCGCCGGTTTTGACATCAAGCTTCTCAAATTCTAATTTGAAGTGCAACCGCCAGCCAGGCAATTAAAAAGATCTCGTAAGTAAGGTAAGGTGGTAAAGTCGCTAAACCTAAACAGAGGGATTCCTCCGCCTTGGTTTGGCGAGATAGATCGGATGCACCTGCCTACCGCAGGCAGGCTCGGGATGGCACAACCCGCAACAAGCTACGAGGAAATCTATTTGATTATATATAGGAACGGCACTTTGTGTATTAGTTTATGGCTCATTGTTTAGGTCAATTAGAATAATTAAGGTATTTAGAATAATTTTCCTACCCCCTGTCGGTTTACCTCTTGGCGATAGCTTTACAGTGCTACTTCCTACATCCCTACTAGCTACTAACTTCCCCTCACTATCTCTCCCCCGCTACCCTAAACACTTCCTCCACATCTGTTACTCCCTCCAAAGCTTTAAGCAATCCGTCCTGGACCATAGTAACCATACCTTGAGCCAAAGCTGCTTTCCTAAAGTCAGACATAGAAGCTTCTTTTAAAATTAATTCCTGAACCGCATCGGTCACTTCCAGGACTTCGTAAATCCCTATGCGTCCCAAATAACCTAAATTATTACACTGGTCGCAACCGGAGGAATGGTAAAACTGCAGTTCCTGAGGAAGAACAATGGTAGTACTTTTTGGCAACTGTTTTAATATATAGGTAATTTTTTCCATAACCATAGGCGAAAGCGCAGCCGGTTTTATACACTTTTGGCACAGTTTACGAACCAGGCGCTGAGCCAACACAGCAGAGAGCGCCGGAGCAATAACGAAAGGTTTTACTCCCATGTTAATAAGCCTTGGAATAGCTCCCGCCGCGTCGTTAGTATGCAAAGTGGAAAGAACAACATGTCCAGTTAGCGCAGCCTGCAAAGCCGTTTCTGCAGTTTCTTGGTCGCGAATTTCCCCCACCATTATAATATCGGGGTCTTGCCTTAAAATTGCCCGCAAGCCTTTGGCAAAATTAAAATCTACCGTATGGTCTATAGGAGTCTGCACTACGCCTTCCAATTTGTATTCAATTGGGTCTTCCAGGGTAATAATTTTAACACCAGGCTGGTTTAGCTCGTTTAAAAAAGCATACAATGTGGTGGTTTTCCCGCTACCGGTCGGACCGGTTGTTACAATCATTCCATTTGGTTTTGCCAACTGCCTCTCTATAGCCGCCTGAGTCTCTCTCCGAAAACCCAAATCCGGAAATTTTAAATTCACGGCGGTCGTTCCCAAAAGCCTCATAACCAGCTCTTCTCCAAAAGCGCTGGGAAGACTTGAAACGCGGACATCTATAGGCTTACCTAAATAATAAAAAGTCATGCGCCCGTCTTGCGGCACTTTATCTACATTTAATTTAAGCTTTGACAAAATTTTTATACGGGTAACAAGTGACTTTTGCAAAGCCTTACTTATATGGACCATGTCCTGCAGTACGCCGTCTATGCGAAAACGTATTTTTACAAAATGGTCTTCAGGTTCCAAGTGGATGTCGCTAGACTTATAAAAAATACTGGCGCCAAAAAAAATTTCCAAAATTTCAGTGGCATTCATACCCTCTTGGACAGCCTCGCTCTTAAACCTTTCAAATATTTCTTTATAATCCTCTTGCTTACTTATGCGGACAGACTCGTCATGTCTGGCTTCGGGGCGCAGTACTTTTTTATAAAAAATAAGCGTCTGAGCCAGGCCCCTTTGGGAAATATAATATAGCGTAACTTTATTCTTTTTTGAAAATTCCCCTATTTTTTCCAGTAACAGCGGGTGGTCAGGGTTGGTTACCCCAATGCGCAAATCGTTCAGTTCTTTATAAAAAGGTACAGCTCCACACTCCCGAGCCTCGGTTTCGCTAAACAAACCCAATACATTTAAATCCACGGGAAAATGGTGTAAATCTATATACGGCAAAAAGAGAACCCTGGCCGTAGCCTTGGCTTCATCTTCCTCCATTTGCCTGTTTACGTCATCCAGAGCTCTTTGTAAATCTGCCGGGGAGCCGGATAAGAAATTATGAGTGGACATTTTTGTTTCGACTTTACTCCTACGAGCTTTTAGTTTTTTTATTATACCATTTGGAGATAGCGACTAGCAACTAGCAAGGTGCCAACTTACTGGAAATTTCAAAAACCCCTAGGCTTCGGGATTTACCGGTCTCAAAATTAGATGGTACTTTCGCTAGCCTTTTAAAGTTGCTATGGCGCCTAAAAACTTAGTTTCCGCATCTGCCAACGAAATTTCTTCCAGAGTAATATCCACTGCTTTATATAAACCAGAGTTAAGATCGGTTACGGAACCCTGACCAAAATGGTCGGCAAACACCTGGGCATTTAACTGAGAATGAATTGCCGTAAGAATGCGAACAGTTTGCGTCGAAGTCTCAGCAAGCAGTCCCACTACATTATGAGACTCTAAACTGTCTAAAAGCTCTTTCATGACCGCTGGCAGGTCTTGTGGAGAACTTTGAGCCTTTTCAAAATCGGCCGTATTAAGCATGGAATAGGCTGCGGAATCACCATCCATCACTTTAAGCCTGGCTAAAGCGCGTCCCCATAATTTCAATAACGGCAATGGTTTAGTTTTATAAATGAACTTTATAACTTCCTGCTGTCGTCCGCCCAAAGCCACCAGTTCACTGGCTTTCATAAAGGCCTTAGGAGTAGTATGGGCGTGCTGAAAACTATGGGTCTGGGTAATAATGCCCGTTAGCAAACATGTAGCAATGTCTTCGTCCACCAGTAGGGTTTCATATTTTCCAAACAATGTTGCCAACATTTCCGCTATTGAAGTTGCGTTTATATCCACAAAATTAATGGCGCCGAAATATTCATTCTTTGCGCGGTTGTCAATGTTTATTTTGGGGGTTTCAAAAAACAAGTCGGTATGCCTCTCAAACAGTACGCCAAAACTTTCTAAAGACTTACTTCCTACGCATACAAGGACGTCTACCGAGATTTTGTCGTTACTAAAACTAATGTCCTCAGCCGTAAACATACCGTCTTTAGGTTTTAAAAATATACTTACTTTGTCTTCGGTAGACTGATAGCTAATTTCATCCAGCTTCTTTGCAGAAATATCCACTACTACTACCAAGCTTTTTCCGCCCGCGACATCCGCTTTAACAGACTCAATACGGGGCAGAAACTGTAAATGCTCTGGGAGTGAGCCGGAACAGACAACGCTAACATCTTTATCCATCTTTTGTAAAAACATAGCCAAAGCCAGTCCGCTGGACAAAGAGTCTGCAGTAATGCTCTCAGGAAGTGCGATGAGAACCTTTTTCGCCTTGCTAAGTGTCTCAAAAATTTGTTGTTCAATTGTCAGTTCCATAACCTATACTAATTAAGAAGTGATTGATAAGTATACAAAATTTTACATAATCCGTCAATGCAGTTAAAATACCCCTAAGAGAGTCCGTTAGCGCTTTATTTTCCAGAAGCCTTATGAAAAAGACCCAAACAGTCACCCTAGAGAACATTCCCCTGTTTTCACAACTTATAGCCAGACAACTTAAAGGCGGGGAAATTTTGGCTCTTATTGGGACACTAGGCTCAGGAAAAACCACTTTTACTAGTGCTTTGGCCAGAGAACTTCGGATTCGGAAACCAGTTACCAGCCCAACGTTTACCATTATGAACATGTTCCCCGTCCGGCTCAACACGGGACGAAGGAAGGAGCCAGGAATTTTTTATCACTTGGATCTCTACCGCACTAACAGTTTCCGCGAAGTTGAACAATTAGGCATAACTGATTTTTGGGGCAAAAAGAATACCATTACGCTTATTGAATGGGCCGATAAAATAATTAGTCGGCTTCCTAAAAAAACGAAAATAATTTATTTTATATGAAAAAAGTTTTCACTTTAATTCTCTGTTTCTCTTTCCTCATCCAGACCAACTACGCCGCAGCCGCCGCCCGCGCCCCTGTGGAGTCACCAGGAGAGGAGAGTCAAACAATAACAACTAATTCCCCAAGTGCCCTTGCTCAAACTGCCACCATCCCTTTGCAAGACTTTTCAGTGCCGCAAAACATGGCTCTGTCTCTGGAAGATAAAACAATAGAGGTAAAAAAAAATGTTTTGGATTCCTGGAGAGGACGCACGTTAGTAACAAAAACCCCCCAGCTTATAAGGCAAGGGGAAGGCATTGTTGCGGATCTGAAAGTTTTTTTTAACAAAGCCTCCGTACCCACAAAACAGACACAATCATACTCGTATAAGCCTGGCCTTATTTATTCCTTTTTGGCTGAACAAGCCGTAGCTTTTAACTCTGAGTCAACCAATCCCGAACTAACCATGGAAAACAGTAGGGCAACTCATTTTGTCCCCCCTCACATTGGCATAAAAATTGACCTCTACCAAAGCATGTTTAACGTGCTCACGGCACTGGAAAAGAATATGGCTACTGCCACTCTTATCACGGTGAAATCCTGGCCATCTTCCCCTTTATCTCAAACCAACACCTTGGGAATAAATGAACTCATTGGCCACGGCGTATCTTCCTTTAAAGGAAGTCCTTTCAACCGCCGCCATAACATTGCTGTAGGAGTAGAAAAAATGAAAGGAGTAATTATTGCCCCGCTTCAGGAGTTTAGTTTTAACTACTATTTGGGTCCAGTTGAAAAAGACCAGGGCTTCTTGCCAGAATTGGTTATTAAGGCCGAGGGTACGGTACCGGAACTGGGAGGAGGATTGTGCCAGGTCTCTTCAACCACCTTCCGCGCTGCCATGGAAGCAGGGCTGCCTATTACCCAGCGCCGGAACCACGCCTACGCGGTACAATACTATTCCCCCCAAGGAACAGACGCTACTATATATCCCGGGGTAATTGATTTGAAATTTACTAACGACACCCCTGGCAACATTCTGATTTGGGCCTACTTTACCGACAAAGATACTTTGGTGTTTGATTTCTACGGAACCAAAGACAGTCGTAAAATAACTTTAGAAAAGCCTGTCCAGTATGACAGAAGGTCTGATGGCAGTATGAAGGCCAGTTGGACCCGCCTTATCACAACCGCCGCGGGCGAAGAGCGCACAGATATCTTTAAATCAGTCTATCGTTCTCCTGCCCTATATCATAAAATAGAAACCTTTGTTACGGCGCCCGGGGCACCGGCAGCACCTCCTACTCCGGTAGTTCCGGCCACAGGGGAAATAACTCCAGCACCAAGCACCTAACCACAATATCTTAACCTATTTGCATGATAACTTCCTCTGACAACAACATAACCGAGCCCCTTGACGCCGCCTCTTTAGACGACGAAGATGTCGTGGTGGAACAAAATTTGCGACCTCACGCGCTCCAAGATTATATTGGACAAGTCACAGTAAAAGAAAATTTAAAAATTGTCATGGAAGCGGCCAAACAACGCGGTGAATTCTTGGAACATGTCATGTTTTATGGTCCGCCCGGACTTGGGAAAACTACTCTGGCATTTATTGTGGCCAAAGAGATGGGGGTAAACATTAAAGTAACTTCCGGACCCGCCATTGAACGCGCTGGAGATTTAGCGTCTCTCCTTACTAACCTCAGTCAGGGAGATGTTTTATTTATAGACGAAATCCACCGCCTAAATAAAGTTGTTGAAGAAGTCCTCTATCCGGCTATGGAGGATTATGTGCTGGATATTGTTATTGGCAAAGGGCCTGGCGCTCGAAGCATCCGCATGGAACTTCCTAAATTCACATTAATTGGAGCCACTACCAGAATAGGACTCATCTCTTCCCCCCTCCGCGACCGTTTTGGCGCTACTTATCGTTTGGAATATTACACTGAAGATGAATTGCAAAAAATTATTTCCCGCAGTAGTAAAATACTTTCAGTAAACTTAAACGATGACGCCAGTTACGAACTGGCCAAACGTGGTCGTTTTACCCCCCGCATAGCTAACCGTTTACTGCGCCGAGTGCGGGATTTTGCCCAAGTCCACAGTCATGATACAATTAATTTGGAAGTGGTTAAAAAAGCTCTGCAGTTATTAGAGGTAGATGAACTTGGTCTGGATAAAAATGACCGCCGAATTTTAGACGCCTTAATTCATAAATTCTCCGGCGGCCCGGTAGGAATCAACACATTAGCCGCGGCTACGGGTGAAGAAGAAGACACTATTACTGACATTCACGAACCGTTTCTTATCCGCCAGGGACTTTTGGTTAAAACTCCTAAGGGAAGACAAGCAACCGAAGCGGCATACAAACATCTAGGCGAAACACTCTCGACCGGAGCAATGACACAGCGGTCATTTTAAAATGTTGCATAAGGCCGCGAATAAAGATATTAAAAATGTTATGACAGTATGTTAATATAATAAAATGTTAAGATTTTTCTCCTAACCACATGTCTACTATAAACTTTGCCAATCTTGTTATTGCTGGTGTTTATTACGTCCTAACTGGCTTTATTGTCTTTTTTGGAATTTTTGGCGTTTATATCCTTATTCGGTACGGACGTTCTATAGTGGTTGCTTTGGCGGTCAATGCTTTATTTATAATATTCTTTTTAAAAATACTAAGCGATTCTTACCAAACTTATCGTTCCATCCTCTAACTATATGAGCCTCTTCCCTTTAGCCAAAAAATTATTTCCCAGCCAACAAGATAACGAAAAAATCTACTTAGTGGTGCGTGAGCACTGGGTGCGGCTGGTGTTAAAACTTATTTTATGGCTGTTTTTTGCCGGCGTACTTGTGGCCTTTGAAATATTTGCCAGAGCTAACATCCCCGGCCTTTTTGTGGGCAATCCCGGACAAATAACCCAACTCTTTACCCAAGTTTACACATTATTTTTAACATTGGTTCTCTTTTTATTTTTTGTTTTCTACTACCTGAATATTCAGATTATTACCAACATTCGGATTGTGGACATTACCCAAGTCGGGCTGTTTTCTCACACTCTTTCCGAACTTCACATAGACAAAATAGAAGACGCGACCAGCCAAAGCAACGGAATATTGGGAACACTCTTTAACTATGGCGACGTATTTATCCAAACGGCTGGAGCTATAGACCGCTTTGAATTCCGTAATGTCCCGAATCCCTCTGCTATAGAAAAACTTGTTTTGGACTTATATGAACAAAATTCCAACTTCGCCAAAGAAGGCAGGGAAAATGACAATTAAACCACAGCTTATGCAAACAGTAGCGATTTCAGGGGGATTTGACCCAGTTCATATTGGACACATTGAACTTATGGAAGAAGCCCGCAAATTAGGAGACAAACTTATAGTAATAGTAAATAATGATAATTGGCTCTTAGCAAAAAAAGGTTTCGTGTTCATGAAAGAGGAGGAACGAGCAGCCATAATTAGAGCCATTCGCTTTGTTGATGAAGTAGTCATTACCAAACACCCTGAACATCCAACGGACATGTCTGTTTGTGCCGAGCTGGAAACAGTCAGGCCAACTATTTTTGCAAACGGTGGAGACAGAAAACCAGACGGAGACCCTGTCCCAGAGGTCACACTGTGTGAAAAATTAAACATTCAATTAGTTTATAACGCGGGAAAAAGCGGTAAAGTCCAGAGTTCGAGCGAATTGGTAAAACATGTCAGGGAAGTGGGTATGAAATCCGAAAAAAAATAACAACATCTATAAAAAATATCCCGGCCAGACGTAAAGTCCAGCCGGGTTTGTTTTACTAACCATCTAATTAATTCCCCGCTGTGCGGATCAGAAAGTCCCGACCCCTCCCAACGACTACATTGACTGGAATGCCCTGCTGGCACAGCGGGCACTCGTCTTCCGTCCACGATTGTAACGGAAGACGAGTCAAAGAGAACAGCTCGGGTACGCCGAGGTCTTCCGCTGTCGCTCCACCCTGGTTGCAGAGAGCCGCCACAGCCAGTACGTGACCGTCGATAACGGTAACCGCTTCCACCACTTTCATGACTGAACCGCCGGTGGTAAGAATGTCTTCCACCACGAGCACGTTCTTGCCATGAATGAGCTGTTCGTAGCCGCGTCTGAAAACAAAGTTATTGACATCCTTTTCGGCATAGACTGCCAGGACGTGGCCTGGGTAGCCGAGCTGGTTCAGGTGATAGACCGTCCATTGAGTCAGGGCTACGCCGCCGGCCGGAGCCACTACCACTTGAATTGGCCGGCTGGCGAAGTGTTCCGCGATGGCCAGGCAAAGATGTGACGTCCAACTCGGGCGATACCGTTAATTCCCTGGCTCCTAGAAACAGCTAAAATAGTCACTTCCTGTTATGCTTAAGCCTGAAAATCTTTAAATTCGTACGAAAGTGAACTATTTATGGTAGATATTCCAAAAAAAACAAATAATTTCTCGTTACAGTTGTCCGGATTGTGGGAGTAGAAACGTAATTAAAAAAGCTAGCCGTAATGGCTACAGAAGATTTTTATGTAAGGAAAATAATCATTGGTTTAAAATTCATTTTAATCATCACAGTCCTACCACAGTACCACTCTGGGTCCAGCACATAGATGGTCTGCCATTTAGAAAACTGGGAGATGAACATAACTACAGTGGTGTACAGGTCTACAAAAAAGTTAAGTTAGAACTTAAAGCTTTACCGGATAATCTAGAAGCTACTAAAGACTACTGCGTCATAGAAGAAATGACCGGTACTTTAATCATCGACGGTAAGTTTGTAAAGGTTCGGGGGCATGCCAAAAAAATACCATTTATCTTTGCTATTGATTACGACTCCCATGATGTAATTCACGATCAGCTATTTTTAGCCGAAGACAATACTGCTTTTGATAAGTTCTTTAAAGAATTAAAACAAACTGGTTACAGACTTAAAATAGTCGTCTCTGATGAGCGTGCAGGACTTAAAACCGCCTGTTTGCGCTACTATCCGGGTGTTTTGTTTCAAACCTGCGTTGGACATTACTTTGAAAACCTCCGTAAACTTCTGTCTACCAGAACCGACGACAAATACCAACACTTTTTAAACTCACTTAAACTCCATGTCTTTACCGAAGCCCATAACTTACAGGAAGCTATTCAAGGATTAATGTTAGTTAGAGATAACCATGGAAAAGAAGACCGAAGTGTACAGGCTATTATTGCAGAAATTCACGCTCGTCAAGATATCTTCTTTGCCTACCATAAAGTTTCCGGTTGCCCTAACAACACCAACTTAATTGAATTAGTTAATTCCCATTTAAATGCCAGACTAGAAAGCATTAAAGGTTTTACTTCTTTTCAGAGTGCAGCGCTCTGGCTTAATGCTTACATACTCAGACGAAGGACTTTAAAGTTTACTGATTGTGATGAAAAGTTTAAACATCTTAACGGAAAATGTTCATTAGAAATGACCATAAAAAAACAGCCCCTCTGGGCTATAGTTATACAAAAACTTTACAAAAGAAAAATTCAAGTCCCAAAAATTTCCGAAATCCAGGAGCCAAATAGTTAACGGTAACAA
>Ga0163150_10003586_pt1 | contig 21638 bp, 17 predicted proteins | sample OliLakLV19P2IB_FD_148628 | JGI IMG/M metagenome (GOLD analysis project Ga0163150, IMG submission 148628) | Freshwater microbial mat bacterial communities from Lake Vanda, McMurdo Dry Valleys, Antarctica - Oligotrophic Lake LV.19.P2.IB | ecosystem: Environmental > Aquatic > Freshwater > Lake >...
AATTGTTCTCGGAGGAAGTGACTCTAGAACTCTCCACGTCTTGGAACAGATGTACGCCGGGTATGAAGGGGTCCCGCGACTGATGACCAACAACAAGACCGCAGAGATGATCAAGTACGCTTCGAACTCGCTCCTGGCCACCCTGATTTCTTTCTCCAACGAATTTGCCAACCTCTGTTCGGCTCTGGGTGATATCGACGTCGTCGATGTGATGAACGGTGTGCACTTAAGCAACTACCTGAGTCATCCGGAGGCCAGTGGCGCCAGGCAGTTTGCGCAGATCTGCAGCTTCTTGGCTGCAGGATGTGGCTATGGTGGCAGCTGCCTGCCCAAGGATGTGAAAGCTTTGATTGCACACGGCCAGCAGGTGGGAAGCAATATGAAATTGCTTGAAGCTGTAAGTCAGATCAACGAGCGCCAACCCTTCCTGATGATCGAGTTGCTGAAGAAGCACTTTCCCTCGCTACGCGGCGTACGGGTTGCGGTGTTGGGCCTCTCCTTTCGTCCCGGCACCAATGACATTCGCGAATCCCCGGCGCTTCCCTTGATTCGTCAGCTCCAATCAGAACAAGCAGTGATCACAGCTTGCGATCCTGTCGCCATACCCGAGGCTAGAAAACATTTTGGTGATTCCGGAATCCATTTCTGCGAACAACTCAAGGATGCCATTCGTGATGTTCAGGCCTTAGTCCTGGTGACACGCTGGGACGAGTTCCGGAAGCTGCCTGAGCTGCTGGCAGGATTGGACACGCAGCCGGTTTTTGTGGATGGCCGGCGTCTGCTGGAGAAGCAGCGCTTCGAGAAATATGAAGGCATAGGCTGGCGTGAGAACTGATGCGATTTACGGAGGTTTCACTACCGGGTCTTTACGTCGTCGAGCTTGAGCGGATTGAAGACGAACGTGGTTTCTTCGCCCGCACATGGTGTGAAGAAGAGTTCGAACGCCTCGGACTAGTCGGAAATATCGCTCAAGCGAATACCGGGTTCAGTAAGAAACGTGGAACATTGCGAGGAATGCACTACCAAGTCAGCCCTCATGAGGAAGTCAAGCTTGTCAGATGCATTCGGGGCGCTGTTTTTGATGTGGCCGTAGATCTCAGATCCAGCTCGCCGACGTACAAGCACTGGTTTGGTGTCGAACTCAATGAGGAAAACCAAACGATGCTCTACATTCCCTCGGGCTTCGCACATGGTTACCAGACTCTGGTAGAAAACTCGGAACTCTACTACCAAACGTCGCAGTCCTTTTTTGCGGAATCGGCGCGCGGTGTCCGCTTTGATGATGCAGCCTTTGGAATTCGTTGGCCGCTTGAGGTCCAGGTAATTTCGGAGAAAGACCGAAGCTGGCCGGCCTTTAATTCTTGATTCGCCAGCGCATTCAGTCTCTGAGTTGAGGGTTCGTCGATGATTATGGTTGATAGAGAGTTGGAGAAGCGACAGACGGCGGGGAACCCAGTTTGTGTCGCCATGTCGGGTGCTGGATACATGGGGCGCGGAATCGCAACGGCGATCATTCAGGGAATTCCAGGAATGCGACTTGCCGGCGTAGCTAACCGTACCCTGTCCGAGGCCCAGCGGCTCTATCAAGAAGCCGGCGCCGACCCGCCGCTCGTCGCCAATTCGCTTCGAGAGGTGGAGTCTGCGTTTGCCCAGGGACGTTACGTGGTTACCGAAGATGCGCGGCTGCTCTGCGAGGCTGCAGGAATTGAAGCCATCATCGAAGCTACTGGCGAAATCGAGTTTGGCGCCCAGGTTGTGCTAAAGGCGTTCGAGAACGGAAGGCACGTCATCCTCATGAACGCAGAACTCGACGCCACCTTGGGTCCGATACTCAAGGTTTATGCAGATCGTCACGGCGTTGTATTTACCAATACGGACGGCGATGAGCCGGGCGTGGCCATGAATCTCTACCGGTTCGTCAAATCCATTGGTTACCACCCAGTTGCCGCGGGCAACATCAAGGGATTTATTGACCCTTATCGGACACCCGAAACCCAGAGGGAGTTCGCGGCCAGAAACAACCAGAAGCCGAAGATGATCACCTCGTTTGCTGACGGGACCAAGCTTGCGATGGAAGCCACGATTCTGGCCAATGCTACCGGATTTGGAGTCGGGAAGCGGGGTATGAACGGACCCAGATGCGCTGATGTGCGGGAGGTAGTGAAGTACCTGCCCGAGGATCAGATGTTGAATAGGGGTATCGTTGATTATGCGCTCGGAGCCGAGCCCGGGACAGGGGCCTTCGTCGTGGGGTACAATGCCGAAGCGGTCAGACAACAATATATGCGCTACTTCAAGATGGGTGACGGTCCCTTCTATCTTTTTTACACACCCTATCACCTTCCCCATCTGCAGTTGCCTCTGACAGTGGCAAGAGCGGTTCTGTTTCGCGACCCTACGGTCACACCTGTCGGCAAGCCAATGTGTGATGTCATTACCATCGCCAAGCGGGACCTAAGTCCGGGAGAAACTCTGGATGGAATAGGCGGGTTCACGTGCTTTGGAACGATTGAGAATGCGGATATATCGAGAACGACCGGGCTCTTGCCCATGGGACTCTCTGAGGGCTGCCGCCTGACAAAGGCGGTAAGAAGGGACCAAGCGATCCTTTATTCCGATGTTGAGATTCCTCGCGGCCGTGTTTGTGATGCTTTGAGAGCAGAGCAGGAGAGCCACTTTCCGATGGCTGCGGCTGCAGAAGAAGCTTCACCCTTAAGGTCCCGCTAATAGAGTAATTGCGGTGTTTTTGAAAGCTGGTGGCTGTGTTGCGCGAGAGTAACATCTGGTGAATAAAGTTTCCGTCATAGGTTCAGGCATGGCCGCGCTGGGCGCCTCGTTTCAGCTACGTTCCGAAGGCGTGGATTCGATTCTCTACGACAAGCATCTGCATATTGGCGGTCACACTTCTTCCTACAAGTCCAAAGAAGGATTCGTCTTTGACGAAGGGCCGCATGTATCGTTTACGAAAAACAAACGGATTCAGGACTTGTTTGCCATGAGTGTGGAGCAGAAGTACGAATCCATTCAGGCCTACATTGACAATCACTGGAAAGGACAATGGATTAAGCATCCCGTGATATGCAATCTACACGGACTCCCTCATCCCCTCGTCGTCGACATCCTCCGGGATTTCATTCAGACGCAGCATGAGGTGCCGAATAGCATTCAGAACTACGAGGACTGGTTGGTGGCGAGTTACGGGAAAACCTACGCGAAGACTTTTCCAATGGAGTACACCTGGAAGTACCACACCACAACGGCAGCGAACATGACCACTGACTGGGTGGGGCCGAGGCTCTATCAGGCTAAATTGGAGGAAGTCCTGTTGGGCGCCATTTCACCCTCAACTCCAGATATTCACTACGTATCAGACTATCGATATCCCACGAATGATGGGTTTGTCTCTTTCCTCAAAATGTTCGTAGATCAGTCTGACATTCATCTGGGCCACCAGCTCGCCCATTTGGATCCTGTGAAGCAGGAACTTCGCTTTGCGAATGGAGTGGTCGCCGGATACGAAAATTTGGTGTCCTCTGTTCCTTTGCCCGATTTGATACCCATGATCGCCGGAGCGCCTCGCGAGGTGTTGGAAGCCGCCGCTCGGCTAGCGTGTACCACAGTACTTTTGGTGAACGTTGGCATTGACCGGCCCGATGTTTCAAAAGCCAGTTGGACGTATTTCTACGAACGGGAGTACCTTTTCAGCCGCATCAGTTTTCCGCATTTAATGTCACCTCATACAGTCCCCCCTGGTGCCAGCAGCATTCAGGCCGAGGTGTACTTTTCGAAGAAGTATCGCCCTCTCGACCGCCTTCCAGAAACTCTGATCGAACCGGTGATTGCTGATCTACGCCGTTGTGGGCTGATTCGGGAAGACGACAGGATACTCTACCGCGAGGCCATGTGCATTCCTTACGCCAACATCATCTTTGACCTCGACAGACCGAAAGCTCTCCAAATAGTTCACGGATACCTTGAAGAGATCGGTATTGCTTACTGCGGGCGCTATGGCGACTGGGGTTATCTTTGGACAGATCAGTCCTTTGTCAGTGGCGAGCAGGCAGCCCAGAAGATCCTCGACAGTGTTCGCGGCAAAAGAAAGAAGACCCGAATGGGTGAACCCAAAGGCGATTGAGAGAACGACCTGATGAAAGTTGTTTTGTTTTGTGGCGGATTGGGAATGCGGTTACGGGAGAATAACGGAGACCCCGTTCCAAAACCGATGGTGAACATCGGTTACCGCCCACTTCTGTGGCATGTGATGAAGTACTACGCCCATTTCGGGCACAGAGACTTCATCCTTTGTCTGGGATACAAGGCCGATGTGATCAAGCAATACTTTTTGAACTATAACGAGTGCCTGTCCAACGATTTCGTACTGGCTGCGGGTGGCAAACAACTCCAACTGCTCAGCAGTGACATTGATGACTGGAGAATCACGTTTGCAGACACCGGCGCAAACTCCAACATCGGTGAACGACTAAAGGCGGTCGAACCCCACTTGAGCGGTGAAGAAGTATTCCTCGCAAATTATAGCGACAGCCTGACGGATCTTCACCTTCCTGACCAGATTGAGCACTTCCGCAGACACAACAAAATTGCAGGCTTTGTTTGCGTCAAGCCAAACCTGAGTTATCACTTTGTGACCTTGAGAAATGACGCCCTGGTCAAAGACATCAGGGATGTGAGTCGATCGGAAATCCGAATCAACGGCGGATATTTCATCTTCAAGAAGGAGATTTTCAAGTATCTCAGGCAAGGTGAAGAACTCGTCATCGAACCATTTCAGCGGTTGATCAGGAGAAGCCACCTGATTGCTTACAATTACGACGGATTCTGGAAGAGTATGGACACATTCAAAGACAAACAGCACCTGGAAGATCTCTACACGCGAGGACGGGCTCCTTGGGAAGTCTGGAAAGCCAATGTGGGCGCACAAGGAAGAGAGAAGATAGGCAGGGTGTGACATGCAAGAAGCGCAACGACCACCCCTTGTCAGCGTTCTGACGCCCGTTTACAACACGGAGAGATACCTGGCCGAGTGTATTGAGAGCGTGCTTGCCCAGACTTACACCAATTGGGAGTACCTCATTGTTAATAACTGCAGCACCGACGGGACCTTGGCGCTAGCCCAGTCTTTCGCTGACAAAGATCCGCGAATCCAAGTCCACAACAATACGGAATTCCTGGATGTCTATGGAAATCACAATCATGCGATTCGTCTGATGTCTCATGAGAGCAAGTACTGCAAAGTAGTGTCTGCAGACGACTGGATATACCCAGACTGCATCAAGCAAATGGTGGACCTGGCCGAAGCAAATCCGACGGTTGGCATTGTTTCGGCGTACCAGATAAACCGAGAGCGGATCAATCATTTAGGAATGCCATATCCTGAGGCTGTATTTTCTGGTAAAGAGATCTGTCGAAGGTCGCTCCTTGGCGGCCCATATCTGTTGGGAGCCCCGACATCACATCTCTATCGTGCAGATCTTGTGCGGAGCGTGGAAGCATTCTATCCAGAGTGGGGACCGCATGCCGATACCGCTGCCTGCTACCAGTATTTGGACCGATGGGACTTCGGTTTTGTTCATCAGATTCTTACTTTTGAACGTCTTCACGTTGGGCAAACTAGCGAAGCGTCACGGGTCAACAACTACTATGTCGCTGAGCATCTCCTCTATCTCGCACACTATGGAGCATGGTATCTGAACCAGAAGGAACTCAAAGAGCGAATCCGCGACCATCTCGACAACTACTATGGATTCCTCGCAAGAAGTGTATTCAGCAAGAACCGCGAATTCTGGATTTACCACAAACGCCAGCTCAAGGCAGCTGGGTTTCCTCTTAGTCGAACAAGGCTGCTGAAGGCGGTCGTTGGTCGACTGCTGGACAAACTGCTGAATCCCAAGCTAACAATCGAAGGACTGCTGGCCCGAACATAGGTTCGTGATTCGTCGGACGAGTCATCCTGCTGTCATGAATAGAACTGCAAACGACGCGACAAAACCTAGAAGCTCCGAAAGGTCTCCCAGCCCGACTGTTCTTAGCACCAGATCCTCAAGCAGACATCTGATTCTGGCTGTCTTGGTAGCGGCGGCACTTCGAGTTGCATTTGTCATTTGGGCGTACAGGCACGGCGTCATCATCGATAGCGAAGGTGCCGAGTATGCACGACTCGCCCAGAATCTGGCTTCTGGCCACGGCTACAGAGGTATCTTTGATAACGGAGTCCAATTGAACTTCGCACCTTTGTTTCCGCTCTTCATTGCCATCTTCTCTACCTTACTTCCGAGTGCCGAACTCGCAGCGCGTTTGATAAATGTTGTGCTAGGTGCCATGCTCGTGGTTCCTCTGTTTAAGCTGGCTGAGCGGATTTATGACAGGAAAGTAGCTTGGGTTGTGACGGTGTTAGGAGTGTTTCACCCTCTCTTGATCGCTCGATCAGGTTCGACTTATTCCGAAGGGCCCTATCTGACTCTTTTGCTCTCGGGTGCCTACTACTTCATTCTGTGGATCGAAGAACAAAGGGCTAGAGCAAGCGCTCTGGCCGGAATGTTTCTCGGATTGGCATACCTTGTTCGTCCAGAGGCTTTCCTCGAAGTAGCGGGACTCACTGGCGTTGGCTTGGTATGGGCGATCTTTGCTAAGAATCGCCGGACAGTTCTGATTGGGGTCTTAAGTCTGCTTGGCATTTTCGGTCTTCTAGCTTCTCCCTATATTGCCTTTCTCTCTGTGAATTCGGGACAATTCCGAATCGAAGGGAAGGGCTCCTTGGTGTATGCGTGGGGACAGAGAATGGACTCTGGAATGAGCTACCAGGAGGCTATGACCAGGATTGGTAATGATTTGAGCAGCGAAGGCATATTCATGATGCCGAATTATGAGGCTTTGCATGCTGCCTCATACACACCATATGACTTGATCAAGTATGTGTTGCGCGGGGCACCTCAAAACCTCAGGACAATTTTTTATGAGAATGTGAACTCTCAGTCCGAGGGCGCTCCAGTGCTTTTTCTGCTCGTTTTCATGGGTTGGATGCGGAGCGCTTGGAATCGTCAACGAGTAGTGAATGAAGTGATCCTGTTCACTACATGCCTCATGATGGTGCTCTCTCTTCTGACTCTCCGAGGAGACTACTCGGCTCGCTTCTTCTATTCACTCATGGGACCGCTCCTTCTTTGGGCCGGTAAGGGTGCAAGAGAACTGCATTGTTGGTGTTGTGAAACGCTCGCCTCTCTGCCGGTTCCAGAAAACATTCCGAGGCTTACCGCCCGTGCCGTTCAGTGGATTTTTGTTCTCTCAATGATGGCTATGTCGTTGAAGGGCGTTCAACGAGAAGGTGAATTCTTGGACGCCTCTCGGACAGAGGGTAAGCTGGCAGGGGAATGGCTGGCAAAGTACTCGTCTGGTCCCAAGTGGGTAATGGATGAATCGCTCATTCCAGCCTATTATGCAGGAGCTGCTTTGATGTACCTGCCTTTTGCCACTTCAGACGTGGCATTGCGGTACATCTCAGAGAAAAAGCCCGACTTTATTGTTTTGCTAGAGTATCGCAAGAGGTCTCGCCCATACCTAGCTCAATGGTTTGACGATGGGATCCCAGACCAGAGGGCGGAACTCATTTACGACCAAGTCGTTCCGCATCGCGAAGGAGTCAAGATCTATCGTTGGAAAGCGACTCAGTCCCCGCCCGGAAATACCTGAAAGCCCGCCTGAAACTGATTTCCGGTCCACACCAGATCGCCCCTAACCAGGTTCTGATTCTCTTATTGGAAACTGCCTTGGTATCTCGATTCGAAATTTGATCTTCGAATGAGTCAAGGTCTGATGTTCGAGCTGAATTCATGCTGAACCTTAGCCTCATTGAGAAGAAACAACAGACCTTGCGCGTCCTTTGCCTCGGTGCGCATAGCGACGACATAGAAATCGGTTGTGGCGGGACCGTTCTCAGTCTCGCTGGAAACAATGAAAATGTGGAGTTCTGGTGGATCGTGTTCAGCGCACCTGGAGCAAGGAGACAAGAAGCCTCAAATAGCGCCGATTGCTTTTTGAAGTCAGTCCCGCAAAAGGAAATCATCATTAAGACATTTCGTGAAAGTTTCTTCTTTGCCGAGCTCGCCGAGATCAAAGAATTCTTCGAGGAACTAAAGCAGCGGTTCCAACCGGATCTCATTTTCACACATTACCGAAACGACCTGCATCAGGACCATCGAGCCATCTCGGATTTGACATGGAACACGTTTCGCCACCACTTGATTCTTGAATATGAGATTCCCAAATACGATGGCGACCTGGGGTCTCCAAACGTCTTCGTTGATCTCGACGAACGATCCAGGCAGTTAAAAGTCCAGTACATTTTGGATCACTTCGAGTCTCAGCGTCACAGGCATTGGTTCACTGAAGATACATTTTTTTCCCTAATGAGATTACGTGGGGTCGAGGCTGGAGGGGAATCTCCATACGCCGAAGGGTTCTACTGCCGAAAGCTGGTCATCACTCCGCAAAGATGATCATGGTTCTGGGCCGCTGCTCGCAAACATGAAGTGAACGGTCAGAGAAAGAACGTGGACAACTATATCGAAATCTGGCGGTACCGTGAGCTGTTCTATTTCCTCACTTGGCGAGACATCAAGATCCGCTACAAGCAAACAATACTTGGGGTGCTCTGGGCAGTGATTCAACCCGTGTTTACGATGGTGGTCTTTACAGTCTTTTTTGGACGCCTAGGTCAGTTGCCAAGCGACGGGTTGCCCTATCCGATTTTCTACTTAAGCGCACTTCTGCCTTGGATCTATTTTTCGACGGCACTGCCTCTTTCTGCCAATAGTCTGGTGAGTAACACTAATCTGTTAACAAAAGTCTACTTCCCTAGGATTATTCTTCCCGCTTCGGCGATCATTGGGGGCTTATTCGATTTTCTCCTTGGGACCGCCCTTTTGGCCGGTTTACTGGGTTATTACGGGATTCGGCCAACGCTGGCGGTCATACTGTGGCCTCTCTGCGTTGTGATGTTGATTGTCTTTACCCTCGGTGTTGGCATGATCCTCGCTGCACTCAATGTCAAATACCGCGACGTGAAGTACGCAGTGCCGTTCGCAATTCAATTGTGGCTCTTTGTGACACCCGTCATTTACCCAATCAGCATGATTCCTGAAAGATTTCGAATTTGGATGATGCTCAACCCAATGAGCGGTCTCATTGAGGCTTTCAGATCTGTTCTGCTGCCATCCCGGCCTGCTGACTGGTTGCTGATCAGCGTCTCTATTGCAGCGAGCTTGCTGATATTTGCCCTCGGCTTTCTCTACTTTACAAAGACAGAGAAAGCCTTCGCGGATGTAGTCTGACTTTGCCGGAAATTATGCACCCGATCGCAGTTGAACAACTCTCGAAACGGTATCGCATTGGGAAGCTGAACCAGGAGACAATGCTCAGGGACCGGCTAATCAATCTGGTCAGAAGACCCTTTCGGCTAGGTCAGGACAAGTATGAGACGCTCTGGGCTCTCAAGGATGTGTCGTTCCACATTGGGCAAGGGGAGGTCGTCGGGGTTATCGGACGAAACGGAGCGGGCAAGAGCACCCTGCTCAAGGTGCTCGCAAAGATCACTTCGCCTACTTCAGGCAGTGTGAAAGTCCACGGTCGAGTGGCTTCGTTGCTCGAAGTGGGAACCGGGTTCCATGAAGAGCTCACTGGAAGAGAGAATGTATTTCTGAATGGCTCAATCCTGGGAATGACAAGGAGAGAGGTCCAATCCAAATTCGACGCCATCGTCAGTTTTTCAGGAGTCGAGAAGTTCATCGACACGCCCATCAAGCGTTATTCTTCTGGAATGCGCCTCCGGTTAGGCTTTGCAGTCGCGGCCCATTTGGATCCCGACATACTCATTGTCGATGAGGTGTTGGCCGTTGGTGATGCAGGTTTCCAAAAGAAATGTTTGGATAGCATGGAAGACTTGCAACGAGGTGGTAGGACCGTTCTTTTCGTTTCACACAACATGGCGGCCGTGGAGAACCTCTGTTCTCGCTGCATTTGGATCGAGAATGGCAAGATTTCGATGGACGGCAACCCGAATCAGGTGATCAGAGCCTACATGGCTACGTTTTCGGGGTCACAGCCAGGAATCTCCGAGTTCAGTGAAGTTGAGCGCCGGCAGGGGAATGGAGAGATCCGTTATGTCGATTTTGAGATTCTTTCATCTGACCTCGGGCCGATACAGGTCCTGCGAAGCGGAGATCCAGTCACCCTGAGGTTTCACTACTGCGCTGAAAAACGGGTCTCTCACCCCAGCTTCGGATTTCGTCTGTTCACGGAGTTGGGTACCTTGGTGACAGAAACCAGCACATGGCACCATGGCCTCGAGATCCCGATCATAAAGCCCGGGACGGGCTCGATTGATTTGAAGATTGATTCTCTTAACCTCTTGCCTGGACGTTACCCTCTTTCCCTGTGGATTACTGGGGAGTCGCGCGTCATCTACGACGGCCTGGAGTATTGCAGAAGATTGGACGTTGAATCGTCCAATATTTATCACTCCAGTCGGGTCATTGATGGACGCTACGGGATTGTGTTCTTTCCGCAGCGCTGGAATCTACGGGGATTGTCTCCTCATGAAAGTCCGGTCTCGTGCACGAACAGAGGTAGAAACAGCTAACGAGGATGCTGTAATCACAAGCTGCTTTGTCCGATACCGGGTGGCGAATTCCGATTTGCTCTGTCAAGTGTGGAAGAGAGCAACGCTTCGACTCGCTAAGCTAACTAGTTTCTGTCGCGAAACTCCTTAAGGTAGCCACGATTGACGCGTTTTCTGCATCAATCGTGGTCGATGGCGTCGGCCCGCCACGGCCAGTCCTTTGCACGCGGGTCTCCGTCGGCAAGCTGTCCACGATAAACGCAAACAGCGCGTCTATCGTGGCTACCAAAACCGTCGTGGCAGAGCCAGTTTCGCGACAGAAACTAGCTAGCTGTTCCCTTATGGTAAGGCGCTGGGAAGCTGAAGCAATTCGATGAAACACGACTACATCTTTGACTTCGGCATGAACAATGGTGATGACACGGCGTTCTATTTGTCGCGCGGCTACAACGTAATTGCGGTGGAAGCCGACCCGGAACTCGTCGAATCCGGTCGGCGACGCTTTTCTCGCGAGCTTGAGTCTGGGAAACTCCAGATTCTGAGTGCCGGGATTTCCGAGCATGACGGCTTCGGGGAGTTCTGGATCTGCGAAGAGAGACCACAGTTCAATTCCTTTATCAAGGAGAGTGCCTCTCGTGGTTCCCTTCATCACCGCACCATTACCATTCCCACTGTTCGACCTGCGAGCTTGTTCGAGCGCTTCGGCGTACCTTGCTATCTGAAGATCGATATCGAGGGATATGAACAACACTGTCTAGCTGACTTGTCAGGATTCGAGTCGCCACAGTACATTTCGCTTGAGTGTCATCATTTTGAAGGCCAGGGTGAGCAGGGCCTTTTGTTGTTGGACAAGCTGGTGGAGCTAGGTTACCGGAAGTTCAAGTTGATCAATCAATTCAGCTTCTGTGCTATGCCCGGGCCTCCACACTTCTGGCTCACCGTCGACTCCGTTGCCAGCAAGCTGTTTGGGCAAGCGCCCCTCGATAGAATTTCTGGATCCTACTGGCTAGCCCGGCATTTCATTGTCCGTACAAGGCTTCAACATCGGTTCCGCTGGCCGTTTCCGATGGGCAGTTCCGGTGTATGGGGAGAAGACACCAACGGAAGATGGGTCAATTATCGACGTGCGAAGCGTTTGTTCTCTGATTACAGACGGTTGTACTCAAGCGGCCCAACCAATCTGTTTTGGTGTGACTGGCACGCCGCTTTATAGAGTGGTCGTTTCGACTAGAGGTCAGGTCAGAGCGCATCCGACTGGGTCCCATACTTCTATCAGCCCCCAATGCTAACGGTCCTGATCGCAACTCGAAACGGCGAGAATACGCTTGTGCACATGCTTCCAGCCTACTGCGCGCTCCAGCCACCTCGCGGCGGATGGAAGCTTGTGATTGTCGACAATGGCAGCACCGACTCCACCAAGAACGTTCTCCAGTCATTCACCGATCGACTGCCATTAACCTATCTGTTCGAACCGGTGGGAGGCAAGAGTCGGGCCCTGAACACGGGTCTGCAAAGTATCGAGGGCGATCTGGTTGTTTTTGCCGACGATGATGCCGTCCCTCGAAGCGACTGGCTTCTTCACCTTCGGCGGGCCGCGGACGAACATCCTTCAATTGATATCTTCGGTGGCCTTGTGCTGCCTCGATGGCAGGTGGTACCCCCACAGTGGATACTCGACAAAGTACCGCTCGGACCCACTTACACGCTCACAGCCGCAGACCTCGCGGAAGGTCCGACGGATTCCTTCAATATTTTTGGCCCGAATATGGCAATCCGTACTCGCGTCTTCAATAAGGGATATCGATTTGACGTATCCTTTGGACCTAATGGGTCGGATTATCCAATGGGTAGCGAGAGCAGCCTAGTACAGAGACTGATCAGAGAGGGTTATTTCGCTTGGCACGTCCGTGACGCTATCGTTGAGCATCTTATCCGGCAATCTCAGACCGATCCTTCATGGATCCTCCAGCGCGCTGTCCGTTACGGAAGGGGCGAATACCGGCGGGCGTGTCTCGAGTGCTGGGCCACGGTTCCTCGTTGGCTGGGAATTCCGCGTTATCTATATCGTCAGGCTGGCCGCCTTATGCTACGACTAGCCAGATCCTATACACTTGGCAACACAAGTGAAATCTTCATAACTCGTTGGGACTTCAACCGTATTCTTGGACAGATGATCGAGTCGCGAAGGATTTTCAAACGCGAGAAGCGCCTGGCGATCAATCCAAGAGCTGGTTCCGCAAAAGCGCCGGTTCGGCTTCACTGAAGTTAAATCGTGACCTATCCATCCATCTAGCCCCGCCGGGACTCTTGGGTCGACCCAATCGTCGAGATCACTTAACTCTGATTCGTGTCACAGATCCCATTGGTTAGAGACGATGATTGCTTTGTTGACTGCAGTTGGTCCACAATACCGATATTCTCTAACAATCTCAGAGCCGGGAATTGTTCTAAGGGAGCGGGAGGCTGGGTTTTTGCCTCCGAAGGCCAACTGTCACGGACCAAGGGGGGGTCGGTGCTGCCTTGCGCTCATGGACCGGAATTGATTTGCAAAGAAGTCCTCAGTCTAGCCATCGTCGTTCTCAACATTGCCCGGGAGGTTTGTGTCGCTCTGGACGCCTTTCTTATCACCCAAACTCAAGTGGAGCCAGCGCAAGGCAGCGTTGTTTGTTCTATGAGGCTGGGGAACTAAATTTTCTGCAACTACTGTACTGGAAAATGGAACGTGTCGTGCTTGGTAGGGATGTCCACGCTGTGTCCGATGATTTCGATGAGGAAGGCGCCTTCAGTTCCTTTCCTCCAGGTCAATCAATGAAACTGGCAACTGCCGCGCGATTGCTGTCCGATCACTACCTGAGACGCGGCGGTAGGAACACGTATTATGCCGCACAGCGAGCGTTCTCACGATTGAGGCACCTTTCCTCAGTCCGCAATCGCCCGTTTGCCCGGCAGCTGTTACGCGGGCTGCACAATTATCTCTTTGATTCGGTCACTCCGGTCGAGGGGCAGATTGTGGAGCGGGCCAAGGCGGCCGTTCAGTGGATTCTGCGCGCGCAATCGGCCACTCCGGATGCGGGAGTCTCCCTGGGTTATTTCCCTTGCGACAAACCCAATGGCTGGAAAGATTCCTATCCGGAAACAACTGGCTATATTGTTCCTTCCCTCCTGGAGTATGCCGAACGCACCGGAGATGAGAGCATCCGCCGATCGGCCCTGGAGATGGCATTGTGGGAGGTTGAGATTCAGTTAGAGAATGGTGCCGTGCAAGGCGGACCGGTTTGCCCGGCTGGGGAACGAACGCCAGCGGTCTTCAACACCGGTACAGTCGTGCAGGGCTGGATTGCGGCCTATCGTGTAAGCGGCAATCCGATTTTCCTTGAGGCGGCCAGGAGGGCGGCTGAATTTTTGCTGGCTGACATCGGGCCCGACGGTCACTTCCGCACCCACGGTCGGTTTGTCTCCCCTAGCCGAATCAAGACATACAACGTTCTGTGCGCTTGGCCGCTGTATCGTCTGGCTGAGGACACAGGCACGACCCGCTACCGTGACGCTGCCTTGAGGATCACAGAATCAGCGCTGCTAAATCAACTGCCCAATGGATGGTTTTCAAACAACTGTTTGACCGATTCAGAGGCTCCGCTTCTTCACACCATCGGATACACGCTGCAAGGAATTTTGGAAGTGGGTCATCTGGCCGACCGAACGGATTTCATCGCCGCCGTTCAGCGAGGCACCGATCCCGTCATCAAGAACCTCTCCCCAAAGGGATTCTTGCACGGCCGTTACTACTCAAACTGGGAATCCGGGGCTTTATATTCCTGCCTAACCGGTTCGGCGCAACTGGCCATAGTCTGCTATCGGCTGTATCAGATCACCAATCACGACCCCTACAAATCGGCGGCAGATCTTATCCTGAATTACCTGAAGGGACTGCAAGTCTTGGATTCGGCAGACACCGGAATCAATGGGGCACTGGCCGGATCCTTCCCTCTTTGGGGGAGCTATATGACCATGGGTTACCCCAATTGGGCAACTAAGTACCTTCTCGATGCCCTAATGCTTCAGGATAAGGCAAACCGAACCACCGAGCCTGGAAGCGGACGAGCGGCGCAGGTTGGCGCTGGGAATCGTCCGAATTCATCCGATTTCGAGCGCGTATCGTCTTTGCACTCAAGCAACGTTGGTAGTCGAGAAACATTGGGCGGTGGCAATGAATGACGCCCGTCCTCTTTGCCCAGATGTTGGCGTGGTTTCGCTGGTACCCGATCGTTGGAGCGAATACTGGCAACCGCGGCATCAAATTCTGACTCGGTTGGGGCGTTACTTCCACGTTGTATGGGTCAATCCTGCTCGGGAACTTGGGGATGTGTTCGCGCTGAAACGTTCCGCGAGCTGTGCTCAGCCAGGACGATATCCTGGATTCACCGTCTACTGTCCGGAAATGTGGTTGCCCGTCCTTTACCGTCCCCAGTCCCTGGCAGACTTTGTTTTTCGCCAGCGCTTGAAGCACGCCTGCGATATGCTGGAGAAGCGGGGGGTGCGCAAGAAGGTACTCTACATTTGGAGGCCTGATTTCGCAAAGGCTGTCGACTTGGTTTCGTTCGACGTCAGCTGTTACCACATCGATGACGAGTATTCGTTCTCGACACTGGAGTTGCCCATCAAGGAAGCAGAGAAGCAGCTCCTGTCCAAGGTGACACAGGTCTTTGTCCACTCTCCAGGCCTAATGGAGAGAAAGGGCAAGTTCAACCCGTGTACGGAGATGATTCCCAATGGCGTCGATTTCAAGACCTACAGCCGAGGCTGGGACGAGCCTGCCGATTTGGCTGCAATTCCCAGGCCTAGAATTGGTTATACGGGTTACTTGAAGAAATACCTTGACTGGCCGCTCTTGCAGAGTTTGAGTGAGCGACATCCCGAATGGTCGTTCGTGCTCGTAGGTCCGGTTAGCCCCCATATCGAAGTGACAGCCCCGATTGAGGCGCTTAGGCACCGCCCTAACGTCTATTTCTTAGGAGCAAAGGCAGCGCAGGTCCTGCCGAGCTATACGCAACATTTTGATGTGTGTACGATGCCTTATCTGGCTAACGACTACACAAAATACATTTATCCACTAAAGCTGCACGAATATCTGGCCACTGGGCGGCCTACCGTGGGCACACGTATTCGCTCTTTGGAAGACTTTTCACAGGTGGTAGCTCTGGTGCGTACTCCCGAGGAGTGGTCAGCCCAATTGAATACCGCTCTTCAACCTGAATTCAATACGCCGGAATGGCAGCAGGCCCGACGGGCCGTAGCTGCTCGTCATGACTGGCAATTGCTGGTAGCGAGAATCGCTCGAACACTGCTTGAGCGATTGGGGATGGAACCTCCAATCACCGCGGATTGGACTCCGTTAGAAGACTGCCAGCAGGTCTCTTGAGCGCTCCGCTACCCGCGATCGAGTCGGTGTTCTTGCTTCTGAGGGCACTGGGCGGCTGGTTTCTCCAGACCTGAGCCGAGCTCACTTTTGGACAGCGAGTCTCGGTCATTTTTCTTTCCGATGGGAAAGCCAAACAGCTCTCGACAATAGCTGCCAGCTTCCTGCTCGAATCTCAGCGCATCCTAATGCCGCAAGTCGTTTAATTATTAATTAGTCCTCCAACCGCATCGAAGCGTTGGCTTCGTCGAGACTCCAGTCGAAACCATAGCTAAATGACATTGGTCCTTGATCCGGGCGCGCAGACTCGCATTTCCACAGGACAAAGAGCAACTTCGTGATTACCAGATCCTCGGAGGAAAGGAAGACACTCGACGGAACCTTGGTGCGTGGCATTGCCTGGACCGGGGCGGGGAAATGGCTGGCCCAAGCTGTCAGTTGGGTCTCGACCCTGACCGTCGCGCGCTTAATCGCACCCGAAGATTACGGACTGGTGGGCATGGCCACCGTTTACATTGGACTCGTGGCCATGATTAACGAGTTCGGCCTCGGGACGGCAATTGTCAGGTTGCATAAGCTGGATCACCACCAGATCGCGCAACTCAATTCACTGGCGGTATTAGTCGGGCTGGCAGGTTTTGTCGTTTCCTGTTTGCTGGCGCGCCCTATCGCGGCATTCTACGGCGTGCCGCATCTCCGTTGGGTGCTCATTGTAATGAGCAGCACCTTCGTTGTTTCCGCCTTTCGAAGCATTCCCGTTTCGCTACTTCAAAGAGATCTTCAGTTCAAGCAGTTGGCTGCTTTTGACGGGATCCAAGTCGTTGCCACAGCTGTGGCAACTGTAACCTTTGCATTCCTTGATTTTCAGTATTGGGCCCTCGCACTCGGACCACTGTTGGGCGCTACGGTCGGTACTTTGTCGATTTCGATCTCCCGTCCACAGAGATTTGCGATTCCTCAGACGAAATCTCTTCTCGAGACGATCGCGTTTAGCCAACGGGTATTGTTCAGCCAGTTGAGCTGGTACTTTCAGACGAACTCAGACTTTCTGGTTGCAGGAAAGGTGTTGGGAAGGCAGGCACTCGGGTTCTATTCGTTTGCCTGGACACTAGCCAGTTTGCCAGTGGACAAAATAGCCACGGTGATCAATCAGGTCACTTTCCCGATTTTCTCGGCTGTACAACATGATCCTGTGGAGATTCGGCGCTATTTCCTCAGGGTCACGGAAGCAGTCGCATTGGTTACTTTCCCCTTAGCATTTGGATTAGCCTTGGTCTCCGAACAGTTTGTGCAGGTAGTTCTCGGACCCAAATGGATCGATGTTGTAATCCCGCTTCAACTGCTGGCACTTTATGGCAGTTTGAAAACGATCACACCAATGTTGGCACAAATCTTATTTGTCACGGGGGAGTCGCGTTATGTCCTGCATCTGTCCCTGATTGCTGCCGTGGTGATGCCCACCGCTTTTCTGGTCGGAAGCCACTGGGGCACAACCGGGATTGCTTTGGGATGGGTTTTGGCTCACCCCTTCTTCTCACTCGCAGCATATCGACAGGTGTTCAAGAAAATCGAACTGGTCCCGCTCGAATACATGCGCTCGCTTGTGCCCGCGGTAAGTGCCGTCGTGCCGATGATTGCAGGGGTCTTGGTGTTGAAGGGAACCCTGCCGGCATCTTGGCCGCTAAGTCTTCATCTGGGACTCGAGGTACTTGCTGGGGCTGCCATTTACCTGATGACCTTGCTTTGGTTCCATCCAAGTCGTCTGCAGGCTTTCTCACAGTTTCTTACAAAGCCAGGACAAGGTTCCTAAACGGGCATCAAAGCAGCAAGGTAATAACGGTCTTGAAAACCAGAACGAGTCCTCTCTTCCATATGCCAAACTGAACTCCAATTCAAAGCCAAAGTTTCTTCCCCGCATAACACCGCGCACCCCAGCGGTTTGGCAGCTCCAGTGGAGGAAGCAACCTTTGTTGTCTGCTGGGTGTCTCCTCCCCTTTCGAATCCACCACTCTGACCTGTTTTCACTGATGGAAAGCGTCTCAATGACCCAAGTCTCAAGTCGTGCTGTAGCGCTGCAGAGAACCAACACCTTTGTTGGACGAACCATGAACTGGCTATACGATCACCTGCGGTTCGTGCCTCGTTACACGCCCGTTATTCTCTGCGAAGAGCTGGAAAACCGCGACGAGTTTCCCGAGCTGGAGGCTCTGGCAACGAGGAGGAATACGATTACCCGGCGTCTCTGGCACCGGATGGCCGGTGACCGGTTGTATCCTTCAGACTCCCAAAACGTTCGGAGCCGCTCACCGCTACTCCTGCATTCCCATTTCGGTTACGTGGCGGTCCACGACCGTCCTTTGATACAGTCTCTGAAGATTCCGTGGTTTATTGGATTCTATGGCGCAGACGTGTACGCCTTGGGGCGGTTGCCAAAATGGCAGGAGCAGTACAGCCGACTTTTCGAGGAGGCAACATGTCTTCTCGCACTTGGACCAGCCATGGCAGAGCACCTCGGCAGGCTCGGCTGCCCCCTGAACAAGGTGATTGTCCATCCTTTGGGCGTTGATGTAAGGGGGCTTCCCAATGTGCCTCGCATCCTGAAGAGAGGAAAGCCGCTAAGGGTTCTCTTTGCCGGGACCTTTCGAGAGAAGAAGGGCATCCGCTATGTGGTGGAAGGTGCCGCCTTGGCCCAACGAGAGGGCGTCAACCTCGAATTGATCCTCGTTGGCGACGCGAGTGGCAAGCCGGGCGACGCAGAAGCGAAAGCCGAAGTGCTCCATCTCGTGGATAGACTGGGGCTGTCGGAGCAGGTGGTGTATCATCCGTTTCTCAGCTTTCAAGATCTGCTTTCTGTGGCGCTCAGTTCTCACGTGTTTTTGGCTCCCAGCGTAACGGCTGACGACGGCGACGCTGAGGGAACTCCGTTCGTGCTTCAGCAGATGATGGCTACAGCCATGCCGTGCATTGCCACCGTTCACACCGACATTCCCTACCTCTTTGGCCGCCACCGTGATTTGTTGGTGCCCGAACGGGATGCAAAAGCGATTGGGAATAGCTTGACTGACTATGCCTTGAACCCAGACAAGCTTGTGACAGACGGAACGATGCTGCGAGAGCAGATTTGCGGCGCCTTTGACGTCCGGCACTGCGCGGTGCGCCTCAGCGAGGTTTATGACTCAGTTGTTGCAGAGCACTAAGTCAATGATGCAAAGAGTCTGCGAGCAAGTCGCCCTGAGTTTACGCTGATAAGCACTGGATGAAGCCGCCGAACGACCCCCTCTAATCTGTTGTGTTGACTCGCGTCAAGTGCCTGTGGCAGATGGACGATTGACATCGCATCTAACCGATGTTGAGTAGATTACCCCGCGGTAAGGAAGCTGTTCTTGCGAAATATACTAACAATAGACGTGGAAGAGTATTTCCAAGTGAGTGCATTCAGTGAGTATGTGCCTCTCTCTCAGTGGGATCAATTTCAGACTAGAGTCGAACGAAGCACGCATACAATCCTCGACCGCATGGCTCAAGGCGGGGTGAAAGGCACGTTCTTCGTTTTGGGTTGGGTAGCGGACAAATACCCGCAGATTGTCAGAGCGATCCATTCCGAGGGACACGAAGTTGCTTGTCACGGCTACAGCCATCGCTTGGTCTACGAGCAGACCCCAGATGAATTTCGAGGGGAGACTCGACGCGCAAAGGCAATATTGGAGCAAAGCGCGGGCTGTCAGGTTATTTCGTATCGAGCAGCAAGTTATTCCATCACGAAGCAGTCCGTTTGGGCTTTGCAGATCTTGGCCGAAGAGGGCTTTGAAAACGATTCGAGTATCTTTCCCATCGTTCATGACCGCTACGGCATTCCGAGCGCCCTTCGCTGCCCAACAGTGTTGGATCTGGAAGGTGGTTTCTCCCTTACAGAGTTCCCGATGTCAACACTCAATCGGTATGGGCTGAACATCCCGATCTCCGGAGGCGGGTATTTCAGACTCTTCCCGTATTCTGTGACGCGTGCGGCAATCCGCCGTCTTAACCAAGTTGACAATCTGCCACTGGTTTTCTATCTACATCCTTGGGAGTTTGATCCTGAACAACCAAGGCAACCAGTGGGGCGCGTTTCGCGATTCAGGCATTACCTGAATTTGCACAAGACGGAACCTAGATTCGTACGCCTCATTGAAGACTTTGATTTTGCCCCTTTGGCTGCGGTGGGAAGGTCTCTGAGCTTGTCCCGAATGAGTCTTGATGCGTTCTTAGGGCACCGGCGCGAGGTAACAAATTGAGGTCTCACCGCCAGAACCTGGACACGGTTGATGCTGCAGGTTGCAGAGGACTTCCGGATCGTTCCAATCGTGGCGATGCTGCGGTGCGTGTAGTCTCGTTTGGATCGCAGCTCGATTCGCGATGGGATAGCTTTGTCAGATCAAGCCCTCACGGCACGCCGTTCCACCTCTCGGCATGGCAACGGACGGTGGCTTCGAGCTTTGGACACCGGCCTTGTCACCTTGGAGCAGTGGATCCTTCGAACGGCGAATTGCTGGCAGTGCTTCCTCTCTTCCTCGTTAGAAGCCTGATTTTCGGCCGAATGTTGATTTCAACCCCGCAAGCTGCATACGGCGGAATTTTGGCCAGCTGTAAGGGCGCAGAATCCTGCTTGTTCGAAAGAGTCCAGGAACTTGCCCGCGAAGAAAACGTAGAGTTTTTGGAACTGAGGCACTCTCAAAGCCCGAAGATCCTTCCAGGATTGCTGACAAAGGACCTCTATGTCACCTTCCGCCAAGAGCTCTTTGATGATCCTGAAAAGAACATGGAAGCCATCCCACGGAAGACGCGAGCCGAAATCCGGGAAGGCATTAAGAACGGCTTGGAGTTCCGAGTCTCGGGCATCGGAGTTGATGCGTTCTACGACGTCTATTCCCAGAGCGTGCGGGCGTTGGGGACGCCCGTGTTTTCCAGGGGCTTGTTCAGGAACGGACTGCGGGAGTTCGGAAGCCAGAATTGCAAGATTTTTTCAGTTCATTATCAAGGCAAGCTTGTCGCGGCTGTCTGGACGTTGTTCTATAAGGACGAAGTCGTGCCTTACTACGGTGGCTCCCTTCGGGAATACAATCACCTCGCGGTGAACAACTTCATGTACTGGATGCTGATCAAATACGGTTGCGAGAACGGCTATCGCCTGTTTGATTTTGGCCGGAGCAAGAAAGGAACCGGCTCTTTCAACTTCAAGAAGCGCTGGGGCATGGTTATGAGCGATCTTCCTTACCAATACGCGCTCGTGCGCAGCCAAAGCATGCCGGACACATCGCCACTGAACCCAAAGTACTCCCTCGGAATCCGGGTCTGGCAGCGATTGCCGCTGTGGGTCACCAATATGGTGGGCCCTGTTGTAGCCAGACACTTGATTTAGAATTTCCGTCCAGAGCCTCTCCTTAGGCTTGCTATCAATCGGACCTGATCCTAATTCATGACTGCAATTTGTGGAATTGTTTCGCTTGACCAGCAGCCTGCAGATGGCGCCGTGCTGGCCATGTTGGATGCGCTGCCTTTGAGCGCTAACGTTGGACAGCGCTATTTAGTGAGTCATTCCCATGGCGGCTTCGG
>Ga0163150_10003587_pt1 | contig 21635 bp, 22 predicted proteins | sample OliLakLV19P2IB_FD_148628 | JGI IMG/M metagenome (GOLD analysis project Ga0163150, IMG submission 148628) | Freshwater microbial mat bacterial communities from Lake Vanda, McMurdo Dry Valleys, Antarctica - Oligotrophic Lake LV.19.P2.IB | ecosystem: Environmental > Aquatic > Freshwater > Lake >...
GTTTCCCCAGTTGGTCAGGGTAAGGGTGATCGTCACTTGATCGCCTACCGTCACATTCGTGGCGTTCAAGCTCGATTTAGTGCTCAGACGGGCTCCTTCCAGCAAGGTCACTTCAATGCCGAAATCTTCGTCCACATCCCTCGCCAGCACTCTCGGATCGGGATTGAGAAACACAAAAAAATTACCTTCAAGAGGAATGCAAGGCAGCGTCACCCCGCCTGGCGTAATCAGGAAATCATTTTCAATATCTGTCGGAACGCTTTTTCCCTTAATTTCGATCGACGGAGTTACGTACTGAGGCAAACCCGTACGGGGAGGCTTTGCCGGGAGAAAATACCGGTTGGGACGTAGCGGAACCCCGGTCAACAAACCGAGGAACGGCTCCGCTCCCTCCGATCCGAACTCTTGCTGCCCTGGTTGGCGCACCGCAAACGTCCCGACCGTCCGCAGCCTCACCTTGTCGCCGTAGTTCAGTCCGCGGGTGAAAATTCGGATAAAATTAGTCGTGCCGTCCGGACTCGGTGGAAAAAAACCCCCTTCATCCACGTAAGCGACCCGTGGGCTCGGTTTAACCACGAATGGTTCAAGATTAAGGCTTTGGCCGAAACCGGAAGAAATAATCAAAGCGAAGCAGAATAACGTGCCGCCACAAATGAATTGTTTGCTCATAGCAGTGCGATGCCTGGGGTGCGACCTTTTCGCCGCTTCAACAGATTACAACTAACCGTGAACATATCAATGGCTTGCATCGGCAATCTCGGAAGATCGGTTATATTTTGGATTGATCGAGGTTCGGGAAAAAATCGCGGCCCATAGCCTGGAAATTTGGGTGTGAGCATAATCCAAACCACTGGAAGAGACGACACCTCCCCTATCTTCAGTATCTTCAGTGGAGCCAGAATGGATGAACGTTTACTTCTCCATCGCCATCACACATTCGCCTATGCCGTGTCCAAGCAGAAGTAAAAGAAGGAAACCGCCAATGGACGCGAATTCGAATTCGGAACGCCCCCGGACCGCGGGTCTGCGACCCGCAGCGGTGCGTTTGGCACGAACGCACGGCATAAATTGTGACGTGTTGACCTTGCCACGCGCTGCGCCTCACAGACCTCACAGACCTGCGGTCCGGGGCCGTCGGGACAGTGGAGATGTGCGGGGTAGTGGGGGCATGGGGTTTAACCGCGAATGGACGCCAATGGACGCGAATAGAAAGCTACAAAATAGTAATTGGGGTGAGGCCACCATGATCACCGTTTCGTGACCGAATTCCAGGTGTCAGAAAGCCGTGGTAAAACGCTTCTTTATTCGCCCCCATTCGCGGTTAAACTGAATTGTTGGCTAAGGCGTTGGACTGAGAGCCACTCTAAATCCAAGAGTGTAATCCATTCGCGCTTGAGAGCCACCGGAGCGCGCCGCCGAACGGCAGACGCGCAATTCCTTCCGCCAACTGCCGCCACGCGCAGTGCGATAATAGCCTCGTGACGGGCCTTTTGGATCAATCACTGATCCGCCTGGATAATCGCCATACCAATCATACGTCCATTCGAGAACGTTGCCTGCCATGTCATAAAGGCCCCAGGGGTTTGGACGCCTCAGACCCACAAGGTGGGTCGATTCATTGCTGTTTTCTTTGTGCCACGCCATCGCGTCGGCATCTTCGGGATATTCAGCGGTCGTCCCGGCGCGGTATGCATATTCCCATTGGGCCTCCGTCGGCAAAGTATAGGCATACCCTTCCGGGAGACGTCCCGAGGCGCGCTCACGTTCGTTCAGCTTCGTACAAAACTCCATGGCGTCGGTCCATGACACCCGCTCGACAGGCGCATCTTTGCCTGCGTGCTTGAATGAACTCGGATTTTCCCCGAAAACAGTTTCGTATTGACCCTGGGTAACCTCCGTTTTGCCGAGCCAATATCCGCGTGTCAGAGTTACTCGCGTCTGCGGTCCCTCCGCCTTGTTCCGCTGCGGCTCATCGGAAGCGCTTCCCATCGTAAAAGAGCCGGACTTCAACCAAATTAATTCAAGTTTCAAGTCCGCAATCAAAAAGTTGCGTCCTTCGTCCGCTGTTGGTGACAAGGATTTACGCACATCAACAATTGTTAGCGCCTTCTGAGCTTGGGCAAAACAGGGGGGAAAGCCACCAATTGCGAAAAGAATCACGACAACGAGATGCATCAATTTCAGGAAAGGTTTGATTGGTGCTGGCTGGCTGCAAAACAGATGACCGACCTCCCGTTGGCTTAAACTCTGGCAACTTTTCAGACCGCCATATCTCAGCACTTCAAAAGATCCTGGAATGAGCAGTCTCAATCCGATCTGTAGTTTACTGCAGCCCATAATTTTGCTGGTGGCTTTTCGGTTTCCGCACGCGCTTTTGAAAAACTATCATCTCGGTTGCAAGGCCGGTCAACCGATAGGTTTCATCCTGCTCCCGGCCTGAAAAATCAGGAATTTATACGAACTGTACTGCTGCCGTGCTGGACAGGCCCGTGAATTTTATTCCAAGGTTTTTTACCACTTCTCTTTTTATTGGTGCTTTACCAAACTGTGGTCTTCTTCCTGACTGAAACGCAACAACGTCTGAAGCGCCTGTTGTTCGCTCGTCGTGGCGTAGGGCGTCAGTTGGCCAAGATCAGCGGGGCCTTGTCCACCGTTTGCCGCCATAAAAGCCTTCGCCACCGAGTTCAGAGTCAAGCGCGCCGGGACTTCCTCGGATGTTATTCCCCCTGCATGAGCCTGAGCATGTTCCCTGATGCTGTCCAATACTTCATCCGATGGGTAAACCATTCTAAACTTTTGGTAACTCGGGTTGTAACTGAAATCCGTCCTCACTGATCCGTCAGCCAAAAGGTAAAATCGAAGGTAAAAAAGATCGTAATAAATCGGGGACTTGGTGACGGCGAGGATGGACCTCGATTTCTCATCTAAAGCTTTAGCCAGGCTTTGAACATCCTTTACCTGGATTTCTAAATTATCCAACGGCAACCCGGGGAAGTTCGCAAATATTTCAGGGTTTGGAAGACCGTTGGTATCGACGAGTGTTCCGTAGGGATTATTGGCGACGAACTGATTCAACGCTGATCCCACGCGAAACATGGCGGTGCTTACCTGACGATGGGCCATCTGAAATTCAGCTTTATTAGCTGGAGTTTTAAGAGATTTGCCGCCCAGGGACCCGGCCTCTGATTTTGCTGGTTTCAGATTTTCAGATTCCTGGCGCAATCGGCCGAGCTCTCCACGCAACCGCAACAATTCCGCCTTCTCAGCCTGATTCTGTTCCGTTCCAAACGAGTCATTCTTGGTTCGGGCAATCTGTGGATCCTTGTTGCGATGAGAATCCAATTCAACGGCTAGAGTTCGTTGTTGTTCCAGGAGTGTTTGAACCTGATCTCGCAAGTGGAAGGATTGGCGGGACTGGTAGATTCCTGTGCCTACTGAATGTGATGGGGAGCGTTCATCCGTTTTTCCTGGAGTTTGCAGCAATAGAGTTCGGCTTGCGGGCAAAGGCTCAGGAAGGCCAGGAGCAACGTTTGATCCAGGGCTTGCTTGCGCTGGACCAACAGTTCCCTGGCATGATCGGGATGGGCCACATTCTGCCGCCGATCAAAGGAGTTCTGTCGGCTGGGATTATGAACGTCGGGAGTGAGGAAAATTTTGCAGCATCGGCACTTGCGTCGGCGTGGCTTGAAACTCATCGTCCGAAAAGCGGAAAGAAAACCGAGCCAGCCAATCAACAAAAATCCCAACGCCACAGAAGAAAAAACGGAAAGAAGGAAGAAAAGGTTTCAGCCAGAATTTCGAATAATCCCAGGGAAACGGGGTTTCCCTCCCTGTTGTACTGAGAAATTCCTTGGTTGGCGCAGCAACAGCTCCGGCATGGACTTTGGATGCCTTAGCAAAGCCGTTTCGCAGGCTTGAGGCCGCTCCTGGTTAATCCAACTGCACTACGCGGAGCGAATTTCTATTCGTCCGCAACCTTGACCAGCCTGTTCTGAGCTGTTCGCTTGCGCTGGTTTTCATCTAGAATTTTTTTGCGCAGGCGGAGGTTCTTCGGGGTCGCTTCCACGTATTCATCTGAACTGATGTATTCAAGCGCCCGCTCCAAGCTCAACTTCAACGGCGGCCCGAGCTGGATTCCTTTTCCATCGCCCTGGGAACGCATGTTAGTCAGTCGTTTCGCCTTGCATGGATTCACAGGAATATCGTTTTCACGGGCATTTTCGCCAACGATCATGCCAGTATAAATTTTTTCGCCAGGCTCCACCATGAGCCGTCCACGCTCCTGAACCATGTTCAAGGCATACGGAGTGGCTTCGCCATCTTCCATGCTCACAAGACTGCCATTCTTGCGTGCGGCGATCTCACCGCGTTCCGGACCGTATTCGTGGAAAAGATGGCTCAACACACCTGTTCCGCGGGTGACGTTCACCAAGTCTGTTTCGAAACCAATCAAGCCCCGGGTCGGAATCAAGGCCTCAATGCTCACCTGATCTCCATGATGATTCATGTTGGTGATATCAGCGCGGCGATTTGCCATGTTCTCAAGAATCGTTCCCATAGCGTCCTTGGGAATTTCCAGGAACATCTTTTCGATCGGTTCCAGCAAAGCACCGTCCTTGTCGCGACGATAGATCACTTCCGGACGGGACACCAAAACCTCGTAACCTTCACGGCGCATCTGCTCGACCAGGATGGCTATCTGCATTTCGCCACGTCCGCTCACTTCAAAAATATTCGGCGCATCGGTGTCTGAAACCCGCAAGGCCACGTTCGTCCTGGTCTCACGGACCAACCGTTCACGGATATGCCGTGCCGTGACCAATTTGCCCTCCTGCCCGGCCAATGGTCCGTCATTCACCGCGAATTGCATGTGAATTGTCGGGGGATCAATGGGAACAAAAGGCAGCGGTTCCCGGTCAGGCAGATCGGTGATGGTCTCTCCAATAAACACATCGTCGAAACCGGTAATGCCAATGATGTCGCCGGCAAACGCTTCCTTAATTTCAATCCGTTGCAAACCATGAAAATGGAAAATCGCGGTGGCTTTGCTGGTTTCGCGGCGTCCATCCCCGTGAATACAAGCGATTGGATCACCCACCTTGACTGAGCCGCCCAGGATTTTTCCAAAAGCAATACGCCCGAGGTAATCGGAGTAGTCGAGGTTGGCCACCAGAAGTTGGAAATATTTGTCCACCTGCGCCTTGGGGGCAGGGATGTGTTTGACAATGGCTTCAAACAACGGTTCCACAGTGTTGCTTTCGTCGGTCAAGTGGATCTTGGCAAAACCCTGTTTTGCACTGGCATAGATGACGGGAAAATCAAGCTGTAAATCGGTGGCATTCAGCTGCATGAAAAGCTCAAACACCTGGTCCAGCACCTTGTGCGGCTGTGCGCTATCGCGATCAATCTTGTTGATCACGACGATCGGCTTGGCACCGGCTTCCATGGCTTTGCGCAAAACAAAGCGGGTTTGGGCCTGAGGTCCATCGGTGGCATCAACAACCAGAAGAACGCCGTCGATCATGGTCAGGATGCGTTCAACTTCACCGCCGAAGTCCGCGTGTCCAGGAGTGTCAACCACGTTGATGTGGTAATCTTTGTATTTGAAAGCCGCGTTTTTGGCACGGATGGTGATTCCTTTTTCCCTCTCGAGATCCATTGAATCCATCATCCGCTCGGCCGTCGCCTGATTGGCTCGGAAAGTTCCAGATTGGTTTAACAGACAGTCAACCAGGGTAGTTTTACCGTGGTCAACGTGGGCAATAATTGCAATATTCCGAATATGTTCCATACGCGATGCTTTTAACCGAGCCGGAAAGTGTGCTGTTTCCAAATCAAAGGTCAAGCACTTGAATTAGAAATTTGATGCCCTGACATCGATCAAGAGGCAAGGGTAACCTATGTTTGCCCAAGCGCCACAGACATCCTTGAAACAAATCAGTGAAATTGCAGTGACGAATCAACAATCGTGGGATCCGGTCAAAAGCGCGGCTCAAAAAGTCAGTTTGATGCCAAAATTCCCTCTTTCCCTCCAACCGAAATAAAATCTAAAGTTTCCTTTTTGATACGAAAGGAACGGGAGACAAACCATTTTATAGCGGCAGACGGTCCAGTTCCAACCCTGGTTTGGACTGAAAACTTCCCCCGGATGCCGTCCTGTCTGAACAAAATTTTTGTCAGCGATTCCGATGACATAAAACGTGAAATTATGCAGTGGATTTCGGAAATACCAGCGTCTCACCCTGTTTTTGTCCCAGGGCCGGTAATCATCCGGAGGGATTGGCTCATCAATGTTGCCCCACCAGAAAATTGGATTCAGTTTCTGACCGGTTGTTGGAAAAACCCTGGGCTGGTTGTGATGAACTTTTCGATGTTGTACCGGCGGTTTTGAATCCTTCTTTTTATCGGCTTCCATGGTTTTAAGATCTCTCCCGCCGCCTGCGGTCCTGCAGCCGGTCCCACCCAACATGGCGAGGGTTATCAGAATCATAAAAACCAGGCAGCCATCAACCGGCATCGGGAGGAATCGTGAAACCTGCCGCGATGGCCGCAAAAAACTCACCTCGCACCCCGTCGTTCGCGGCCCAAAATCTGCAACAATTCCAGAATCTTCTGCCGTAAAACCTGGCGCTCTGTATTCTCCAGCCCTTGCGGGTCAAACCGGTATTTGTAATGAAGCCCAAGCACCGGATCCAGGAGTTCATTGGAAATCCCGCTGGACGGTTGGACACGGTTTTTCCATTGGAAAAAGGTTTCAGAAGCATCGCGGCTCCAGCCTCGTTTTTCCAACTCCCGCTCCAGCTCAAACAATTCCGAATCCAGGCCCGGCCAGCTCGTTTGCCTGGGGCGTTTCACCGCCTTTTCCTGCACCATCCTCCTATGCCTTCTAAAAATCAGGCGCCAAGACAAAATAACCACCAGAATGGTCAGGGAAACAAAGATGTACATTTTGAAATTAGTGGTCCCCCAGCGCCACTTCGAAAATGAAAACCAGACAGATGACCAGAGGTCGCGAACCGGTTCCATCCATGAAGCTTTTTCTGCTTCAATTTTTTCCCAGACAGCAGGCGTCGTGTCAAAATCGTGCCAGGCATTATTGTAATAAACGAGGCACCAGGCATGGGCATGGCGGAGCCTGACATTGTAGGTTTTTTTGTCCCGGGCCAATTCCTGCACCGCGAACCCGGTGGCGTAACGCGCAGGAAACCCAGCCCTTCTCAACAAGAGAACGGTGGCGCTGGCAAAATACTCACAATGCCCCGAACGAGATTCGAACAGAAACCTGTTTAACGGTGATTCTCTTCCAAACTTGTCCAGATTCGGCGCGGTGAACGTGCTGTAAGAAAAGTTATCGAGGAAAAAAGCTCGGATCGCGCGAAGCCGGTCCTGTGGCGCGAGGGAGTCGAGCTTTAAATCCGCCGCAATCCGGTTGATGGCCCAGGCTTCGTGATCGGGAATGCCCTTTGGACCGTCCACACCCATATCCGGAGTCGACTCAATTCCCTCCCCTTCCCGGTACAGGACATCAAAATGAACATAACCGGGTCCATCACCCACCTTCGTGACCCCCATAGTATTGGTTTGGAGGAGGATGACCGGAAGACGCATCAGGGTTCCAGCACCGTTCGGCAGAGGGAGAATTCCCCGGCCTGAATTGAGAAACAGCCCCAGGGTGGTCTTGCGCTGCCCGGGCGGCTGTTTTTTTAGAATCCAAATGTCGTTGGTATCCGAAGGAATCCCTCCAAACTCCTTGCCGTCGGCCCGCCAGATTCCAGCGCGATAGAGATTGTAGCTGGCCTCCCGAAGATAGGTCGGGGGACCGCTTTTCGTCGGGAAGACCTTGAGCACTATCTTGCCTGAAAGTTTCAACTGCCCGAGCTGTCCTATGGCCGTCCGGCTTTCCTGTGGGCTCGTCTGACGGCGTTGGACATTGGCCAGCCAGCGGGCCATGGCAGATTCAACCACTCCCTGCCATTCATGAATCTTGACCTGTCCCCAATACCCGGCAAATCCGGTCAAGATCAAAACCGGCACCCAAAGTTTCAGCGAAAAACGCTGTGGCCGGACCTGAAACAGCGCCCAGGCGATCAGCAAAAAGGCGAAAAGGTAAAAAAAGCTGCTGCTGTCGGTGTTGACGCTTGCTGCCACTAGGCAGATTCCAAAATAAAAAAAAGAGACATTGATCAGCTTTCCAGACATGGCCGAGTTGGATTTTTTCCTGAACCACCAGGAAAACGTGCTCAGTTTCAAACTCTCCGCATTTCCATGAACCTGTGCCAGCGCGATCGGGTAAAAGAAAAAAGGCAGCCATTGTGTAAAGGCATAAGCCTTGGTGATTTCGTCCGAGCTGTACTGATAGATCACCCCGATAACAAATCCGACGGCGCACAAATCCCATATGCGGTTGTAATCAAGATCTGTGAATTGCCACTTCGAGCGGGTCCAATGCCCGATCTCCAGGAAAAATGCCAAGCAGAGGGAGAGGACAAAAAAATCAGCCCTCCAGCCCCAGAAGGCCAGGCTGCATCCCACCAGAAATGGCGGGGCTTTCATTTGGCTGCTAAACATTCCTCGAGTCTTCCAGGGTCAACCACACGAATCGATTCCGGATCAGTTTGGAAAAGCCGACTTTTGCTGAAATCCATCTTCTCCTTCTGCCCCAATACCAAGACCATCGTGGGCACGTTCATCGAACTCAACTTGTCAACAAAACTCCGCCGTTCTTCATCCCATCGCAACAAGACACAAACACACCCGCTGATCTGGGCTACATGCTTGAAAACCTCGTCTTCAAGGGTCGAAAACGGATATTTCCGGCAGACTTCAACCGACGCCAAAACCTCCAGCATTTGTTCCAGATGCGCAACCCCCCGCCCTGCGGTGAAACTATACGCTTCAGGCCCCACAAACATAAGGTCCAAAAGTGAATCCTGTGTTTGGATATGATAGGCGAATGAAGCTGCGACGGAGATCGCAGCTTCAAAATCGGGCCCCGGAGCGGCGGCAAATGTGTCAAGAACCAGGGCGTGCCGGATGAAAAATTCCTCCTGAAATTCCTTCACGATCGGCTTCCCGGTCTTGGCCCAGCTTTTCCAATGAATTTTCCGATAGGGATCACCGGGGCGATATTCCCGGAGCGACACAAACTCCTCCGACTCGCCAACCGACCCCGCCAAGGCCACTCCGCCCGGCTGATATTGGTTAAATCCGACAATCGCCGCGCAACCAACGGGATATCGTTTGGGAAGTATAATCACCGAACCTCCCGCCCGTAACCGTTTAAAACCTCGAAACAATCCAAACGTATCAGACCATGTGACATCCACAGCGGCGAAAGAAAGCACCCCACGTCTGAGCGGCGTGATGAAGGATCGAGCCTCGCGCCATTCACCAGGTGGGATCGGTGGCAACCCGGCTTCCCGGGGATGCCCCATCTCTTTCTGCTCCAGAATCCATTCCCAGCGGTAATAGCCGATGAACCGGTCGTAAATATTACGGTTTTTTTCCCGCGGCTCGGGAATGTTTAGAAACTCTTCCAAAGTCGGACGCGGATCTGCCATGAGATCGAACACCCCGAGCCCTCGCTGGGGGTTTTTTCCACAATTAAAAATCGAGATTTCATGAATCATCTCCTCCCCCACAGAACCATACCTTGGAAGGGTGCGCCGCACTTTGAAACGGCCTCGGAAACAAAAAAGTGTGATCATGGAGACCAGCACAATGGCAATCAGGAGGGAAAAAATCTGATAGGAAAGCGATAAGTTGGTGTCAATCCCCAGACCGGCGCTGATCACGATGCAACAAAAAATAAACCAGCCATTGCGCCGGATTCTCCTCAAAACACGGAATTTGATGCTTGAGAAAAGCAGGTAATTAAGATGGAGAAGTCTCTTCATCGGATCGGACGGCCAAAAAAACACTCAGGCCGGCACCTTGATCTCGCGCAAAATATCACCGATCACTTTTTCCGGGGTGGCCCCTGAGAATTTGGCCTGCGGTTCAAGGCTCAGGCGATGAGCAATCACCGGCAGCGCCAACTCCTTGATGTGGTCGGGGGTCACAAATTCCATCCCGTCATATAAGGCCAATGCCTGGGCTGTTTTCATCAAGGCAATCGAGGCTCTCGGACTCGCCCCGAGCTGAACCCCTGGATAGGAGCGCGTCCGGTTCACGATGGACACGATATAAACCTTGATCTCCTCGCTCACACGGATCTGTTTGACCTTGTCCTTCAAATGCATCACCTCTTCCAGGGTCACGACGGGGATCACATGATCAATCGGATGATCTTTTTGCTGTGCGGAAAGAACCGCCAGCTCATGATCCTCACTCACATATCCCAAGCTGAATTCCAAGGCAAACCGGTCCATCTGCGCCTCCGGCAGTGGGTAAGTTCCCCGAAACTCCACCGGGTTCTGCGTGGCAATCACAAAAAAAAGCTCGGGCAGGGCCCATCGCGCGCCTTCGACCGTGACCTGGCTTTCCCCCATCGCTTCCAGCAAGGCCGACTGCGTTCTTGGCGAGGCCCGGTTGATTTCGTCCGCCAGAAGGATGTTGGTGAAGATCGGGCCTTCATGAAAATTAAAAACCTGGTCGCGCGGATCGAAGACTGACACTCCCAGAATGTCCGAGGGCAGCAGGTCCGGGGTGAATTGAACCCGTTTAAAATCTGCTGAGATCGATTTGGCCAGAACCTTGGCCAGCGTGGTTTTGCCTGTCCCAGGAAAGTCCTCGAGCAACAAATGACCCCCGCTGGCAAAACTGGCCAGCAGTTTCCGGATGGCTGCCGACTGGCCCTTCATCACTTGCGAAATGTTCTCTGCAATTCTCAGGTAGGTTTGGTGCGCTGAAAGCATTTTTGAGGATTTGTGATTTTGGACCCGCTTCTTCTTGCGCATAACAAGAGCCGATGCAATCCAAATACACCGCCGAAGTGATTGTTTCCCGCCGAAAAACCTTAAATCCTGGTTTCCGCCTTACAAGGCCCAGGAGGTATCGATCTCGGCGTCCATCGCAAGCGGAGGGTGGCCGCGGATAAATTTTTGCTCCGCCAAAACCCCGATCATCGCGGCGTTGTCCGTGGAAAATCCTCGTTCACAAAGCCGCAGCCGGATTCCATCCAGGCGACATGCCTCCTCCAGGCGTTCCCGCAACAGACTGTTGCAGGCCACTCCACCGCTTACAGCAACACAACCAACGTTTAAAAATCGGGCCGCCCTCATTGTCTTGGCCACCAACACGTCCACAATAGCCGTCTGTGCGCCGGCGCACACATCACAGACTCCTTCCCGAGATTCCAATATCAAGGGGTTTTTTTGCAGGAAATAGCGAACGGAAGTTTTTAAACCGGCAAAGCTGAAATCGAAGCTTGGATCATGAAGCATGGGACGAGGGAAGCTGTATTTCTTTGCATCACCAGCCCGTGCCAGACGATCGACCTCCGGCCCTCCGGGATAAGGCAACCCCAAAAGTTTCCCGACCTTGTCGAAACATTCGCCGGCGGCGTCGTCCACCGTCCCCCCGATCACACGATGTTGCAGCAAAGCCGACACATGAACAAGTATCGTATGCCCCCCGCTGACGATCAAAGCCACGGATGGCTCAAAATCTCGAAAATCTGCGCGGGCCGGATCGCCTTTGATCCACGAGGAATACAGGTGGGCCTCATGATGATGAATACCAATCAAAGGAATCCCGAGCCGGAAGGCAAAACCCTGAGCAGCCTTCAAACCGATCATCAGCGCACTCGGCAAACCAGGCCCCTGCGTGACCGCAGCCAAACCCAATTGCCCGGAGTCGATTCCAGCCTGTTGAAGAGCCTCCTGGGCGACAACCTGCACATTTTTCAGATGTTCACGGGTGGCCAACTCGGGCACCACTCCACCATACTCAGCGTGAAGTTTGATCTGGGAACTGACAACGTTGCTCAGTATGAGGCCGTCTTGAATGACCGCCGCGCTGGTTTCGTCGCACGAAGTTTCCAGCGCAAGAACAATCATGGAAAAGGAACGAACGCTTACTGCTTGGCGGCGATTTTTGAGCTGTCAGGGCTGTTTCGCTGGGTGTAAAGGGTGATGCCCTTCAACAAGTCCATCGCCCTCTCCAGCTGGGGATCGCGGGCTTCCGCCACACGGATGCGGTCTTTTTCAGGCAACGATTCCAGTCCACCAGGAAATTTTTTGTAAAGCAAATCCAGCTCCTGCTCTTCGGTCAATGGAACGATGATGTCCGGGGTGATCCCCCGTTCATGGATTACTTTGTGGCTGGGTGTGTAATATTTGGCTGTGGTCAGCCGCAATGCCGAACCGTCAGAAAGCGGCAATATGCTCTGAACCGAGCCTTTTCCAAAAGTCTGTTCACCCACCACAATCGCGTGGGTGACAGATTGCAGATCCTGGAGGCAGCCGGCGACGATTTCAGAAGCACTGGCACTGGCACCATTAACCAGAACCACCATCGGAAGGTTCCGCAGTTTGGATCTTCCGGATGCCCGATATTCCGAGCGCTGCATCATCCCCCGCCCTTCGGTGGATACTATCAACTGCCCGCGCGGAACAAATTTCTCAGCCACCCTGCCCGCCTGATCCAAAAGCCCGCCGGGATTCCCTCGCAGATCCAATATCAGCGATTTTAAATCCTGTTCCTCCAGTTTTTTCAACCCATTCTCAAGATCATCGGCGGTGTGTTCCCCAAATTGTGTCAGCCTGACGTAACCGATCCCATCCGGCCCGAGCGGAAACTCCCGCTTTCCGTTGATATCCTTGACCGTGTCCACCTTGATGGCCGCACGTGTCAGCTTGTAATCCTTGGTCGCGCCTGAGCTCGGCCTGAATGTGGTCAGCCCCACCTCGGTGTTTGGTTCGCCCCGCAACCGTTTCACCGCTTCCTCCAGGGTGAGCTTCTCGGTTGTGCGCCCGTCGATCTTGATGATCCGGTCGCCTGAAAGTATTCCAGCCCTGAATCCAGGAGTGTCTTCCATCGGGGATACCACGGTGATAAATTTTTCCTTGAGCGAAATAACTATGCCCACCCCTCCGAATTCTCCCTGGGTATCCTTCTTTAACTCCTCAAATTTCGAGCCGTCCATGAATTCGCTATGCGGATCGAGCGTGCTCAACATCCCCTTGAGGGCGCCGTGAATCAAATCCTGGTAGGAAAGCTTTTCGCCATCCACGTAATCCTGGCGTACCCGCTCCAGCACATCGGTGAACAGCCGGTAGTTTGGATAGGGATCATCCTTTTCGGCCGTTGGTGCTGCTTGCAAATAAATCGTCGCTCCGATCAACAGGTTGACCGTGAGAGCGGCAATCAATCCTCCGTATAAAAAACGTCTTTTCATATGCCTTCAGACAACTTGCGAAATTAGATTCGAACCATCGTATAAGCAAGGAGGAGATTTGCCTTTTGCGGCCCGGAAGGCACAATTTGAGCACCGCTTGAATAATTGAGCGGTGATTACCCATTATGCCAGATCTCAGCCACCTGTTTAAAAACAACCAAGCCTGGGCCGGACGGATACTGAAACAGGATCCCAGTTTTTTTTCCAAACTTTCACAACAACAATCACCCGGCTACCTTTGGATCGGATGCTCGGACAGCCGTGTGCCCGCGAACGAAATAGTCGGCCTGCTCCCCGGAGAACTTTTCGTCCACCGCAACGTCGCCAACATCGTGGTCCACACCGACCTAAATTGTTTGTCCGTGATGCAGTTTGCTGTCGATATCCTCAAAGTCCGGCACATCATCGTCTGCGGACATTACGGATGCAGCGGGGTGAACGCCGCGCTCCGGCGTGACCGTCTCGGCCTCAGCGACAACTGGCTCCGCCACGTCCAGGACGTCCGGCAGAAACACGAAAACCTGGTCGGCGACGCCGCCAACGACCCCCAGGCCTCCAACCGTTTGTGCGAACTGAACGTGATTGAACAGGTGGCCAACGTCTGCCAAACCTCCATTGCTCGCGATGCCTGGGAACGTGGCCAGGAACTGGCGGTGCATGGCTGGATCTACGGCTTGCAAGACGGCCTTTTAAGAGACCTTAAGTCGACCGTGCGAGATTACCAGGAAGCACTCCCCGCTTACTCCGCTGCAATCGCTGCCCTTACCTGATCCTTTTTCCCGATGTAATTCCCCGGTCAATTGCACTCCAGCCGTCTCCTGCTCCGCCGGTTGCAACTTGGTGATTCCGCTGGTTTATGCTCGTATCGTGGACTTCACGAAGTGGCGCGATACCAGTCGTGGGAAACCTTCGGGCCGGACGATGCCGAAAATCTGATTGAAGAACAATGTTCCATGGAGCCTGGAATTCCTGGATCATGGCTGCAGCTTGCCATTGTCGAGCGCGGCAGCGAGATCCTGATCGGTGATTGCGGGATACATTTTCTGCTGGAGGATTCTCGCCAGGCGCAGTTTGGCATCACCCGTAACTACTCAGGTTGATTTAACGCCGTGAGGCAAGAATGGGCGGCCCTCGAGGGCGAGGCGGAGGTATTCGAGGACGGGGAGTCCATGTTTGCGGAGGGTTGAGATGTAGCTGCGGATGCGGGCGTGACGGCGGGCGCCGTCAAGCGTTTTCGCGCACGGCGAGACATGCTGAATTTGCTGCTCGATCCCAATGTGTCACGCAAGCTCATGGAGCATCAGGAGGATTTGCGTCGAGTGGTAGGCGTGGCGGTCGAGCCAGGCGTGCCAGCCCCGGGGCTGATGGTTTCGTTGGGGTATCTGGACGCCTATCGTAGCGCCTGGCTGCCGGCCAATCTCATCCAGGCCCAGCGCGATTATTTCGGTGCGCACACTTACGAACGAAACGATGCCAAGGGCACGTTTCACACGGAATGGGAGAGTGATAAAAAAGCATGAAAACGAATGACAAGCTCGAACCGACGGTGTTCGTCATTTTTGGCGGTACCGGCGACCTGACTTGGCGGAAGCTCGTGCCGGCCTTGTTTGATCTATCGCAAGACCGCAGCTTGCCGGCAGATTTCGCGATTATCGCGGTGGGTCGCACCAAATTTAGTGATGATGCGCTGCGCCGCCGGTTGCATGATGGCGTCAATCAGTTCTCTCGTTTCGGAAAAGCAAAAACCGCCGCGTGGAATCAATTCGCGCCACATGTCCATTACCAGCAGGGCGACTACAAGAAGCTGCAAACTTATACGGCGTTGGGCAAACAATGCGCGAAGTTGGAAAAGGAATGGGGCACCAAAGCGCATCGTATTTTCTACATGGCCACGCCGCCGAGCATGTTCGGAGAAATTCCCAAATACCTCGGCAAGGCCGGATTGTCACGTGACCGTGACTGGTCGCGGATCGTGATCGAGAAACCAATCGGCTACGATTTGGAATCCGCGCGCGCCCTAAACGCCGTTCTCGCTGCCAGCTTTGAGGAGTCTCAGATTTTTCGGATTGACCACTATCTCGGCAAAGAAACCGTGCAGAACATTCTGGCGTTTCGCTTTGCCAATCCTCTTTTCGAGCCAATCTGGAATCGTCGCTACATTGATTATGTGACCATCACCGTCGCCGAAACGGTGGGCGTTGAACAGCGCGGCGGTTATTACGATCAGGCCGGCGCGCTCCGCGACATGGTGCAGAATCATTTGATGCAACTGCTCTGTCTCGTCGCGATGGAACCGATGGTCTCCTTTCAAGCCGACGAAATCCGCAACAAGAAGGTGGACGTGCTCCACGCGGCGCGTCCCATTCTCCGCGACCAAGTTCCCCAATTTGCCGTGCGCGGACAATACAGTTCTGGCCACCCCAACGGCAAAAAGATGCCCGGCTATCGCGAGGAAGAGGATGTTGCACCCGATTCACAGACGGAGACGTTTGCCGCGTTGAAACTGTTCATTGATAACTGGCGCTGGCAGGACGTGCCGTTTTATCTGCGCACGGGCAAGCGCCTGCCGCAACAGGCGTCGGAAGTTTCCATTCAGTTCCGCGCGGTGCCGCATCAGTCGTTTCCGCCCGAGGCCTCCCTCGGCTGGCTACCCTCCCGGCTCATTCTGTCCATCCAGCCCGTCGAAGGAATTGTGCTGGGTTTTCAGGCCAAATATCCGGGGCCGAAAATGCAATTGCGGCCGGTGGACATGCGGTTCAGTTATCACGAGAGTTTTGCTGCCCCTTCGCCGGACGCTTATGAAACGCTGCTCTGGGATGTGATGAAACGGGACGCGACCCTCTTCATGCGCGCTGACCAAGTCGAAGCGGCTTGGCAAATAGTGACGCCGGTGCTCGAAGCGTGGCAGGCCACGGCGCCGAGCGATTTTCCTAATTACACCGCCGGCACCTGGGGACCGGAAAGCACTCAAGGATTGCTGTCGCCCGGACATCGCTGGCCGCTGCCGACTGAACTGGTGGCAATGGAAAAAACGAAAGGAAAGAACCCATGACTCAAGACATCATAAAGACGCCTGTCACAACATTGTTTGTGGACATCGGCGGTGTACTGCTGACCAATGGGTGGGATCATCTCGCCCGCCGGCGGGCGGCGAAGCATTTCAAGCTGGACTGGGCTGAGATGGAGGAGCGGCACGGCTTGAACTTTGCAACCCACGAGGAAGACAAGCTTGCGTTCAGCGAATACTTGGACCGAGTGATCTTCCATCAAAAACGCCCATTCACCCGAGCCGAGTTCCGACACTTCATATTCGCGCAATCGAAACCTGTCGCCGGGATGATTGAATTGGTCCGCAATTTGAAAGTTAAATACGGATTGAAGATTATTGTCGTCAGCAACGAATCGCGCGAATTGAACGCTCATCGGATTGGCACGTTCAAGTTGGCCGGATTTGTGGATGCGTTCATTTCCTCCTGCTACGTTCATCTGCGAAAACCCGACGCAGATATTTTCAAACTGGCGCTGGACATCGCCCAGACACCCGCCCGCCAGATCGTCTATCTCGAAAACACCGCGCTGTTTGTCCAGATCGCCGAAGGCATGGGCATTCGCGGCATTCTCCACACGGATTACCAATCCACGCGCGCGCAACTCGCTGCTCTGGGATTGGCGTGCGCCGACGGCGGGGACGGCGGGAAGGAGTATTCGTGAAATCGGCAAAACCAGGGGACGCGACCATCAAGATTAAATTGAATGGTTTCCTTCTACTGGCGAAGCAGGATCGGATCGCCTTGATGTGCGCTGAAGCGGTGCCGTGGCGCTGTCATCGTTCGCTCATTGCGGATGCGTTGCTGGTTCGCGGCATCGAGGCCGAGGATATCATGAGCGCAGCTCGCCGCACGCGGCACACGCTCACCCCCTTTGCAAAAGTCCGGAGCATTACAATCACATATCCGGCCGGTGTCGCGCGGAACATTTCCAAGGAACTATGCAATCAATCCTGACCGTCAATGGCGGCTCTTCGAGCATCAAGTTCGCGCTCTTCCAGGTTGGCCAGCCGCTGAGGCGAGGGCTTTATGGCAAGGTTGACCGCATTGGCTTGAGCGGGACGAATTTGACCTTTCATGAACCGGTGAACCAAAAGCCGGTGAGCCGCAAACTCGCCGCCGCCGAGCACCAATCGGCGGCAAATTTCCTGATAGGCTGGCTCGAAGCCCGACCGGATTTCGCGTCGGTAAAAGCAGTGGGACACCGCGTCGTTCACGGCATGAAACATACCGAGCCGGAGATTATCACAAAGAAATTGCTGGCTGAACTACATCGTATCAGTCCCATCGATCCGGATCATCTGCCACGCGAGATTGAACTGATCGAAACATTCCGCAAGCGTCATTTGAAACTGCCCCAAGTGGCCTGCTTTGACATGGCGTTTCACCAGACCATGCCGCGCGTGGCCAAGCTGCTGCCGATTCCGCGCCGCTTCGATGCCAAGGGGATCCAACGCTACGGTTTCCACGGCCTGTCTTACGCCTATTTGATGGAGGAACTCGCGCGCCTAGGCGACCCGGCGGCAACGCAGGGCCGGGTGATCCTCGCCCACCTCGGCAACGGCGCGAGTCTGGCCGCCGTGCGCGACGGAAAGAGCATGGACACCAGCATGGGTTTTATACCAACAGCGGGATTGGTGATGAGCACCCGCTCCGGCGATCTGGATCCTGGACTCGCTACGTTCCTTGCGCGCAGCGAAAAGATGACTGCGTCGCAATTCGACAAAATGGTCAACCATGAGTCGGGGCTGCTGGGGGTATCCGAGATCAGTTCCGACATGCGGGACTTGCTCGCGCGGGAAACCGAAGATGTCCGGGCGGCGGAATCGGTGGCGTTGTTTTGCTATCAGGCGAAGAAGTGGATCGGAGCTTATGCCGCCGCGCTGGGCGGACTCGACACGTTGATCTTCGCCGGAGGCATTGGAGAAAACGCGCCAGTCGTACGCGCCAGCATTTGCGATGGGCTTGGCTTCCTCGGCGTCATAGTGAGCAAGACTCGCAACGCAAAGAATGCGGCGATGATTTCCACCGACGCCAGCCGTGTCACAGTTCGCGTCATTCGAACGGACGAAGAACGGATGATTGCCAGGTCAGTCAGTCGCGTGCTCGGTCTTGAATAGGGTTTCACTCCATGGCGTAGCCGCATCTCCCGAGTAAATTGATTAGGGTTTCACCCCCATAGCGTAGCCCCTCTCCCGACGTAAATTGAATTTGCTTCATCTGCGCCATTGCGGAGTAACCGATTTTTCAAACACGCAATCAGCCGGACGCCACACAGACGGATGGGTGGATGGGGCGGAGGAATTTTGATTTGGGCGGTGCTCGGCGTACTCATTGTAGTCCTGCTGGTCGTGGTGATTGGCAAGTTGTTCAAGAAATAGTCGGGCCTTCAAGGCTCGCCCGTGAAGTGAACTGGTAACTATAGAAGCAAATCTAAATCAAATGAATATACTTTCCATTCGCACAAGCACTTTTGGCTCGGCCCATCCATTTGTTCTTATCGCGGCTGTTGCAGCCGTATCTCTGCTTTCCGGTTGCGCCGGTCGCACTGCGCACGCGATGGATTCGCCAGGCGCAACGAAAGTGCGCGCCAAGGTTCAGGAATCAGCCGGTGGCGGGCGCGCTGCCGCCAAGCTCCCGCGTGTGCCGCCGCCCGAAGCTTCCGCCGCCAAAGTCGCGGCGGGTTACAAAGTGGAAGGCAAGCCCATGCCCATTCGCAACACGGGCGTCATCTGGCGCGTGACGCGTGATGGTCAATCGCCCGAAAACCAGCCTCCCGCGAATTTGTCCGCACCGGGCACCGAACAGCAAGTGCCGCAGCCGTGAAGTAACAACAAACCAAGAAAGTAACAAAACCATGAAAGAATCAAAATCCGTGACCACAGACCCCATCTGCGGAATGACCGTGGACGAAGCCACCTCACTCCACGCCGAACGCGATGGAAAGACGTTCTACTTTTGCGGCCAGCACTGTCGGGAGAAGTTTCTGTCCGCGCCCGCCGGAGCGAAGCCCGAGAAAAAGTCTGGTGGCTGCTGTGGATAGAATCCGCGCACGCATTCCGGCCCGCCTTGCCAGAGGGTTGGTTTCTTTTGGCGGGCGGGTCACTGCGCAAACAAAGGCTCTCTATGATGAACCAAACTGACGGATGGCTGAGTTGGTCGGAGGGATGTGGGTCTGGACGTTGGTCGGCGTCCTGGTGGTAGTCCTGGGAGACGTCGTTATCAGCAAGCTGTCGAAAAAATAACTCAGCACTCGGCGCTGCCGCGAGCGCAGCGACCATAGCGAAAAATGAATTTGCGAAAATATCGTCCGCAGAAGCAACAAAACAAACAAAAAAGAAACATATGGATAACAAATACAAAGACTGCATTGAAGCTTGCAACGAATGCGCTGTGGAGTGTGAACAATGTGCCAGTGCCTGTTTGAAGGAGGAAAACGTCAAAATGATGGCGCGTTGCATCACTCTGGACCGCGACTGCGCGAAAATCTGCGCCACCGCAGCGGCGTTGATGGCCAGCGGTTCGGAATTCGCGGAGGACATCTGCCATCACTGCGCGGAAATCTGCCGGGCGTGCGCCGAAGAATGTCGCAAGCACAAGGCCGATCACTGCCAACGCTGTGCCGACGCGTGCGAACGTTGTGCCAAGGCCTGTGACAAAATGGCGATCGGCCATGTCTGACCATCGGAAGAAATCACCATTGCGCGTTGGGAGCTGTCGCAGGACTGCTCCCAACGCCATCGCAGTCGGGTAAGCGATCGCCGCGAAAAATGATTTCGCGAACACTGCGTTCGCAGTAACAGCAAAACAAACAAAAACAAAAGACACAGTTATGAAAATTCAAAAACACAATCAGACAAATCTCATCATCCGTTCAAGCCTAGCCTTGGCTCTGGCCCTGGCCATCTGCTCTCCCGTCCTAGCGCGATCCGCCGAGCCGGCCGAGGGGAAGAAGATGATGGAGGGCAAAATGATGGAGGGCTGCAAGGAAATGAAGGCGCAGAAACAGAAAATGAAGGAAGACATGAAGGCTCAAAACACTGAACTCACCGAGCATGTCGCCAAGATGAACAGCGCGCCGGAGGACAAGAAGATGAACATCATGGCTGCCGTCGTCTCCCACATGGTGGAGCAGCGGATTGCCATGGATGCGCGAAAGGCAAAGATGGAGGAGCAGATGATGAAGCACATGATGCAGCACATGCAGATGGGCAAGGAATCCATGTCGCAGTGCCCGATGATGAAAGGCATGAAGGGCATGGACGAAAAATCGGGAGACGCTCACAAAGACCATTAACCAAAATTGAGATGATTGCTGAGGCTACAACGGCCCGCAGCGCCAGCTCCACGCCAATCAGGCCGGGAAACGCCGGAGACTTCACATCCAGGCATTTCTCATTTTGCCCCGGTGCGCGGCTGTGTCGTCCCGACCAGCCGCAGTACGTCGGCTCGCTCGTTCACAACCTCTTCATGTCGGTGGATCCTTAGATGCGCGGACGCATGAAACTTTCCTCGATCTGTTCCAAGGACAGAACGTCGGAAAAATGGTGGTGAAACTGGCCTGGATGACTTTCCGGAATTTATGCGTGAAGCAGCCGGGATGCGATTCATGCCAAGGCATAACAACTATGACAAATTAATTAGAAAAAACTCCTATGAAAATCCTAATGGTTTTAACCTCACACGACCGGCTTGGCGACACGGGCAAAAAGACTGGATTCTGGCTGGAGGAATTCGCCGCTCCTTATTACGTGTTCCAAGACGCTGGGGCGACGATCACGCTGGTGTCACCAAAGGGGGGACAACCTCCGCTCGATCCGAAAAGCGACGAACCGGAGGCCCAGACTGAAGCCACGAAGCGCTTCCGGCAGGACAAAACCGCCCAGGCCGCGCTGGCAAAGACGCTCAAACTATCGAGCGTCTCGGCAGACGATTTCGACGGCGTATTTTACCCGGGCGGTCATGGTCCGTTGTGGGATTTGGCTGAAGATGCAGATTCCATCGCGCTGATTGAAGCCACTTATGCCGCCGGCAAACCGATGGCGGCGGTATGTCATGCGCCGGGCGTTCTCCGTCACGTCAAATCTCCAGATGGCTCCCCGCTCGTGCGTGGAAAAGCGGTTACTGGTTACTCCAACACCGAGGAGGCCGCAGTCAGTTTGACAAAAATTGTGCCGTTCCTCGTCGAAGACGTTTTGAAGCAAAACGGCGGCAACTACTCCAAGGTGGCGGACTGGCAGCCTTATGTT
>Ga0163150_10003588_pt1 | contig 21627 bp, 15 predicted proteins | sample OliLakLV19P2IB_FD_148628 | JGI IMG/M metagenome (GOLD analysis project Ga0163150, IMG submission 148628) | Freshwater microbial mat bacterial communities from Lake Vanda, McMurdo Dry Valleys, Antarctica - Oligotrophic Lake LV.19.P2.IB | ecosystem: Environmental > Aquatic > Freshwater > Lake >...
GGCCAGCATCGATTTGCCGGTTCCGCTTTCGCCAGTCACGAGGATCGTGGTGCGCGTGTCGGCAACACTTGCGATGATGTCAAAGGTCCGCTTCATGCGCGGGTCGGACCCGATGACATGTTCCAGGCCCGAACGCTGGTCCAGCTGTTTCCGGAGTTGTTCATTTTCTGCAACAACCTGGCGCTGGTTGAGTGCCCGGTCGAGTGCGGTCAGCAATTCCTGGTCGATCAGAGGCTTGGTCAACAGGTCGAACGCGCCGGCCTGCAGTGCGTCGACGGCAGTTTCGGGAGTGCCATAACCAGTCATAATCAGCGAAGTTGTCGCCGGGCTGAATTCGGAGACTTGCCGCATGACGTCGATTCCGTCATCGGGCCCCATTCGCAAATCGATCAGTGCCAGGTCGGGTTGCTGGCGTTTGGCAATTTCAACGGCTTGCCGGCCACCGCTGCAGGGGAGGACGTCGAAGCCCTGTTCCTGGAGCCATTCGCCCATCGATTCCAGCAGATGCCGGTCGTCGTCGGCAAGCAGCAATTTGGTTTTCGCCAGGTCGGGTTTACGGGTCATCGATTCGCGTCTGGAAAGCTGGTGCAAAAAATCAACAGTCTGAGGTAATAGATAGGTCACAAACGCACCCCGGACCTGGAAACCGGTGGAAAAAGCCCCCAGCCGGCAAATTTCAGGCATTTTCCCTGGGATTCGCAATCCGGATAACCGTAGCCGTTGGTATGATTGGCATGCACTGGGAATCAGGCGGCAAGGACATTGGCAAAAGGCCAGAACAGGTTGATGCAGCGTTCATTCCGGCAAGAGGAAACCGGGAAAGGAAGGGAACAGGCGGCACCCAGCACGAGGCTTGACGTGTCAGCGTATGGCACGAAGGGCATTTCATGTCGAAGAGCACTTACGATGTTTCGCGTTCTTTTGATCGATGATCATCCGGTGATTGCAAACGGATTGGGGCTGTTGCTTCAGGAGCACTCGTTTCAACTGGCCGGACGTGTAGCGGACCCAGATGACATCCACGGCATGATCGAACGGCACCGGCCGCATGTGGTGATTTCCGAATCGCGATTAGGCGGTGTGGATTTGCTGGGCCAGATCAGTGAATTGCTGCAGGCGCGGAACCCGCCGCCCGTGGTCGTCTTTTCCTGCCACGACGAACTCAGCCACATCGCCCGGGCGGCAGCGATTGGAGTCTACGAATACGTCCTGAAAAGTTCTCCCACGCGAGACCTGATTGAAACGGTTCGCGCGGCGACCAACAAGGCTCCTGCCAGCGAAAGCGGAATGATTGCCAAAGCCCGAGGCCGGATGCGCCGGCCCCGCCAGCTGGTCAGTGATGACATTCCGCTGACACGTCGCGAAATACAGGTTCTTCAACACATCGCCATGGGATTGAGCAACCGGGAAATCGGCACCTCCCTGGATATCAGCATCGAGACGGCCAAAGAGCATGTCCAGAATATTTTGCGCAAACTGGATGTGAATGACCGGACCCAGGCGGCAGTCTGGGCTGTCAGAAAAAACCTGATTTGATTCGGGGCCAGACTGTGGAAACAGCTGTGAGATTGGGGCAGGTTGCCGCGGGATCCGGAATTTTCCGGCCGTTTCATCGCGATGATTTCATCGCAGTTGGGCGAGGTACTGCCACATCCGTTTTTCCAGGTCGTCGAGGTTTCCGCCGAACGAGGCGGCGAAGTCTTCCAGGCGTTTTCTTGAATCGTAATGGCCAAAATCCTCTGCTGCCGCGGTCTTTTTAAGGTAATCAAAATATTCCCGCTGTTTTGTTTCGGCGAGGAAGAATGTCAGGCCCCACGACAGGGCGTAGGCATATTCGGGCTGGCTCCGAAACGCATCGTCATTCGCGACCAGGTCCGCAACCGACGAGCGGGGGCCGGGCCGGTTTGCCAGGATGAACAGTGCGTTCAACTGTTCCTTGTGGACCCGTTCTTCCAGCCTTCCGTGGTATTGACTGTTGTTGACGCCCCGTGATTCAAACATGACCGCCAGGCCTTCGCTGACCCAGCGCGGAGTGATGGCGTATCTGGAATGGATGCCGGAGTTGAAAGCGGTCTGATGGGCCGCTTCGTGGATGATTGTCGACAGGTCCTGCATATTGACCTTCTGACCCGTATGCGGATCGTTTTCCTGGCGGTAAGTGATGATGCGATTGCTGTTGGGAGCGTAGTAGCCCAAAACCTGTGAATCGACACTTTGATGACGACTAAGGAATCGGTCGAACTCTTCGCGCGTGTTCAAAACGACCGCGACCAATGGAAACTCCGGGTCGGGAACGCGAAATCCGCGACTGGAAAAATAGTGGCCGAATCGCAGATAGAGTTCTTCGAACGGGGCTGCCCAGCGGAAATAATCACCGTGCGGATGCACGACCAGGAAATGTGCGGTTCGAGAAACGACATAGTTGCCTCCAAACTCCGCCGCCAATTTCGTGCGGAGCTCGTCCGGTGTGGAGGGCGTGAATTTCCGGGTCGCCGCTGTGACCCGGTCTACCTTGTCTCGTGGAACATAATTCATTCCGCCATCCCGTCGCAACAAAACCATGGTGGAATCGTCCATCGCCAGAATGCGACCTTCGACAGTCGTCTTGCCAACGGTGACTTCGACCATTTTGTCCGGGCTATCGGCCCGGCCCGATGACGCCAGCAGCAACGAACAAAGAACCGCCAGAATGCAGGCAGACAGGGGACGGCGGGTCCGGTGAAGTACATTCATGGGTATCTCGCGGGGTTTTGGTGGACGGTTACCGGAAAGCGGTGACCCTGGAGCAGGTTTCCCGGGTAGCTGCGGAACCCCAGGTTAATCCTGGCTCTCCGGGCCCAGGAATGTGCGGTTTTCCCGGAAAAACCTGGCGGAACTGATACACTTGAGTTGATCGTTGAATCGAATGTGCGGATTATTTCGGGAAATGATCCGTTGAGATCCGGTGGATTTTGAACTGGGCAAACCCATGATGGCGATATCCATGCAACCACATAGCGCTGTACCGCTCCTGCTGCTGGCCATTGCCCTCGTTGGAAACAACCAGTCAGCCTGGGCATGCCAGGAACCGGTAGACGAAATGAAAGTGATCGGGCGGGTCAGTGAATTGGAACTGGCACTCAGTTCCGACGACCTGACGGTTCGGGACGCTGCGGAAAAGGAACTGCTGGCGCTGGGCCCGGTCGCGCTGGATTACTTGCCGCCAGTCAGTCCCGGCCAGACAACCGATGTCCAGCAACGCCTGCTGCGCGTTCGGACGGAACTGGAACGGCAGGCCGTGGTAGCAGTCAGTCATCCGACGAAGGTCAGCCTGGCCGGTCAGAAATCGTTGAACGATGTCCTTGCTGCCATCGGAAAACAAACCGGGAACGAAATTGTTCTCGCGGGAACTGTTCAGGCTGACAAGCCAGATCAGATGATTGCTACGGACTGGAAGGACGCTGAATTCTGGACGGTGATGAATGATCTCCAGCAGCGTGCCGGTTTGGAAATCGATCCCTATGTCAGCGAGCCCGACCAACTGGCACTGGTAGAGGACGTGCGGGTTGCGGCAGGTGTCCAGGCTCCGGCCTTGCCTTGTCACGGTTCCTCCAGTGTCCTGTCGTTCGACTTGATGCGTGCCGACGCGGTCAGGAACTTTGCCAATCCGCAAACCAGTGGGATCAACCTGCAGCTGCGATTGCGTTGGGAACCGCGATTGCGGCCGATTTCACTGGAGTTGCCCATGTCGTCGATTACGATCGTGGATGAATTTGACAAACAGCACCCGATTGAAATGGTGGACCAGACGATAGGAACGATGATTCAGCCCGAAATCCCCCAGTCCGATATCTATATCCCCTTGCCACTGGTCGAACGACAGATTGAAACGATCAAATCCCTGAAAGGTACATTCGAGGTAACCGTCCCTGGACGGATCGAAACGTTTGAGTTCAAGAATCTGCTCAAGACGCCGGACGGAACCAGCCAGACCCGGGCCGGTGCCAAAGTCACGTTTGAGGGGATCTCGGAGAATCTCGACCTCAAGGTGCTGAAAATGAGCCTCAGTTTTGACCAGCCCAATGGCGGCATGGAAAGCCACCTGGGATGGGCCTATGGCAACCGGGTTTTTCTGCGAACGGCGGATGGCAAAGAGATCGAACCGATCGGAACGGAAACCTGGCAACAGGCGGAGTTTTTGCTGGGCGTCAGCTATCTGTTCGAGGAAATCCCGGAAGGTGCCGACCTGGTCTACCGGACGCCGGCGGCGATCGTCAAATTGCAGGTCCCCTTTGAGCTGAAAAAGATTCCCTTGCCATGATGAAAGTTTTTTCCGCCCGGCCAGGAATTCGCCGGTGGACTCTTGCCTTCCTGTTGTTCACCTTGCAGGCACTGACGGTTGGCAACTGGGCCGTTGGCCAAAGCGGTGCATCTTCGCCGGAAAAAAACGGGTCCGGGCAGACTGCCGATTCGGTTCCCGCAGCAACGATCAACGGATTCACGATCACCAAAAGCCAGGTGCTTCGGGAGCTGCGAGAATCCAACAGTGGCAGAGAGGAAGCGAACCCGCTGATATTGGCTGGCGCGCTGCGTCATTTGGTTCGAAAGCAGGTGGTCCTGGCGGAGTTGCAAGCTGGTCCCTCAGCCATGGGCCCATCGGAATTGACCATGGAGATGGGAAAGATCGGCGCAAGGCTGGCAGAAACCGGTTCCAGTCTGGAGGAACACCTGGCCCAAACCGCTGCAACACGGGCCGGGTTCGAAAACGAACTGCGCTGGCGAACGGCCTGGCAGCGGCATCTCGATTCCATCATCGATGACGAATCCGTTGCTTCGTATTTTGAATTGCATCACACCGATTTTGACGGGACGCAGGTCAACGTCGACCAGATCCTGTGGATTTGTCCGTCCGGCACAGACGGGGACGATCGCAAAAAGATAATGGCCCTGGCGGTCGAAGTCCACCAGAAACTTGCCAGCGGTGAACTGGAATGGAACATTGCAGTAGAAACGTATTCGATGTCACCCCTGGCCCGGCAGCCTGAGGCGAACAACAGCCGCTGGATCGGGCGACGTGGTCCGATGCCTCAACCGTTTTCCGATGCGGCCTTTGCTCTCCAACCAGGAGAAACCAGTGTTCCTGTAGAAACGGCAATCGGAATTCACATTATCCGCTGCATCGAAGTGAAACCCGGTAATCGCAAGTTGAGCGAAGTGGTCACCGACATTCGCCGGGCGATGGCGGAAGAAATCTTTGACCGGATTGCCAACGAATCGCTGCCAAAAGCGAAAATCGATTACAGCGGCCTGGTGCCGTATCTGGACGGAGACGGAAAACTTGTCGAACCGGCAAAACTTGGGAAGTCCGGAGGCAAACCAAAATAAAAACGCACTTGTCGTGAGTTTGCCTGGAGTATCAGTTCCCTGGACTGGAAAATTCAGACTAAAAACGGGCCAGCCCAATCGTAAACAAACAGACAAAGAAGACGCCTTTGCCGTCGAACAGGTAAATCACGCATCCGGTTGCAGCGAGGTTTCCGCCGTGGACCTCAAACAGCTTTCGCAGTTCGGAGGTTGTTGGAGTACTGGGAATGCCCGGCCATGAGTCTGGTTATTGCCGAATGTCAGGCTACCGGGGTTTGCGAAGAACAACCTTTTTGCCGGCCGGTTTTGCTGCCGATTTTTTTTTGGTGGTTTTCTTTTTGTTGTCCGAAGTATTGCCTGCCGCAGACCTGGAGACGGTCTTTTTGGGAGCAGGGGTTTTTGCGGCGGCCTTCTTGGTGGAGGAATTTGCGGCAGCCTTTTGCTTTTTCGGGGGAGCCGTACTTTCGCTGGCGGCGGTCTTTGCCGGCCCGGCTTTTGTGTCCGCTTTGCCTTTGCCGGCCCGTTTGGAAAAACGGTCGGCCGCATCGGGCGCTATTTTCTTGAGGAGCGCCCGCAGGTCGTTGCTGAATGGAGTGTTTTTCCAGGCGACCGCCAGCTGGTGGACAACCGATGCGAATTCTATTCCCTGATTCTTGGCGATAACCCGTTCCAGGCCGGTAACTTTCATGCTGCCGATTTCCGATTCGTCAACGATCCCGAGGGTGAACATCAGGAACATCATGGACGAATCAAGCGGTATGGAATGTCCCCCGAGGGCATGCTGCGTGACGTAGGAAATCGTGAATGGAGTCATGCCCCGGTATTTGCCAATCTGCTCGACGGCCTTTCCCAGGTTTTCCTTTTTCAGATTGTCCAGATCAAAGGTGTAGTGTGCTTCGAACAGACCGTGCAGGGATTTTCGGAGCCGGCTTGCTGCTTCGTCAGCGTCGGTCAGCGACTTCATGAATTCCGCCAGTTCCACAGTCGTGGTCACGCGGATCTCGTTCCAGTCGCAATAGTCCAGCTGCAGCCGGGCAAAAACCTCGTCGGCACCTTCGCTGGTCGAATCTTCCAGCAGGCAGGAATAGACCAGGTGCTCGAGTACCTTTCTGTCGGGCGGAGGCAGGACAGGCTGGTATTTCTGTGATGCGACCTTGAACAGCTTGCTGATTCTGTTGTTGCGTTCTGTTGCGCTTGACATGGGAAAACCAAAAAATGTTGGATGGGAATGTCTGTCAGTTGTCGGTCGGTGATTGGCTGGCCCGATCCGGCATGCCGGGGTCAGGTGCCTGGATTGGGATGGTCATCCTGGTTATCGTCTTCCATCACGGCCGAGGTCGTTTCGCGGGGCAAAACCTGATTCAGGATTTCGTTAATTCGCGTCGCGTTCTTGACTCCCTGATCCAGGACGAATGTCAGTTTGGGTGTGTAACGGGTATCCAGCCGGTCGCCGATTCTTTTCTGCAGGTAGCCCGTGCTGTTTTGCAGCCCGGCCAGGCTGAGTTTCTGTTTGGTCTCATCACCCATGACCGAGACGTGAACGCGGGCCATCCGCATGTCGGGAGACACTTCCACAAACGTCACGGTGACGTCCGAGATTCTGGGGTCTTTCAAATCGACCAGGATTGCCATGCCCACCACTTCGCGAATCGCTTCGGCGGCTTTCAGAACGCGTCGGGAACTCATCTTCTTGAACCGTGTACGGGAATCGGGACTAAAACAGGGGAGGAAACGTCAGGTTTCCGTCAGCCATTTCTCCTGGACTGTCGAGTTATGACAGTGTTCGGGCAACTTCCTCGATCTTGAAGGCTTCCAGCGTGTCCCCCTCCTTGATGTCGTTAAAGCCTACCAGTTTGATACCGCACTCCATTCCCCGCTGGACCTCGCGGGCATCGTCCTTTTCGCGTTTGAGCGACTCGATTGGATATTCTCCGATGATCCGGCTGTCCCGAATCATCCGCAATCGGCAATCGCGCTGGATCGATCCACGCATCACCCGGCAACCGGCCACGACTCCCGTCCTGGAGATTGCAAAGGTTTGCAGAACCATGGCCATGCCAACCTCGACAACCTGCTTGTCCGGTTTCAACCGGCCTTCGAGAGTTGCCCGAATGTCGTCGGTCACCTTGTAGATGATTTCGTAACGCCGGATTTCAACCTGCAGATCATCGGCCAGACTGCGGGCGGCTTCGTCGGCAACGACATTGAATCCGATGATCACGGCCTGGGAGGCCTGGGCCAGCCGAACGTCGGCAATCGTGACCCCACCGACCAGTGCCTGCAGAATATTGATTCTGATTTCCGGGTGTTCGATTTTCGACAGCTCTTTCTGGATCGCTTCGATCGACCCGCGAACATCGGTACGGATAATCAGATTCAGCGTCACCACCTCGGCGGTTTTTCCGAGAGTGCCGGTTTCCAGCCGCTGCTGGAAATCTTCCAGCGAGACGCGGGTCGTGATTCCGCCCAGCGACTGCTGGCGACTGCGATTTTCCCTGGAGTTGGCCAGTTCGCGGGCCTGGACGATATCGTCCAGAACGTAAAACTTGTCACCAGCACCAGGAGCGATATCCAGACCGGTCAGGTTTACCGGTGTGCTCGGTCCAGCCTCTTCGATCAACTTGTCAGTAATCAGCGTGTCATACATCGCCTTGACACGACCATGAGCGGCACCGCAGACAATAATGTCTCCAACCCGAAGGGTTCCGGCCTGGATCATCATTTTGCACATGACGCCCCGACCCGACTGCTGTTCGGATTCGAGGCACATGCCCCACGCCTGGCGATCGGGGTTGGCACGATACTCGTTCAGTTCAGCGGTCAGCAGAATCGTATCGAGCAGTTCCTGGATCCCGGTTCCCTTGGTGGCACTGGTTTTGACTACTTCAATGTCACCGCCCCATTCGCTGGGCAACAGTCCATGCTTTGCCAGGTCCTGGTAGACTTTGTCCGGGTTGGCGCCGGGCAGATCGATTTTGTTCATCGCCACGATAATCGGTACGTCGGCAGCACGGGCGTGGCTGATCGCTTCTTCGGTTTGAGGCATGACACCGTCGTCAGCTGCCACGACCAGCACGGCAATGTCGGTCACGTTGGCACCACGGGCACGCATTTCGGTAAATGCTTCGTGGCCAGGAGTATCGACAAAGGCAATCTTCTGGTCGCCTTTCTGGATCTGGTAGGCGCGAATGTGCTGGGTAATACCGCCGGCCTCTCCGGAGACGACGTTGATTCCGATGATCGAATCCAGCAGCGAAGTTTTGCCGTGGTCGACGTGTCCGAGGAAGGTAACGATTGGCGGACGGGGCTGGAGCGATTCGGGCTGGTCGATTTCCGTTCCGATGCTTGCCATCAGCTGGTCCTCCAGCGACTCCGGCGACTCCAGTTCCAGATGATCCACATTAAAATGATCGATCAGCAGTTCCAGCAAATCGCCATCCAGACTGGAATTGATTGTGCGCAGGTCGGCTTGACCAAGTTTTGGCAGCGTCAAAAGGACCTGCACGGCAGGAACGCCCGCTGCTTCGCTGAAAATTCGAACTGAGCAGGGAGTCTCCAGGACGATCTTGTCCTTGCGCGGTGCGGCGGTGTTGACGGTCGGACCGGAACGACGCCGGTTGGAGCGTCGGCGGAATGGACGGTCACCTTCATTCTCCGAGCCTCGCGATTTGTCGCGGCGGCGAACACGTTGCTGTCGCGTGCTGCCCATCTCGGTATCGACGGCCTTGATATCCCCTGGTTTGCCGCGTTTCAGCCGGCCTTTGGCAGCATCACGGGTCTCCGCCGATTCGACCCCGGCCAGTCCTGGCTTGGCCTTGTCCTTTTTCTTTGCAGCCTTGTCACGGGTTTGTTTGGCGAACTGTTCCAGGGGAGCGGTACCCCCGGCCTTGGCCTGAATAATTGCGTCCTGGGGCAACGCGATGTCCGGCCGTTGGACTTTTTCACCAGCTTTGGCAACAGGCGATGGCTGCTGGACTTCGGGCATCGCAGCAACGGAAACATTGATCGTTGACGACTTCCTTTGGGTCGAACGCTCTTTGCTCTTGTCAGACGGGCCTGCCGATTTTTTTCGTGAGCCAATATCGGTCATATCGCGCAACGGCTGGCTGCGAACCGGCTGCCGCAAATCGCGTGGAGGCGCCGCAGGATTTGCCGGCTTTTCCGGTCGAACTGGCGCTTCAATGCCCGCCGCGCTGACCGGTTCGGTGCGAGTGGGCGTCAGGTCAGGGCCAGGCGAAGAAGCAGTTACGGGGCCATTGCGGAAGTTTCTGATTTTCTCGATCTCGTCGTCTTCGAGATTGGCCAGCGCAGAACCCTTCCCTTTGATACCTACCTTATTGCAGATATCAAGGAGCTCTTTGTTATCGATCCCCAGTTCTTTCGCGAACGCGTAGATGCGTACCGCCACAGGCGTTGACCCTTTCGTTTCCATTGCGCGGAAATCCCATTCCGGTCCGCACAATTTCTGAAATCAAAAATGTTAATCCATATTGACTGAACTCCCTCTTCGTATAGCTGCCTTTGAAGGCAGCCTTCGATGTTCAGTAAACCCAATGACACAATCAATTCTCCGGCGGCGGCTGGTCTGTCTCACCAGCTACCACAACAGGTGGTTGATCTTCAACTTTTTCCGGCTGAGCTGTTTCACCTGAGGAATCCGGTTCTCCATCCGAAACCGGTTCCCCCGCGGAAACCGGTTCCCCCGCGGAAACGGGTTCCGCTGGGGAACTCGTTGGTTCCTGAGGCGCGGGGGTTTCCCGTGGTGTCCGGTTCCGGGGCAAACCGGAACCTTCGGCATCGACTTTCGCAGCCGGGCTATTTCCAGCCATCTCGGCCTGTAATGCCAATTCCTCGGCCCGATCGACGATAACCTGGACCTGTTGTTCGGTCAGTCCGCCCATCTCCTGCAAGTCGTCCGGCTCAATTACGGACAGGTCATCGTAAGACAAATATCCTTCGCCGACCAGCATGTTGGCCAATTCTTCGGTAACTCCGGGGATGGCGCTGAAGCCGCCGACCGCCTTTTCAATCTGTTTTTCCAGCTCTTCCTGGGTCATCAGCTCAATGTCCCATCCGCAAAGTTTGCTGGCCAGCCGCACATTTTGGCCCCTTTTTCCAATCGCCAGGGACAATTGTTCCTCACGGACCAGCACAATTGCACGGCCCATCATGCGACACAGGATGACCTCGTCGACTTCGGCTGGTGCCAGCGAATTCCGGATAAGTTTCTGGGCGTCGTCATCCCACGGGACAATATCAATCCGTTCGCCATTCAGTTCTTCCATGATCGACTTGATGCGGTTTCCCCGAACGCCAACACAGGCTCCCACGCAATCGACCCGGACGTCCTGACTGCTGACCGCTACCTTGCTGCGATGGCCTGGTTCGCGGGAAATGTTTTTGATGGTGATCACGCCGTCGATGATCTCGGGAATTTCCTGTTCGAACAGCCTCTGAACCAGCTTGGGACGGGTCCGGCTGAGGACCACCTTGACGCGACTCCCCTGAGCCTTGACTTCCGTAACAATGGCACGAACACGCTCGTTTGGCTCATGCTTCTCACCCGGGATTTGTTCGCTGCGGGGCAGGATCGCTTCGACAGTCCCCAATGTCACTGTCGTTACGCGGCCCTCATTCCGGTGCACGGTCCCGCTGATGATCTCGTCCAGCATCTCGCTGAACTCGGCGATCAAGGCGTCGCGTTCCGCTTCCCGCACCTTCTGGATAATGACCTGCTTGGCAGTTTGTGCGCCGATCCGGCCGATTACTTCTTCATAGTCCAGCTCGGTCTGTCCCTCGCGTCCGGCGATCGTTCCGGATTCGCGATCGATCATGAATTCGACATCCGCCTCTTCGCCAAAATGTTTCCGCGCAGCAGAAACCAGCGCCGACTCAATCGCCCGGAACACGATTTCCTTTTCAATGTTCTTTTCGCGATGCAGCGAATCAACAATTCTCAATACTTCACTGGCGTTCATTCAGGCGTCTTTCAACAGGTTGTTACCGGTCTCACGATCCAGCCACAAACAATTTTCGGCCCTCACCCAGGTTCGCACCTGGACGCCAGGTGCAAGCCAAGTGGGGCCGAAACCATCACAAGAAGATTCCGCAAACAGCATTGCCTGCCACGTGATCTTACCATATCCATCGTTTTCCGCAGGCCCCGTACTGACAGAAATCAGCCAGGAAGGGGCGCAAAACGCGACTTTTTGAACCACCCCGGCCGGCAACACCACCGCCTGGTCGTCCTGTCGACCAGCTGACCCGCAACCCAAACCGGTAATTTCGTCATCCGAAAAAATCCTGGTATCCGAACTCCGAAATCCCAAAGTCAGTTTTTCCGGCAACCGAACGGCAATAACGGTGGGCAATTGCACCGAACCGGCGGCTGTCTCCAAAAATGACTTGGGACTGTTTTCATTTACCCGGACCCGGTCGACGTTAATCAGGTTCAATTCCGGTTCGCCAACCATTTCGGCAACATAACGGCTGGCCGGTCGGCGCCAGATATTCCAGGGGGTGTCTACCTGCAACAGCTCACCCTGCTTCAGCACGGCGATCCGGTCGGCCAGACCAAAAACAGGGTGGAGATTGTGGGTTACCAGAATGGTGGTCGTTTTCAACCGCCGCTGGATCCCCGACAATTCGCCGGCCATTTTCCGGGCCAACAGCGTATCAAGCCCCGAAAATGGCTCGTCCAGCAAAAAGACAGCCGGATTTCGCACGATCGCCCGGCCCAATGCCACCCGTTGCCGTTCTCCCCCTGAAAGTTCTACCGGCCGCCTGGCCAGCATCGATTCGAGCCCCAGGCAGCTGGCTGCCGTTCGAATCTTTTCTTCCAATTCTCCACCAGATCGATGACCGCCCCCGAAAACCGAAAGTACCCCTCGAACCAGTCTGGCAAAAATTCCAGGCCGGGTCGTCTCGTGCAGTCCAAAGGCAAGGTTTTGGTAAACCGAGAGGTGTGGGTAAAGTGACTCGCCCTGAAAAACCATCGCCAAATTTCTGCGACAGGCGGGGACTCCCAAAACCGGTTTACCGTCAACCAGTATTTCGCCAGAAGTCGGCTGGTCCAATCCGGCCAACAGGCGCAAAAGGGTCGTCTTTCCACTGCCGCTGGGACCAACCAGTACAAGTAACTCGCCATCCCTGACGGACAAATCGACAGAACGCAACGCCGGGTTTCCACCGGGAAAGCTCTTCGAGACGTCACGAAATGTCACTGATGCCATACAGCCCGTGACCTTTCCGGACAAAACGGTTCCATCGTTACCCGCACCAATCCGTGACAAAAAATATCGGGCGGGGATTCAAAAATCAACAGCTACCAGACCTGCTGGAAAATTCCACGATTCTCGGTCGAAATCACTTCCAGCAGTTGCGCACCCATCGACATTCCGGCGCTGACCGTGTGAATCGGAACGATTTCTTCCTCTGCCTTGCTCTGCACGTTGATTTTAAAGAGAAACCCGCGCGTGTCGTCTTGCAGTTCCCCGTCGGACAGCAAAAATATGGCGTCGGGCTGCAGTTCCAGCGCAACTTTGACCGCTGGCAACGGCAACGTGCCACCGGCCGGAACCTGGATATTCAACCAGCGGGTCATCAAATCCAGATTCTCCGGTGTGGCCGCTACGTATTGTGCCTTGTTGACATTTCCTTCGAACGATGTGGCAAACGAACTGTAGAGGAGGATGCAAAACTGCTGGTCGGGTTTCAGATTTCGCATCGACCGGATCAGCTCATTGCGGGCCGCGTTCCAGCGTGGCCCACCCATGCTTCCGGAACAGTCGATCACGAAAACGAAACTCGATCCGCGCGCCGATATGCCAAAAAACTGGGCCTTGTCTCCTTCTTCGCCAACGTCCGCCAGGTCCCCCAGCCCTTCTCCCAGGCTGCGATAAGCGACCCCCTCGCCAGTCGTCGTTCCCCAAAGTTCGGAATCAAGCTGAACCGATTCCAGCCCGGTCGTATCAACCCGCGATGCCAGTTCCACGCTCAACGACAATTTGGCCGCGTCGGGCAGTTCGCTTGCCTGGCGATCCAGTTTTTGAGCCGATTCGGTATCGACCGGCAACGGCTCGAGAGCCAATTCGATGTTCCCCAATTCAGTCTGATCAGCTGGGCTGACAACCAGGGAAATCACCGTTCCCAAATCGACCTGCCGGGTAACGCAGGCCAAAGTGACCAGGACGCCAACATGCAAAAACATGCTGATCAACCAGGAAGGGAGAACCCGGAGAGAATGTGCGATGTTGCCAGCATCCGATTCGTACTCAGCGATCTCGGGGAATGCTGGAGCCGCTGAAACGGCGGTCGCAAAAGAAGTAACCGTAGGTGAAGGAAAACTGGCGATTGGATAATCTGCAGAAGGTGCGGGCACGGGCAAGCCGTCGCTATCCGGCAACCCGGCGACTTTGCAAGTGCTTGTATCCATTGAAGCCCCTTCTTCGTTGCCGTACCCGGCACAACTTCAAACGCCCGGCCACCACTTCAAGCTGGCCAAAGATGCCGGGCCAAGTCTGATTATGGCGTTTCCTGGCGAGGTAAGCAATCAAATTCCCAAATTCCCCCCTTTTCCTGCTTCTGCTGCCTGTTTTTCCCATCCTCGCTGATTCGTCTTGCCATCCGACAGGTCACTTTCCTACACTCCGGCCCGTTGGAATCCCCCGGACGAGATACAGGTGCAGGAGCAGATCCCCGTGTTAACCAAAAAAATTGGCAAATCAAATTCTGCCTGGTACACAACATTTGCCATTGCCCTGGTTCTGTTGTTTTCCGGAAACCAGGCCAGCGTCGCCCAAACGGAACCACCCGCCAACCGCGAGAACCGTTCGGCATGGACTCCCTCGCTTGGCCAAGCGGTCAATCCGGCAACACAGCAATCGGGAACTGTAACCCAACCTCCGCCGGCCGGCCAACAAAACACGGAAAACCGCGCACCAGTGACTGGAGCAGCGACCGTCCCTCCGCAACAACCGGTGCGGGTGCCACCAACTTCTCCCGACGCATTGTCGAATCAGCAGCCACAACAACCCGCCGCCCGGCAGTTTGACCGAACGACCGAACTGACCGACAACACCCGGCCCTCCGGTTGGCAACAAACGAGTGACGCGGGGACCGTTCCAGCAGCACCGAGTGGCCCGCCTCCCGAAATCACACGCGTCTCGCAAACTTTCGATTCACTACCCAACACTTCCGGCCAGGTCTGGCGCGAATACGACATCCAGCCCTACACTTCGCAGATCACTGGCGAAACGAATCCACAAAAAGCCGTGATCGATGCCATCCTCCGCCAGACAGGTCGCGAGATGTGGTTCCACGAACCGTTCGGAATTCTGAACGCCAACCGGGACAAGCTGTTCGTCTATCACACACCCGAAGTTCACAACCAGATTCGCCCGATCCTGGACCGGTTCATGAACGGCCGGGGCCAACCCCAGACGATGGAGTTGGGTTTGTATACGGTCGGCAATCCCAACTGGCGCACGGTAGCCCTGCCGATGATGCAGCCAATCCAGCTGGCCAGTCCAGGAGTCGAAGCGTGGGTTGCGAGCAAAGAGAACGCCGCGCGAATCATCAGCCAGATTTCCTCGCGCAACGATTTTCGCTCACACGCCAGCGGCCGGGCAATCGCTCACGACGGCCAGGAATTTACGCTCGCCCGGCGAACTCCCGAACAGTTCGTCCGGACAATACAGTGGACTCCCGGCCAGGGGGCCGGCTACCTGCCGGTCCTGACGCAGTTCAACGAAGGCTATGACATCGGACTGGCCATGCTGACCACCCTCGATGGCCAGACGATCGAAACATTCATCCACTGTAACGTTGACCAGATCGAAAAACGGACCACGGTCCAGGTCCCCGTTCAGGACCCTTCGGGAGTCGTAACCAAAATCAATCTTCAGATCCCGCAAATTGTTTCCTGGCGACTGGAAGAGCGGATCCGCTGGCCGGTCGATCAGGTTTTGATCGTCAGCTGCGGGGTAGTCGCGATACCGTCGGCGGAAAACGTCAATCGCCCGCTGGGTGGACTGCTCGAGCCCGGCCACAACCGCGCCGACGCACTGTTGTTCATCGATTACCGGGGCCCGTCCGGCGAACGTCCCGACGGCACAACCGCCAGCAACCAGATCGTCCCGGTCCGCCCGCGATAAATGTAGTCATCACGTTCCGCCGTGATGTCGCGCAGGAATCATCACGACGGAGCGTGATGACCAAATTACTGCCCGATCCCAATTGCATCGCCATTCCGTACTGCTACTTTAAAGCGGTATGGACGACATCGAAAAAATCCTTCAGTCGATCGAAGCAGGCGACCATCAGGCAGCCGAGAAATTGTTGCCTCTGGTTTACGAAGACCTCCGTCGGCAGGCTGCGGTTTTAATGGCGTTCGAAAATCCGGGCCAGACGCTGGACGCCACCGGACTTGTTCACGAAGCCTACATGCGGCTGGCGGGGAACGCATCGTATGCCGGTCGCAGCCATTTCTTTCGGACTGCCGCCGAAGTGATGCGGCGCATTTTGATAGATCAGGCCCGGAAAAAGAAATCGGCCAAACGTGGAAGGGGCGGACAAAAGTTTGAATTGTCCGAATCCGATCGTGTACTGCTGCCCGATCCGGATACGCTGCTGACGATCGACGAAGCACTTGCCAAACTTGCTGAGGAAGATCCAGAGGCCGCAGAAATCGCCCGCCTGAGACTGTTCGCTGGAGTCTCGATCGAAGACGCCGCGGAAATGCTCGGCATGTCCCGGGCCACCGCCTTTCGGAACTGGCAATACGCCCGGGCCGTGTTGACCGCAGCGCTGAAATAGGCTCGCGGCAATTGGTCGTGCTCGCGGCAATTGAAGTCATCACGCCAATGTAGTCATCACGCTCCGTCGTGATGTCGAGCCTGGCCAGCCCCCGAAATCATCACGGCGGAACGTGATTTCTACATTTTCCAAAATTTTCTGAGACTGATTCACCTCGCTTTACGCTGCTCGTAGTACGGCCCCATTCGGGATGCCCGCCAGAAGAATGTACAGATTCCAGGCATCGTTCCCCTGGATTCGTCTGGCTTCGATTCGTCCAGCCAATGTCGAGGTGACGTATGAATTCCAGATTCAATTTCCGTGTTTTGGTACTTGCAGTGGCCCTGCCAATCGTCCTGTCTGCCAGTTCCCGATGCAGTGCCGACACACTTTTCAGCAATCTGGCCGAGCCGCTCAAAAGTGCCACGCCGATTGCTGATCCGGCGACATCGCCATTGCCTCCAGAAATCGCAGTTTATTGGGCCGCCCAATCATTTATCGTTGGCTCGACCCCATTTACGGTAACGTCGTTTGAAATCATCGCGGGCGAGTCCATTGGTTCGCTGTCAGCTTTTGCAGAATTGCGGAAAGCCGATGCGCCAGGAATATTCGGCGAAATCGATTTCTCGGCAGGCGGTTTGGTCGATACACTTACCGTTCCTGACTTGACTGGTGCGAATGGTGTTCGATCCTTTTCTCTCAGCGGCCCAGTCGCACTTGATCCGTCAACGAAGTACTGGCTGGTGATTGGCAACAGCACCGGCGCGTTTGAATGGGGGTATGCACTTGGAAACGGTCAGACAGGTCCCGGAACGATTTTCAATTACGCTGACTCGGACGATGTCGGGGCGACGTGGATCTACCGGAGCAATGACGATCCGTACTTCATTCAGGCCACCGGTTTCTTTCCTTCCGTTCCAGAACCGACGGGAGCCTTGCTGGCCGGCGGTGGGCTATTGGGGATGCTGGTGATGAGCCGCCATCGAAGAATCCGCCCGAAATCGATGAAAACTGCGTGACAAGTGCAAGGTTGGATTCGCTTCGATGAAAAACCCGAAACGTTTTCGAAACAGTTGCATTCGTAAAGAATCATCCCGTCGCTGTCGAATCGAGCCATGAATCGAAAATCAGGAGTCGTGTTGGCCCTGGGCTTTGTCGTCAGCGTTTGTCTTTTTCATTAAATTGCAAATGGGTGAGACGAAAAGCGTGCACTTTTCGCTACTCGATTTGATCAGGAAGACTTTCCTTCCTGAAACCGGCAATTCGATTCGAATACCGGGTTTCGATGGCGCTTCGCTTGCCGGATGTCGCAAGTGTAGTTAGCCGAGTATGTGCGAGTCCAGCAAAAAACAACGCCAATTCGAACCGTCTACCAGGGAGAATCATGTGGCTGATAATTGTTGTTCAACAAACTACTATGAAATTGCTCAGGGATTGACTCGCCATATCAGGTCAATCGCACTTTGTTTTTTTGTTGCGGCGTTCATTTGTGGGACGTCTGGTCCCCGCATGACCGAGGCGCAAACGGCATGGTTTAATACCGGAACCGGAACCTGGCAAGTGGCAAGCAATTGGACCTCCGGAGTGCCAACGTCCAGCATCGACGCCAGTTTTAGCATAGGTGGAATCGCACAGGTTCGCGGTGCGATTCTCGCTCAGGCACGGATTCTCAGCATCGGTGCCTCGACAGGTGGTTCCGGACGAGTCGAACTGTTCTCGGTCGGTACCGGAATTCCGATCCTTCAAGTTTCAGATTTGCGAATCGCGGCGTCCAGCTCCAGCACCGGTTCGCTTGATGTTACGCTCGGGGGAAGAGTAACCAGTTCATCGAGCGTCATTGGGTTGTTTTCGGGATCTGCCGGAACAGTGAACATCAACGGCTTCAATCCCGTTACTGGTTCAAGCTCAACATGGTTTGCCGAAGGTGGCACGTTTGATGTCGGAGACCTGGGGACAGGCATTCTCAATGTGACTGGTTCGGGTGAGCTGCGCACCAATTCGGCAACACTGGGCACGCGAGCCATTGGTTCGGGAACTGTCACAGTGGCGGGGAGCACTTTCACAAAATGGCTCGTCAACAGTGGAAATATCAATATAGGACCGGTGGGGACCGGGAAATTGACGCTGGCGGATCAATCGCAGATTCAATTCACTGGAAGCGGCGGCAGCGTCGTGATCGGAGCGAATGGCACGTTTAACTTTGGAACTTTTACCAGTAACGGAGCAGGTACGCCTGGCACACTGGTGAACGCCACTTCCATTGCAAACGGCGGCGCGTTCAATTTGGATCATACCGGCACGGTAACGCTGACGACTCCGGTCACCGGTGCCGGACAAATTACGCACGTCGCGACTGGAACCACGACGCTCAGCAATGTCTCAGCATTTACTGGTGGCATTAAATCCAGAGACGGTGTTTTGATTGTCAATGGAACAACTTCGGCGTCTACATTGGTTGCCGACGGGCCAGGCATTCTTCGATTACAGAACGGCACGCTTTCTCTGGGCACCAGGTCAATCCTCGCCAATTCTGGGGGCATCGTTGAATACAAAGACGAGACAATTAATGGAGGATACTTGCGCGGATCCGGGTCACATAACTTGATGGCAGGAAGCACCAATGCGTTCAATGGTGTCACGACCTTTAACAGCACGAATATTATTCAGGACGGAATCGGCAACTTCACAAATTTCCAAAACGGCGGACGCTTCTTCAATAACTCAATCGCCAGTTTTGATGGCGCAGTTAATTTGAGTAGCGGTAACATCGATGTAAACTCGACACTGAACGCATTCGACTTCACGTCACAAGGTATTCTCAGCATCAATAGCGGCGGGACGGTCGTCAACACCATTGGCAATCTGGTAGCAGGCGGAGGCAGCCGGACCCATATTCTGGCCGGTGGTGAAATGTCCCTGCAAAACGGTACTGAACTGGACCTCAACGGCGCATTGTTGGTGAACAACGGTATCATTGACGGAACGACCAATGTTCATTTCGGATCGCTGGCAAAAGGCGCGGGCACATATGGGACGGTGAACATATTTGACGGTGGAACCTTTTCGCCTGGTAACAGTCCAGGCGAGGCGATCATTAACGGGGCCAGTTTTCTGGCCGGCGGCGCATTGCTTTTTGAAATTCATGACGCATTGGGTGCGCCCGGAATCGGATACGACACGTTGAACATTGTGGGCGAATTGAATCTGGCGGCCGGCACAACAGCCAACTCGCAGTTCCTGATCGACATAGCCAGTCTGGACGCGAACAACAACGCCGGCCTGGCAATTAATTTCGCCCCCGGCCGGTCCTTTTCCTTTTTGCTTGCCAGCGCACATGGGGGCATTAACGGCTTTTCGACAAACCAGTTTCACATCGATAGCAGCCGCTTTCGAAACGATCTGGGGAGCGGGTTTTTCTCTTTGACTCAATCCGGCAACGAGTTGCGATTGAATTTCAGCTCCGTTCCCGAACCCCATCTAACGGGTCTTTTCTTGATCACAGGATTGACTTTGTCAGGATACCGGAGGCGGAGGAACTGATGGGGTCGAAATCAAGTTAATTGTCGTCCGGCAGAGGCAAGCCGCCCCCGATGGAAATGAAGTGTTTTCCGGTCTGGGTGCCTTGTCAACAATGAAAAATCGGGTGGAGTTGCCTGCTTCAAAACATGCGGAGTTTGATATCTGAGATTCGACCAGAAAAAACTGGCGACGGTAACACTGCTCCAAAAGTAACAGTTTGACTAAAATAGCGGCTTATTCGTTGCTTCACCATTTACTCGGATGAGCAAATGCACGCCTCCATTTGCAAAGTGACCTTATGGCTGTCGATGCCGGTCGGTTGAAGAATCTGTTCTTTGCATTGACTGATATCGCCGACCCTGCCGGGCGGCAGGCAATGCTCGATAGCGAGTGCGGTGAAGATGTCGAGTTGCGAAAGCGCATCGATGAGCTGCTGGTCGCGCACGACAACCCGGCGTCAGCAGTCGAGAATCCTCTGGCCTCGCCCGGTTCGATAGCCACCAGGTCTGTCGGAATCGAATCGCCCGGCCAGATTCTTGCCGGGCGTTACAAATTGCTTGAGCAGGTCGGCACTGGTGGGATGGGTTCGGTGTGGGTCGCCGATCAAATCGAACCCGTTCGACGCCGCGTCGCGATCAAGCTGATCAAGGCCGGAATGGATACCCACTCGGTCCTGTTACGTTTCGACGCGGAACGGCAGGCTCTCGCTATGATGGACCATCCCAACATTGCAAGGATTCTCGATGGAGGAATGACGGAAACCGGTCGCCCGTTCTTTGCGATGGAATTCGTCAAGGGTTTGCCGATCACCGAGTATTGTGATCAGAATCGTCTGAGCATAGAGGAGCGGCTGAATCTGTTCGTTCCTGTCTGTCAGGCAGTCCAGCATGCGCATCAAAAAGGTATCATCCATCGCGACCTGAAACCATCCAACATTCTTGTCTGCTTGTACGACGGTCGTCCGGTTCCGAAAGTGATTGATTTCGGCCTTGCCAAAGCGATGCACCAGTCGCTGACATCGGGCACGGTTTACACGTCGCTCGGGCTGATGCTTGGCACGCCGTTGTATATGAGTCCCGAACAGGCCGAAGTCAACAACCTCGACATCGATACGCGTTCCGACGTTTATTCGCTGGGGGTGATGCTGTACGAACTGCTGACCGGAACGACTCCGCTCGAAAAGCATCGTTTCATGGCATCGGCCTGGCAGGAAATCATGCGGCTGATCAAGGAAGAAGAACCGCCCCGCCCCAGTACACGTCTCAGCGACAGCGGCTCGCTCCCGTCCGTCGCAGCCCAGCGTCACATCGATCCCTTCAAGCTCACCCGACAGATTCGTGGCGAACTCGACTGGATCGTCATGAAGTGTCTGGAAAAAGACCGCACCCGCCGATATCCAACCGCCAACAGTCTGGCGGAAGACATTCAGCATTTTCTGGCCGACGAAATTGTTATCGCCCGACCGCCCAGCACATGGTATCGATCGCGGAAATTTTTTCGTCGGTATCGCGGTCGCGTGATTGCCGGCGGGCTTGTAGTCCTGGCCCTGATTGCCGGCGTTGTGGGGATTTCGCTGGCCTTGCTCGACGCGCGCGCTGAGCGGGCTAAAGCCGATCGCCGACTGTTCGAAGTTGAAAAAGCCAATGGTATCCTCGCTTCCGTTTTTGCGGATCTTAATCCGAAGAAAGCAACGTTTGGCAGCGAGCCGTTGCAAGCCACGTTAGGCCGCCGTCTGGAACTCGCGAGCGACGCGATTGCAAGCGAAGCGATAGGTGATCCGTTGACCGTGGCCCGGGTCAGGCAACATCTGGGCCGTGCCTGGCAAGGACTTGGGTTCCCGGACATGGCCTGTAAACTGCTAGAACAGGCCTATCAGGATTTGGCCCGGGAATGTGGTCCCACTAACGACGAAACGTTGATTTGTTTGTCAACCCTGGCTTCCAGCCGGCAGGACGCAGGCCAATTCGATGT
>Ga0163150_10003590_pt1 | contig 21616 bp, 16 predicted proteins | sample OliLakLV19P2IB_FD_148628 | JGI IMG/M metagenome (GOLD analysis project Ga0163150, IMG submission 148628) | Freshwater microbial mat bacterial communities from Lake Vanda, McMurdo Dry Valleys, Antarctica - Oligotrophic Lake LV.19.P2.IB | ecosystem: Environmental > Aquatic > Freshwater > Lake >...
ATGAAATAAAGAGGCATACCGTTACCGCGCGTTTCACCCGAGTCGACTTCGGGGGAGCGAGCGATGATGGGATACTTATTGTCGCCGGGTAACCGGCTAATACTTTGAGTGACTTTTGTAGCCTTCAAGAGGCTTTGACTTTGTGATGTCACTTTAGGCGCACTGTCTCTTGAATCAAGAGCGCAGCCGCGATGGGGAAATGGTCAAGGATTGTCAAATTCATAAAAAAATTAGTCTCATTTTTTGGCTTGCAATAAACATTTTCCGAAAAGTTGTCGAGAGTTGTATATAGTTGTCAAATACTATTTTTGTGTTGCTTCTGATAAATAATTGTTTTCTTATATTTTCACTTTCCTTGAAAAAATTCTTCTATTAATTCGTTCTCACGAAAGAAGTACGCTGTCAGATTTTCTACAACATCGAGTGGTATTAACCCGTCTACACGCACCAGTTTTATCTTGTCGACATTTTTAACCTCATCTTTCTTTGCGAATTCAATGGCAAACCTTTGTTCGTAATTTTGCAGATCGTGCACGATGACGGCGACATCCAAGTGGGAGAAATTTTGCGTGGAGGAATCCCAAATAAAATGTGCAAATTTATTCAATCGATACCGCTCACTGTATTCCAGTCTTCTGCGTGCAAATGAATGTTGATCCTTATCGAGAATCGACTTGGGAGGAGTTAATTCTTCTACTGCAAAACTTTTTAAATGTCCGTCCTGAGTGACATTCACCTCGATTCTATCAATGGGGTATTCCATGAAAATCTTGTCATTAGGTATGCGTTTATAAATAGTCTGACCCACGTACAGAGGATCATTGAGTCTATCGATATTAAATTTCGCTCCCCACCAATGATCAGCTTCCATATATTCCATGTAACTTTCCTTTCGATTTAATCGAAAAGGATCAATCGCAACCTGCAAAGTTGTGTTTTTCAGATGTGAAAGATCCATGATGTACTTCGTAATCTCCACGAAATTTGCTCGGAAGTTTCTCCGGAGAAAAGGATGATAGAAAATGAGGTGCTCGTTGAACACGATTCCGTGGTGCTTTAATTCGAACGATTCATCAACAGTTACCATCTGATATCTGTCTCTTTGTAGACCCAACTTGTCTTGCACTTCATAACGATCTTTGGGTAGGCAAATAAAATCGTCTACACGGTAGAAGTATGAACAGAGATCATAAAAAATTGCTTCCTGTATCGCTTTTTCTTGAAAGCCAGATTCTTCCCTGCCAGTCATGGGCATAAATTCTAAGCCTTGGCCTTTTTCTAGAAACGCATCCCATCCATATATGTCGATTGCTTTGGAGTAATGGTCATAGAGCGCCCCAAGAAGTTCGTCGAACCGTGGTCGATCATATGATTGAACATATTTTGATCTAAATATAAATCGCAAGTTCCCAATTGGATATTTTTCAAGCAGCATAGCTAATTCTTTTAATTGGGCACGGTGAGTAGCAGTGGAGGTGGGGAAGAAGTCCAAAATCATATTTACTCAACTATAGCGATTCATATAATTATCGGTTATGGCTCGATCTGAGATACAAATGAACGTACTAACCTCGCGGAACAAGGAATTTAACTGGGAGAAAGCCATGGAAATGGCCGAGAGCATGCTCCATATGGCCCGCGTGCTCGCCCCGATGCAGCAAGAGGACGAGCGGCGAAAACGAAAGTTGAAGGAGTTCCCCAAGGGATTCCATCTGGAAGGCAGGGGCTATTCCTGTTTTGTCTGTCACGGCTCCTGTTCTGAAGAGGAAACGTGGTACGACCAGCACGGTATCAAGTGCATGGTCTGCCAAGGCGCAATTGATCGGGGAGAGATTCCCGCAACGGCAGCAGACAAAGATACCTGGTATTCCCGCTATGACATGGAAAGCGATTTTGGTGCCAACCGTCATGCGGTGAAGCGATGGGTAAAGGAAGGCATCCTCAAGGCACGTTCGGTAAAGCGCGAAAATAATTATGAACATGAGTTACTTCTGCTCATCGAGGACAATAAAGAAACGTTGCCGCCGAAGGAGTTGGTCAAAAGTCAGTCCGTGAACGAGACGCGTAACGACGGTTCGGTGTGGACGCACATGGAACCGTGGTACCGATTCGTCGACCCATTTAAACATCTTAAGGGCTACAAGATTATGGATCATCTGCACATGGTGAACGGAAAGTTGGAAGCCAAGCCCCAAGAAGAGAAGAAAAAGAAGAAATAATCCCTCCTGTTTTGATATGTCCTATCAGCACCTCAAAGATCGCTCATACTATGAAGAAATGTACGACCGTCACACGGTCGAACGGTGCCGATGGCACGAAGACCCACGCCCTCTCTCAGACGAAGAGAAGGACGCAAGGGAAGGACTAACGTCAGGGCAAATTCAATGGGCCCGTGACCTTGCTTCAGATTGGCTCCTGTTTCAACTGGTTGGTGATCGCTGGCTCCAGCGTGATAAATCGATTGATGAGTCGATGGAACGCGACAGGCAGCGCGATGCAATGTTGGCACGCGCACAAAAGCCGCTCATGCGCTGTCCCAAATGCAGCCGCGTAATGGAGTGCGTGTACACACATATAAATTTTGATATCGATAACAGCAAACGGGAGTGGGTTGAATTCTTCATTGCGTGCAAGACATGCAAAGAATCAAAAACCGTTCATGAGAATGGCCAAGAGATACCCGACAGACCTTCGCTGTGCATTAAATGCAATAAGACAGTGGAATCCAGTACAAAGAAAAAGGGCAGCAAGGAGTACTTCGTCGATACCTGCAAGCACTGCGGGCATGTCGAGGAAACGATGAGTGTGCTCGACAGGGAGAAGAAAGACCCAACCCCAGAGGAGATTGAAAAATTTGAGTATGACAAGAAGCGCTTTTGTCTCTCATCAGCTCAAGGTGAAAGATACAAACTTTGGGTCGACGGTATGAAGCGGATGGGAGAAGAGAAGAAGGAGCAGGAAGCCAATACCGAATACTATGACAAGCTCGCGGATGTGAAGAAAATCAACATCGCCGGGCTTGAAAAATTGCTCAAGGCAGCCATCAAGAAGACGGACTATGTTGATCTGCATATTTCCATGCAGCCGCCAGACCGCCGGATCATTCTGAATTTCTCCGTGAGAGATACACAGGAGAAGCGGCAGGAGTACGACAGCCGTAAAACTCTGGAGAAGATTATCGAGAAGGTCTTGGAAGATAAGAACTGGTCGCTGATGTCCGAAGGAGTGAGCTACCGCCTCGGTTTCCTGAGTGGACGCATCCGTGGGTATGAATCCGAGCAAGATCTGCAAGAACTTACGAAGTCTCGCATGAAGAAAAATGGCAAGCACGTAAAGGTGACCAATTCTAAGTCGAGGAAATATGCATCAATGCTTCGGGACGACATAGTGCTATGATTGGCAACTATGGCTCGTCGCTATCGCACAAAATATGTTTCAAGGAATGGCCTGACCCCATCAGAGAACCTCGCCCTCGGCCGACAAGTTTGGGCGCTCTTTATGCTGCTACTCCTATGGGGTTCCATTTATCTGTGGGGTACTGATATTTTCCTCAAATGGTGGTTCGATATTTTGCTGTTGGTCATTGGGGAAATTGCCTACCGAGGTACAGGATGGCTTCTTCGGGCTTTGCACATCTGGAAATATTAAAGGAATCTTAGGAGTTGTAATACACGTTGGCAGTCCGAAAAGCCCTGGCAATATGCCCGGTTGCTTTCTTGGCAAGGGTAGCGGGTTCTGCGAGTTCCGCGCGCGAGATGCGCAATGGAACAGAGGGAATCTTCAAGGGATCGGCCAGCCCGTGCATTGGCACTGCGACACCGTTAGACGGGCTGGTCTGAATGCGACCAAAACTCTTCATTTGAATACCCGTCATACTTGTTCCCAAATACAGTCCGGTGATCACGTCGCCGCGCTCCAAGCTCCGATAGAACAAGTTGGCATAATGCGCGAACGCCGCGAGTCGCCGTTCTGTTTCATCTTCATCAATAACAAATCCGGCCACGATCGAAAGCGGATCATCCCTCTTGCGACGCAATGTGGTGCCATAGACGAGCGTGCCATTTGCATGAATCTCTAAAGCACTGTCCACGGTACGGCTTTGCCGACTGTCTTCTTGTTTAAAAATCAGAGCATCTCCTTCTTCGGATGTTTGAACGCCGAGTTCTTGTTGAAAAAGTATGCCGGGCCCGAAGCGGGCGGGCGAAAGAAGTCGCTCACGCAAATCTTGCCGTCCGAATTCCAAAACATCCAGGTAGGTCTCGCCTTGCCGCACCGGTAAAAATACCGCACCAAGCCAGGTTTCATATTGTCTGGGACCACGGCTTCCCCATGCATGCTGATCGAGATGAGCAGCTGCTCCAGCCGGATCGAGCATGGAAACGCCCTGCATCCCTATGAGATCATTGATGGCTTGCACTACTTTCAGTTTCAGTTCTTCAGGGGACTCGAAGCCGCTAAGGGCATACCCTGTCTCATAAGCCTTGATCCGAGTGAGAAACTCCTGCTGCTGCGGATCTTTTGGACCTTTCTGCTCAAAACAAAGAATAGGCAGACCTCGACGGCGTGCCTCATTAAACTCCTCTTCAGTTGCAGAAAGGCCCGAGGTGGGGGCTATGGAGCCATAACGGGAGCCAAAGATGCCGACGTAGATGTCACTGGAACGCACCCCTTCCAGACAGGCAGTTTGTGAACTGTACGGCTGAGCGCCGAAGTCCTCAGCCATCACTGACTCTTGCCGCAGACTCCCTATTGCCGCGCGTGCAGCTGATCGTTCGCTGCCGAAGTCCCGCATGACGGAACTAATGAAGATGCGACGGCTTGCCATAATTCGGTTCTCAAGGTATCCGGAATGAAGATCGGCGGCTAGCTAGCAACGAATGGTCATCCATTACTGCTGTATCGCCAGCCATAACTGTGCCAATGCGTCCACTGCGCCATTACTTGTCACCTCTACTCCAGAGGCCAAATGTCGTACGGTGAAGTTATCCTTTCCGTCGTACACGGCTTCAACAGCGTCTTCACCACCAAGTTGCTCTACAATTTCTTCCCAGTAGGGATTTGGTATTTCTGGTCCGTCATTTGTGCTGCGGAAGCTTCTAAAGGGAAATCCCTTTTCCATCATCTGGGTTCCCATTTCAAGGGACAGCCAGTCCGATCCATTTTCGACCGATTTTTTGAAGGCAGGAGCAATCGCCATAGTCCACCGATTATATCAAGTTCATTGCATATTTCATAATTCCGCAACCCATCTCCGGTCATGTTCTTAGCAAGTACGATGACGACAAATACCATGCGAACAATCCGACTTCACTCCACCAGCCGACAAACGACACAAGAAAGCTCACTGTGATCGCGCGCTGCCAAGATTGCGGTAGCAGTTCGCGGGCTTTGCCTTGTCGCTCGCGCTCTAGCAGGCGCGGGCTGACCCAGAAGCTCAGGAAGCATCCATTGAGGACAAGTGCAACGGCGATGAGTGCCTGCAGGGGGACATATCCCGTTAAGCCGATCTCCTGATAGACAATAATGGAGCCAATGATCGCCAGTGCCATGCCGATCCAGATGAGGGGCTTGGTGATTTTGTGAGTGCGGATCGTCGCTTCTGTCCAGTAGGGTGAATTGCGCCCAAGGAAGCCGTGCAAGTCAATGACCGTGACAGCACCGAGTCCGATGACGAATCCAGCAATCGTAAGAAATATTCCAAGAGCATCCATAACGGTCTGTGTGGAATGAGTGAGCATCTGCTTCGCGTGCAAGTATATCGTTCTATTGCGAAGCGGGAAGTGTCTCTATACTTGCATCCACAATGCCGATCCCCAAAAAGTACCAACACCTTACATTCATCCCTCCTGCTGAAGTGGCGCGATATGCTGCCGAGGGACTTCGGATGCGGCGAGAGTTTGGTCGCGGGGGAACGCCCGTAGGTATCTCGCGCGCGCGAGATTTGAAGAATCGCAGACGCCTGTCGCCGCGTACCATCCAACGCATGTGCAGCTTCTTCGCGCGGCATGAGGTTGATAAGAGAGGGAAGGACTTTGGCAATCCGAAGCATCCGAGCAACGGTCTCATTGCATGGCTTCTCTGGGGCGGTGATCCCGGAAAGACATGGGCGGATGGTCTTCTCCGAAAGATGCGGCAAGCGGATAAAAATTCCCCATCACGATCATGACACCCGACAGTACGCAGGCGTGGTACGCGCTTCTTGAAAAACCATGGTTCGCTCCTCCTGCATGGGTCTTCGGACCGGTGTGGAGCGTTCTGTATGTGCTCATCGCAATCTCCTTCGGCTATGTCTTCTACCAAACAATCATCACACGTCGGTGGCCTCTGAGAATCGCAGTCCCATTCGCTCTCAATCTCATTGCGAATCTGCTTTTCTCACTAATCCAATTCCAGCTTCAGAGTAATCTCCTTGCAGCCATCGACATCCTCATCATCCTGCTCACTATCCCTTGGATGGTACATGCAGTCTGGCGACGCGCCCCTTGGGTCGCATGGATGCAGTTGCCCTATGCACTGTGGGTGACGTTCGCGTCCGTATTGCAGATCAGCATTACCGTTCTTAATTGGCATTAGTTGAGCAAATTATTTGAACAACCTACCTTGGCTTAGAAAGGCCCTATAGTACTGTCACATTTGTAACATTCAGCCCCGACCGTGCTGCCCTCAGTTCTCTAAAACCCTACCCTCAAGAACATTGTCTGGGACTCAAAGTTAAAGTTCACGACCGCGCTCCCCAGCCATTCTGCTTCGCAAGCTTCGCAGAATTGCTAATATGACAAGCCATGTTCCACGTCTATCTGCTTCGCAGCATTAAGCATCCGGCAATGACATACGTCGGATTCACCCAAAAGGATATTCGCGAACGCATGGAACAACACAACCGTGGACTGACCAGAACCACCGCATCACATATACCGTGGAAGATTGAGGTCCTCGTGACATTTGACGACCGGAAAAATGCGGAGGAGTTTGAGCGCTACCTGAAAGGCGGATCGGGATATGCGTTTGCGAAGAGACATTTTTGGAGTAAAAATTCTGCGGAGCTGGAGAAGCAGCATGATTGAGAACTGCGGTCTGCGTAGCTCCTCGCACTGCGGAGCTTGCGAAGCAGTGGCGAAGCAGACCATCCTCCCCAGCCAAGTTGAATTCGAGCTGAGCAAGGAGCGAAGCGACGCAGCGAAGCCGAAGATACTTGGCCCCTCGTAGCCCGAAGGGCGAAGTGGGGCCAACATGTGCACGCGACCGTGCTGCCTTTGCGGCATGATTTCTTCAACGTATCCAGGTTCGAATCCCCGTTGGGTCGACACAATGTCCGGCTTTCACGCTATAAATTTTACAAACTATCCAGGCTCGATTACCGCCGCCCGTGCCACTATGTGCTTGTGCGTATACACACGCTTGCTTCTTGCCCATGAGCGCACATCATTCTGTTTCGCTTGATCCTTTCCTTTACATTTTCTCGGGGATAGTAGAGTACACTGTATCTATACTTACTCAAGAACGACCTATGAAAAAATTGAATGCAGTCGGCTTTATAGCATTACTGCTCGTCATTGTGATGGGGGGACCTCAAGCGTACGCAGTCGGTCCAACGACGGTAAATCTTGGAACGGCTGACAATTTTGCGGTTTTGGCTGGCTCCACTATTACCAATACAGGTCCGAGTGGCATTACCGGGGACCTTGGCTTGAGTCCGGGTACATCGGTGACGGGATTCCCGCCGGGAACGCTGAACGGGACACAACACGTAGCCGATGCTGTTGCCATTCAAGCTCAAAACGATTTGACCAATGCCTATACCAACGCTGCCGGACAAACACCAGTCTCCACCATCGGGACGGAACTTGGCGGGACAACCCAGGGGCCCGGCGTCTATGACTCCGCATCCGGCACATTTGGAATCAGCGGGACGCTGACACTCGATGCCCACGGCGATCCCAATGCCGTATTTATCTTTAAGACGGCTTCCACACTTATCACAGCGGGGAGCAGCACCGTGGTGCTCACCAATGGTGCCCAGGCGTGCAATGTTTTTTGGCAGGTTGGCAGTTCGGTGACACTCGGAACAAACTCCACATTTAAAGGAAACATCTTGGCTCTGACGTCCGCCACCATTACCACCGGTGCAAACGTGCAAGGCCGTATCTTGGCTCGCAATGCCGCAGTGACGATCGACTCCGGCACCATTACAAAAGCGACGTGCGTCGCTGCTGTCTCCAGTGCTGCAGTTTCTTCTGCAATTTCGTCTTCTACTCTTTCTTCTTCTTCTGCCTCTTCCGTTTCTTCCTCTTCCTCAAGTCTCCGTTCTTCTCTTGTCTCTTCTTCCTCTTCGTCCCGTTCATCTGCTCGTTCTTCGTCTTCTCGCTCATCCTCCATTCCTCTTGTGCAGTCGAGTATAGTGAGCAGCACCCCAACGTTTCCCAATACTGGATTTGGATCGGATAACTACGCGGGCATGTGGAACACCATTCTGGCAATTGGCATGAGTGCATCTTTGCTCGCGCTCTTTGCGATACGAAAGAGGGGGTCTCGCGTATGAACACTTCTCTCCGAGAGCGGTTACTGCTCATCATCGGTGCAGGATCAACCGTCTGCCTTGTAGCGCTGCTCATTGCGCAGACTTACGCTCCTCTTCCCCCTCTGCCGCTAGCAACCGGCAGCGGTCATGTGATGCGTTTACTGATTCCCCGTATCCATATCGATGCAGCAATCGAGTCGGTTGGTCTCACTCCGGCTGGCGCAATGGATGTGCCCAAAAGCCCCGATGATGTTGCTTGGTTCAATCGTGGACCGCGCCCTGGGGAGTACGGCAGCGCGGTGATTGCGGGCCATCGTGACTGGAAAAATGGGAAAGGAGCAGTGTTTTATGATCTCCATACGTTACACACAGGAGATCTCCTCACTGTCATCGATGACAAAGGAACGTCTGTGACGTTTGTCGTTCGAGAGACACGTACCTACGACAATGATGCGGATACGCGTGACGTTTTTGCGTCGGACAACGGAATACATCTGAATCTCATTACGTGCGGGGGCGCTTGGGATGTGTCCAAAAACATCTATGCAAAACGGTTGGTCGTGTTTACTGATATGTATAAGTAAAAGACAGAGTGATACATTGGGCTTGAATCCCTCCTCCCCAACCAATAAAAAACCCTCACACTTCTCCTACAAGTCGCGGATGTTCTTCTTGGAATCACTGCCCGCTTGAAACTGACGAAGATACCGCAGACGTCTGACTTGCTCCCGACTCCTTCAAATCGCGGATATTGTTCTTCGTATCTCCGTCCGCGAGGTTGCCGACAGTCCCATCGGGACAAAGAGGAATGATGGAAGACTGCACGATGACTTTCTCCAACTTCTGACCTGTATACGACTCTTTAAAGTACATGTCGGCCGTGCCTGATACAGGGCCTTCTGTCTTGCCAGACCAACTCGTGATGAATCGGCCGGTGACTGCATCTTTGAGGATGAAGCTACCTTCGATCGGACCGGGGGTCGCCGTTGGACCTTTGTTGGAAACAGTCGCCTTCGCAATCAGAGTGGGCTTCCCGTCTTCATCCTTGCTCTGCACCACCATGTGGGATTCGGTGTGAATGTCCCAGAGCGGCACATCGATCTCCGTCTGGTACGTTGCACCACTGCCGAATTTCAGGAATGCAGCGCCAGTCACGTGTGCCGTCGCTTTGGCATGCGTCTGGTTGTAGTCGATCTTGAGAGTCGCAGGAATGTTGAATGAAGCGCCGCTCTTGATATAGCCGCCGCTGGCTCCGGTGATCTCCAGGTTGAACTGCTTCCGCATATCTTTGCCGAAATCCAGCTCGCTGACCATCGTGAAGAACTGCAGTTCGTCCGCAGGACGTTGTGCACGCTCTGAGAAATACTCGATATCGACTGGCCGCGGGAAGTCCGCCCCGTTATTGGTGACGGTGAAGACGAGATCGAGGAACGGTCCTTCGCAGCGGTTGAAGGCATCCATCCGATATGGCACGAACGTCGACGTGATGTTGGAAATGCGCAGGTCTGGCATTCCTTCCGTCTCGGCGACATCTTCCTCCTTTTCATTCATGTACTTCTTCACGTCCTTCAACTGCTCAAGGAGTTCGGGGCGAAACTTGCTGTTGTCGCAGTTCTTGATGAGCTGATCTTCGATGTATTTGATGTTGCCACCGATGCTGGCCTTGTAACTTTCGAGGCTCTTTCTGTTGGCTTCCGCGCTCACTGTATCCCCTTTCCTCTCGGATTCTTTGATCGTCTGTCGTATCGAAAGAACGGTCTCATGCGATTCCTCTATCTGCCTGAGCGTCTCAACGAACATCTCATCGCACACTTCCGGCGTGGACACTTCTTCCACGGTCTGGCAGCCGGCGAGAATAATCGCGAGAAGGGCGACGGTCCGGAATTTCATGATGCTCAGTGTATCAGAACTTCGTTTCGGGAAGGAGTTTCCAGAGAAGCCCAAAGACACTGCGGAGTTCTGCTGCGAGTTGGGGGTGGAGAATGACGACGGCAGCCGCCTCCCCTTCTCTGATAGCGGAGAGGTAAATGTTGTCCTGGGTAACGGCGATATCGGAGTCGAAGGTGATGTCTTTGGGGAGGAACTTGAGCTTCATGCGGGAATTGCCGCGGAAAGCTTCGGCGAGGGCGCGCCCTTCGGCGTTGTCGACGACAAGCTCCATCGCCGTGCCGCTCTTGCCCAGATAGGCCTTGGGATCGGACATCAGCGGCGCGAGGGCGTGGACGGTCTCGGGGTTATAGACGGAGATCCAGTCTTTGTTCCACTGTGTCTGTTCCTGGAGATACATGCGTTTCACGGCCTCCGTTCCTTCGATGTAGCGGACGGAAGGCGAAATGCTGAGTTTGTTCTCCATTGCCCGCAATTTGGGGATCTCGCCCTGGAGGGTGGTCATCGCCTGCCGGATCCGATCCGCGCGCTGCTGGAGAACGTTTTCGAGGAGATCGACCGGGATGGCCCGGACGTACTTGATGCCGGAACGCTCGAATTCCTCAATAACCCCCACTTCCTTGAGCTTTTCGAGTGTGAAGTACATGGAAGAACGCGGGAGCCCGACGTGCTTCGCGACGACGCTAACGGGCTGGGCACCCAGCTCCACGAGTTTCATGAATGTTTGGGATTCTTTCTCATTCAGGCCAAGCTGCAAGAATATCTCATCCATAAGTGCTGTCGAAAAATTATAACAGACATAAGTCTACCCGGAGAAAAGGTCCCACGCAAAAGAGAGACTATACAATAGAATCAAATAAGGCATATATGGCTTATTTATCGATGTGTAGCCATTTAAGTGGCATGTAAATTCCGCTATATATTGCTTTTTTGTAATAATGTTATGTCGAATAATACTGACACATATGTACTTAACACAACATTACTTGTTGACACACAACCATAATAACAATATATTCCCTCCCTTTTTGCAACCTTTCCACCATATTTTATGGAGTGTCTCCGTGCGGTCTTTCAGACCATTTCTAACCAAATGTCAGGTTTTGCGCACTCCCAGCGTATCCGCCGGGCTATTGCCGGTACCTGCCTGATCGCGATCACCCTCGCGAACGTCAGCATTCAGGTTGAGCAGTTTGCGCCACAGGCGCGGGCTCAGGCCACTTGCTCGCCGTACGCAGCATCGGTCTTCGCCTACACGGCGATTGCCAATCCTGCCGACGTCGGTGGTCAGAACAAAGTACTCGGCGCACCGGACGGAGTTCGGGTGTCGTTCGACAACCTGGGTGGATTCCCCGCTTTCGTGAAGGTGGAACTCGCGAGCGGTGTCTTTGCCATTAACGGAGCCGGAAATGACGTTGCAATTCATCTCTACGACTTCGATGACACGAACGAAGCGTTCGAAATGTTCGGAAGCATCGATGGCGTGACATTCACGTCTCTCGGACAGCGCTTCCCGAATCCCGCAAACAACAATCAGGTGTCGGTCGAACAGTTCGACCTTGGCACGATGACACAGGTGAAGTATCTGAAAATGTTCGTCCTCGGCGTCGATAATACCAAGACGAACGACAGCGCCGACATCGACGCGTTCGAAGTGCTTAACAAGCAGTGTCCCACGACGCAGTGCAGCGACAACATCGATAACGACGGAGACGGCGTCATCGACCTCAACGATTTCAGCTGTACCAACGCAGCAGACAACGACGAAACGAACACACGTGCAGCATGTCAGGATGGCGCAGACAACGATAGCGACCAACTTACAGACATGCAGGACCCTGGCTGTTCTTCCAACCAGGACAACGACGAAACCAACGCGCCACTCACGGGCTGTATCAACATCGTGAAGATCGCGAAGAATCCCCAGGGCGGAACGATCCCGGTCGTGCCGCAATTCATGTTCAAGCTCGATGGTGGTGGCCAGCCGGTCCTCAACGACGCGGCAGGCAATGCGCAGTTCGCCAACGTTCCTGTCGGTCAGCACTCGGTCAGTGAAGTATTGCCGCAGGGCTGGGCGCTCCTCTCGACGACGCCCGCGGGCGGAGTCGTTAACGTCGCAGCAGGCAACAACTGCTCGCAGGTGACGTTTATGAACCAGCAGGTTCTTCCTCCGCAGTGTTCCGACGGCGTCGACAATGACGGCGATGGACTCGTCGATCATCCGCAGGATCCGGGATGTTCAAGCACCGCAGACAACGATGAATTTAACCAGACTAATCCTCAGATCTCAGCAACCAAGACGGCGAACACTTCGACCGTTCAGCCAGGTCAATCCATCGTGTACTCCGTGACGTTTACGAACAACGGCAACACTCCTCAATCAAACCTTCAGATTGTTGATCAAATACCCGCGGGCTTGACCTTCGTCGCACCATTCGCACCCGGCTCTCAGACGAGTTTAGGTTGCGGGCAGCAGGGTAACACCATCGTCTGTAGTCAGTTGATCGCTCAGCCTTTGAACCCGGGTCAGAGCCTGACATACACAATGATGTTCACTGTGAACCAGAATGCGGCTTGCGGCCAAGGAAATTCCATTTCAAACACTGCGCATATTCAGCAGAACAACGTGACAATTGCGACGTCGAGCACATCTACCACGACGGTGAGTTGTGCCGTGACGCCTGCCACTCTCGACATCGAAAAGTCGACATCCGCAACGAACCAAGCCGGCGGACTCGTCACGTACAACTTCACTGTGACAAATAACGGAGGAGCGGTCGCAACGAATGCTACGGTGTTCGATTTCTTCATCACCAACGACGGTCAGACGAGAATTGTTCCTCCGTTCCAGCTCGTCTCGACGAACAACGCAACGTGTACGTTCGATTCCCCGAACAAAGTATTCGCCTGTCCGATCGGCGACGTACAGCCCGGACAGACAAAGGCATTTTCCATGACGTTCCAGTCGCCCGCCTTCCAGCTGTGCGGCCAGACGGTCTCCAACCAGGCAGACGTTCACATTAATAACGGCCAGGTGACTGCCGTATCTGACTGGGACAGATTTCAGACGGTCATGCAGTGTCCCGCCGTACCGCAGTGTCGCGACGGCGTCGACAATGATGGCGACGGAAAAGTCGACTTCCAGTGTCCGGGCGGACAGCCGGGAGGCGTGACGGTGACGGCGAACTTCAAAGGAAACCAGGGTCCGTGGGGACACCAGCTACCTTTCGGCAACGCGAATGCGCCGACCCTTGCCATGAGCAATCTCCAGGCAGGCCAACTCGTGCAAGCCACGAGCGTCACGGGAACATGGTCAGCGCGCATCTACGGCAGCAGAGACGAACTTCCGCAGGTTTGCACAACTTCCTGGGGAAGCTTCACGAACAACAGCAACCAGCTCATCGGACAACTTGTCCCGATGTCCGCTCTTCAGGGCGGCGTCGTCGTCCCGAACGGCGCGACGAGACTCTACGTCCATGTGAAGGACAATCCTTTCGATTACTTCGATAACAGCGGCAACCGCGACAAACGCGCTCCTTGTTCCGTCACGTTGACGACAGGAAGTGCCTGCCAGTCCGATCCGGGCTGCAGCAATCCCGATGACAACAACGAAGGCGACGATCCCGCCCCCGCATGTCGCGACGGCGTCGACAACGACAACGATAACTTGGTCGACTTCCCCCAGGATCCAGGATGCGCACACAGCAACGACAACGACGAGGGCAACCAGCAGGCGCCAGCGACAACGGTGAAAGTTTCGAAGACAGGACCGGCAACAGTGAATGCAGGCGGCACGATCAGCTACTCGATCAGCGCGATGAACTGGCCGTCACCCAAGGCATTCGGCGTCGTCGTCACGGATCCGATCCCCGCCGGACTCACGTTCGTTGCGGCAGGATCCAGCCCCGAGTGTTCCCAGCAGGGTAACAACGTCGTGTGCGGACCGTTCGATTTGAACGGCGGCACGGCGAAGCCTCTCACACTTGTCTTCTCGATTCCCGCCAACACACTCTGCAATCAGACGATCATCAACAACGCCACTATCAAAGCGAACAACGCTCCACAGTCGTCCGCCACGGCGGTCTCGACCGTCGTGAAGTGCACGACTCCACAGCAGACGAATATTAAGATTCAGAAGACGGGACCGTCCGCGGCCAACGCCGGAACGACCGTCAGCTACACGCTCAACGCGATGAACTGGTCGGGTATCGTCGCAAACGGCGTCATCCTCACCGATGAAATCCCGTCCGGCTTCGTCTTCGAACCAGCCGGCAGCAGCCCCGAGTGTAGTCAGCAGGGAGCCAACGTGGTCTGCGGACCGTTCACGCTGAACGCGGGCACAGCTCGTCCGTTCACAGTCAATTTCCGCATCCCGGCAGGCACACTCTGCGGCATCGACGCACGCAACACCGCACGTATTTCCGCGACCAACGCACCTCAGGTGATCGGCAACACGGTCGTCACGCGCGTTACCTGTTCCGGCGCTCCGAAGCTCGACGTCGAAAAGACGGTCGCGGCAACGAGCGTCGCCGGCGGACTTGTCACCTACACCTTCACGACCACGAACACCGGAACGGCACCGGCAATCGGCATCACGGCATATGACTTCTTCCGCACGGGAGTCGGTCAGGGCCGCATGACGCCGCCATTCACGTTCGTTTCGAGCAACGGTGCGAACTGCACATACATTGCTGCGAACGATCACTTTGCCTGCCCCCTCGGCGACTTCGCCGTCGGACAGACGAAAACGTTCTCCATGACATTCCAGTCTGCAGCCAATCAGCGCTGCGGTCAGACGATCTACAACCAGGTCGACGTATGGGCTGCCGACGGCAACGCCGCGACGTCCGACTGGGACTCCGCACAAACGGTCATGAACTGCCCGCTCATCCCGCAGTGCCGCGACGGCATCGACAATGACGGAGACGGAGTGAAGGATTTCCCCCAGGATCCCGGATGCACCAACTCCGATGACAATGACGAGAGTCCGGTCAATAAGCCGCGCCTCGTCGTTGACAAGACTGTCGCTGCAACAACGCAGGCGGGCGGACAGGTAACCTACACGTTCGCTGTCAGCAACACCGGAAACCTTCCGATTGCGAACGCAAATATCTATGATTGGTTCTTTGCCAACAACAATCCGGCTCAGACCGTCAACCCTCCCTTCACATTTGCCTCGAGCAACAATGCAAGCTGCTACTACAACGCAACGGCGAAAATGTACATCTGCTCCGTTGGCTCTCTGGCTCCCGGTGAAACCAAGAATGTCACGCTGACATTCAACACGCCGGCAAATCAACTGTGCGGACAGACGATCATGAACCAGGTCGACGTGCACATGGCGCCGCTCGTCGGCGAGCCGATCGTCGATGGTGCGATCTCCAACTGGGACAAGGCGCAGACAGTTGTGAACTGTCCCATCATCCCGCAGTGCCGCGACGGCATCGACAATGACAATGATGGACTTACCGATCACCCCAGCGATCCAGGATGCAGCAATCCCGATGATAATGACGAGAGTCCGGTCAATAAGCCGAAACTCAACGTCGACAAGGTCGTTCCCGCGACGACGACTGCAGGCGAACAGGTGACCTACACCTACACCGTGACCAACGTCGGCACTGCGACGGCACCGGTCGTGAATTTGTTCGACAGATTCTATAACACTGATCCGTCCGTCCATATCGACCCGCCGTTCTCGTTCGTTTCAAGCAACGGTTCCAATTGTACGTACATCTCGAACGGAAAAGTATTCACCTGCCCCGTGGGCTCTCTGACCCCAGGTCAGAGCAAGGTGATCACGATGACCTTCAACGTTCCGGCGAACCAGCTCTGCGGACAGACTTTCAAGAACCAGGCTGACGTTCACCTCGACAACACTCCCAATCAGGCGACCTCGCACTCGGACCAGGCACAGACGACCGTGAACTGTCCTACCGGCTGTATCGACATCACGAAGATCGCGAAGAATCCTCAGGGCGGATCTCTGCCCGTGGTTCCGCAGTTTATGTTCAAGCTCGACGGCGGCGGCCAGCCGGTGCTCAATGATGCACTCGGCAAGGCACGCTTCGACAACGTCCCGGTCGGTCAGCACACGGTCAGCGAAGTATTGCCCGCGGGCTGGACGCTCCTCTCGACGTCTCCCACAGGCGGAGTCGTCAACGTCTCCGGCGGCAACAGCTGCGCTCAGGTCACATTCATGAACCAGCAGGTTCTTCCTCCGCAGTGCCGCGACGGAATCGACAATGACAATGATGGTCGCACGGATCACCCGACCGATCCGGGCTGCAGCAACCCAGATGACAACAACGAAGGCGACGAGCCCCAGTGTAAGAACAACAAGGATGATGATGGCGACGGAAAGACCGATTTCCCTCTCGATCCCGGTTGCGACAACGCCGATGACAACACCGAATCTCCGAATGCCCAGTGTTCCGACGGCGTAGACAACGTCGACCCCGAAGACACGCTCGCGGACACGCAAGATCCTGGCTGCCACACGGATAACGACGCCAACGATGGTGACAACACCTTCGATCCCAGAGACAACGACGAACAGAACAGCCCACTGCCCCAGTGCCGCGACGGAATCGACAATGATAATGATGGTCGCACGGATCACCCGAGCGATCCCGGTTGTTCCAACCCCGATGACAGCAACGAAGGCGACGAGCCCCAGTGTAAGAACAACAAGGATGATGATGGCGACGGCAAAGTAGATCACCCATTGGATCCGGGCTGCAGCAGCCCCGAAGATCCGACGGAACAGGATGATCCGGCCGATCTCATGATCACCAAGACGACGAGCCAGTCGACGGTCGTACGCGGCCAGCAGATCAGCTACCTCGTCGTTGCCAAAAACTTCGGACCCGGCATCGCGACGAACGTCGTGATCAGCGACGCCATCCCTTCAGGCCTCACGGGTGCGGACTTCGTTTCCGCCCAGAGCCCCGGATGCGTCCTTAATGCAGGCGGCACGAGCGTGCTCTGCAACAACTTCAACCTGACGGCCGGACAGCAGCGCTCCTTCGTGATCGTCTTCAACGTCCCGACGGTCCAGAACTGCACGCAATCCTCGCTGCAGAACCAGGCGACGGTCAGCTCGTCTTCGGCCGACCTCGTCACCGCGAACAACTCCAGCGCTGTCGTCAGCTCGACAGTTACCTGCCCTGCTCCTGCTCAGACCTCTCTCTCCATCAACAAGACGGCGACACCCGGCGCAACCCGCGGCCAGCCGATCATCTACACGATCGTCGTGACCAACACGGGAACGGCTCCCGCCATCAACGTGAAGGTCATCGACAACGTGCCGTTCAACCTGAACTACGTCGAAACCGGCAGCACGTCCGGCTGCGTCGTTCAGAACGTACAGAACGTGTCTCAGGTCCAGTGTCCGGTCATTCCGACGCTCGCTCCTGGCGCATCGCAGACCTACACGCTCAAGTTCATGGTCAGCCAAACGGCGGCCTGCAACGCACTCATCCGCAACCAGGGCGACGTGGACGCCGATAACGCTCCGCTCGCATGGGACGACGTCACCTCGACGGTCGCCTGCGTGCAGTGCGCGGATGGCATCGACAACGACGGCGACGGCGCCTCGGACTTCCCCGGCGACTTCAGCTGCTCCGATCCCAACGATAACGACGAGACGAATCCGAAGGCGCAATGCCAGGACGGTCTCGACAACGACGGTGACAACATCGTCGACTATCCCCAGGATCCGGGCTGTGTCAGCAAGCAGGACAACGACGAAACGAACGCGACGTCCGCCAACCTCCACATCGTGAAGGCCGGACCCAACTCGATCACGCGCGGAACCAGCGTCTTGTACTCGATGTCCGTCACCAACCTCGGACCAAACAGCGCGGCCAACGTCCGCGTCACGGATGCGATCCCCGCCGGACTCACGTTCGACGCCACGAACTCCGACACGAACTGCGTGCAGTCGGGTTCCAACATCCTCTGCAACAACTTCTCTCTCGGTAACGGACAGTCGCGCACGGTGAACATCGCGTTCGCGGTGCCCTCGATCCAGAACTGTCAGACGGCTCAGATCACGAACACCGCAACGGTCAGCTCGACGACGAGCGACCCTGTCAGCTCCAACAACACGAGCAACACGGTGACGACGACGGTGAACTGCCCCGCTCCGACAAAGACGACGCTCGCCATCGTCAAAGATGGTCCGGCAGCCGTCTCTCCCAGTCAGCCCATCTTCTATACAGTGACCGTGACGAACACCGGAACGGTTCCCGCACAGAACGTGCAGGTCATCGACAACGTGCCGTTCAACCTCACCTTCATCCCCGCTCCCGCCGGAAGCACGGCTGGCTGCATCGTTCAGAACGTGCAGAACGTGTCTCAAGTCCAGTGTCCGGTTATCCCGACGCTCGCACCGGGTGCAACGCAAACCTACACGCTCAAGTTCATGGCGAACGCGAACGTGTCCTGCACCCTGCCCGTCAGAAACCAGGCGGACGTGACGGCCGACAACGCGGATCTCCAGTGGGATGACGCGATCAGCGTCGTCCAGTGCGCAAGCAGCTCATCCAGCTCTAGTTCTTCCAGCTCCAGCTCTTCGTCCAGCTCTAGTTCTTCCAGCTCCAGCTCTTCGTCCAGCTCGTCTTCGAGTTCGTCATTGAGCTCCAACAGCTCGTCCAGTTTGAGCAGCAGTTCCTCCTCGAGTTCTTCCAGCTCCAGCTCATCACTGAGCTCCAGCAGCAGTTCTTCGAGCGTCGCTCCTCTCCTCGGCTGTATCAACATCATCAAGCAAACCTACCGCGCCGACGGCAACGTCCTGACGCCGATCCCCGCTTTCACCTTCCAGGTGGATAACGGCGTCGTCACCGCTCAGAACGATGCATCCGGCTTTGCTGTCATCCAGAACGTCCCGGCCGGCGCTCACACCGTCACGGAAATCGCTCAGGCGGGATGGACGCAGACTTCGGTCCTCCCCCAGAACGGCATCGTAACCGTTACGGGCGGAACGTCCTGTGCCAGCGTCACCTTCCTTAACAGACAGAACGAAACAGGCGGTCCTGATCTTACGATCCAGAAGACCGGCCCCTCGACTGTCGTGAAGGGCAACCAGATCGTCTACACGATCACGGTTCAGAACACCGGCACGCAGACAGCCTCCCAGGTCGTCGTCAACGACACGATCCCGGCCGGCCTGCAGTTCGTCACGAGCACCGGCGCAAGCTGCGCGCAGACGACCGCCACGAACGTCGCATGTACGCTCGGCAACATGAACGCCGGCGCCTCGACGCAGTTCACGCTGACCTTCCTCGCTCCCGCCGCCATGGCCTGCCCCTCTGCCGTTCAGAACACGGCCGTCGTCAGCACCACGAGCAACGAGACGAACACGGGCAATAACAACAGCAACACGGTCTTGACGCAGATTACCTGCCCGGTCACCGGCCAGGCTGACGTCTCTGTTCAGAAGTCCGGCCCGCAGTCCGCGGTCCGCGGCACCAACGTCAGCTACACGCTCACTGTTTCCAACAATGGAAGCGTCGCGGCCGACGGCATCGTCCTCACGGACGCGATCTTCCCGGGACTGACGTACGTCTCCAGCTCCGAGACATCCTGCAGCCAGCAGGGCAGCAACGTTGTCTGTACTCTCGGCACACTCGCAGCCGGAGGCACGCGCCCCATCACGATCACGCTCGGCATTCCGGCCGCCGCAAGCTGCCAGAATTCCACCATCCAGAACGTCGCCACGGTGACGACGAGCACGGGTGAATCCAACACGGCGAACAACACGTCTTCGACTGTCTCGACGAGCGTCACCTGCAACACGGTTCAGACCGGTTGTATCGACATTGTCAAAGAGACGTTCGACATCTCGGGCAACCAGATACTCGCCGTTCCCCAGTTCACGTTCACGCTCGACGGCAACCGAACGGCACAGAACGACAACCAGGGCAAGGTACGCTTCAGTGACGTATCGGTCGGCACGCACACGGTCATCGAGACCGTGCTGAACAACTGGCAGCTCCAGAACGTCACTCCCGCCAACGGTACGGTCAACGTCGTTGCGGGCAGCAACTGTGCACAGGTGCTCTTCCGCAACCGCCAGATTACGGCAAACGACTTCACCATCAGCAAGACTGACGGCGAGTCCGAAGTCGAGGCCGGCGACACGCTGACCTACACGATCACGGTCAAGAACAACAGCAGCCAGACCGTGAACAACGTCATCGTCACCGATGAACTCCCCGACGAAGTCGAATTCGATCAGTGTTCCAACAGCTGCGTCCGCAACGGCCGCTTCGTGAACTGGAACAACCTTTCCTTCACCGCCGGTGAACAGAAGACACTGACCGTCAAAGTCGACGTCGACAGCGACGCTGACGGAGAAATCCGCAACACAGCACGCGTCTTCGAGAAGACCGCCACGGACGTCACGAACGTCGATGACGGAGATGACAACGATGATGACGATGACTTCAAGATCGACCTCGTCAAGGAAGCCAGCTCTGCTGAAGTCTTCCCCGGTGGCATCGTCGAGTACACGCTCCGCATCAAGAACACGGGCAACGGCAAAATCTCCGACCTCACGGTTGAAGACAAGCTGCCCGGCACCGTCACGATCGTCGACGACGGAGACGCGGACAAGCGCAATGGCTCGACTCTGACATGGGAAATCGACGAACTCGATGAGAACGAAACGTGGACGGTTCGCTATCGCGTCAGCATCAGCGCAAGCTCCGTCCCCGGAGAAATCCTGAGAAACAGCGTCCGTGTCACGGATGATGGCGACGAGATCGACGAAACGGAAAGCGTGACGGTCTCGGTCATCGGCAACCTCCCGCAGACGGGTATCATCGGCAGCGCGGGCACGATGCTGAAGCTCAAACCGATCCACCGCAACACACGCAGTGCCTCCCTCCCGATCGTGATCGTCGTCACGCTCGTCGGACTCGGAACGGGTGCAGGCGTCGGACTCGGCCGCAGGTTTCTTCTCGGACTCTAAACGCGGACAAGCAACGCAGTCGAAACGAAGGCCCCTCGCAAGAGGGGCTTTTCGTAAATCATTCATTGTACGCTCATCTTGTACAATCACTTAACAATTGCCGGAAATAATATAAGTAGAAGGAATAATCCAGTGATGTTAGGTTGCAGCATTAACCTTACACAAGAGGATTGGGGAAGAAGGGCTTCGTAGACCACTTGGGCAGGGGTCTTTTTGTCCATACCCATGCCAAG
>Ga0163150_10003592_pt1 | contig 21610 bp, 19 predicted proteins | sample OliLakLV19P2IB_FD_148628 | JGI IMG/M metagenome (GOLD analysis project Ga0163150, IMG submission 148628) | Freshwater microbial mat bacterial communities from Lake Vanda, McMurdo Dry Valleys, Antarctica - Oligotrophic Lake LV.19.P2.IB | ecosystem: Environmental > Aquatic > Freshwater > Lake >...
GCATCGGCTCCAGTCACGGTGAAATCGGCAGCATAGCCGAGGCCGGGGGCGGCAATCAGCAAATTTTCAAGAAAGGCGCCCACCGACAGAGCCAGTTCGCGGTTCGACGGATCGACCTTCGGCAGCCAGTGCGACCGTTCGGTGCCAATCCGCAGTTCCCCGTCGGTGCCGCGGACCGTCCATGGTTGCGTATTGTGACCGCTGGGCGCGAGCAACGCATATTCGAGGATGGCGCGAACCGCTGGCGAGATTGCCGGGGAACCAGGGACTCCGGCGTCTTCGGCGCCAAAATCGGCTCGGGTAAGGCCGCGCCGCTCATGCCATGCGTAGTAGCCACAAGCGGTGGCGCCAACGGCACCCAACGCCAGTAATGATCTTCGTCTGTTCATAGCAAGCTCACTTTCTATCGTAACTCCGCGCTGTCGATGGTGGCGTGAAAGAAATCGCTTTCCGCGAAGCGATCCGTGCCGTAGTGCCAGCCGGCCCGGACTCGAGACGGAAGCGTGTAGCCCCCGAAGGTGCGCTCCTGCTCCACTACCACGCCGAAGTCGATATACCGGGCCTTTCCGCCGTCGGGGTTGCCCCAGCGGGGGAACCAGAAGGCGCTGACACCGCCCTCAGGAGAGAACACGACCGTCAACTCCGTCTTCTCGCCAAACCAGGCGAGCCGGAATCGAGAGTGTTCGCTGTCGGCGGCCACCCACTCCACTCCGCCATTGCACAACGCGGAAGGCAGCCACGCGGCCATCTCGCCCATCAGACGTCCGGCGCCGGAACGTGACGTGTCTGGTCCTTCGGCATGCATTACCGGAACGGTGTCGAGGATCTTCCAGTCCATGCGCCCAGCGCCGTCAAGCACCTGGTCGGCGCCGAGCACGGGAAGCCCGAACATGCTCACGTTGGCGGCCCAGATCATGCCGCGCCCCGGGATGATCACCTGCTCGGCGTGGAAGGGATGCCACCTTCCGAGCTTGATTTCTCCATGCATGCGAAGGCGTACGGCGGCAGCCAGCGGAGTTCCGGGGGCAACCGCGTGTTGTAGGTACGCGAGCCCCGCCTCCGGTACGGCGTTGGGATCGAAAACGGCGCCGCTGCCGGCTGGGGCGGAGTTCCAAAGCCGCTCGAGCCCGGGGTGCCGAACCGCCGGCGAGCCACCGGGAAAGCGGAAAGCCGCGCACACCAGCGCAAGCAACAACAGATTCGCGGCCAGGCCCAGGCGGGCTTCGGGCAACGCAAGCACGCAGCAAAGCGCCGAGAATCCGACGGCGACCGGCGTCATTAAGAGCCACCAGGACGCGCGCGACCAGACACCCACGGCGAGCACTGCGAAAGCAACGGCCAGCGCCAGCCAGATCACGCCCCATACGCGAATTCCTGTCTCGCCGAGGTCGACTTGACCCTGAAGAATGGTGGTTCGGAAGAGCAGCTCGGGCATCGCCATCAATCGCCAGTTGACGGCGAAACCAGGCAAATGGCAGATGCCGTGAAGGACAGCAAAGACCACCAGGACATAGCGCATATGAAAGCTCCTTCACGCGGGCTCACTTCACCCGTAGCGCCCGGCTACATAGTCGGCCGTCCGCGGATCTTTGGGCTCTTCGAATAATTCCTGAGTGGGCCCATACTCAACCAGTTCTCCACTCAGCATGAACGCAGAGTGATGGCTGACCCGGCGCGCCTGGGCCATGCTGTGGGTGACGATCAACGTGGTGTAGATACCTTTCCACGAACGGATCAGGTTCTCAATATCCTCGGTGCCTTCGACGTCGAGGGCGGCACAGGGCTCATCCATCAGAATAATCTCGGGCTGAAGTGGCAGCAGTCTGGCGATGCAGAGCTTCTGTTGCTGGTCCAGTCGCAGAGAGACGGCTGGCTCATCCAGCCCGTCCTTAAGGTCGTCCCACAGGCCAGTTTCGGTAAGCGCCTTCTCGACGGCCGCGTCGAGAAGGGCCCCGCCGCGGTCCTGCGGAGAGGCGTGAAGGCGAAGGCCGAAGACAATATTCTCGTAGATCGAAAGCGGCAGGGGGTTTGGCCGCTGAAACACCATCCCGACAGTCCTCCGCAACTCCAGGAGTGAGACGTCCGCATCGTAGATATTCTTGCCGAGGATATGGATCTCGCCTGCGGTGCGCACGGCGGGGATCCGTTCATTGATCCGGTTGCAGCAGCGAAGCAAGGTTGTCTTGCCGCATCCGGAAGGGCCGATCAGCGCTGTGACGCCGCTCTGCTCGACATTCAACGTCACATCTCGCAGGGCCTGAAAAGCCCCGTACCAGAGATTCAGCCCGCGGGTCTCAATCGCATTCATCCGAATTTGCCATTGACATAATCGTAAGTGCGGCGATCGGAGGGAGTGTCTGAGAAGATCATCTCGTTCGCGGCCATTTCAACGATCTCGCCCTTCAGCAGGAACATCGTCCGATCAGCCAGGCGACGAGCCTGCCGGGTGAGATTGGTTACCAGGACGATGGACAACTCATTGCGCAACTCCCGCAGTCCTTCTTCGATACGCATGGTGGTGACTGGATCGATGGCGATTGAGAACTCATCCAGACACAGGATCAGAGGACGGCTGGAGAGAGCCCGCGCCAGAGTGAGGCGCTGTTGTTGACCACCCGAAAGCTTGGTGCCGGCGATCGACAAGCGGTCTTGCACCTCATCCCAGAGCATGGCCCGGCGCAGGCACTGCTCGACGATTCCGTCCAACTCACCCCGATTCGTGATCCCGGCGCAACGCGGGGCAAAGGCGACATTGTCGTAGACGCTGAGCGGCAGTCCAACCGGCAACGGCGTGACCATACCGATCTTGCGCCGCAGGGCCTCCACGTCGGTGTGGCTGTTCAGGGGTTCGCCATCCACCGAGATCGCGCCGGTGACTCGCGCTCCCGGAACAAAATCAATGGTCCGGTTGAGGCATCGCAGGATGGAGGTCTTGCCCGATTGTGCGGGGCCGATGATCGCCAGAATCTCCTTTTCGCCCAGATCGAAATTAATGCCCCGCAGCACTTCCCGGGAGCCGTAGGACAGGTGCAGATTCCGCACTTCGATGCGGTTCATTATCTGCCCTTCGAGCGCATGAACGTGCGCAGGGCGATGGCAGCCGAATTCACCAGAAACACCAGCCCCAGCAGCAGGACCGCGGTGGCGTTGGGAATCGAATCGGCCACGCCGGGCGTCTGCGTCGAAAGGGTATAGAGATGCATGGAGAGCGCCATGCATTGTTCATTCAGAGCGTAAGGAAACAGCGTGCCGGCCGGAATAGATTTGTAGAAGACGGCGCCTGTGAACATGATAGGCGCGGTTTCGCCGGCGGCACGGCTCACCTGCAGGATGATGCCGGTGAGGATGCCGCTGATCGCGTTGGGCAACACAATCGTCCGGATGGTCTGCCAGCGGCTGGCGCCCAGATTCCAGCAGGCTTCGCGGTAACTCCGCGGCACGCTCAACAAAGCTTGCCGGGTACTGGCGATGATGACCGGCATGGTCATGATGGCGAGCGTCAGCGAGGCGGAAAGTACCGAGTAACCCATGCGGGCGGCGTAGACAAACGCGCCCAGGCCAAACAGTGCATGAACGATGCTGGGCACTCCGGCCAGGTTCAGCACGGCAATGTTCACGACGTGGTTGAACCAGTTGTCTTTCGCATATTCGGTGAGATAGACGGCGGCGAGAACGCCAATGGGTGCGGCTACGGCAAGAGACAAAGTGATCAGATAGAGCGTGCCGACGAACGCCGGCCAGACACCACCTTCCCGCATGCCGTGGGAGGGCGACGTAGTCAGAAACCGCCAGTTGAGGGACGGCAGGGCCTGCCACACCAAATCGCCCACGATTGCAAACAACGGCAACAGGATGCAAACCAGCATCGCCAGGGCGATATAGCCAGCCAGGGCATCCTCACGGAGTTTGGCCTTCACCAGCGGCGTGGCCGCGAAACGCGTCATTGGTGACGCTCCTTGCGGATTAGCAGACCGGCGCTCAGATTCACGACGAAGGTAATCAGAAACAGGAGGACTCCGGTGAGGAACAGGACTTCGTAATGTGTGGACCCGGCCGGCGCCTCGCCCAACTCCGCTGCGATATTCGCGGTCAGCGTGCGCACCGGGTCGAGCACGGAATGCGGGATGTTTATCGCATGGCCGGTGGCCATCAGCACCGCCATGGTTTCTCCGACAGCGCGCCCAAAGCCCAGCAGAGCCGCGGCGGTAAGGCCGTTGCGGGCAGCGGGCAACAGCACGCGCCAGGTGATCTGCCATCGCGTCGCCCCCATCGCCAGTGCCGCTTCGCGATACGAATCCGGCACCGCCTTGAAGGCGTCCTCGGCGAGGGAGACAATGATCGGCACGCTCATCAAAGCCAGCAGTACCGCGCCGTTCAGCAGGTTCACGCCCACATCGGCGTTCGTAAAGCGGACGATCAGGCGACTGGTTATGGTGAGCCCCGCGAACCCCCAGACTACGCTGGGAATCGCCGCCAGCAATTCCACCAGCACTTTCAGGATCTCTCGCGGGCGCGGAGCGCAGAACTCCGAAATATAGATGGCCGCACCCAGGCCAAGCGGAACCGCCATCAACATCGCCAGCAAGGTGACGCTGAAGGTGCCGACGATCATCGCCAACACGCCGTAGCGTTTGGTCAGTTCCGAGGTTGGATACCACTGCTCGCTGAACAGGAACTCCCCGAGATGAAATGAGGGGTTACCGGCGAGTGGCAGCGCTTCCCGGCACACAAACAGAAAGATGCCGATGACGAAGATGGTCGCACTCACCCCGCAGAGGCGAATCACCCCCTCCATCATGGCTTCTCTTAATTTGCGCCAGCGCTGCCGCATGATTTGGTAAATCCCTTTCCGCCGTCTGGAAGTGGAACGTAGCCGATATCGGTAACGATTCGCTGGCCCTCCGCCGATCGTATCCAGTCGATATATTTTCGGACCGTGGGGCGCGGCTCACCCAGCGTGTAGACCAACAGACTACGCGAAATCGGATAGCGATTCGACGTGACATTGGCGACGGTTGGCGAATAGGAGGTCTTTCCCGGCGCTGTGCTGACGCGCAGCACTTTCACCGAGGGCGTGGCAAACGCCATGCCGCTGTAGCCGATGGCGCCGGGCGTGGACGCGATCAGGTCCACCACTTCCTTCGATCCGTTCATATCGAGCGAACCCAGACGGAAGTCGCTCTTGCCCAGCACGTGGTCCCTGAAAAACTCGTAGGTGCCGGAACTCGACTGACGATTAACGCGTACAATCCGGTCGCGTCCCGCGGGGATGCGGATACCCATTTGGGACCACTTGCCGAGGCTGCCTTCAACCCGGTAGATCTCGGCCAACTGGTCGATCGTAATCTCGTCCAACGGATTGTCGTGGTGAACGAAGACGGCCAGGGCATCGCAGCCAACCACGAATTCCATGGGATCCTTCCCGGTGTTGGCCCGGGCCTCGGCGCCTTCTTCGGGCTTGAGATTTCGACTGCAGTTGGCGATGTCGACCGCGCCTTTCAGGAGCGCGGCTATTCCTTGACCGGAACCGCCACCGGAAACCTCGACCGCGACACCGTTGTCCACTTTCGCGTAAGTCTCCGCCCAGGCTTGCGCGAGGATCAGCATTGTGTCGGAACCTCGGATTCGCAGGGTTTCGGCTCGATGGCCCAAGCTTGTGGAACACCCCGCCGCTACGCCCAGCAGAACCGCGAGCAACGATAATGCCGCGCGTTGGCGAAGATCTGCCATGACCTACTGTAAGTGGGACAAGTTGACAAACGTGTGAATCTCAGGACTGGCGTGTTCTGTGACCTGATGGTTTGGCAGGCTGTCTCCGTGTGTAACCAATAATTCGCACTCTCGTTGTCAGCGAGCAACAGACGGCCCATAGCCTTAGTTGGGGCGGTTTCTTTCTACAACCGCGATCCCGATCCTTACAGGAGCAACTTTGAGCCTCGACCGATATCTCTCCGTGGTTCTGTTGGCCACTTTCGCGTGCAGCCTTGCAACTGCGCAAAGCAACACATCACCGAGCATACGTATCCTCCTTCCTGAACGCACGCGACTGTTACAGGGCCAGTACGTCGACATCGTACTGGAAGTGCGTAACGCGGTGAGCGTTGCGAACCTGAAAGTAAGTGCCGGAGACGCGGACATTACAACGAAGTTCAGCGCACCGGTAAAGGCGGAACTGGACTGCGACAGCACAACCGACTGGGTGCTCCGCGCGGATCTCCAGTCGTTCAACACCGCGGGAGATGTGAAGCTCACTGTTCAGGCGTCGGCAGGCGGTGCGCAGGTGACGGACTCCCGCACCGTTGGCGTTCGTCCGTTCGATTTGCCGGGAGGCACGCGCCGCAATGTGATCCTGTTCATCGGTGACGCGATGGGAACGGCGTATCGCGATGCAGCGCGTCTGGTTTCCCGTTCCATTGTTGACAGTAATGGCAAGAACTCGTTTCGTGACGGATTCTTCGACGACCTGCTTGAGATGGACAAGATGCCGGTGAGTGGGATGTCCATGACGTATGGCACCGACTCCATTGTTCCCGATTCGGCCAACACAGGTACGGCGTGGGCGACGGGGAACAAAAGCTTCCTGAATGCGGTGAATACGTTCGCCGACGGTACCGACTGCCGGTGGCGCTTCAATGGTCAGCAGAACGCGGCCACGCTGCAGTACATCCAGGACAATCCCCGGGTGGAGAATCTGTGGCAGTTTTTGAAGCGTCGCTTTGGGTATCGCACTGGAATCGTGACAACGGCCGCGGTCACAGACGCTACACCCGCCGTTCAGGGCGCCTACTCGGGCTTCCGTCAGGCGCGGCTGGAGATCGCGCGGCAGTTCGTGGAAAACCCAATGCTCGGCGGCCGTCCTGCCTTCAATGTGATTCTTGGCGGCGGAGCCGATCCGTTCACCTCAGGCGGCCGTACCGACAAACGCGACCTGATAGCGGAACTGACAAATCAGGGCTACGCATATGTAACAACGGCCGCGCAACTCCGTGATGCTCGCACAGACGGAACTCCGCTGATCGGCCTGTTCAAAAGTGGCGTCACGCCGGCGGCGGCCAGCAACGGGATTGCGACCGCGACAGACGCCAACATGGATGTCGCGTATGACAAGCTCGGGCTACAGCGGCCAGCCTCGGAACCCACCGCCAACCTGGGGGCATTCAACGATCAGCCGATGCTCGATCTGATGACGCAGAAGGCCCTTGACGTCCTCTCCAACCAGGGCCCATTTGCGAGCGGTGGATTCATTCTCATGGTGGAAGGCGCCTCGATCGACAAGCAGTCGCATCCGAACCAGGCGGCCGGCACTATCTGGGATACGATCGAGTTCGACAAAGCGGTCGGTGTGGCACGGCGCTGGGCTGCAAACCGCCGGAGCAAAGATACGCTGATCGTCGTTACAGCGGATCACGACCAGTCGATGAGCATCATCGGAGTCAGCAACACAGCCGACGCTGAGTACTTCGACCGGACAAAGAGCGAGAAGGTCGCCTTCAAGACCACCCGCGGCGATCAGGATTTCACAGTCTACGGCGACTCGTTCTCAAATGCCCGGGCGGGCCTTCCTTTCGTAAACACGAGCACGGCCGCGAGTAACAACGGTGGCGCGGCGGGGATGCCCGGAACGTTTGCCGCAATCAGTTCGGCCGACTCACCGCAGACCGGCACGTATTCGACGTATTTCGGCGCTCCAGCCTACAGGCTGGACGCAAGGACCGGCTATCCCGTGAATTCCGGAGCGGGCATCCGAAGGATCGCAGTCGGCTTCCGCACGGGAGACCACACAGGATCGAGTGTGCCCGTCACAGCGGAAGGTCCAGGTGCGCTGCTGTTCACCGGCTACATGGACCAGTCCGACATCTTCTTCAAGATGGCTGCGACTCTGTCCACCGATACGACAGACATCGACAAGATCGTGGAAAGCCTGGCGTCCTCCAGTCTCCCCAGAACTCCTGGAAAATAGGCAACCATGCTTCGTCTGATCCTTCTCACCGGGGTGCTGGCAACAGCACCCCTCTTTTCCGCTTCCATCGATCCGTCGCTTAAAGACGGCGAACTGAAGTGGTTTTCACTGACCGAAACGAAGGCCGAAGTACTTCAAAAGGTCGGGCCGCCGGCGAACGTCACCACGTTTGGCTCCGACTTCGAGGGTTGGCAATACCACGCGGGAAACACCGATCATCACGAGTATTCGCACTACTTCGTATTCCGCCGGTCGACCGGACGGTTGATCAGCGTCACACGCGCATACGAAGAGGAACAGAACGTCGACGCACTATTCCCGCCGGCACACACGGCGGTCCACCGTACAGCCGATAAATTGTGGGGGGCGCGCGTCTGTTCGCTGAACGGCGGCCGGCGGTTGATCGCAATGGGCAGCACAAAGCCTGGTGAGCGCACATCGCAACTGCTGCTCATCCTCGATTCAGAACTTCGATACTTTCACCCGTGGCTGGCGGACTGACTGTACTGGCGACGACACCTCTGACAGGCAAACCGCGAGGTTCGTCCAGCGGCATAGTTGCAAGAAGGATCTGCCTGTCTTTGCGGGAGTCAAACTCACCGAGATCGTTACTGATGGTAGTCATCACTCGCCTTGTGGAAGGTCTTCCAGAACGTGAACTGCGATTGACCCATGTATTTAGCCAATGCTCGCGGGGGCGCTTTCAGCAGATCCACCACCAGTAGCGCATCCAGCGTGTCGGAGAACGAACCGTCTACGTTAAAGCCGACAATTCGGCCTCCGAGATTCAGATAGTGCCTGAGAAGGATGGGGATGCCCTTGCCGTCAGGCTCTATATCTGAAACGGTCGCGTTCAGCTCATCCAGACTGTTAATCTCCGAAGCAAACCTGTCAAGCGCAATCCGGAACGGCGTTCGGGCGGCGACGGCAGCAAAACTTCCCGTCCCTTTGCTGCGGAAGTAACGAACCATCAAATCGCGAGACCCGCGGTTGTAGTAGTTGCTTATGCTGACCGGGCCGAACAGGTATTGCACCTCGGGGTGACGCGCGACGCGTCACCCCGAGGTGCACCAAAGGGCGTACAGTGCCTGCGGAGTGCGTTGGTACTCCGCGCGTACAAACGAGCGGCCAAGTTCCAGACCGGGACTAATACTTTGAATGAAATGGGGCGAATAGCGAAACAGGGAGTTTGAATAAAGACCACTGAGCCCGGCCGTTGCCGTCACACGGTCGACGAGACCCAGCCGGTAGGCACCGACGAGTTCACTGCGTGCGGGGTTCCAAAGGAAGAGGTGCTCGTAGTGATCGTCGAATCTGTCGAGATCTGTCGATCGCCCCGTGCCCTCGCCAGCATCGCGGAACGTTACCTCACGAAGTCTTCCGATCTCCGGGAGAATTGAAGGCAGATCGCGTGCGCACGCAACAAAGACACGATAATCCCTGCAGGAGAACAGGAGCGCCTCCTCGCCAAGTTTCCGGATGTCTTCGTTGAGTGCGCGAGATGACTGTGGCATCGCCACTGGCGCCCGGTGCAAAGGCGTGATGGACTGGTCTGTTGTCTCGACTACCCGGCATCCGATCGCGTAGGTCCGCCGGCGCAGGTATTCGCCGCTCACGTCGGCATCGCTGGCCCTGGAAGGCAAACCGACCGTAACCCGAATGGCGCTCCCACGTTTCCTGAGCAGCTCCCGGCCGAGCAGAAGCGTTCTGAGGCTTCGGTTCGCCACTCCAGCCAGTTGAAAAGCGAAGCTATTTTGGCCTGAAATGTGGGCAGGCACGATCATCGCCGATGCTCGTTGCGCAACTTGCGCCGGACCACTGCTCCAGTCGTTGTCGACAACTCGAGGGGGCATCCCACTCAGGCCTGAGACCTCGCCAGCCGGAAAGGCGGCGAGTGCGCCACCCTTCTGCAGCCAACGCATGGAGTCGCGGGCGGCTAACCAGTTGAGCTGGGGCGAACCGTCGAAGACTCTGACCGGTATTACGAAGGGCGCCACTTCTTCAATCTGCCTCAGCACCGTATTCGCTAACAGGCGAAAATCCGGTCTTCGACGTGAAAGGAGTGAGCCGAGGATCAGTCCGTCCAGGAGCCCGTGCGGATGATTCGCGACGAGAAGAACCGGCCCTGTTGCCGGAATACGTTCCAGGTCGGCGGGGGAGCAGTTTACTCGAATATCCAGGCTGTGTAGCAAGCGGTCGAAGATGGAGCCATCACTCTCGGCGCGCGAAGACTGAGCGAGCAACCGCTCCAGACCTTCTGTGTTGATGATCCACTCAGCGATGTGGCGAAGTTCGTGTCGCTGTACCAGTGCCTCGATGCCGATTCTGTGGGAGCTGCCGGACGCGGGCCGAGTGATAAGTTCAGGCATAGTTTCGCCAAAAGCGGAACACCCAACAGTGTGCCTGCGTTAGCTTTACGAGGTGATGAACGTGTCCTGAATTTTTTGTATCGGCAGCGTGTTCTTGTTGTTAATTTTCGCGATACCTCTGTTGGGCGAAAACACAGGACTCTCGCCGTCCGGCTCCGTGCAGAGACGACCGGCGGCCGACCGTGAGCCTGAACGGGCGGCCGCCAAAACGAAGGACCTACTGTTCCTCTGGCTCGCCGTCTTCTTCGCTTTGGTGCTGGGCTTCGCCTGCCTGCGGATTCACGGCCGAGGCGGGATGATGCGACGCATCCTCCTCAATCGTTTCGTCGAACCAGACCCCCAGTACCGTTGCGGTCGGGAACTGGGCGATTACTTTGTTACCTTCCAGCAGTCGAAGGAACTTGTCGTTAAATTTCCACTTCTCGGCTTCGAAAACAATCGGGTTCTCCAGACCTTGAATCAACACGCCAATGTCAGTCATGACAACAGCTTATGTCAACGGTTATCTGAGCGCACGTCCGAAACTGTCCTGTGTTCCCGCGGGCCTGCTCCATGACCGACCGGTTGGACAGGCGTCCGGCGCCGATCACGCCGGGAGCTTCAATGCGAGTCGCTCAGGAGTTTTGCGACGACAGGGCTGTCCGGGTCCCAGCTGAGGGCAGCACGCAGCGACGCAATGCCCGCCTGCCTGTCGCCCTGCCTGATCTGTGCCACCGCCATATTTATCCGAGCCTGTGTGGAAGCGGGGTTTCGGACGAGGGCGCTTTGCCAGAGGACGATTGCGTCTCCAGGCCGCCCCGACTGCGCGTAAAGCGTCCCAAGGTTGATCAGCGCAGCGGTGTTCGGGGTGCCAGCGGCAACGACGCGCTCGTAGAGTTTCATTGCCTCAGCCGGCTGACCCAGGCGGTCGTGGAACTGTGCCAGTTGAGCTGCGATCGCAAGGTCGGAGGGGTCCCTGGCCTCAGCGGTCCGCAGTAGTTCGAACGCGCGTCGCCGCATGGATGGCTCGGTAAGGGCCGCTGTGGCGTAGGCGAGCGCAAGGTCGCGCGAGTCGGCTGTCGTGGCTCGCCAGAACGGTACGAGTTCCCGAAGAGCGGAGCCCGGCGTCTCCTTCGATAAGGTGGCGGCGTTTCGAGGAATGGAATGATCCGTATAGACGGCGTGCTCCGCGTCTTTGACCGCCGACTTCGGCATGTGGCAGTCCTGGCACTTATCTCCATTCCGTGTTCGACGGACGGACAAGCTGACCGTGCACTTACTCGCGGTCTCGTGGCACGACACACAACGTGCACGAACGTCGACGGGAGTTCCGTGAGGATCGTGGCATGTGCCGCACCATAAGCGATCGCCAGTTGCCTGCTTACACCGACTCAAGGCGAGTGTCTCGAAATGGCTGGTGACGGTCAACCCAGCCTCTTTAGCACCGTCCCACACGAACACCGCTACCGTGCGGGAGAGGTCGTCGCCCGGCGTGTAGGAGCCTCTGCCTTTGGTGGCCGCGCGCGCAATACGGACAGCGCCTGTGAGGTGACATTGCGCGCACACCCTGTCGCGCTGCGCGGGTTGCAGCCGTACCGGATTGATGATCGCCTTATCGGCTGACGGGCGCGCACCTGCTGCCTTCATCTTTGTGACGTGTAGCTGGCCCGGTCCGTGGCACCTTTCGCAGGCGACACCGCCTTCGAGGAAGGGAGCTTTCGCGTCGTACTGATTCTGTATTCCGTTCACTGCCTGCAGGCGGCTCGAATGGCACAAGAGGCAGGCAGGCTCCACGGCCCGGGTTAGGTCGACGCTCGTCCTGCGCTGAAATCCCGGTGAAGCGCGCCACGTCTGGTCCTCTGCGTACCACGACACGGGTGACTGGTAGAGGAAGCCCTGCTGCTGGAATGCGAAGCTGCGGCCGATCCGGCCCGATCCGATGAACCAGGACAGACTGCGCGTCGCGCTGAGAGGCGGTGCTTCACGTTCGAAGCTGACGCCGAGTGTTCCGTCCGACGCGCGCTTCAGCTGGATCTTCGCCTGCGTGGACGGATCGGTGAAAAGTGCGTCTGGTATAGTCGACCGGATGGCGCGTACGGCTCCACTGCTTTGCGCCATGGGCGTTGCAGTATAGCGCTTCGCGACCGCAGGATGGCAACTGGCACAGACCGCGCTGCCCACTTCCTGCGCCTGCGCCGAGCTGGCACAAAGCACAACCATCCCGAGGAATCGTACGCTTCGCTTATCCAGGGAAACTGAGCGGCTGTCCTTCTGCGATTTTAATGGGACGGCCGATATTCGACTGATATTCTTTCTCGAAGGAGACGCCACATTTCTTCAAAATGGTGGCCATTAAATCCGGCACTTCCACCGGGTGATCCTTCACGTACATACCCTCGGCATGCACGGCATCATACAGCAGGGTAGTGGAAAGGTGTTATATAATCGCGCCCACTGGAGTGACTATGACGTTATTCTGTCGTCTCGCTATAACGCTTACCCTCGCAACGGTTAGCGTCTTTGGGCAGGCATTCACCGGGACCATCACCGGGGCCATAACCGATCCTAATGGAGCTTCTGTTGGGGGCGCAACGGTCCGCGCTCGCAACGAAGCCACCAATGATACTCGCCAACAAACCACGGGCACTGGGGGGCTGTACATTTTCTCGCAGCTTCCGCCGGGAACCTACGAAGTAACCGTAGAAATGTCTGGCTTTCGCAAAGCGGTCCAGAAGACCGTGGAACTTCGCGTCGCACAGACGCTGGAGCTTAACATCCCACTGCAACTCGGCGAGGTGTCACAAATCGTAGAAGTGACCGCGGCGGTGACTCTGCTGGACACGCAATCGGCGAACCGCACGATCACCCTTGACCAACAAGCGGTACTCGACCTTCCGGCCAACACTCGAAACCCGTTCCAGCTTGTCCATGTGAACGCTGGTGTCATTGCGGTTCGGACAGGCATTTCCCAGGCGACGCAGGATCAGAACCACAACAGATTCTCGATGAACGGCGGACGAGGCCAGGCTGGGCTCACGCTGATTGACGGCGTACCCGCGGCCGCGGTGGACTGGGGCGGACTCATCGCATCGCCCGGCATGGATGCGGTGCAGGAAGTCAACATCGCCCGCAATCAGTTTGACGCTCAGTTCGGCAAGTCCGATGGCGGTGCCGTGAACATGATCACTCGCGGTGGGTCGAACCACTTCCACGGAAGCCTGTTCGAGTACTTGCGAAACAACAAACTCGACGCCAACAGCTGGGCCAACAATCGCTCAGGGATCAAGCGCCCCGTGTTTCAACGCCATCAGTTCGGCGCCGCGCTGGGCGGAGCTATCTGGAAGTCGAAACGTCTGTTCTTCTTTTCGGCTTATGAGGGTCGGCGCGAAGGAGTCCCGGGAACCAACATCTCCACCGTTCCCACCGATCTGCAGCGAGCCGGCGACTTCTCGCAGACGTTCAACGCGAACGGTTCGCTCGCCACGATCTACAACCCGTTCACCACTCGGCCGAATCCGGACCGGCCCGGCGAGTTCATCCGTGACGCGTTCCCCGGCAACCGCATTCCGGCGAGCCTGATCGATCCGGTGGCGGCGAAGATTATCGCGGCCTATCCGCGGTCGAACACGCAGGGTGTCGCACTTACGAACGCACTGAACTTCGCGGCAGCGGGAAAGACGGTGACCACCAACGACCGTCTGGATACGCGCATCGACTGGGCGAAGAGCGAACGGATCAGCTTCTTTGGGCGGCTCACCAAGGCGTGGCAGGAGAACAAAGCGCCCACGTTTTTCGGGGGCGGGGCTGATACGAATTTCAGCGATGTGAACCCGCGCCATCATGTGGTGATCGGGACCACCTTTACTCCTGGTCCGTCATGGGTCTTCAATATTCTGATCGGCAGCGGCCGGTGGAGGGAGAACCAGATATCGCCCTCCCAGGGTTTTGACGCCACGACACTGGGCTTCTCCCCGGCTCTTGTTTCGCAGTTCCAGGCGCAGACGTTCCCGGGATTCGGCGTGCAGGGCTATGCGAGTCTCGGCAACCGGCGCTGGCTCAATGTGCCTCGCGAAACGCATAATCTGCAGGCCAACATAACGAAAGAACTGGGGTCGCACAGTCTGAAGTTCGGATGGATGACCGAACTGGCAAGACTGAACAACACGGACTTCAATGCGCCCACCTTCAGCTTCACGCGCGGGCTGACCTCGGGTCCGGTGGCTGCGACGGCCAGCAGCGCAACGGGCGACGGACTGGCGTCCCTGTTGCTGGGCGTCGGCGCGGGCGGCGACATTCCGTTCGGTGCCGCCACGGCAGTGACGGCCTTGTATCACGGGGCCTACGTACAGGATTCGTGGCGGGTGAACCGCCGCCTCACGGTGCACCTCGGACTGAGGTGGGAAGCGCAGCTCGGCCGCACGGAGCGGTTCGACCGGTTTAACAACTTTGACTTCAATGTTGCGAGCCCGCTTGCCCAGCCCACGGGTCTTCCGCTTAAGGGCGGCCTGGTATTCGTAAAGCCCGGCCAGGGCTCATGGGATACGGACTGGCTCAATCTGGCGCCTCGTATCGGCATGGCGTACAAGGTTACCGACAGGCTGGTGGCACGCGGCGGATACGGCATTTACTATCCACAGACCGGAGGCGGTACCAATCAGGGTTTCTCGACAACGACGACCTGGGTCTCGACTATAGGCGGAGATGGCATCAACCCGAACAGCTCGGCCCTGCTTCGGAATCCGTTCTCGAGCATTACGGCGCCCGCCGGAAGTTCCCGGGGTCTGCTGACTCAGGTCGGCGACGCGGTGAACGCGTTCCCGCGCAATCATCCGCTCGGCTATGTCCAGAACTACAGCTTCGACTTCCAGTTCGAAGTAACGAAGAGCATGGTCCTGGAGGTCGGCTACACGGGTTCGCAGGGGCGCAAGCTGCTCTACGGAACCAGCCAGCAGGCGAATCAGCTGGATCCGAAGTACCTCAGTCTCGGTTCCCAGCTGGATCAGTCAGTGCCGAACCCGTTCTCTGGCGTGATTGCATCGGGTGTTCTGGCAGGCGCTACCGTGCCGCGTCAGCGCCTGCTTCGTCCGTATCCGCAGTTCACCTCCGTGAGCCTGACGGCCGATCTGCCGGGTGCCAGCTCCGCGTTCAACGCGCTGGTGGCACGATACAACTGGCGCGTCGGCAACAGCGTAAACCTGCTGACCACCTACCAGTGGTCCAAGGCCATCGACAATGCCAGCGAGTGGCAGGGTTGGGAAGTCGGCGATACGCTGCGTAACTTCTACGATCAGCGTGCGGACCGCTCGGTCAGCGCGCACGATCTGCCGCAGAGTTTCGTCAACGCCCTTGTCTACGAACTGCCCGTCGGAAAGGGTCGCAAGATCGGAAACAACATGCATCCGGTGGCCAATGCGATTATCGGTGGCTGGCAAGTATCTTCCATAATCCGGTTCACCAGCGGACTGCCGCTGGGATTCACCGCGCCGAATACGCTCAGCGCCTACGGCTTTCAGATACAGCGACCGAACATCGCGAATCTGAAAGACGCCAAACTGGAGAACCCAACTCCTGACCGTTGGTTTAACACCGCGGCATTCACGCGTCCAGGCACGTACGAAATTGGTAACGCACCGCGCTGGTTCCCCAACGTTCGTTTCGGACCTACGCGTCACGCAGACGTCGCAATTCTCAAGAACTTCCGCTTCCTGGAAACGTGGAAAGCCCAGTTACGCGGCGAGTTCTTCAACATTACAAACACACCGCAGTTCGGCAGAGCCAATACGGACATCTCGTCGGGCGATTTCGGGCGTGTCTCCGGTACCACGAACGTGGGGCCGAGGAATGTCCAGGTCGGCCTGCGAATTCAGTTCTGACGGTCTGCCTGTCTTCGACGGTACTCACTCAGGGCGCGATCCGCTTCGGCGGCGCGCCCTGTTTCTTTGTACGAACGGCTTAGCGGGAGCAACAGATCGGGGTCGGCCTGAACGGCGCCTTCCAGCAGTGGCACGGCGTCGGCAAAGCGACCCGCTTCGGCATACGCCTTGCCCAGCGCGGCTCGACCCTCCACCAGACTCATGGCCTTCTCCAGCCAGGGAATCGCCTGGGCGGCGCCTTCCACCCGCAGCAACGTATCTCCGAACTCCCATGCAAACTCGGCGTCACCGGCGTGTTTCAAGGCGAGCTTCTCATACAGCGGACGCGCCTGCGCGTAATCGCGAGCCTGCCACCATGCGCGCGCAGCTCTTCTTGTATCGTTCAGTCTGAGGTACAGGCGCGCCGCTTCGGGGTAGCGTTTGCAGGCGTAGAAAGCATCGGCAAGTGCATCGGTCCGGTCCGTTTGTTCCAGCGGAGCAATGGCTTTACACGGCTGGTCGAGCTTCAGGTAGTCAATGCCGAGCACCGCGTACAGTCCGGCCGCGGGCTTTATTTTCAGACTGCGCTCAAGAGCGTCAACAGCCTCGGCATACCTGGACCGGGAGTGCAGCGCGAGCCCAAGGTTCGCCAGCCAGTTCGGGTTCTTCGGTTCCTGACGCACGAGCTGCGTGTACAGGCGCTCGGCGTCCGCGAAACGTCCGGCTCGCATCGCGCTTGCGGCCTCGGCGGCGTTCGTCGCGACATCCTGTCCGAGACTCAGCGCGGCGGCGGCGGTGATGGCGAGAAGGATGCGTCCCACACTGAAGAAGCGTACCCTACCGCGGAGCTGCCGAGCCACTGACGCTTTGCGCGGGAGCCCTTTGCGTTCGCACAGGGATTGCGCAGAATTTTCGCAGGCGCGTCCAGTGCGGTGACGACCAGATCGAGACAGCCGTCGTTGTCGAGGTCGGCCGCTACGAGGCCGCGATGCATCGCCGGTGTCGTGAGCGGCTGTGCGGGTTCGAATCGTCCATTCCCCGCGTTGCGGAACCAGACAACGGGTCCCATTCGTGAAGAGTCGACCTTGCCGGACAGCGCGTCACTCGTGGCGGCGGCGATGTCGAGCAGTCCGTCGTTGTCCAGATCGGCGAATGCCACGCCCCATCCGGCAAACGGTCTGGAGCCAGGACCCATCCGGCTTGTTGCGGAGGCGTCCACGAATCCCGCGGCGGATCCTGTGTAAAACGGGAACGTTTCGTCGCGAAGCGCTGTGTAGACCAGTTCCGGGCGTCTGTCTCCGTTCACGTCCTGGGCGTCGGCACCCATACCCGACACGGTCTTTCCGTCGGCAGGCACAGCAATACCAGCGTCGAATGCAGTCTCCTCAAATCGTTTGCCGTCGACGTTTCGAAACAGAAAGGCGGGCAGTTTGTCGTTCGTTACGAACAGGTCCGGTCGGCCGTCCGCGTTGCTGTCGAACACGGCCGCGCCCATTCCTTTGCCGGGGTGTGCACCGATTCCTGAAGCGTCGCTGACATCGGAAAAGGTTCCGTCGCCATTGTTTCGGAAAAGCGCGCCCGGTTGCGGCTCGTAGTATTTGGGGTGGCAGAAGTCGATGCGTCCCGCTGTACGGCACTCGGCCTCCGCGGACGCATTCCACTGGACGTAGTTAATGATGTAGAGGTCGACATTCCCATCTCCGTTGTAGTCGAACCACACGGCGCCTACAGCCCACCGGCCGCGATTGTCGATCTTTGACTGCGCGGTCACATCCTGGAACAACCCGTTGCCGTCGTTGCGGTACAGAGTTACGCCGTGGAGGTGCGAAACGAGGAGGTCAGGACGGCCATCCCGGTTGTAGTCGCCCACGCTGGCCCCGAAGGCAAAGTCCCTGCCCCCCAGGCCGGCTTTGGTAGTCACATCCTCGAATCGCATGCCGCCCAGGTTCCGGAACAGCCGATTGCGTTGCTCGGGTAGCGACTTCGTACCCGCCGGCAAATCTCCGCCGTTTGGCAGAAAGATGTCCGGCATGCTGTCACCGTCGAAATCAAACACTGCAATCCCACCCGGCATGGTTGCGGGCAGGTACTTCCGCGCCGATTCGCTGTTGGTCAGGCGGGTCGGAAGAGAGATCGCTCTCCATGGCAGAGGGGCTGTGAACGCAAAGAATGCACCGAGGATTAGCGCGAGATTCAGTAGCATCGTGGTCCCCAGGGTTCACCTTCCGTGCCCGACTACACGCCCGGACGGTGTTGCATCGATTCCAGAGCCTTTTCAAACGCCGCCCGCAACTGCTGGCGGCTGTCTTCGGCAATCGGACCCGGCAGGTCCTGGGCCCGGAACTCGCGGCACAGCGCAATGGTTCGGCGTAACTCCGTTGCGGCGTTTTCGCAGCGGCTGCAGGACTGCAGATGGGCATCCATCCCGGCACAGGTCTCGGGCGGCAGGTCGCGATCCAGATAGGCGGACAGCATGAGCGCGATTTGACTGCAGTCAGGCATGGTGTTCCTCTCGAATTGCAAACTTCGAAACAACAAACTTCCTCAGCGCCAGACGTGCACGGTGAAGCCGTTGTTTTACGACGTCCGTGCTGACGTCCAGAATCTCGGCCGTCTCCTCGGTGGACAGTTCCTCAATATCCCGGAGTAGAACAACCGACCGGTAATTGGGCGGCAGCGAGTGTATCCCGTTCTTCAGGACCGCGTTGACCTCGCTACGGAGTAGCTCATCACTGGGCAGGATGCCGCCGTCGGCGAGTTGGTGACTCCTCATTGCGTCATCACCGGACAGATATTGCTCCAGCGACAACTCGTGAGCCGGTGCAAACAAACTGCGTCGCCGCTTCATCAGACAGACATTCTTTGCAATTCGAAACACCCACGGTCGAATTCTTTCCGGTTCGCGAAGACTGGCAAGGTTCTCAAACACCTTGAGCAAGGTATCCTGCGCGACCTCCTCCGCGTCCTCGCGCTGACCGCACATCAGGTAGCTGTACTGAAATATGCGAGTCCTGAAGACGTGAACGAACTCATCGAATGCTTCAACCCGGCCCTCCGTCAGTGCTCGTGCGAGTTGTACTTCCGATGTTTCCACAAGTCAATTGTAGGTGCGGCGTCCCCTTGCGACAACTAATCCCCAGGCTGCATCCAGACCGTACCGACACCTCCGGGATGACTGGTAGCCTGGTCCAGACTGTGGGGCTGCGCTTCGGAAATCGCGAAACTATAGCTTCGACGTCATCCCGCCATTGTCCACCCGGTTTCGGCGGTGATACTTTAGTTCGCAATGAAGACGACGCGCCGCGCTTTACTCCCGCTGCTTGCCGCTCCGGCACTTCGAGCCGCCTCCCCGCGAGAAAGCGGCAGGATTGCAAAGCTCGAGACCTTTTTCGTCCGCGTGAATCATCGCGGCGGGTGGCAGATCGCGCGCATCACCACGGCAGGCGGGCTGACGGGTATCGGCGACGCGTCTCATGGGCAGAAGGACGAAGCGGTCCTCGCGCTGATGCGCACGTTCTTCGACCGTTTGAAAACTATGACAGTGTGGGACCTGGAGCGCTTCCGGTCCGACGTCTGGCCGGACGTCGCTAAAGCTGGCCGCAATGGTGCCGTAGCGTTCGGAGCTCTGGAGCAGTGCTGCTGGGATCTGCGGGGCAAAATCACCGGGCTGCCGGTGTACGACCTGCTCGGCGGCAAAGTGCGCGACACCGTCCGTTGCTACGCCAATATCAACCGATCGTCAGAAGTCCGTGAGCCGGAAGCCTTCGCCGGTCTCGCCGCGCGCGCCGTGGCCGCCGGATTCGATGCCGTGAAACTGGCACCATTCGACGGGATGCCGCGCAACGATGCCGCGAAAATCAAAGTCCATACCGATCGCGGCGTCGCCTGCGTGGCCGCCGTGCGCAGAGCGGTAGGCGACAAGGCCGACGTACTGATCGACGGACACAGTAACTTCGACCTGCCTGCTTCGATGGAACTCATGCGCCGGCTTGAGCCACTCCGGCTGTACTGGCTGGAGGAAGTAACCCGCGCTCCCGAGGACCTGGCAAAGGTCAATGAAGCGGCGTCGATGACGACGGCGGGAGGTGAGAGCATCTTCGGCGTAGACGGCTTCTATCCCTACATCCGCGCCGGTGCCGTCGATATCGTGATGCCTGACGTGAAGTACTGTGGCGGTATCTGGGAGATGAAGAAGATCGGAGCGATGGCGGAGGCGGCGAAGCTGAAAGTTTCCCCGCATGGTCCAGCCAGCCCGGTCGGCAACATAGCCGCCGCTCACGTCTGCCTGACGATGCCGAACTTCACCGTGCTGGAAATGGCCTTTGGAGAGGTACCGTGGCGGCACCAGGTGGTCACGCCGCCCGAGCAGTTTGTGAAAGGGCACCTCACACCCTCCGCCCGCCCGGGCTTCGGGCTCGAACTCAACGACGCGTTTCTTCGGGAGCGAGCGGCGGCGGAACCTTCGAGGGCGGCCGACTAACTTCGGCTAGGCCCGGGGCTGCGATGCGTCGCGCGGCTTCCAGCGATACGCCTTTACTGAATTCTTCCAAAAGTATTTTTCGGCTGCACCCTGACCTTTGGTCATGATGTACTCACGCGCCATCGCGAAGATGTCCGCGTAGGGCCGCCAGTTGTCGCTGTTCGGCCAGTCACTGCCGAACAATACGCGGTCCTCTCCGAACGTCTCGAAAATCTGGTCGAGACCGGCTTTATACAACCCGAGGTCGCGCGGCACATCATTGTTCACCTTGCGATAAATCTGAGAGATTTTCACGAACACCTGAGGCCGCTTCCGCAGTGCTGCCAGACTCGTTTCATACACCCGCCGAGGCCCTGCCCCTGATGGGATCGTCAGTTGCGGAAGGTGGTCGATGACGATGCGGAGGTCCGGCACGTCATCGGTCACGCGAACAATCGCGGCCACCAGCGACGGGTTCGGGTTGGCGGTATCCAGCGAAAGACCGGTCTGCGCCAGTCGTTTCAGGTCGGCGATCACGGCCTTGTTCGTGACTGTGGTTGCCAGGTCGCTGCCCCAGAGATTGCCGTAGCGAATGCCCAGAAACAGGGGATTCTGGCGGAATCGGTCCAGGTTCTCAGCAAAGCCTGGCTTCCCCGGCTCAATATTGCCGACCACACCGACAATCAGCGGTTCCTTCGCTGCCAGGTCCAGCACCCACTGGTTGTCCTCCAGCCATGGGCTCGCTTCCACCTTGATTGCGCCGACAACGCCGTGCTCGGCCGAGAGTTTCCGATAGCGCGGCGGGAGCGCGGGCTGGTAAAGCGCCTTATTTTCCTTCGGCGGCCATGGGACGCCTTGCGACCGGCCAGTGTCGAACAAATGGATGTGGGTATCGATGACCGGAATACCTGGGCGGGCGGACTGGGCGCTCAGGGCGGCGGAAGCGGTGGTGCTGAGAAAGGCTCGGCGGTGCACGCGGTCCATTGTACTT
>Ga0163150_10003595_pt1 | contig 21606 bp, 15 predicted proteins | sample OliLakLV19P2IB_FD_148628 | JGI IMG/M metagenome (GOLD analysis project Ga0163150, IMG submission 148628) | Freshwater microbial mat bacterial communities from Lake Vanda, McMurdo Dry Valleys, Antarctica - Oligotrophic Lake LV.19.P2.IB | ecosystem: Environmental > Aquatic > Freshwater > Lake >...
AATATGGACGGCTGCTTTGGGTGCGGGCGCATTCAGATACGATGGAGAGCAAAAGACCCAATATCCCATCAAGGAAGGCGATACCACGATCACTGTGTTTGCCATTTACAAAGACATCCTGGGTGCCTTGTGGCTTGGGACGCACAATGGAGGGGCGTACAAGTTCAACGGCAAGACGTTTGAGAAATTCGGGCGATGAGTAACGGGACATGAAGAACGCACAAAATCACAATCATTCACAATTTGCAAAGGAAACTAAAATGGTTACTTCGGTTATGATTCGACGTAAGCAAGTCTTGGCGATTTTGTGTTTTGCATCAATGTTGTTTCCTATTAATAAGGGACACCTTTCTCTGGCTTCCGGGCAACAACAAAGTGTAATCATCCGCCTGAATGAGCGGGCGCTGACAGCGGACGAGATTACACAAGCGACGGTTCTGTCACGGAATCTCCCGACAATTGAAATCGTAACCGGGGAGGGCGAATGGATAAGTCCGGACGGGTTGTTGCGTTCAATCTATGGAAATGATCAACAACTCAGAATGCAAATTGACAACATTCACTACCAGGACCTGGCCATGGTCTCGCCAGAACAACGTAAGGAGATAGTTGGTGCCAAGAATCAGGCAATATCCCGGTTCCAGTTGTTGCAGCAAAAATATGCGGAGAATCCGGGCGATCCTGAGTTCTCGCAACAGTTACCGAAGATTACTGATGAATTAAGGGACGATATCAGGAAAATATTACTGCCATTTCAGGTGAAGGCGATTGAAGACTACGCACAGCTCGTGCTCATTCATTCAGAGGGCTTCACAACATCCGTTTTGAATGGCCATTTATCTGCCGTGCTTTCAAACAGTGACAGGGATACGGTCAAAGCAAACGTTGATAGGGCAAGAGAGTTTGTTCAAAAAGAAACCCTTAGAATAGAGAAAGAAGCTATCGGGATTTTGCTGGATGAAGTGTCCGAGCCATCAAGACGCGAGGTAATGAGATTTTTTGACATGCTACCGAGCGGCCGAAAAATTGACCTTGATGAGTTGTTTACTTTCCCGGGATGTCCTGGATGCCCAACGCCAGCTCATTTCTTGCCGGAAGAATCAGGACAGAATGTGAACAGAAAAAAATAAAAATGACGGTGTTGCCGTATGACATCGCAGTCAGCAGGCGAAAAGTGGTGAACGCCCAAGTGAATCGCAACGACAGGGTGCCAGACGAAATGGTGTCGTGATCCGCTTGTCGGCACAAGAACCGAGGGGGACATACCAGCTGCACTTTAGGCGATCTGCTATCAACTTAGTCGATCGAATCATGGGTCCGGACCCGTTGTTCTGGTTTTCATCGAAAAACCGGACCTGCGGACGGCCCAAGGGACAGATGGATGATACAAGACCCAGACGTCTGGCGGTTGATTCTACCCATTCCGACCCGCCAAATGGGCTGCCTCGTTGGGCCGAAATGCGAAGCCTCGCCAACTCCCCGTCCGAGATCGCCTGATTGACTCGCGCCAGCTACTGCATAAATCCCTGTTGGAGAAGCCAGGGTTGGCACCATGGCCAGACTTTGTTTTCCGAAATCCATTTATCCTGCCTGTAGGTGATGGTTGTTCCTGCATCCTGAATCTCGGGCAATGGCCAGGCGGTATCGGCATGCGCGATCTTGAATTTAGGTTTGGCGGCACCCTCTTCAAAAATGAATTCCATCGGATCGTGCCCATCCAGCGGCCATGGGGTCCCACCCATTCCCGCATGTGTACACATGAAAAAATCCTCCTCGTAATTCGTCTTTGCCCGATTGCAGGTATACCCGGAATTCCCCATCGTTTCGCGTGACGAGCTAAGCGGATCCCGCCGGGCGTGACGCACATTTTGAACGTTGTCCGGAATTAGCATGGTATCTACGTCTGCACTTCGATCCACACAATCGAACAGCATCATCGCTTTGAAAGTGACTGACTTCGCCAATTGTTGTGCAACTGCGATTACCCCTGCTGCACCGCGGCTATAACCGGTCAGCAACACGTTCAGATCCGGATCATCCATCAATTCACGTTGAATGAACATGATCCCGGTGTTGATTGCGCTCACCAGGTTGCCACCGTGGATCAACGGGCCACGTTCGTATTTCGAGGGATAGCCGCTGCCGTTGCAAATCTTGCGGACAAAACTGTTGGTAAAAGACTTGTCGTAGGCATCGTCCCGCGCCTGTCTGTTAAACCAAAACGGATCTGTTCCATCGATTCCAAATACAATTGATCGCCCCATTACGTCACCTCGACCTTTCAATGCCCAAAAATGCCCAAATTGGATACCGTCAGAATAATTCCTTTTCGGAAAAACTCCAATCGACCTACATTAGGCGCAACTGCACGGCCTAAAAGATCATCGCTGTTTCAAAGAGTACCAAATTTCCCGGAAAAAATCCCGGCGAGACTGGAAGTTATTCCCAATGTCCGTATTTCCCGTGGCCTGACCGGATTTGGCCGCATGAAGAAAAGGGGTCACATGAAGAAAAGGTGTGGAGCGCCGATTTGGTTAGTTGGGCATATTGGTTGTGTGGTTGATTAGCGGGGGACATGCGAGGAGGCAGGACTCGTTTTGCAGGTTTTCATCGAAAAACAGGAGCCGCAGGCGTCCCTGCTTTCAACTGGGCCTACTTTTCAGGTTTGTTCACGTCTGCAACCATTTTCGCGGGCGGGTTATGGCAAAACCTTTGTCCGATTCGGGGTACTTGGCGATGGATTGGGGATTCGTATAGGCTCTGTTTTTGCATTCACAACCTAATCCACTCGCCTGCGAAATTTTCCCATGCTCGACCTGTTTGACCGGATTGCTGAATCCGTTGCCGCCATTCGGGGACTTTGGAAAGAAACGCCCAGGGCAGGAATAATCCTGGGTACCGGGCTGGGTCCGCTGGTGGAGCGGATCGAAATTGATGTCGCGATTGATTACGGCGAGATACCGAATTTTCTGAAGTCGACGGCGCTCAGCCACCGGGGTCGGCTGGTCTGCGGAAAACTGAATGGGTTGCCCGTGATGGCCATGGAAGGTCGTCACCATATGTACGAAGGGTATCCGCTCAAGGAAATCACGTTGCCCGTTCGGGTGATGAAAGCCCTCGGTGCGGATTTGCTGGTCGTATCCAACGCCTGTGGCGGGATGAACCCGTTATACAAATGCGGTGACATCATGCTGATTGATGACCATATCAATCTGCTGGGTGACAATCCGCTGATCGGGATTAACGACGATCGCCTGGGTCCACGTTTTCCCGACATGAGTCAACCCTATTCGTTCGAGCTGATTGAACGGGCCCAGAAAATTGCCCGGGCCAAAGATATCGTTGCCCATCGCGGTGTATTTGTGGCAGTGGCCGGGCCGAACCTGGAAACCCGGGCAGAGTACCGCTTCCTTCGAACGATTGGCGCCGATGTGGTGGGGATGTCGACCGTTCCCGAAGTGATTGTCGCCGTTCATTGCGGGATGCGGGTTGTCGGGTTTTCGATCGTAACCGACATGTGTTTTCCGGATGCCCTGGAACCAGCCGACCCGCAGCGGATTGTGGCGATTGCAAACGCTGCGGAACCCAAACTGACGGAACTGGTGGCTGGTGTTCTCGATGGCGAACGCCAGGCCGGCTGAATGCCCCGTCCGCTGAATAACTGTCGCAGGAATTATCGGTCATGATTGCCGACATCTCCAGCCTTGCCGACCGGGCCGCAGGATGGTTGGGCGAGCGCTGGCCCACCCGCCCGCTGTTCGGCATCATTCTTGGCACCGGGTCCGGATTGCTGGCCGACGAGATCCGGCCGGAAGCAGCTTTTGATTACGGAGAGATACCCGGATTTCCCCGATCCACAGCGCAGGGCCACAAAGGGAGGCTTGTTTGCGGAAATTTCGCCGGCCAGCCAGTCGTTGCCATGCAGGGCCGGTTTCACCTGTACGAAGGCTATGACGTTGATCTGGCGACGTTGCCAGTTCATGTGATGCAGCGAATGGGTGTCCGAACCCTGTTCATTTCGAATGCGGCAGGAGGGGTCAGCCCGCGACTGAACAGCGGCGAGATCATGCTGATTCACAGCATGCTGGACTTTATGTTTCGCAGCACGCCATCGATGGCCGGCGAAGTTGCCGGAACCCGACCGGTCCATCGAAGCGACACGGCACTGGACAAGGACCTAATAGTGCTGGCCTTGCGAATTGGCCGGGCCCACGGGATGCCGTTGCAGGAAGGTGTTTATGCATCCCTGTTGGGACCGAATTACGAAACGCGGGCCGAGTACCGGTTTTTGCGCCGGATTGGTGCGGATGTTGTCGGGATGAGCACGGTTCCCGAGGTCGCTGTCGCCTCGGCGTTGGGGATGCGGGTCCTCGGAATGTCGATCGTGTCCAACGTTGCCAAACCGGACCTGCTGGAATCGACCAGTGGAGAAGAGGTCATCGATGCGGCACAGGTCGCGGCTCCGAATCTGAAACGGCTGGTCGAGGGGATGATCGATGCCCTGTCCCAACCTGATGCAACCAGCCGCTAGCATTATTCATTTGATCTGTGCGGCTGTTGGGCCCAATTGTTAAACTGCCCTCCGCAAAATTCAAAAATGGTGCAGGGCATTGGATGCCATTGGCTGCGCCCGTTTACGGATTCAAGGATGAACTCTATGACGCTAACAGGTTTGAACATTCGCATTGCTGCCGGGCTGGTGGCATTTTTGGGAATCATCCCGGCACTTTCCGGGCAACAAACTGGAGGAGTACTCCAGCAGAACCAGCAAGCGGGAATGCAACAACCCGGTGTTACTGCGGGCCAGCCGGATGCCGGAATTGACCAGTACGGACACATGCTCGACCGGGAACCTGTCGCACCGTCCTTTCTTCCGCTGGCTGACGACCACCAGAAATATCTGAACGAATTGCTGGATCACTGGGAGCAAACCAGCAACCAGGTCAAACGCCTGACCTGTGACTTCCAGCGCTGGGACTATGATCCTACTCACTGCGCATGGCGTGATCCGGCGGACAACCGTTTGGCGGCCTATCGCATGGCCCTGGGCAAAATCCAGTACGGGGAACCGGACAAGGCGGATTGCCGGTCACAGCAAATCTGGGACTTTGCCGGAACGAAAGAAGATCTCGGTCGCGAAGCGAATTATGTGCAGAATACGGCCGAACAAGCCAACGAACGATGGATGTGCGATGGCCGCGCGATTTACGAATTTGATTACGTCAACAAACGCCTGTACGAAGTAGACATCCCTCCGGAGATGCAGGGAAAAGCTCTCGCGCAAAGTCCCCTCCCCTTTCTGTTCGGAGCAAAACGAACGGACCTCGAAGAGCGGTTCTGGATGCGGGTGGCGACACCCCAGGGGGTAACCAACGAATACTGGCTGGAAGCGTGGCCCAAGCGAAAGGAAGACGCCGTGAACTATCATCACGTCGAAATCATTATCGCCAAGGAGGATTTTTTGCCCAAGTACATTCACATTTACAATCGTGATTACGATGCAGCCAGCAATCCGGTCAGCCATTTCTTCATGTTTTCCAATCGCATCGTCAATGACCAGCTGACGGGCCTCCAGGATTTCTTTCGCGTATTCATCCGGCCGACAACGCAAATCGGCTGGGAACGGGTGCCGCTGAACCGGTTGCAGGCGACGTCAGGAAACCCGGCACAAGGTATCGCCGACCCGCGGGTTGGCACCCAGCCTCCCAATGCGGGAGCCGTCACCCAGGACCGTTAAGAAATGGCCGGTTGCTGCAAGTGCGGTCGCCAGCCGGTTCAACAGAACTCACCGACAGGACGCCGGACAGCCTCGCGCTATCCGGCTCCTTTTTTTTGCGAAACCGGAAAACGGACAAAAGCCGCAATCATTCCGGTTACCAGTCCAACTCCGTGAGTCCAGTTGGCGATATTGCCGACCATCCCGGTCATGCAGAAAAAGAACCAGGCGATCATGATCAGTACCGTGGACGACGGCATGGTCAACCGGCTTTCGCGGTCGTAGCTGGCCTTCATCCAGACGAAACCAAACAACCCGTAGACCACACCCGACATTCCTCCAAACATCGACAGCAGCATGTCATCAAACACGCCGGGAGGAGACCCCTGAAGAGCATGCGGTACAGTGCCCTGAAGCAGGTTGCTGGATATCGCTGTAAAAAGTACCAGCATGCCCAGCAAAAAGGTGCCGTACCGGAATTCAACGGCCCGGCCCAGTTGCCATAGCCAGATCATATTGAAGATCAGGTGGAGCGTGTCGAAGTGAATGAAAATGGGGGTCAACAAACGCCAGACCTCCCCGCGTTTGAAGCTGGCCAGCCGGACGGACAACGAGTCCTTGTCTCCATCACTGGCCGCGATGACCGAGGTCGCCGCAGGGCCCTTCACGCAGGTGAAGGCCATAGCCTGGTAGGCCTGGTTGTCTTTCAATTGCCCCTTTTCATTGGCACCAAAGTTGGTCAAAAGTGCCACGAAACAGCTGATCGCGATCAACAGTACGACCAGCGGGCTTTTTTTGCCGGTACCGGTTCGGACGTTTCTGCGAATCACGTTCTCGCGATATTTTTTTTGCTTTCGCGAGTTTTCTTTGGCAATCCCGGCGGCGCGGCTGTGGGCCTGGTCGTATTTTGAATCGTCCGGATTCGCCAGAAACCCGGCCAATTCCTTTCGGGCCCGTTCCACCTGGTCTTCCTGGCGGGCCCAGATTTCAAAGCCTTTTTCGGCAGCCTCGACGTGGGTATCAACCCCTTCGGCGATCAGCCACGCAGAAAGGTTGCGGGCCTGACGTTCTGTTTCTACAGATCCAATAAATCTCATTATTCAGCGATCGTTTCGTTTGGACTGTCCGGGTTGCCGGTCGTTGCCGGAATCCCAAAAATTGATCGAAGATTCCGCACGTCGGCGAAGCTCCAATTCCCTTTGTACTTTTTCTACTTCATCGTAGTAACTGCGCCGGTAAAGTCTGGAGGCGGCGGCTTCGTCCAGCACGACGATCACATCACGATGCAACTGTAACGCGGAAGCTGTAATTTGGGCCGTTACGGGGCCCTCGATTGTAGCCCTGATCGCCTCCGCCTTGTTCTCACCCAAGGCGATCAACAGGCATTGACGGGCATCCAGAATCGTGCCGACTCCCATCGTGATCGCCATCCGCGGAACTTCACCGGCCGAACCAAAGAACCGGGCATTGTCCTGAATGGTCTGTCCGGTAAGGGTCTTCATTCGCGTGCGGCTTCCCAGCGACGAACCCGGCTCGTTGAACGCGATATGCCCGTCAACGCCGATCCCCAGCAGCTGGATATCGATGCCTCCGGCGTTCAGAATCTGCTGTTCATAAATCTCGCAACTCTTTTCCAGTTCCAGCGCCCTGCCGTCTGGCACATGCGTGTTCTGCATCAGGATGTCGACGTGCCGGAACAGATGTTCGTTCATGAACATCCGGTAGCTTTGCGGATGGGTCGGCGGCAGACCGACATACTCGTCCAGGTTGAACGTTACGACTTTGGAAAAACTCAAACCCTCTTCCCGGTGCAAGCGAATCAATTCGGCATAGGCGGCAACCGGACTGGAACCGGTCGCCAGACCCAATACCGTCCTGGGATTGTCCCGGACCTGGTCAGCAATGATCCCGGCAATTCGTTTGCTGGCGGAATCTGTGTCGGTTTCGATAATAACGCGCATTTTCGGTGGATTTTCGAACTTGTTCGGAGCAGCTTATTTGGGGGAGGCCGGAAACCCGGATTCCGGAAAGGAGCGGCATATGGACTGGTCGGACCCGGTCCCAAAGTCGCGTTTCTGCCCTAGCGACATCATCGGGTTTTGTATGACTGTACCCCCAATTACGGAACAGTTCATGTGGGGTGCAGGCATTTGACAGCAAGCGTCCGAAAAATGCCGGGAGTGAGCCATTCGCAGAAAATTCAACCGGAAAATGACCTGACCCTGAAAAGCTGGTCTCCGAGTCCAGATTTCACCCTGCATTTATCCGAATCACGGACATCCGGCGTTGATTTCCAGGCCCGATTTCGGGAAAGTCCCCCGTCTGGTATTCCGCCCGGGCAGCAGCTCTCCATTTTTTAAACCGAATTTGATTGCATGAGCCAAGACTCGTTCCGCACAGACACACCCGCGACTGGTTCCCCAGGTGATGTACCGTTGCCCGGCAGGTTCGCCAACCGGTCCCGCAAGGACGTTCAGGTCGATCTGGAACTGGTCGAGCAAACCCGCAGCCAGATCCGCAACCTGGTCCAGGAAATCTCGGACCTGGCGAAAAACGAAACTTCGGCCAGCAGTTTCTATGAAGGCTTTCTGGTCCGAATCACCAGTGCACTGGCCAGCGTGGGAGGGGCCCTGTGGGTCAGGCCATCCGTCGACCGGCCCTTTGAACTGAAATACCAAATCAACCTGTCGGAAACCGGTCTGGCCTCGGACGGCCAATCGCGGGACGCTCACAATCTGCTGCTGAATCAGGTGGCAACGCGGGCCGAACCGGTCATGCTTCCTCCCCGGTCCGGTTCCCAGGAATCAGGCGAGCCGGAAGGAATCGCAAACCCGACAGGCCTGTTGCTGATGTTTGGAACGCTGATGGTCGATGGCCAACTGATGGGTCTGGTGGAAGTGTTTCAGCGACCTGGTGGCGGTCCGGCAACACAGCGGGGATATCTCCGTTTTCTGACCCAAATGAGCGAAGTCGCCAGCGACTTTCTCCGCAACCAGAAGTTGAGGGCGTTCTCCAGGGAACAGCAGGTTTGGCAAAGCCTGGAGCAATTCACCCGCCGGATTCACTCCGGACTGGATACCCGGCAGGTTGCCTTTGCATTGGCAAACGAAAGCCGGCGTCTGCTCGAATGCGACAGAATCAGTGTGGCAACCCGCCAGGGCCAGATCGCCAATATCCTGTCGGTCAGTGGCCTGGATTCGCTGGAGCGCCGGTCGGAACAGATCAAGGGACTGTCGCGGGTCGTCACTGCGGTCCTGCGTGCCGGGAAACCTGTTTGGCATTCTGGTGACAGCTCAGGGCTCGCACCGCAAATCGAATCGCAGCTGCAGCCTTACCTCGACAAATCCCAATCGCGGATGATTGCGATTTTGCCTTTGACCGATTCGCGTGGGAGCGACGGAACCGACGCGCCGGAATTGCTGTCGGGGAAAGGCCGGAAGCCGGCTCCCCCCCGGATCATCGGAGCGCTGGTCCTGGAAAATCTGCACGATAGCCAAATCAGTCAAAAACTTCGCGAACGGGCCAAAATGGTTTGCGAACATGCGTCGCTGGCCCTCGGAAACTCGCTGGAACACAACAGCATTTTTCTGATGCCGGTTTGGAAACAGCTGTCCTGGATGAGCGCTCCGTTTGCCGGCTCCAAATTGCCCCGAACGATGTTTGCAGTTTGCGTTGTCGCGGCTCTGGCGGTCCTGATGTGCATTTTCCCATGGTCGTTTACACTCGGTTCGAAAGGCCAGTTGATCGCCCAGCGGCAACAGGAGATCTATGCCCGGGTCGGTGGAACGCTGGTGGATGTAATCGAGTCCGATGATCCGCTTGCGACTGTACCAGCCGGAACCTTGTTGGCCAAAATGGTCAATTACGGACTGCTTCAGGAAATTGAATCAATTACGGGAAAACTGAATGAGTCCAATGAGCAGATTGCAAAACTCCATCGGGCCTTGGGTTCAGAAACCGAATCCAAGAACCAGATCCTGTTGAGTGGCGACCTGGAAGCTGAGAAACAAAACGAGCGGAGCCTTCGCCAGACTCTGGAATTGCTCAAACGGGATGCCGATGCACTCGAAGTTCGCAGCCCCATCGACGGCCGGATTGCCAACTGGCAACTTCGACGGAACCTGCTTGGACGACCGGTCGAGTTCGGCCAAAACCTGATGACGATGGTCGCTCCTGACTCACCCTGGCAGGTGGAGCTGTACGTTCCGGAAAAACGTGTTGGGCATCTGCTGAAGCGGATGAACAACAGTGATGACCCGGTACCGGTTTCATTCACACTGGCGTCGCGCCCCGGAGTCGAGTTCGAGGGGACCGTGATTTCGATCGACCAGGTGATGGATGTGCACGATGATCAGGGGAACAGTGCCCGGGTACTGGTCGGATTCGACAATCAGCAACTGGCCGATGACCTGAAACGAAGCGGAACCCGCGTCACGGCCCGTTTGTACTGCGGCGTCCGGCCGGTAGGGTATGTTTTGTTCCGGGAACTGATTGAGACGGCCAATTCGACCTGGAAATTCTGGTTCTGATCCGGTCACCCACAGCCTGATTTTCGCAGACTGGGCCGTTCACCGGAATTTTCTGCCGGTTTTTGACGGGGCCAGGACGTCCCCAATTCCCGACTGCAAGCATTTCAATGCTATGATGGGAAGTCGTTCGGCTCGCCAGTTTCGGGCTTGTAGCGTCAGCTTCACCGAACGGTATAGTGATTAACGCGGCCGGATAAAAATGCCGAAGTTTCTGATATCCGCTTGCCAGGAAAATTTTGCGCATCCTGGTGCAACCCGGACTGGTATCCCGGAATTGGAACCAGCCAACGATGGAGAACCAGTCATGAAAGCCGTAGCCGGATTCTGTACCTTTGTTCTGATGACAGCGATCCTGGTGCCAACCGGTCGGTGTCAGATCCAGCCAACTCCGCGGCCGCTATCCCAGGATCCACCCGGGCTGGCAGGGGGACGTGACGCCAATCCGCAGGTACCAACCAGCCAACAGATTGTTTCGAACGCGGGGGATTTGCAAATCTCCAATTGTGGAGTGGTTTTGATCGAGGATATCGAAGTGCCCGCTCGCGAATCGGGGCAGCTAATCTCCATTGATGTTCGGGAAGGAGATCAGGTTACGAAAGACGGATTGATCGCCCGGCTGGACGACCGACTGGCCCGTCGTCAGCTGGAGGAATCCACCTACAAGAAAGAAATCGCTGACACCAAGGCCAATGACCTGACCAAATTTGACGGGGCCAAGAGGCTGTTTGACTATGCCCAAGACGCATTTACCCGTACAGAAGGGCTGTATTACAAGGGCTCTGCGAGTGAAAAGGAATACCAGGAATCGCGGACAAACCTGGAGCTGAAGCGGTTGGACCTTTCCAGTTCAGAGATCGAACGCAAGATTGCGGGATTTGAGTTGAAGGCCGAGTCAGTCCGACTAGCCGCTGCCGGGGACAGTATCGAACGACATGGACTGGTTGCCCCGATCGGGGGTCATGTTTTTGAGATTTTCAAACAGCAAGGTGAATGGGTAATGGCTGGCGACAAGGTGTTGCGAATTGCCCGAATGGACAAATTGCGGGTGATCGGCCGTGTCGACAGCCGAACGCACAACCCGGGCGATGTCGCCAACCGGCGGGTCACTGTTGTCGCGGCTATGGCAGGGGGGAAAACGGTCAGCCTGCAAGGCACGATTGCATTTGTGGCCCTGGAAAAAGGAGGCAACAAGGATGAGTTTGACGTCTGGGCAGAAGTCGACAACCAGCAGGAAAACGGATTTTGGCTTCTGCTCCCCCGCAGCACCGTAAACATGACCATCCACCTGAATGAAACCGCAACATCGGCCAGTCGCGGGGTGTTCTCGGGCCCGGTTGGCAACCGGCCATCGACCGGATCTGTCTCAGTCAAATGAGCGGGTCGGGCCGCTCGATGTATTGTGAATCTGTCAAAACACCCAGAAGAAGGGCTTGCCGTTTTCATCCGTTCTCAGCTGAAGGCTCAACGCCGGACGCGTTTGAGAACAGAGCTTGATCACAATCGAATAATACGTGAGCTTGGGCTGAACCAGTGTCACAATGGTTGTTGCCGGATCGACCATTTTGCGGGCCAGCGAATTCTGGTCAATGACGATCGGGACTCCAACCCGACCGGAAATTGCATTCAATGCGTCCGTCAATTTAAATCTCTGGATATCTACGTCGATTCGGTCAAAGAGTCCGGGTGCAACCTTGCGGGCTTCCCCTTCGACTGGCCATCCGATTGGCCAGTGTTCGCTGGCCTCGTCCGCCGGCATCAACTGGATCTGGATTTCCCCCCCCTGGGGACGCGAGGGAACCACAACCAGGCCTAACGGCCGAACGAGCGCGGCGAGGGAAAAGCCTGCCGAGAAGCCCTTCAGTTCATCCTGAACTGTTTCGTCCCCGGCGCGCAACAATGCCTCGATCTTCGGAGTGAGAACAAACCGGGTCGTGAGCTGGCTTCGAATGGCATCAAAGACATCGCCCACTGGCAGACCTTTGGTCGATTCCGCCACAACGGTTGAGAGGTCGGTATGGACATTGACCAGCTGTTCACTGGTCAGGCCAAAGCCCTTCTTCTCGGCCATCGTAACGGCCGCACCGTCGTCGCGCAGCTGTCGGACCCAGGCGGCAATGTTTTCGACATCGGTGATGGCAAATTCCCGGCCCGGCAAAAGGAGCCTGCGGCCGCTAATGGTCCCCGTCAGCCGGACCAGAACCGATTCGCCCAACTGCACTTCTTCCACGGCAGGACGTTTTCCGGACTGGCTGGTGACAATACGGACCCTGTCGATGCCTGCGCTGTCGAGCGCTTCCATCCATTCCTGTTGGACACCCAACTGGCCACGCTCGTCCGCGATCAGTTCCATCTCAATCGAACGATGTTGGGCAATTGCCTGTTGGGCCGCGCAAAACCCGAACATGACGGCAACCAGGCCAATCAAAACAATACGATAAAACATCTGTCACTCCGGCGTTCGAAAACCCAATCCCGGTCTGTCAAAAGCGCAATCCACACGCCCCCTTGCCCTACCGCAAGTATTGGGCACGACCGGCGAAACTTCCAGCGAAGTCCCGGATGATCAGTCTTTCACGCCGTAGCGGATAATGCAATAGAAGGCCTTGAGCAAGTCCCGAATGCCGATTTTCTTTCCTTCGGCATAACCCCTGGCCTGATAGCTGATCGGTACTTCAGAAATGCGAAAGCCTTGCCGGGCAAGCTTTGCCGTCAACTCCGGCTCGACGCCGAAACGGTTTTGGGCGATCGTCAGGTCTTTCAACACCCCCCGCCGGAAAGCCTTGTAACAGGTTTCCATGTCGGTCAAGCGGACTCCGGTAAATAGATTGCTGCCGGAAGTCAGAACCCAGTTGCCGAAGCGGTGAACCCAGGATTTGTCGTGCTGCGTTTCACCAATGAACCGGCTGCCGAAGACCACATCGGCCGTGCCATCGGCGAGCGGTGCCAGAACGGCCGGAATATCCCGGGGGTCGTATTCCAGGTCCGCATCCTGAACAACGATCCATTCGCCCGTTGCTGCGGCAAATCCCGTGCGAAGTGCGGCCCCCTTGCCTTCGTTTTCCGGTTTGAGAATCAACCGGATTCCGGTGGTCCCTTCCAGCCGCTGGAGCAGCTCGCGCGTTCCGTCCGTACTGCAGTCATCGATGACCACGATCTCTTTTTCAAACGGTAAGGCGGCGACACGGGCCAACACCCGGCCAATCGTGGCCATCTCGTTGTAGACCGGAATTACTACCGAAACGGTCCGGTTCTGGTTCAGGTCATTTTTCGGTACCGCTGCCTGGCGATAACTGTCCCATTCGGACCGTACCAGATCGCAGGAAGACTCCAGGCGTGCGGAGATCTCGTCGAGTTGCCTGCTAAATGGCGTGTCCAGCTGTTCGGCGGTTTGGATTTTTATCATGGTCGATGGGCTCCGTGGCTATCGGATTCTAGTTGCTCAGGGGTGGAAGTTCGAGTTGGGACGTATTTGCGGTCTTTGGAATCGAAAACGGATTCGGGCTGACCACGGGCAAAGCGGGCCAACGGGCATATCCGGCAGGTGTAATTTGATCAATGCAGCGGTTTTCGGGTGATATGTAGCTTGGACTTTCCGGTCGTCCAAACAGGTCCGTTCGTCCCCAAACCTGCGCGATGCAGTCCTGATATAACAGCGTCCACTCGCCGGATTGCTGACGCATGACGGTTTCTGTTACTTCGTTATAACGACGGTTCAGAACGATCTCCGGACTGCCCGACCGCAGCACCCGGGTTGGATCGCAGGGGGGCGAGTTGCTGCTTCGAAAACGGGGGATCCCCTCCCCTTCACCGAACAGGAAATCAAAATGCAAATCGATGATTTCCTGGGGATAACAGGTTCGCAGCCTGCCGTCCATCGCGACTGTGCTGGCCGGTCCCACCGGCGACTCTTGCGCGCACATCGCGGCAATGTAATATTGGGCCCAATCGAATGTGACGACCGACTTTCCCGTAACCTGTTTGTCGGCCATGTATTGAATCGCATCGACGGGATAGGCCTGACGGTCTACCCGAATGTCACGCAAGCGGGGAATGAGACCAATCACCAGTATGGCGGCCATGATTCCAGCTGCTCCCGACTGCCATGCCCGGACCCGTGGGGGCTTCGATAGGGCTCTGTCCGGCGTGGGGCTCAATGCCCCGAACTGTTGCAGTGCCGAAGCCAGGTGAGGGGCAAGCCAGAATCCGCACAGAATTGCGAAGAACTGGATGTGCCGGAAATGGGTTACCGACTGCCAGATGATCAGGCTCCAGATCACCAGCTGTGTGAAATCCTTTTGCCGTTTTGAGAATGCGACGGAGAAAATCACGATCCCCAGCAGGACCCAGAATTTGGCACCGGTGACCGTCAGCAAATGCCACGCGCTCCAGTCGGAGATTTCCGGACGGGGATTGCCCACGTCGTACAGCATCCAGCCGATCAGATTCCACGAGTAAGGAGTCAAAAGCGAAGCGGCGATGGCAGCTGCGGCCATCAGGGAGAGCCGTCGAACCATGCCCCAACAAAGTTGCCTGCGAACCAGCATCGCTTCGACAGCTCGCAAACCAAGGTAGGCGACGTAAATCGCCAGACCGGCCAGGAAACCGCCATGAGTGTTCGCCCATACGCAAATGATCAGCGGAACGAGCCAAAGCATCCGGCCTGCCCAACTGACATAGCCGAGTTTCCGCCCAAGGGATGCATCGGAGGACTTGTCCTGGCCAATCCAGTTCCTGGCACCCGGAATCAGGGGTGCGTGCCATCGGTCCCGCCAGCCCTGAAAGGCCACCTGGATCACCAGCATCATTGCCGTAAACCCGGCCATCGTGGCGACCTGGGGACGATAACTGAAGTGAAAACCCAGATTCCACGCCACCAGCACAGTTACCGCACAGCTGACAAAAAAGCCAAACCCGCTTCGCAAGTTGTAAAGCAGGATTGTCCCAATGATGGCAGCCGCGAACAGGGCCCGCATAACGATCAGTCCGCCGGGTCCAACTTGATCCACGACCCATGCCATGGCGAGTTCGGCCAGGTTTTCGTGGTTGATCCAGCGAAATCCTTCGGCGGTAAAAGAATAGGTGTTGGTAGTCGCCAACGCGCCGTCGCGGATCCAGTCCCGACCGTATTGCACATGACCCCACAGATCGGGATCAGCGATGTTAGTGGACATCACCAGCAGACTGACCAGGAACACGATCACCAGGCCAGCATATTCCTGCAGTTTTTCGTACATGGAAGCGTTCAATTTGCAATCACGGAATAGTCGGATCCCCCAAGACCCGGAACGCGGAAAGATAGTGCAGGAATCGGCCGCTGCAGCCCCGGAAAAACGACAATTCGCCTAAAAAACGGGGCGTACAGGGACGGGGCGGTCGCCGCAGGCGGGTTGGACGGGAATCGCCAGTCAAACCGGTTCCAATGCTGACGATTGTGACGGTTACAGTCCGGGAATTCCGGTGCGGCGAATCGCCAAACATCCCGTCCTTTTGACTGCCAGCTGGCTGCCCGGCCTGTTTTGCAGATTACGCAACCGTCGAAAAAAACAGGTGTCAAAAGAAACGGAGCCTGCAATCAGGCTCCGATTCCAATTTCGTTTCTACCGGGACGTTGTCCGAATCAGGAGTCCCAATTCAGCGCGCCGCCGGTCTGGTATTCGATCACCCGCGTTTCGAAAAAGTTCTTTTCTTTCGCCAGGTCCATCGTTTCGCTCATCCACGGGAACGGGTTCGGGCTGCCGTACTGAACTGGCAGTTTGATCCGCTCCAGACGCCGGTCGGCAATGTGTTGCACATAATCGCGAAACAGTTTTGAATTCAGGCCCAACACGCCATCGGGCAGGCAATCCTCGGCATAGGCGATTTCCAGCTCCACCGCTTCACGGACCCGGTTGACCATCGCCTGTTGAAACTCCGGCGTCCAGAGATGCGGGTTTTCTTCCCGGATGCCGTTGATCAGGTCGATCCCGAAATTCAGGTGGATCGATTCATCACGCAGGATGTACTGGAACTGCTCTCCGATTCCCTTCATCAGGTTGCGGCGATGGAACGAGAGAATCATCACGAAACCGGTATAGAAAAAGATTCCTTCCATGATCAGGTAGAAACCGATCAGGTTTTTCAGCAATGCCTGGGCCCCTTCGACGGTGTCGGTAGTGAATTCGGGATCCATGACCTCTCTGGTCAATTCCATCTCGAAGGCATCCTTGCGGGCGATGGCGGGAATCTCCCGGTACATGTTGAAGATTTCGCCTTCGTCCAGCCCCAGACTTTCCACGACGTACAGAAAAGTATGGGTGTGGACAGCTTCTTCAAAGGCCTGCCGCAGCAGGTATTGCCGGCATTCGGCATTGGTCACATGCTTGAAGATGGCCAGAACGAGGTTGTTTCCAACCAGGCTTTCCGCCGTCGAGAAAAACCCGAGGTTGCGCAGGATCACCTGACGCTCGGCTGCGGTCAGTCCGTTGGACCGCCAGATTTCGATGTCCTTGTGCATCGGGACTTCGGTTGGCATCCAGTGATTGGCACATCCGTTGACGTAATGTTCCCATGCCCATTTGTATTTCAGGGGCATCAACTGGTTGACATCGACCTTGTGGCAGTTGATCAACCGCTTCGAGCCGGCTTCGATCCGGGCGGACTTGCCCTTCAGTTTTACGGATTTGGATTCGTCACGGATTTCCAGAACTGATGACATTGTAAATTCCCTTTATCAATGGTTAAAAACGGTTGGCGAAAAATCAGGCAAGACAGGAGGTGGGCCGGCCGGCCAAATGCGGGCCGGCACGAGGTTTTGAATACTGGTTACTGGCAGGCTTCACAGTCAGGATCGGTAATGCTGCACGATTTCGGTGCGGGATCGCGATGGATTTCCACGTCTCTCGATGCACTATGGTTCTTCATCCAGCGGGGCTGGAGGCCGAACTTGTTGATGTCGACCGTTGACTTCTCCACCTGCGTGGCACTGAGCGTTCGCAGGTAGTAGGTCGTCTTCAGTCCCGACTGCCAGGCGAGCCGGTACATTTCGTCCAGCTTCCGCCCGTTGGGGTTCCCCATGTACAAGTTTAGCGACTGGCCCATGTCGATCCACTTCTGTCGGCGGCTGGCACATTCGATCAGCCATTTCGGCTCGATTTCGAAGGAGGTGGCGTAGCGCTCCTTGATGTCCTGCGGCAGATCCGGGATATCACCCAGCGAGCCGTCGTAATACTTGAATTTTTCCAGCATGTCGGCGTTCCAAAGGCCCCGTTCCTTCAGCTCATTCACCAGGTGAATGTTCAGATGAACAAAATCCCCCGAGAGATTGCTTTTGGCAAACAGGTGCTTGTAGGTCGGCTCGATCGACTGGGTGACGCCGACAATGGTGGAGATCGTTGCGGTCGGTGCGATGGCCATCACGTTGCTGTTACGCATCCCGTGTTGGGCAACCGCGTCGCGGACGATCTGCCAGTCCATGGTGGAGGACTGGTCCATCAGAACCGGTTCGCCCCGTTCCTGTTCCAGCAATCCAATCGTGTCCAGCGGCAGCAGGCCGCGGTCCCACTTCGATCCCTTGTAGGAAAGGTAGGTGCCACGTTCCCGGGCCAGGTCGCTGGAGGCCAGGATCGCAAAATAGCTGATCGCTTCCATGCTGCGATCGGCAAATTCGACTGCCTGTTCGCTGGCATAACTGATTCCGCAATGGGCTAGCGCGTCCTGGAATCCCATCAATCCCAACCCGACCGGACGGTGCCGCTGGTTGGAGTTGCGGGCTTCCGGTGTGGGGTAGTAATTGATGTCGATGACGTTGTCCAGCATCCGGACTGCAGTCCGCACGGTTGACTCCAGCAGTTCGACGTCCAGTTTTCCTTCGCGAACATGGTTCAACATGTTGATCGAACCGAGGTTGCAAACCGCCGTTTCGTCCCTGCTGGTGTTTAGCAGGATCTCGGTGCAGAGGTTGCTGCTGTGCACCACTCCGCAATGATCCTGCGGAGAGCGGATGTTCGACGGATCCTTGAATGTGATCCATGGGTGCCCGGTTTCGAATACGCGGGTCAGCATTTTCCGCCACAACTGTTCGGCAGGAATTCTGCGGAACAGTTTGATCCGGCCGGCGTCTGCTTCGCTCTCGTAATGCCGGTAGCGATCCTCAAACGCCTTGCCGACCAGGTCATGCAGGTCGGGCACTTCGTCAGGGCTGAAGAGGGTCCATTCCTGGTTGGCCTGCATCCGTTTCATGAACAGGTCCGGAATCCAGTTCGCCGTATGCATGTCGTGCGTGCGACGGCGATCGTCACCGGTGTTTTTGCGAAGGTCCAGAAACTCTTCGATATCGAGGTGCCAGGTTTCCAGATACGAGCAAACCGCTCCTTTTCGTTTGCCCCCCTGATTCACGGCAACGGCGGTGTCGCTGACGACTTTCAGGAACGGGATCACCCCCTGACTTTGACCGTTTGTCCCCTTGATGTGACTATTGGTCGCCCGGATCGGAGTCCAGTCGTTCCCCAGTCCGCCGGCCCATTTGGACAGCTTGGCATTGTCGGTAATGCACTTGAAAATGCCGTCGAGGTCATCCGGAACCGTACTCAGATAGCATGAACTGAGTTGCGGATGGAGCGTGCCCGAATTAAACAGGGTCGGAGTCGCGGAGGTAAAACGGAACAGCGACAGGACGTTGTAAAACTCGATTGCCCGCTGGTTCTTCTGGTCACCCTCGTTCAAGGACAGGCCCATCGCGACGCGCATCCAGAAAAACTGGGGTGCTTCGAAACGCCGGCCGTCAATGTGCAACAGATAGCGGTCGTAGATAGTCTGCAGACCGTGATAGGGAAACAGCTCGTCCCGTTGCGGAACAATTGCGGCCGAGAGCGTTTCCAGATCGAAGCCGGCCAGCGATTTGTCCAGCCGGCCGGCGCCAATGCCCGCTGCGACATACGACTGGAATTGCGACCGGTACAGTTGTACGAGGTTGTCTTCGCGCGCCGATTTTCCCAATGACTCGCGGTAGATAATGTCCAGAATCAGCCGGGAAGCGACCCGGTCGTATCCCGGGTCCTGTTCGATCCGCGAACGGGCGGCCAGGACCATGGCCTTGCTGATTTCCAGCGGAGTGATGCCGCTGTAAAACTGCTTCTCGACTTCTTCCAGCAACAGGGCATTTTGGCCGGGATCGATCATTGAATCGCAGGCGCGATAGACCTGTTCCTGCAACCGTTCCAGATTCAGTTCTTCGAGGTCCTGACCGCGGCGGACAAATACGGCGTCACCACCCGCATCGCTGTCCAGGGGATCGTCGCCCCGTAAACGTCGCATCCGGGCGTGTTCGGCACGGTACAGAATGTATCGTCGGGCAACTTGAAAAAACTCGGCCCGCATCAACTCGCTTTCCACCAGATCCTGGATCTGTTCCACGGTGATATTGGTCTGGCCAGAGGTCAAAACCTGGCTGACGACCTCGTCGGTCATCTGCATGATCTTGTTGTGCAGGGATTCTTCGATTTGTTGTTCTTCGGATGTCCCCTGGTCGGCACAAAATGCCCGGGTAATGGCCCGCTGGATCAGGGTCTTGTCGAAACTTACAGACCGGCCATCCCGTTTGCGAACTATCGTATCGGTTTCCATACTCTTCAACATTCCATCGCGCTCCATGAGTCTCTCCAGAATTTGATTTTGGTCACGTGGTACCACGTTCGGGAGTTCCGGGACTGGAGTGACCGGGCAGGTCACCGTTGTCCCTGGCTCAAATGGGGGCGGCGCAAAATCAAGGAAGAAGGGTCAATGGGTCCGACCGTCAGCTTCCTTGCTTTCCCGCAGCCTCCATTGGCACCGTTTTCGTGGTGGTTTTTCCGTCGCTAGCCTTAACGACCTGTTGTCACGACCGGCAAGCCACAACTGGCGCATCCACGTCGTGTGGTTAGCCAGATTTGGCGTGACTTGTCTGCCAGCCATCCACCCCAATAACCAAGTGCAAATGCAAGCACTTTCCCGGCCATAGGCCCGCAGATCGTAAACATGTCATTTTACCCTGTTTTTGGGGCGGGAGGCCAATATATCGTTGTTAATCGACTTGTCAACACAAAATGTTGTGTCAGCGGCATATGCTTGCACCCCACAATAAACCGGGTTTCAGAAGAAATGTTACCCCGAAACCAGCGGATTCTTCAGGGGAATTTTTTGGCAAAAAATCCTGGATCTTGTGTCGGAGTGCTGGCATGCAATATGCAACTCTTTGGGGCAACACAATCCGGGCTGGCACTGGCAGGGAAATCAGGGAAAAATCATCCCTTCCCAGTTTTGCGGAGTGACAAACATTGGATTCAGGATTGCTGTACAAACGACTGCCCCGTCCCGAGGTCCTGCTGCGGGAGAAAGGGGTCATTTCATCGATTCAGGCCACCGCAGGCAATCTGACTGGACCTGATTTTCGCAAGATCGGGACCGCGGACCTGTCTGCAGTTTTTGATGCGATCGATCAGGTTTTTTTTGCTGGGGCGATGGGGAGCGAAACCAGACTTCCCGGCACAAGTCTGAGTTTCCGTCTGGCCAACCGGATGACGCATACCGGAGGAACGACCGCTTTTCGAAAAATTGGAGGCGACCGGAAATTTGAAATCTCAATCGCTCCCCGCGTAATTCACGAGACGTTTCAGACGGTCGACAAGGCCACGGTCTGTGGTCTGGAGTGCACGGACATGCGCATGGCCCTGATTCGAATCATGCAGCACGAAATGATCCACCTGGCCGAGTTTTTTTGCTGGGGCGAGTCCAGCTGCAATGCAAAACGGTTTCGTGAAATTGTCCATGGACTGTTCGGCCATACCGAGTCGAGGCACCGGATGTTGACCCCAGCCGAAAAATCACGATTGACCCATCAAGTCAGTCCGGGGGACAGGGTGGAATTCAGTTTTCAGGGCAAACGGATCTCTGGCACGGTGAACCGGATCAACAAAAGGGCAACCGTTCTGGTTCCCAGTCCGCAGGGACGCCGATACAGCGACGGTGGTGTGTACGTCCGGTACTACGTGCCACTGAATGACTTGCGTCGTACGGTTGAATAAACAGCCGCAGGTGACCTGGTGTTAACTGGATGGTGCTGTCGTTGTCCGGTTCCGGCATCAAGGAGTGTCGCCAAAGAACACTCAGGTTTCAGAACCGAAACAAAAAAAGGCCTGCTGCCAAAAGGCAACAGGCCTGTATGTTTGAGTTTCAGGAATCAGGATCAGGTATCGGATGGAGTAGCTGGTGGTGTCGAGTTATCGTTGGAAAAGTCGATGTTGTCGAACAATTCCACGAGTACCCAGCCAAGAATCGCGGCCCGAGCAAGGCCAGCCAATCCGCCCAATCCTCCGATTCCGCCTCCGCCTCCGCCACCGCCACCACCAC
>Ga0163150_10003596_pt1 | contig 21598 bp, 17 predicted proteins | sample OliLakLV19P2IB_FD_148628 | JGI IMG/M metagenome (GOLD analysis project Ga0163150, IMG submission 148628) | Freshwater microbial mat bacterial communities from Lake Vanda, McMurdo Dry Valleys, Antarctica - Oligotrophic Lake LV.19.P2.IB | ecosystem: Environmental > Aquatic > Freshwater > Lake >...
GCTCATAAGTACGAACGGTAATCTTCGATCCGCCGCGATGTTTGACGAAATTGACGTTCGTTCCCTTGGGTGAAAATTTCTTGTGACTCCGAATGGCACGTCCCCACTCAAACACATTTACTTTTTCTAACCGATCTTGAAAAATCACTACATGCGGAACACCGGTATTAAAAAAATCGTAGTCAAAATCTTCACCGCAAACTGAAACGCCACCATTTTCTTCTAAAATTTGGGGGCAAATTAATTGAACGCGTACTTTTTCTTTTTTGACTTCCGCAGAAATAAGTCCGGAAATAGACTCAAACTGCATTCGCGCCGGAAACTTTAAAATATCGTGGGCATATCGTCCGATGCAACGAAACCCATTCCCGCAAGCTTCGGCTTCGCTTCCATCGGAATTAAAAATGCGGGCTTTAAAATCAGCCTTCTGTGAAGACTCAATGACAAGCACGCCATCCGCGCCGATTCCCGTATGAACCGGACAAACCTTTGCGGCAAAAGCGCGAAGATTGGCAATCGACTTTTTACGCTGATCCAGCATGATAAAGTCATTCCCTGACGCCTGCATTTTATGAAAGTGAATTATTTTAGCCATAAAGTTCCCTTTGACGGGAGGCGTATTGTATAGCAGAGACTGCCTGCTAGCCAATAGCAAATAGCTAAGAACCAACGGTTCATTCTGCTATCTGCTCTATGCTATAGGCTGTGTGCTTAGATGAGGACAATTTTCGCAGGAGGAAATCCGTTAAAATTAGGGGTCGCGCTCGCAGACGAGTAAGCGCCAATATTCTTAACGTAAACGATATCGCCCATATTGAGTTCTGGCATTTCAGCATTCTCAGCCAGCGTATCCAAAGAATCACATGTCGGCCCGGCAAGCGTACACATGAACTTAGGCCCACGGCGCAAGGTTTTAAATTCATACTTGCAGTGATCAAAAATCATTCCTGAAAAGTCTTGGTAGATACCGTCATTTAAATAGTAATAGCTCTTGTTATTACGAAAAGAGCGCCCCACAACCTTGGTGACCAAAATTCCGGAAGGGCCTGCAAAAAAACGCCCTGGCTCCGCAATAAATTTAACGCTGGGATCAAAAAGCTTTTTGATCTGCTTGCGAATTTGTGCGGCCATGCGCTCAAAGTTAATCCCGATTTCATTGTCAAAATGGGGAATCGGAAATCCCCCGCCAATATCGACAATGCGCAAAGGCATTCCGCTTGATTCGGCTTCTTCAAAAATGGCCGCCGTAATTTCCAATGCTTGCAAATAATTCTCAACGTTCTTCGATTGAGACCCAACGTGAAAACTAATTCCTTTTGGAACCAGGCCGAGGGCTTTTGCTTTCTTTAAAAGAAAAAATGCTTGCTCGGGGTCACAACCAAATTTAAGCGAAAGCTGAACCACACTTCCGAGGTTAGCAACTTTAATGCGCGCAATCACATGGGCGCCCGGAAAATTTTCAGCGATTTTATAAAGCTCGGTCTCGCTATCAAAGGTCATGAGCTTTACACGGCGGCGACTAGCGGCCTGAATATCTTCTTCGGACTTAATCGTGTTCGCAAAAATAACCTTTGCAGGAGAAGCCCCTAGCTTAAGTACGAGTTTCATTTCAACTGCGCTGGCAACATCAAAGCCGGCACCTAAATCAACAAATTCCTTGATGATTTTCGGGTGAGGATTGGCCTTGATCGCATAGTACGGAGTGACCTCGGGCAGGCATTTACGAAAACGTTCATATTGCTTTTGAAGCGCCGAACGGCGAATCAGCATAAAGGGCGTTTTATGTTTCTTGAGCTGATCACGAACCAGATCATCAATGCCGAATGACGCACCAATTTTTGATTTGCTCGGTAACATCAGAGGCTCTTGCTGCGGAATCAATTCTTCTTTCATGCGCGCCTATGGGTGTGTTGCAACTCACTTACCCGGTGACAAACCACGTTCGTGAGTATTGTTTTTGAAATATCCATTTTAAAGAAATCAGCGAACTGCTAGGCCGAGTCACTACTCGCTTTCTTAGTAGACTCGGCACAGCAGTGAGTATCTTTTTTGAAATGATCATTTCAGATTTCAGCGAACTGCTAGGCCGAGTCACTACTCGCTTTCTTAGTAGACTCGGCACAGCAGTGAGTATCTTTTTTGAAATGATCATTTCAGATTTTAGCGAACTGCGAGTCTCTCCTGATGGTGCACGAGAAACGTTGTAAATTGCCAAACATCTTCAGGTCGTGGCTGAGGAACATTAAATTTTGTATATTTAATGTTCGCATTTTTAAGAGGCGTCCAATCCACAGCCTCCGAAAAAATGGGTTTAATAAAAGGCTTCACCGTTTTCAAAATCGGTTCGTGATCGACGTCATCAGGCATCAAAAAGCCCTTTCGTGGATTTTCAATCATCCAAATCACAGCCGCCGTGACAGAAACTGCAACCTGCAACGTGGTGGCTTGCTGGCCTGCAACAATTTTGCGTGCATCCTCGACGGTTAAGCAACTTCCGCACCACCATGAATTAAAATCATGTCCCATGAGGAGCACGCCTAGTTCATCTCGGCCTGAAATAATTTCATCATTCATAATACGCTGTTTTTCTTGAAGCTTGAATTGCCGCATTTCAAGCTCATGCATCGAATTAATCGCTGAGTCGGATGGGCAATATGCATAATGGACTGTCGGGCGATAAACGGGAACACCACGCTCCCAAACGGTAAGACGATCTGAAATGCTGAATGCCTCGCCATGACGAATCACCATGCCTGTAATTTCGCCACTGGGAACCCAAGAGCGCACCCAAGTTTTCATACCAATCGTGTTTAAACAAATCTGATTTTTCGGCCCCTCGTCGTAAAAAAAAGCACCCCCGGGAATAAGTCTTTCATGCGTTCCCCAGCCCATTTCAGCTGGCGCCACACCTTCTTCATAAAAACCTTCAATGCTCCAAGTGTTCACAAACTCATTCACTTGTTTAGGGCGATTGGTGATCTGAGAATCGCGCTCGCTGACATGAATTGTTTTAACACCCGTCAGTTGTGCGAGTTTGGGGAAATTTTTATCCTCCAAAGATCTTTCAAGCTGTTTTTTGCGACGGTCCTTGGGTTTGGTTTTGAGAATTTTTTCAGCAATCTGAATGAGAGCATGCTTGGTAAAGTGCGACACAAGCCCAGGATTAGCGCCATGATCCACAATGGCTGTCGCGCCAGGATTGGTCGCCCATGTATCTGTGATTTTCCGCAAACGCATATGACGGTTATAAAGCGTATACTCGCGAGGATCATCGCGAATTTCATCACCATAGGGATCCCATTCTTCAACGGAGGTGTTGACATAAAGCACATCATTTTGACGGCACCAAGTCAAAATAGCGCCGCAATCAATATTCCACGCTAAATCAACAATCAAGTCACCCTTCCCTACATACTTTGAAAGCAACTTCGCATAATTTTCGGGAGCAATGCGATCGATCACATAATTAACGCCGCGCTTGAGAGGCTCTTTGACGCGCTGACGGTTATCGACAAAATCCATGATCGTGATTTTCTCGGCGGGTATATCGATCAGTTTGAGTAAAAGTGGAATCGTGCACTGCGCCACTGAACCACAACCAATTACCAGGATTTTTCCATGAAATTTTTTTTTCATTATTTTATATTTGCATTTTCAAATATGATGCGGTTGAGCTTTTGCTCAGAGCCTAATATCACAGCGCCATGAATTTTTTTCATAAAGTTAACTCTCACACCCCAAACCAAAATGGGGTCGGGCAAAGCCCAGAACCAAACATAACAGACCATGAAATTTCTTTTTCATAAATTTAATCTTTTACTTTAACACATCGGCGGTTGGGCGAAGCCCAGAGCCAAAATGAAACAGCGATTTGAATACTACAACAACTGTCCGGGGTGTCAATACAGCTGTTAAGTTTTTTTTGAAAATTTCCGACTCCGGTGTTCCGATACTTCCTCTGCCACAAACCAAACTTGGTTTTCTGGCGAAATTTCCGCCAAAATCTTCTCAAAACGCGCTCGAATTCGCCGCTGCGGTTGCGACAATTCATAACGACTATAAAAAACTTCCAGGAAAGCACGCGCTTCTTTAACCGTTAACGAAAAACAACGTTCTTCTCCAGACTGAGGCTCCGTTAAAAAGCGTGTTTTTAATTCGCCCCACAATCGATCGCTGACGGGGAAACCATCTTCATTTTCAAAACCAGATGGCCCTGTTTTAACAAGAGAAAGGAACACTTGCAGCATGGGTTAAGAAGCTTTGTCCCAAACCGGGCTTAAGTCGGAAGCAGCGGTATTTTTTGAAAAACGGATAACGTCATCGGAACCAACAAAAAAATGCGGCAATTTTGTGTAAGCTGGCTTTGGATCCGCTAAAACGCCTTGAGATGTCAGTGAATAAATATAAAAAAAATTCTTCTGAAAAAGATGACCGGGCAAATAATGTTCCCGTATCAAATCGATCATTTCATTCGGAGCTTGTGATTTTTCTCGCAGCATTAAATCGACTGCATTACGAATGCGCCTTAAATCAAGCAACGCATCGGTGGTGGCTTGCTGATTCACCCAGCCAAGCTGGACGGACCAAGCATAAATTTTATCTTTAAAAGTCACGGGGACTCCCATCTCATCAGGAGTCACGTTGGGAATCGTCTTCATTGAATCCATTTCCTGGCTTGATGGAGTTCCGTTCACCCAAACAAGACGTTTGGCACCTGTCTTTAAATTTTCAACCTGAATAAAATTAGAATGAATTTCTAAAATGCGGTATCCATGAACCTCATCACCCACCCTGCGATCATCGCCATTCAATATCGCCACATCGCCACCACCATGCGAACCGCTTGCAATGCCATCTAAATGGAGTCCGTCGACTTGCTCTTTTTGTGAGGTGACCTTTTTAACAAGTGCTTTCGTTTTTTTATTGCTGCTTGCAAAAGCATCTTGAAGTTTTTTAAGCGGATCCAATAAATTATCAGCTGCCTCTTTCTGAGAAACGGCAAACAAAGGCGGTGTCATTCCAATCTGGATCAGGAAGACTGCTACAAAGATCAACTTTTCTTTTTTTAAAGAAAGCAGGCTGCAATTGATCATTATTTCAAATAGGCGGGTATGACTTCACTCGCAAGCAAATCAGAAACCAACTCGCGTTTATTGACGACGTCAAAGGAAGCGCCTTTAACAAGAACTTCTGCAGCGCGCCCGCGCGTATTGTAATTTGAAGACATCACATAGCCATAAGCCCCCGCAGAAAAAACAGCCATCAAATCACCGCGTTTAACCTCCGCCAGTTTTCGCCCCTTAGCAAGATAGTCACCACTTTCACACACCGGGCCCACAACGTCATAGACAACCGACTTTGATTTTTTCTTCACAACAGGTTCAATCCGATGATAAGCGTCGTAAAAAGAAGGCCGTATTAAGTCATTCATTGCGGCATCAATAATCGCAAAGTTTTTCACATCCGTTTCTTTAACATAAATGACTTGTGTCGCTAAAATGCCGCTGTTGGCAGAAACAAAGCGACCTGGCTCCATAATAATTTTAAGACCCGTTTTCTTTAAAATCGGCGCAACCTTTGCAGCATAATCAAAAGCTGTTTGGGGTTTTTCATGGTTATAAGTCACACCTAAACCACCACCTATATTTAAAAACTTAAGCTCGACGCCATCTTTCTTCAGATCAGCAACAAACTTTGTCACCTTCTTGAAGGCATGCACAAAGGGAATGCCGCTTTCAATTTGGGAGCCAATATGAACATGCAAACCCGCAAGATCAACAAAGGGAACTTTTTTTCGATTCACAAAGGCTTTTTCTGCACGCAGCAAATCAATCCCAAACTTGCTTTCTTTTTTTCCTGTAGAAATATGCCGATGCGTTCGCGGATCAACGTCAGGATTAATTCGAAGAGAAATCGTCGCTTTCTTTTTCAGCTTGGCTGCAACTGCATTGATCGCGTCAATTTCAGGCAAAGACTCAACGTTGAAAAATAAAATTCCATATTGAATCGCCGCTGCAATTTCTTCGTCCGTCTTACCAACCCCCGCAAAAACAATTTTTTCTCCAGGGCAACCGGCGCGCTTGGCACGCTCGAGTTCACCGCCTGAAACAATATCTAGGCCGCTCCCCTGCTTCACAAGCGCACGCAAAACTGCGAGATTTGAATTTGCTTTCATCGAATAACAAATCAGTGGATTCACCGCCTTGAAAGCCTGCTGTAATTCTTTGAGTCGGCCCGTAAAGGCGGCATGGCTGTAAATGTAAACAGGCGTACCTGCTTTTTTTACAATTTCAGAAACGCGAACACCTTCGCAATAAAGTTCATTTTTTTTATAAGTAAATTCTTGCATAGCCTATTGCCTATAGCAAATAGCCGACAGCAAAAAGACGAAAATCTCTGTGCTATTGGCTATGAGCTATTTGCTTCCTTTTAGTTTCTTTTTCCAAATTTGAATTTGCTGATTAACTAATTTAGGGTTCGTGCTTCCGAGCGTTTGCTTTCCAGCAACCGATCTTTCCGCGTTGAAAAGCTCAAAGGCTTTTTGATCTGCTTGGGGCGCAAAGGTTTGCATTTCTGCCAAACTGAAATCACGAATTTTCTTGCCCGTCTTAGAAGAGTGAGCCACAATTTTTCCAACAGCATGATGCGCGTCTGTAAAAAGCACTCCACGGCGAACAAGATATTCAAGCAAATCAGTTGCGTATAGACCATCGTCTGTTAATTGTTTCCGAGCGGCCTTGGATTGAAACCGTGCGGTCTGAATCGTGAGGCTAAGTACTTCAAGCGCGAGCATCGTTTCACTCAAAGCAAAGAAAACTCCGGGCTTGTCTTCTTGTAAGTCACGGTTATAAGCCAGCGGCAAACCTTTTTGAACCACAAGCAACGCTTGAAGAATCCCAAAGATCGTTCCTGTTTTTCCTCGCACAAGCTCAAACACATCCGGATTCTTTTTTTGCGGCATCAAACTGGAACCCGTTGAAAATCGATCATCCAATTCGATGTAGCCAAAAAACTCGGAGTTCCACAAAATAAAATCTTCCGAAAGGCGTGAAAGATGCATCCAAAGAGTCGCAATGACTGACATCAACTCAACCAAAAACGCGCGATCACTTGTTGCGGCTATACTGTTGGACGCCATTTTTGAAAAGCCCAGCTCTTTTGCCAGAAACTTTCGATCAAATGGCAATGCAGAACCGCCCAAAGCAGCCGAACCCAAAGGAAGAACATCAAGGCGCTTTTCAAAATCAGCCAGACGCTCTAAATCTTCTTCAAGCATTTCAACATAGGCTAAAAGATGATGTCCAAGTAATATGGGCTGGGCTTTTCTCAGATGAGTGAGGCCGGGAATAATCAAATCGGAGTTCTGAGAAGCTTGTCCGACAAGCGCATTCTGCGCCTTGCGAACAAAAGCCTTCAGTTCAGCTGCTTGTCCTTTTAAATAAACCCGTGTCGATGTCACAACCAAATCATTGCGGCTTCGTCCCGTATGAAGTTTTTTCGCGACCGGCCCGCAAGCTTTTTCAAGCAACATCTGAATCAATGAATGAACATCCTCGACATCCGAATATTCGCAGCAAGCCTGGCATTCACTCCACTCACGCGCAATTTTATCAAGCCCCTTAGAAAGCTGTCTCAGCTCGCTGGCGGAAACAATTTTGGCTTTGGCGAGCATCTTGATCCAGGCGCGGTTGACCAAGATTTCAGAACGAAAAAGCGCGCTATCGATTGCCAGCGAATAACTAAATTCTTGAAGCGCGGGATGCATGCCCTGCTCAAATCGTCCGCCCCATAATTTTTTATCGCTTATATTTTTTTTCATGAACAACCTTCACTATTAGACCCGAGATGAACTACTAAAATAATTAAGCACAAAGCTTATAGCATAGAGCCTGTAGCAAACATATCAAGCTATCGACTCTATGCTATGAGCTATTTGCTTACTTTTCCCATTCCTTCGTAGGGCAGTCCCCAAATTTTCATGAATCCCGCCGCGGCGGTCCGATCAAAGACGTCACCCTTTGAATATGTGGCGAGTTTATGAGAATAAAGCGAATACTTCGACTCGCGACCCGCGGGCAAAACATGACCTTTTTCTAGTTTAAAGCGAATGCGTCCCGTCACACGTTTTTGATTTGACGCAAAAAATGCATCCAAAGCTTGCTTGAGCGGCGAAAACCAAAGCCCGAAATATACGAGCTCAGAATACTTTTCGCTCATCACGCGCTTATAGTGCAAAAACTCACGGTCCATGACAAGCCCTTCAAGTTCTTCATGTGCACGAAGCAAAACATCCGCGGCTGGGGCTTCATAAATTTCACGGCTCTTAATGCCAACGAGCCGGTTTTCGACCATATCAAAACGACCCACGCCATTGCGACCCGCAATGACATTCAATTTTTCAATCAACGCCGCAAAACTAAGCCGCTTACCATTCAGCTTCACCGGAACGCCACTTTCAAAATCAATCGTCACATATTCAAACTTTGGAGTTTGAGAAACATGTTTCGTCATGACATAAGCATCTTGCGGTGGTTCTTGCCATAAATCTTCTAGAATCCCTGCTTCAATCGCGATGCCCCAAATATTTTTATCAATCGAGTAAGGGCTTTTCTTTGTCGCACCGATCGGAATTTTATGCTTTGCCGCATAATCAATTTCTTCTTCGCGAGTAGTAAATTCCCACTCCCGCAAAGGCGCTAAAATTTCAAGCTTGGGATTTAGCGTTCGCACACCGACTTCAATGCGAACCTGATCATTACCTTTTCCTGTACAACCATGCGCAACTGCATACGCACCTTCACGCTCAGCAACCTTCACCAAATGCTTTGCAATGAGCGGACGACCAATCGCCGTTGCAAGAGGATATTTTCCTTCATAACGCGCATGCGCCCAAAGTGAGGGTAAAATAAAATCATCAGCAAATTCTTGCTTCAAATCTTCAATGTAAACTTTTTTTGAACCCGCGGCATTCGCGCGCTTCTTCAAAATCTTCGGATCACTCACTTCCCCTAAAAATGCTGAAAAACAAATCACTTCGGCGTGATATTTATCCTTCAACCACTTCGCGATACACGACGTATCCAACCCACCCGAATAAGCCAAAACAATCTTCTTCATAAAATTTTCTCCAAAATAAATCCGGAAACGCAAAAGCGTTTCTCCGCTTCAAAACCCCACCTCTTAGCGAGGTTATTTTGAGCAAAGAATCAATCAGCTCGGCGAGTTCCGCAGTCCGCCTTGGGCGGACGAGGACTGTCTGAGCAGAGATGATTGATTCTTTGCTCAAAATAAATCAATTCGATCCTTCGTTCTCAAGCAAATGTAAAATAATCGCTTTCTGAATATGTAAACGATTTTCCGCCTGATCAAAAACAATCGAGCGCTTACTTTCCATCACATCATCTGTAATTTCTTCTCCACGATGGGCCGGCAAACAATGCATCACCACTGCTTCTTTCGAAGCATGCTTCATCAGATTACGATTCACCTGAAAACCTTCAAATTCACGCATTTTCATTTCGCGGATTTCTTCTTCACCCATGCTCACCCAAACATCTGTGTAAACGACTTGAGCTCCGCGCACAGCCGACTTGGGATCACGAGATTCTTCAATTTTTCCACCTGACTTTTTTGCAATTTGGCGCGCTAAATCGAGCACTTTCTTATAAGGACGATTATTGCGCGGCGTTGCAAACTTAAGGTGCGCCCCCAGTTTTGCCGCAGTCAGCATCAATGAGTTTAAAACATTATTTCCATCGCCCACAAAAGCTAATGTTGCGTTCTTCACATCACCAAATTTTTCTTCGATGGTCATAAAATCAGCAAGCGCCTGGCAAGGATGTTCCATATCCGACAGACCATTAATCACGGGCTTTTTAAAATGCCGGCGAAATTCCGTGATCGTCCAATGCGAGAAGGTTCGCAGCACGGCCGCCGAAAAATAACGCGATAAAGTTCGCGCTACATCGCGAACCTCTTCTCTTTGACCTAATTTTTCATCTTGCTGATTGATATAGGCCGCGCTGCCACCCATCGTCACCATGGCTGTTTCAAATGAAACACGCGTACGCGTCGACGGCTTTTCGAAAATCAGTCCGAGAACCTGGCCTTCAACAGCTTTTCGAAAATCACGCGGATGCTCTTTCATCACGCGCGCTTGATGGATTAAGCGTCGAATTGAATCAGGCTTAAGTTCGTTAATTGAGACGAGTGATCTTGCCATGCGTTTACGCTTTGCTCTGAGCGTCGCTCAGCCGCAAATCTTGTCCTTGTAAAGTTGAAAAAACTAAATCTAAAACAGCTGCCGCTTTTTCGATTTCTTTGGGCTTCACCGTAAGCGCCGGCATAATGCGCAATACATCCCCCTGCGTCGAATTAATAATCAAACCACGCTTTAAAGCTTCTGCCGCATAAGCATCGGAGTTCACCGATAGTTTAAGCGCGCGCATCAGCGCCATTCCGCGAACCTCTTCAATCACTGGATATTTAGCCTTGAGCTCTTCTAACTTTGCAGCGAGCAGCTCGCCCATTTTTACCGCACGCACAATCAGCTTTTCTTTTTTGATCGCGTAAAATACGGCCAACGCAGCAGCCGTAACAAGTGGATTTCCACCATAAGTTGAGCCATGAGTCCCCGGCACAAACAACTCTTTTTTGACACGACGACTGAGAACCATGGCTCCAATCGGAACACCTGATCCGAGTGACTTCGCTAGCGTCATAATGTCGGGCTCAATTCCATAATGCTGATAAGCATACATTTTACCCGTACGCCCCATGCAGGTCTGAACCTCATCAAGCACCAGCAGCAAATCTTTTTCATCGCAAAGCTTTCTCAGGCCTTGCATAAACTCTTTTGTCGCAACCCGAATTCCGCCCTCGCCTTGAATGGGCTCGAGCATAATTGCAACCGTTTTGGGAGTGATGAGTTTTTTAACCGATTCCAAATCATTGAATTCAGCATAAAGAAACTTTTCAACTAATGGATAAAAGCCCTGGTGAATTTTATCTTGGCCTGTTGCCGACATTGCGCCCATCGTGCGTCCATGAAATGATTTCGTAAAAGTAATCATTTCATTGCGCGCCCCCCCAGAAACATTACCGTCGGCACCGTAGATACGGCAAAATTTAATCGCCGCTTCATTGGCTTCCGCGCCACTGTTTCCAAAAAAGACTCTTCCAGGAAAACCGTTTGTTACAATCGCCTGCGCCAACTTGGCTTGAGATAAAATATGAAAATTATTTGCAACGTGAATGATTTTCTTGGTTTGGTTTTTGATCGCATGCACAACCCGTGGATGCGCATGGCCTAAACCCGAAACACCCCAGCCAGGAAAAAAATCTAAATATTCTTTGCCTTCCAAATCCCAAACGCGCGAACCCTTGCCCTTGACAAGGCAAATCGGCATGCGTTTGTAAGTCGGCAAGACATACTCGCTATATAATTTTTCGACGTCAGCTGTTTTCATATTCTTTGAAAGGCTTCAGTTACAGCACAGCCGCAGAGAAACCTATTAAAACTGTTAGCGAATAAATTCAGTTCCGACACCCTTGTCGGTAAAGACTTCAAGCAAAAGCGGATGTTTCATACGGCCATCCACAATGTGGGCTTTTTTAACGCCTTTGCGAATGACTTCAAGGCAGCATTCCACTTTCGGAATCATTCCGCCGCTGATCGTTCCATTCTTAATCAGGCTTTCAGTTTCTTCCAATGTCAGCGTCGGCACCAGAGAATTTTCATCTTTCGGATTGAGCATGACACCTCTTACATCAGTAAGCATCATCAGCTTCGGCACCTTAAGCGCCATCGCAATATTACAGGCCGCTTCGTCCGCATTGACGTTGTAAGTCTGGCCGTCTTTGTCAATTCCCACCGGGTAAATGACGGGAATAATTCCCGCATCCGTCATCTGACGAATATGAAAAATATTCACCTTCGTAACATCGCCGACAAAACCTAAGTCCCCATTTTTGGTGTGCCGTTCAACATGCAAAATATCATTGTCATGTCCTGAAAGACCGACCGCGCTGCCGCCCAAATGATTGAGGTCATTTACAAGTTCGCGGTTAATCGCAGCCAATGTCTCAACCACAACCTGCACTGCGGCCTCATCCGTCACGCGCAGACCGTTTAAAAATCTGGAGACCAAACCTTTCTTTTCCATGTTTTCGGTAATATGTTTTCCGCCGCCATGCACAAGAATCGGTTTGATGCCGACGAATTGCATGAACACCAGATCCTGCAAAATATGTTTTCGGACTTCACCGTGACGCAGTGCGGCCCCGCCGTATTTAACAAGAATTTCCTTGCCCCGAAAACTCTTGATGTACGGAAGTGCTTCAATTAATGTTGATGCCTTCTCTATGAGTTGTTCCATTTTTTATCTCTTTTTAATTCTCAGCTAATAGCACACAGCTTATAGCCCGGAGCAAAAAAACCTATGCTATTTGCTATGAGCTATCTGCTCCAAGCTATGAATAAGACCCGTTGATAGAAACGTATTCATGCGTTAAATCCGAAGTCACGAAAGTGGCCTGGCCTTTTCCATAATGTAAATCGACCGTGACATCAAAATGCGGATTGGCCATAGCCTTCTTGGCCTTCGGGCGATTTGAAAAACGCACCACACCTTCACGCACAATCGGCACACCGCCAATGGCCACAGAAAACTTCTGCGGATTAAATTGAATTTGACTTGCTCCCACCGCAGCAATAATGCGGCCCCAATTGGGATCTTCACCGGTGACCATCGTTTTAAAGAGCATCGAATTGCCGACTTGTCTCGCAGCCTTCGCAGCCTCTGCATCCGACTTTGCATTCTTAACCGTAATATGACAAACATGCTTGACGCCTTCACCGTCTTCAACAAGTCCAACCGCAACTTCTTTAAGCAATAATTCAAGCGCAACAGCAAACTTTTCATAATCTGCATTTTCTTTTTTAATTTCTGAATGACCTGCCAAACCATTCGCTAAAATAAACGCGCAATCGTTCGTGCTCATATCGTTATCAATCGCAATCGCATTAAATGTCGTTTGAACCGCGGCCTTGAGTGCTTTATGCAAAAGCGGTTTCGAAATAGCAACGTCCGTTGTAATAAAACAAAGCATTGTCGCCATGTAAGGATGCACCATGCCGGCGCCTTTCGCAGCCGCGCCAATCGTGACTTTTTTGCCACCCACCGTGAAAGTCACACCGATTTCTTTTGTGCGTTTATCCGTGGTCAAAATGCCTCGCGCAGCAGCATGCCCGCCTTCAGACGACAAGCTCTTTACAAGCTCTGGCATCGCACGTTCAACACAATGCACAGGGTAACGCATTCCAATAATGCCCGTCTGAGCGATCAAAACTTCCTCAGGTTTGACACCCAGCTCATCTGCCGCCGTTTTCAAGCAAGTCCATGCGGCCGCTTTTCCAGTCAGACCATTCAAACAATTGGCATTGCCACTGGTTCCAAGAATCGCCATATGCTTTGCATTTTTTAAATTTTTAATCGAAAGATAAACCGGCCATGCTTTCGCGCGATTGACCGTAAAAACTCCGGCAGCGGTCGCAGCCTTTTCCGAAACCACGAGTGAAATATCAAACTTCTTGGAGACTCGTTTGATCCCGCAAAACATACCGGAAGCGAGAAAACCTTTTGCCGAGGTTAAGTTGCCATTTTTTAAAAGTGTTATTCCTGCGATCTTTTTCATAATAGTGTTAGAAGCTCCTCAAATCTAAAAGCTTGTATAATCTCAAAAAAATTACACTTGAAGAAGGGTTGTTTAAGCTTCCAAAATTCATAGAAGTGCTGTTCCTTCTTCAAATCCAAAACGAACATTAAAATTCTGGATAGCTTGACCCGCGGCCCCTTTCACCAAATTATCAATGGCAGATAGCACCGTCACTGTATTTGTCCGTGGATTAAGCATCACACCCACATCACAAAAATTAGAATGCTGTACGTCCTTCAGAGCAGGAAACTCGCCTGCTTTTCTGAAACGCACAAACAAACTCTTCCCATAAAAATCTTCATAGGCGGCACGAATCTTCTCCTCCGTGGCTTCGGCTGTTTTCTTGGCAGTGATGGTAGCGAGAATGCCACGATTGACTGGCAGCAAGTGCGTCGTAAAGTCAACCTTGAGAGAGCTGCCAGCCGCTTCGGATAGAATCTGCTCAATTTCAGGCGTGTGCTGATGTTTTCCAACCTTGTATGCGAAATAGTTTTCATGGACTTCGCAAAAATGCGTTGTCGCGGACGGCTTCTTGCCTGCTCCGCTCACGCCGGATGCCGCATTCACAACGATCGAATTCAAATCGATAAGCTTCTTTTTCACAAGCGGCAAAAGGCCGAGCAATGTTGCTGTGGGATAACAACCGGGATTCGCAATCAAACTTGCCGTTTTAACGGTGTCACGATAAAACTCCGTCAGCCCATAAACCGATTTGTGAAGCAACGCGGGGGCTAAATGCTCAACGCCATACCAAACGGGATATTCCGCCGGATTTTTTAAACGAAAATCAGCAGATAGATCAATCACAACCTTGCCCGCATTGATGAAAGATTCCGCATGCTGCATCGCTTCGGTATGCGGCAAACAAAGAAAAACAACATCGGAGTTTTGAATCACGTCTTCTTTGTTATACGGCACCACTTGATGCTGAGCAGAAGCATGAACTTCGGGAAGCAGCGTCCGCATGGGGACACCTTGTGACTGACTCGTTGTTAGCCTCGTTACCTGAGCATGAGGATGCCTGAGCAGAAAGCGTGTCAGCTCAACGCCCACATACCCCGTAGCTCCAATGACTGCGACTCTCTTCGATTGCATAGATTTAGCCCCTTAAAATGAACGGGTATTCTATCAGACTATAGACTATAGACAATAGACGTCGTCACGAAAAATGCCTTATAAAAGTCCATAGTCTATGGTCTACAGTCTGGTATAATTCCGCCCCATGGCAACACGCACCCTTCGCCCTATTGACTTTAAAGCCCTTGAGAAGACCCTGGGGCTTAAAATCAAAAAAAAAATCGGTTATGAATCCGCTTTAACCCATCCCTCTTTTCGCTATGAGAATGCAGTTGGAAAACTCGATCACTTTGACCGAATGGAATTTTTGGGCGATGCAATCCTCAATGATATCATTTGCCGAAAAATCTACCTCACCTTTCAAGATGCGGATGAAGGTTTACTGAGCCGCTTACGTTCGACTCTTGTTTCTCGAAGAATTTTGATTAAAATTGCGCGAACCTTAAAACTCAATAAATTTATGCGTTTGGGACGCGGCTTCAAAAAGGCCTCCCCCTCTTTTTTAAAAGCAAAAGTCCTCGCCGATGCTTTAGAATCTCTCATCGCTGCTATCTACTTTGATCGCGGAAAAACGGTCACAGAAAAATTTATCCTCGCGCACTTTGATGGCTACTTTGACATTAAAAAACTTTTCCGACTTGACCCCAATCCGAAGAGCACGCTTCAAGAAATCAGTCAAAAATATTGGAAAAAACTTCCGATTTACGAATGCGTTCAAACTCCTCAAGGCCTCCAGCAAGTCACCGCCTCCATTGATGGCCAAAAACGCGCCAAAGCAGTGGGTCGATCGAGAAAAGAAGCTGAAGAAAAAGCAGCACGAGCGCTTGTGATTAAGTTGCGCAAAAAATATAAAGTTTAACGCTGTATGGGAGTTTATCCCTATCTCTCATGTCATCTCCGCGAAGGCGGAGATCCAGTCTTTGTTTTCTGGATTCCCGCCGGAGTTTACCCTCGAGCGGCATCGGGGGCGAGAATGACAGAAACTCGCATACGAGTTAAAGTCTAAGCTTAGAGATAACGCGAAATCGACTGAGTTTTTTTGCGGGCGTAATAAGCGGCGAGACTGGCGACAGATTGAGGATCCGGCTTCAAGTTCAAACCATCCAAGGGCCCTGAAGCAAGTAATGTAACCGGACCAAAAAAAGGATCACTTTCTCCAATAAAATCATCTGCACGCTTGGGAAATAATTCTCTAAAGTATTTAGCTTCCAAATGCGTTTTTAAACGAAAGTTCAAAACCCCCTCTCCATTCATCTCACCTTCTCCTTGAATTTGAACCTGATCACCAAGCAATTTAAGATCTTGAACCTTGAGCTTTTCATCTTCGATTTTACCGATCAGATTAAGCGAACTGAACGTGAGCCTGTCACCTGCGGGCAAAGCTGACTTTTTTAAAGTCTCCATTTTTTCAAATGCCTGCACATAATCAAAGTGATGGAGAGTGCCCTTTTCAATCGCAAGCGAAAAAGGGCCTGTCCAAGTTCGGGCTGTGCTACTTTCAGCGAGCGCGCCACCTAACGACAAATGCCAATTCACCCGGCCTTCTAGCCCCGCTTGTGAATTCCCTAAAAATTTGAAAAGACGTGAGGCATCCATGCCCGCGCCCGTGGCTTGAATTTGAATTGGCTGACCCGCTTCGTTCATCTTAGAAGACGCCGAACCCGAGAGACTTCCATCAAAGGCCTTCACTTCAAGCGACTGAACTTGAGAGTGACCATTTTCAGATAAAAAGCTGACCTGCAACGATTCAAAAGGATCATTACTTGTAATCATTTTCCGAACCCACGGATGGAGACTTTCAAGCCAAGCGGCATTTTCTCCGCCCCAAAAACCCTTCCATTCATTCCAGACATTGGATGCAACAAGCTTCTCAGAAGCGATGCGCCCTTCCCATTGTGGGTTTTTCTCAGGATGAATTCCCTTAATCACAGCCTCAAAAAAAGAGCCTCCCAAGGAAAACTGAGCTGACTTCGCTTCCATCAGCATCGGACTAAAATCAACATCTAAATCTAAATCTTTAAAACCCGACCCGGTCCCTTTTCTTAAAATTTTTCCCTTTTTCAAATTAAGGTTAAACATTTTTTGAAAAGGCTCGGCTTTTTGAAGGTTCCCTTCAAAGCTTGCAAAAAACTTCATATTGCCCGCCAAGTCATAACTCGATAAAAAAGGAATGTAATTTGAAAGCTGCTCCGCAGCAAAAGCATTGGTAATAAAATTGACTTTCGTCTCACCCGAAGGTCGCCACTCGGGGAGGTTTCCTTTAAACGTCAGATTATCAAAGCTCCCTGAGAAGTCCCCTGTCAAAACCTGCGCGGTCCACGCCATGTCCGTTTTGAGTCGGAAAGGTTTTTCTTTCGGCTTCTGAAAAAAACGTCCATAGGTGAAAAGAGTTTGCGTTAAATCAAAATCACCATATATCTTTAAATGATTAGGAAAGCCATTCAACGCGAAGCTGAAATGAGCCAGACCCGAAAAACCAATAAAATAAGGAATTTTATTTTTCAAATCTGGAAAATAGGAATGCAAGTCATCCAATTTAAAATTAATAAAACTGAAAGTCATCGAGCGAAACTCGCGCCGATGCGGAAGGTAGGCTCCCTGCATATTAAATTGTGCAAAAGGTAAATTTGCAGAACACTTTGTAAATTTCAACTCATCGGTTTTAGGACTAAAAAACCCCGCAAACCCTAACTGTAAATTTCCGGCTTTATAGCCGGTTGCCGCAGCTCGATCAGCACCTCGAAAAACAAGATCACGTAACCCCGCGTTACCCGAAAACTCAATGCGGTCGTTTAAAGGGTCATGCTTAAGCTCAATCAGAAAATCAGAAGGACCCGAACTCGGAATCCAACCTAAAAGCTCCCATTCCGGACTATCTTCAAAACGAAAGTTGCGCGTCAACACTTGCACCTTAAAACCCAAACTATCAAGACGGGGCTCTTCAAAAGGTGGCAATTGCAGCTCGCCGTGAATCACGACAGCCTTGCGCTTTCCGCCTGAGTCGCCGCTCATATAGATTTTAACAGGGCGATCTGACCGTAAAGCCGACGTTTTCAAATCAATATGATCAACCAAGAACCCATGCAAGCCTTTCGGAGCATCCACCTGCCCATTCCAAACACCTTGACTCAAGTGCAATTTTGAAAATCCAAATTTTCCAAAAAGAAGCTGAACGAGATCGAGTCGCAACTCGAGCAAATTGGCTTTCAGCTCGTGCTTGAGATCACTCTTAAAATTAAATACGGGCTGAGTGAAACGAATGGACGGAAAAGGTAAAAGCCTCCATTCAAGAGACTGATAACGAAAATCACTTTTCGTCATGCTTGAAAAATAGGCGGTAAGTTTCTCAGCGGGGCGAGTATCAGACGTCCAAGAACGATATCTCAAAAAAACGGCACCCAGAAAAAAAATCAGGACAACCAGTAGAATCGAAACAGCAGCAAAAAGATATTTTTTGAAATTCATGAGGTCAGTATATCACAGAAAAAAAGATATTTTTTAGTACCTCGCTCCATTTGACTTTAACGGTAGCTGGGCATGGTCTACGACCACTACGCAGTGGTGAGTGATTTTGAAATTGGTAACAACCAATTTCGATTGGCATGAACCACTAGCAAAAAAAGATGACGGTCGAACGAGCTAAAATTTAATATCCGGAACTCGATGTTCCACTCACCGGCGAGTATTGATAGTCTTCAAAAAAAGACTGGCATCCGGAGAGAACTCCGAATGCCAGCAAACCAAGAAACAATAAAATAAACTTTGCTTTCAAGTTCGAATGCCCATTGCGATAAAATCGCAGGGGCAAAAAAAGATCAACGCTTCGTAAACTGAAATCCGCGACGAGCGCCCTTCTTGCCGTATTTCTTTCTTTCCTTTTGCCGAGGATCACGTGTAAGAAAACCACCCTTACGCAATGTCGGTTGAAACTTTTCATTCAGCTTAACAAGGGCTCGAGAAATTCCAAGTCGAACGGCTCCCGCTTGACCCGCAATACCGCCGCCCATCACGCGCGCGCGAATGCGAAGAACTTCTTTAGGGCTGACAGCCTGAATCGGCTGATCGACAATCATCTGAAGATTTGCACGCTTCAAATATTTTGCGGAATCCTCACCGTTAATCTTAAAACCTTTTTGTCCAGGAAAAATCCAAACACGCGCAATCGATGTCTTGCGACGACCTGTTGCGTAAATTACTTCTGCCATTTTATACCTCGATTGCAACAGGCTTTTGTGCCTGCTGATTATGCTCAGCGCCTTCAAAAACGCGGATGCGACGACGCATTTCTTCGCCGATTAAATTCTTGGGGAGCATGCGAGAAACCGCACGTGTAATAATTTCAGTCGGCTTTTTCTTCTGCAAATCTTCATAAACATAGGACTTGAGTCCACCTGGATATCCGGTGTAATGCGTATAAGTTTTCTGTTCATGCTTGCGACCCGTTGTCTTAATTTTGGCAGCATTAATCACCACCACAAAATCACCCACAATTTGATCCTTAGCAAAATAAGGCTTCCCTTTACCAATAAGAAGCTCAGCAACTTTGGTTGCAAGGCGTCCAAGAGTTTTACCATCCGCGTTCACGAGCCAAACTTTGTGCTCGATGTCTTTATCTGCAATACGAAACGTTTTCATATATCCCCATACTTAAATAGCAATTAGTGTTTGGGCTTATCGTGATCCAAGTTTTATCGAGGATCAAACATATAACAGCCCAGAGCTAAAACTGTCACTGCAATAGATTCCACCCTTCAAAAGGGGCGGCAAAAGAGAGCGGAGTATAGCAAAGGCATTTGGGTATGTCAAAAAAAACTTTCGCCCCCGGGCCGAGACCTTTTTCAGGCTCTTTTATTACGAGGACGACGACTTCCAACAGGACGAGGATAAATCACTTTTTTGAGGGTTAAACCACAAGCTGGCAAAGTCGCTGCAGCGCGCTTGCGATCGCAGGATTTGAGAATACGGGGCACCTCTTCAACCGCCAGCTTTCCCTTCCCTGCTGCGACAAGTGTTCCTGCAATATTACGTACCATGTGATAGAGAAAACCGTCCGCTTGCACCTTCAAAGCAACGATTGCGCCTTTTTTTTTAATTTCACATTTCATTAACGTTCGAACAAAAGAAATCTTCTTTCGCTCAACACTGCGCCCCTTCATAGCACGCTCAACCGATGTAAAAGCACTAAAGTCATGCTTCCCAATTAAATATTTTGAAGCTTGTCTCATGAAAGAAAGGTTCAAGCGTGACGGAACATAATACGCACGATTTCGCAACAAGGCAGGTCGTGACGTCCCATTCCAAATGAGATATTCATAAATTTTAGATGTGGGTTGAAATCGGGCGTGAAAGCTCGCTGCAACGTCTTCTGCTTTTAAAACGCTGATCGATTTCGGTAAAAAATGATTGAGTCCGCGCTCAATTCGGTGACAGCTCAGGTCGCTTGTGACTCTAAAATGAAGAACTTGGTCTTCTGCATGCACCCCCGCATCCGTTCGACTGCTCGCTGAAGCAAGAGGAATTTTTTTTTGAAATAAATTTTCAAGCGCGGTTTCAATGGCCCGCTGAATCGTGGGAACGCCGTTCGGTTGGCGCTGAAATCCAAAAAAATCAGTGCCGTCATACTCAAGCGTTAGCTTGATATTTCTAACGCCGCCAAGCCTGAATTTGATGTTTCGAACACTGCCAAAAGTTGGCTTGATATTTGTAACGCCGCCGAGTGCACGTTTGGTCTTCGTCTCTAAAGGTGCACGCTGAGTTTTTTTAACCGCCGCGGCTTTTTTAGCTTTTGGCATTGCTCACTAAATATTCGGCGATTTGAACCGCATTCAGAGCTGCGCCCTTCCAAAGCTGATCACCCGAAACCATAAGCGCCAGTCCATTTTCGCAAGACAGGTCTTCGCGAATGCGGCCCACCAATATTTTTTTGCGGCAGCTGGCTTCAATGGGCATCGGAAAGTGATTGTCTTTGGGATTATTCTGAATTTCAATGCCCGGAGATTTGATTAAAATCCCGAGAGCTTCATCGGGCGTCATTTTACTCTCAAACTCAAGATAGAGCACTTCGGTATGGGCGCGCAATACCGGCACCCGAATACATGTGGTCGCGATTCGAATCGAGTTATCATGCAAAATCTTTTTCGATTCTTGAATCATCTTCAATTCTTCACCGTTATAGCCCTTGTCTTCAATCGCGGTATTATGCGAAAACAAATTGAACGCAATTTGATGCGGAAAAACACTTTTCGCTAAGGGCTGACGACCTAGCTTTTCTGTTTCTTCCTGTACGGCGGCCAGTAAATCTTTTTTAGAATGAGCATTCTTTTCAACGCGCTCAACAAATTCTTTAGCTTGAGAATAAAGCTCCACCATCGCTGTCGCACCCGCGCCGCTCACGGCTTGATAAGTCGCGCAATGAATGCGTTTGATTTTAACCTTCCGATGCAACGGTGCAACTGCCATCAACATCATAATTGCTGAGCAATTTGGATTAGCAATAATTCCATGGTGTTTATCAATGTCCGCGCCATTCACCTCAGGCACAACCAGCGGAACTTTGGGGTCCATACGAAAAGCGCTGGTGTTGTCAATTACAACTGCACCCTCAGCAATGGCGGCAGCAACAAATTTTTTACTCACAGACGCGCCAGGACTCGACAGCACAATGTCGATTCCCTTGAATTGATCACGGGTATATTTAAGTTCAAGGTTGGTATATTCCTTTTTACGAAACATAATTTTTTCGCCCGCGCTTCGAGCGGAACCAAACGGCTTAAATTCTCCGACAGGAATACTTGACGCTTCAAGA
>Ga0163150_10003600_pt1 | contig 21586 bp, 26 predicted proteins | sample OliLakLV19P2IB_FD_148628 | JGI IMG/M metagenome (GOLD analysis project Ga0163150, IMG submission 148628) | Freshwater microbial mat bacterial communities from Lake Vanda, McMurdo Dry Valleys, Antarctica - Oligotrophic Lake LV.19.P2.IB | ecosystem: Environmental > Aquatic > Freshwater > Lake >...
AAATCAGGCATCAGGATTTTCAACGAAAAACGTTCGAACTTCGTCCAAAAACTTCCGCAAAATAATGACGCCGAGCGAATGCGAGGGGGAATATATTTTGCGGAGAGAGTGGGATTCGAACCCACGGTTCCCGTGAGGGAACGGCGGTTTAGTAAACCGCTGCCTTAAACCACTCAGCCATCTCTCCAATAACTCAATAATCTTATCCTACCGTAAAAACGATAGAATTCAAACCTTGAGATTAAATCCATACAGTTCTGATATAATCTATCATACAGATTGATCGGAGCCTGCTAGTTACTTATCATGAAAAAAAGAATTTATGTTCTGTTGTGTATAGGATTTGTAGTGATTGTGTTCTATTTTTATTTTGTCTCCCAGAAAACCCATAGTGTTAATATTGAACCACAGACCCTTTATCCAGTCACTGGGATTATAGACGGAGATACTATTAGAGTTCGTATACAACGTACGATCGTCACTGTGCGACTTTTGGGAATCAATACACCTGAAACATTTGATCCTCGTCGAGAGGTAGAGTGCTTTGGACCAGAGGCTTCGGAAAAAATAAAGGAATTACTGTTCAATCAGAAAGTATTCTTGAAGCTGAATCCAAAACGAGAAGTGTTTGATAAATATGGTCGTTATTTGGCGTATGTGTATCGTTCGGATGGATTATTTATCAATGAAAAATTACTTAGCGAAGGTTATGCACGTGAATATACTTATGGAAAACCATATTCATTTGTTACAAAATTTAAAGCACTCGAAAAAAAAGCGCGGACTGAAAAAAGAGGATTATGGGGAAAATGTAAATAAATGTTAATTTGTGTGGATATACAGATAGATGTCCTCGATGGCTTTTACTGCATCTCCTGCTGCAATGTTGTTCTGATGATATAAACCATCAGTCGCATCACCTGCGGCCCATATACCAGCTATAGAGGTCATTTGAGTGCGTGGATCAACAACGATATGGTTATAGATGTCACGCTGTACAAGGTCGGCCACAAATTCGGTATTTGGAATAGAACCAACTTCCACGAATACACCTGTTACAGGAAGTTCAATATCAGTTTTGGAAACACTATCGGTATAGACAAAAGAACTGACAAATTTACCACCCTTTACTTCTTTAGGAATAGCATTTTGTATTGCTTTCATCTTTGGATTACTAAGAACTTTTTCGATAGTGCCTGGATCTGCTTTGAAATCGCTTCGACTAAGAAGAGTTACACTTTTGCAGTACGCTAAGAGTTGTGCGGCGCTTTCGAAACCGGCATTACCTCCACCAATAACCACGACATCTTGATCGGAATACATAGGGCCATCACAGGTAGCGCAATAGGTGAGACCTTTATTGTCATATTCAACTGCACCAGGGACATTGAGTGTACGTCTACGACTACCACTGGTGATGAGAACGGTACGAGCTTCGTATGAACCTTTTTCAGTAGAAATTAAAAAATAATCTCCTTTCTTTTCAATTTTGGTGCATAATTCGCTTTCCTTGAAATCAATTATATTGGCAGCATACGCCTTTACGTGTTTCTCGAGGCTTTGAGAGAGCTCTAATCCTGATATTGCTACGGTACCTACCCAGTTCTCGATTTTTTCGGAAACATTGCTTTGGCCAAACCAATCTTTGGTTACGAAGATAGTTTTGAGACGCTTACGTGAAGCGTATACACCTGCAGCCACACCTCCTGGTCCGCCACCAATAATTGCAAGATCGTAAATCATAATACAATTGATTGTATCAACTTTTTTGATTAAATGAAATTATTTTAATCTACTCCTTCTCAAAAATGCAGGTATTGCACCCCAATCATCGTCATCATCTGAAGGAGCTGATTTGGTATCTTTTTTGACGTCAGTGATCTTTTCAGAAATGATTGCGTCACGATCTTTGCGAGGTTCGGGTATAGGATGAAAAATCTTACCTTTTTCGGTTCCGCCTTTCATGAAAGAAAGAATACCGGGTTCGGATGCCTGAGATTGCTCAATAGCGTTTAGAGGTACAGACTTTTGTTGATAAGGGAGTTGGCCTTCAGGGAAACCAGTTGCAATAACGGTAATTTTGATTTCATTTTTCTTGAGTTTATCATCACGTACAGTACCAAAAATTATTTTAGCTTCAGGATCGATTGATTCTGTAATAACTTTGGCGGCATCCTGTATTTCGAACATTGTCAGATCTTCGCCACCAGCAATCGAGAATAGAACACCTTTTGCACCAGAAATCGATACGTCGAGAAGTGGAGAATTGATAGCAGCTTTAGCGGCTTCAATCGCGCGATTTTCCCCAGAAGCCGAACCAATACCCATGAGTGCTGAACCTGCATTTTCCATAATTGTACGAATATCGGCAAAGTCGATATTGATAATACCTGGTGTAGTAATAAGATCTGAAATACCCTCGACTGCTTGACGGAGAATCTCATCGCAGACTGCAAAAGCATTTTTGACTGTTGTTTCCTTGCTGACTGATGAAAGAAGTTTGTCGTTGGGGATTACGATGATGGCATCGACTTCTTTGCGGAGATCCTCGAGAGCAGCTTCGGCAATACGGACACGTTGACGTCCTTCAAAATAGAAAGGTTTGGTAATTACTGCAACTGTAAGGCAACCGAGCTCTTTTGCAGTTCGAGCAATCTGAGGACTTGCACCACTACCAGTTCCTCCACCTAGTCCACCAGCCACAAATACCATGTCCGCACCTTTGACTGCTTCTTGGATCTCATCTTTGCTTTCTTCGACAGAACGACGCCCGAGGTCTGGATTCATTCCAGTACCTAGGCCACGAGTGATATTTTTACCAATGTGAATACGTTTTTTTGCAAGAGAACGATGGAGATCTTGGGAGTCAGTATTGATCGCAATAAAATCGACACCTTTGACTTTGTTGCTGATCATATGATTTACAGCATTGCCACCGGAACCGCCAATACCAAGGACTTTAATGCGGGCGAACGCTTCGATGTCAGGAGTGATGTTTGGCATAGGCTGTATATTATCATACGAAATAAGAGATACAAGTTGCGCGGGCAACAGGTTTGTGGTGAGAGGAGTTTATACAACCTATGGCAAAAATTGTTTGAACCAGCGTACAGTAGTTTTCCAAGTATGCTTTAGAAATTCAGTAGATGTATCGATTTCGGGACCTTCTTCTGAATGAATACCCCATACAGTTAGTCCATATGCGACAGCCCATACTGCATCTTTAGGTGAAGATTTATTTGCATCGGTATTGATTGAACCAATTCGAGAGGGAATTTTGAGTGCACTTTTTGCCATGAGGTCTACCGAGTTTAGACTCGATCCTCCGCCTGCCAACATTATACCGGCAGGAAGTAGACCGTTACGACCAATCTTTTTTAAATGTGTTTCAATTAATTCAAAAATATCAGACATGCGTGCTGCAATGATTTCATCGAGTTTTTTACGTGGATATGAGCTTCCGGTGATTGCTCCGATCTTTATTTGTTCGGCTTCTTCGAGAGGGACTTTGAGGCCAAGAGCAATATCGTTGGTAATATCGGTAGAACCAATAGGAAACACTTCCAAAGATGTTGGAATATTATCTTCAAATACGGCAACAGATACAGTTTCGGCACCAATATTGGTTAAAACACAACCTGCAATTTTCTGAGCTTTAGTAAGAGTGACAAAAGAGGCTGCTAAAGGAGCGGCCATAACATCTTCAACCTCAATACCAGCTTGATTGACTGCATGAATTAAGTCTACAACATGATGATCGAGACAAGTAATAAAAAGGGTTTTTTGCTCTATTTTGTTACCAGTAAGGCCCAGTGGTTGTCCAAGTGCTGGTACTCCATCGATTTTGTATTGAATAGGAATATCATAAATAATTCGACGATTTGCAATATCTGCCTTCGGGAGATCTTTTTCGCATTGTTCACGCAATTTAGAAAGGTCGAGTGCGCTAATTTCTGCATCGGCTCTGGAAGTCATAATTAGACTTGAGACGGATGTACTTGCCAGTCCAATACCGCCAACACCAATAAAAGCTTTTTTTACTTTAACACCTACTTTTTCTTCGGCGATAGCAACGGCTCGGCGAATACTTTCTGCAACATCGGTGACACTGGTGATATAGCCGTGACGTAAACCTTTGGACTCACTCATGACTGCGGCGATAATACGCGGAAGACCGCGGTCTGTCTTTTCACGTGCATTAGCAATAACTACCTTAATTGAATAAGTTCCAACATCGATACCTGTAATAATAGAGCGTGCCATGTGTAAGAGGTATAAAAGAGGTATAAAGTATGAAGCCTTATGCTTTATACCTTAAATTTTTTACGAATTTGTATTTCGATATCCTCCATTGTACTACCATGGTCGTATCCTTTCAAATGAATACATCCGTGGATAAATATATAAGCCAAAAAATTTTCATAGGAACGATCAAATTTAACCGCTTCTTTTTTTGTCTCATCTATAGATATATATATTTCCCCTTCAGTCTCTGATAATGGAAAACTAAGAATATCCGTCGGTTTATTGATATTACGGTAAGTTAGATTGAGCTTCTGTATTTCAATAGTAGAAACGATTACCACTGATAAAATATATAAGGCTCCGAGAGTCTCATTTTTAATTGCTTCAAAAGGTATGAAAGGAAGTACGTTTCGTGTTTTATTTGCAACTATACAATTTTTAGACATGAAAACCTCGATTATCTGCGTTCTGGTTTTGCTTGAGCTTTGCCGAGTTTGATGAGAAGAGTGATCTCATTACGACGATTCATCAGTTTGAGTGCGCGCTGTTTGACCTTAAAGCGTGATTGGACGCGTCCATTGAAGCGGAGGCTACGGACACGAGGAATAACACCGGAACTCTGTACTTTACGACTAAATCGGCGAATAAGACTTAGACTATTTTCTCCCGCATTACGGGTGATTTCTACATTTATCATACAAAAAAGAATAGCATGGAAGGTAAGAGAGTGCAAATACTTTACTTTTTGAACCATTGAGCTTCTACCTTTTGCATATATCTTGCTAATTCGTTGAGAGGAACAATATCTTGGGAGTGAGTATCGGTATGGCGGACAATTATCATTTTGTCTACGGCTTCTTTCTTACCCATTACCAGCATATAGGGAGTTTGGTACTTTTCAATGGTGGAAACTTGCGCTCCTAAGCGATCTTTTGCTAATGAAAGATAGAGCGGAATCTTGGCTTGACGGAGTTGCTCGATAATTTCCAAGGAAATAAGTTTTGATTCTAGTCCTAGTTGGATAAATGAGGCAATAGGACGCTTTGTTTTGGTTACCAGCTTGCGGAGACCAAGATCACTTTCTTTGATAAGCAGAGATAGTCCAACTCCTTGAATATCACGTTTTGTATTGAGTCGTTTTGCCAAACCATTGTATCGTACACCAATACCAAGGATACGTTGATCTTTGATTGTTTTGTCATTCGGATCAGTATTCACGATTGCAAATATAGTTTCGGTACAATATTTACGATTACCGATTAGGCTATTGTTGAGACTGTACGGAATCTTGAGTGCTTCGAGATATTCTAATACATCTTCGAGGTTGCGACGGCTGATCTCTGAAAGGAAGTCCATTGAACGTGGGGCACGAGCATTGAGTTCCTTGCAGGATTCATTGTGAGATCCAAGAAGTTCGAATGCATCGCGTTTGAACATTTGACGACACTCAGGACTCATAGTATTGATATTTTTGCGATAGTAATTGATGAGTTCACGGGTAAAACGTACAATCGAATCACGATCACCAACACTATTTATCTCCACAAGTGTTTTGGTATAACCTTCTTCAGCTAACATTGCGCGACCAGTCTGAATTAGAATTGCTTCGGCAATAGAACCAGAACTACCGATGATTTCAAGATCGGCATATCGATGGTATTTAGGTGCCTTACGAGTACCACGTGCAGGTTCTTTGAAATACAACATGACTGGTTGTGAAAGAGTATTCATATCCTGCTCCTGATAGGTTCGAATTAATGCAATTTTTTCTTCAACGTGCAAAGGAAGTTTGCCATGCTTATCCGTCTCATCGTCAATAAAATCACCATCAAGAATATCCTTGGCAGTATCGAGATCAATTTTACTTATCGTAGGACTCTTCATTGGGGTAAATCCGTAATAGATAGCTACTTCGCCAATCTTGTCCAGATTTTCATATGTAATGAAAGGGGATTTTTTATTTGGTTTGTTCATGGTATTCGCCAGGTAAGAAAGATACTTTGGTGATAGGAAAAAGCCGTACGATCGGCCTGCCAATAATGAGATTTTCTTCAAGTGGTCCCCATATTCTGGAATCGGAACTTTCGGAACGATTGTCACCCATCACAAAATACTGTGATGGTTTGAGTGTGGTGATCAAACTTTCGTATGATACGTGCTTACTATCGATATATGATTCATTGAGAGTAAATCCCTCTGGATGTTCGGTGTTGATAATAGAGATCTTTCCGTCCTTGATCGTAATGGTTTCACCGGGCAAACCGATGATCCGTTTGATATAATAAACGGAAGGGTTGTTTGGATATTTAAACACAGTCACATCACCACGAATAGGATCATTGATACGGTAAGAAAGACGATCGACAATCAAAAATTGACCAGTGGCAAAGGTTGGATCCATAGAAGCACCGTTGACCACAAATGGTTCAGCTATAAAAAAACGAATCGGCAGAGAGATAATAAGGGCAATAACAATCACTTGTATCCATTCGCGCACATTTCGCCAAAAAGCGCTTGGATGTGGACGTGGTTCAGAGGATGGATTCCATACATTAACTCGTGATTCTTCGTTAGTATCCATATTAGTGTGTGTATTATACTCCTAAAAAAGGATGAATACAAGTAGAAAATTATGTATCTTTTCGTTATACTTCTCTTATGCCTTATATTATTGCAGGACTCGGAAATCCCGGAGATGAATATACCGGAACACGTCATAACACTGGACGTATCATATTAGATCATATTCGTAGGGGATACGAAGGTGATGATTTTGAATTCAATAAAAAGCTCAATGCTCTTGTTTCAGTGATTTATATTGGTAAAAAGAAAGAGAAAGTACAACTCGTCGCACCAGAAACATTCATGAATAAGTCTGGTAATACGCTTGCTTTTTTGGTTAAAAATCCCAAAGCTGCCGAAAAACTGATTGTTATATATGACGATTTTCAATTACCTTTAGGTCGTATACGCATTTCCTACAATCGGAGTTCTGGGGGACATAATGGTGTGGAATCTATTATTAAATCACTCAAGAGTCAAGCATTTGTACGTATTCGCATCGGTCTTTCATCTGCCAATGCCAAAGGTGTTGCAAAAGTCCCTCATGGTGAAGATAAAATCGAGAAATTTATTCTTGGTAAATTCAAAAATGATGAATTAAAGGAGATACAAAAAGTTTCCAAAAAGGTTATTGAGGCCATTGAAGTATTAATTGTCGAAAGTAGGGACAAAGCAATGAGTATGTACAATGCTGCATAAGTGTGAAATAAAATGAGTCAAAAAAATAGCCACCTTTCGGTGGCTATTTTTTTGATATCTATTTTTTATCTGTGTAGACCAGAGCCATTTTTTGTTCCTTTGGATCAAAGATAGAGATTTTGAAATTATATGTTTTGCCCAATTCCAGAGCAGTACGCAGTTTTTCTTCAGAGCCAAATTCGGAGACATGGACTAAACCTGCAACACCTTCTTCAATTGAAGCGAGTGCGCCATGTTTATTGAATTTGATAACTACGCCAGAAATAATCATATCCTTTTTGTATTTCTTTGCAGCTTCTGTCCAAGGATTTGGCTTAAGCTGTTTCATTGAAAGGGAAATCTTACCTTCCTTTACCTCAATAATCTTTGCTTTGATATTTGTGCCAATTTTGACAAAGTTTCGAGGGTCATCGACGAGACCCCAATCAATTTCTGAAATGTGAACCAGGCCTTCTAGTCCTTCTTCAAGTTTGATGAAGACACCAAAGTCCACGACTCCAGTTACCGTACCTTCAACTGTGTCGCCAATTTCGTACTTACTGACAATCTTTTCTTTTTCTTTTTGTTCAGAACCCTTTTCTGAGAAGATTAATTTTCCTTCTTTAGGGTCGGCAGTAATGATGGAAAGTGCCATACGAGTACCAACAAATTTCTTTAGCTCTTCTAGGATTTTATCCTTGTCTCCATCGGTGACATGAGGATAGTGCTCGGATTTGAGCTGAGATGCAGGAAGAAAGCCAACAATACCTTGCCATTCGATAAGAAGACCGCCTTTGTTGGCTTCTTTAACCAAAAGTTCAAGAACTTTCTTTTCCTTGATAGCAACTTCAGCTTCATTCCAAATAATAGCCTGACGAGCTTCTTTGAGGGATAATTCGTAATAACCTTCAGGATGAGCATTATCGACAATTTTTGCAGCAATAACGTCACCGACGTTTATTTTCTTGATAACATCGCGAGCAGTAATAAATTCACGGCCATAAATGATACCAGTACCAAATGGAGTAAGGTCGACAAAAACCGATGATTTCTCGACTGCAATAACTGGACCTTCTATAAGATCTCCAATCTGAGGCGGATTCTTCATCGTTCCGACAAGTCCACCCATAACACTCTTTTTTTGTTCTTCGGTTAGGGTTAGTTCAGCGTTCTTTTTCTTTGGTTCTGGCTGAGCTTTCTCTGTTTTTTCGTTTGTTTCGACTACAGGAACTGTATTTTCTTTCGATCCAGTAAGCACCTCTTTTATTTTTTTGAACATATGCTGTGGTCCGTCAATTGACGGAGCGATCCGCTTTTTAATTAATTAATAGATAAGTGCGGGGTTACGCTATATATAATGAACGTACGACTGGACTGTATCATAAAGGGGAGCTATTGTCGAATTTGAATCGACTCCAAGGTCCGACCTTGGAGTCGATAATAAAAAATTCGCCCAACGGTTGTCCGAAGGGCGAATGTGAGTGGAACTCGATGCTAGACTACGTGCCTAATATTTTCGATTGCCTGACGGCAATTTGAAACTGCATCGGCGAAGTCTGCTAAACCGAATGGTTTAGGAAGGAGTTGGTTGGGATTGTAATTTTTCGAGATTTCTGGAAGAAGGTTAGTGTTTCCTGTCATCACTATCACCTGTACCTTCGGGAATTTTTCCCGGGTGGCTTGAATAATGGAGCCACCTTCATTCCCATTGGGAATGTTCCAATCCGTGATCAATAACTGAATTGATGTGGTGGTTTGGTTCTGAATGTAGGCAATTGCATCAAGCAGATTGCTATGATGAACAATTTCCAAGGTCGGACCTTGGAGTTTAAGGAAGTGCCTGATAATACAGGCCATACCCATGTCATCTTCAGTTATGAGTACTTTTATATTTTGCATAAGTCTTTTTTGTATGCTGTTGTCAACGTCCATGTTCGGTTTACGTTGCCTACTACCTGTTTAAAATAATATCATACTTGAACTATAAAGTCAAGTGGCTAATATACGAGGTCTCGCCTCGAGGCGAGGCCTCGGGATGCCCCCCTGGCAGAGCTCTTTTTTATCTGTTATTATGCTTTATTATGATTATTACCTATTTAGGAGCACAGTTTGTGAAAGTTTCATTTGGTGACACTGTTCTAGCATTCAATCCTATCTCCAAGAATTCCAAGCTCAATACCTCAAAGTTTGGTGCCGATATTGTACTTTCAAGCCTCAATCATGTTGATATGAATGGTGTTGATCAGGTTTCTTTTGGAGAAAAAAAAGCTTTTGCTATCAGTGGCCCTGGAGAATACGAAGTCAAAGGTATGTTCATTAAAGGACTTCCTTCACAATCTGAATACGATGGAGAGAAAAGTATCAACACTATATATATGGTTTCCCTTGAAGGGATGAACATTTGTTTTTTGGGTGGAGTCAATACGACAGAACTTCCTCCGGAAACAGATGAAGCGATCGATGAAGTAGATATCCTATTTGTCCCTATTGGAGGTGAAGGTGTATTGGAAGCATCCCAAGCTTATAAACTCGCGGTGGCAATCGGTCCAAAGATTATCATTCCTATTCATTATGGTGATGTTGGTGTCAAAGATGCACTCAAACTATTTCTCAAGGAGGTAGGTGAGAGTCCAGCTCCTATAACAAAGCTTACTCTCAAAAAGAAAGATCTCGAAGGTAAAGAAGCTGAAGTTATTGTACTTGAGAGGGAATAGAAATGGGTATACAATAGAGTCATGAAGATTCATTCTCATCTCGCATTATTACGAAGCAAGCCGGAACATATTCGTCGAAGGATAGCATTTTGGTCTTCCTTTGGAATCACTGGCCTTATTTTTGTATTTTGGCTAGCATCTTTCTCTGCAATTGGTCCTGTTCAATCAAGTTCAATTGCAAAAGTATTTGATGATGTTAATACGCCTGCTCAGTCTATGGTGGCTGCGGTCGGATCTCTTGCGGGTACTATTCGTGATCGGATTTTTGGACCAAAGAAAGTAGAATTTTCTACCGTTGAGGTTATGGCGGGTGAGAGATGATCACTCCAAGGTCGGACCTTGGAGTTTAGTGATAATGGTTTTTTGAGGTCGCTCTTCACATAAATAATCTTTTAAACTTGAAAATTCATATTTTTTTGCAACTTCGATCGCGTCTTTACAGAAATCTCGTCTTGCTGATTTTGAAATATCAGGTTCTTCAATTCCAAAAGGGTTGAGATGAATATATTCGAGGAGATAATTCAAATATTCATCTTTGTCTACATGTTTAGATTTATATTTACCCTGAAAAATAGTCCCTGAGTGTGTGTATTTTTTATTATAAAACATTACATAAGCAGTACAGAGTTTTCTTATAAATTTTTCAATTCCCAGAGGTTCTTTTTCTAAGAGTGCTAAATGAAAATGATTCGGCATGAGACAGTATGCGCTTATATCCACAAGTTGATGAGATCGTTCAGTGGAAAAAATATCTGGTTTACTTAATTTAAGTACCAGAGGTTTTTTGTTATTTGCTAAATATAATAATGAAATAAAACGTCGGTAATCACCACGTTCGTTAAATATAGGCGCTTTATGAGCTCCTCTATTGTAAACATGGTAGTACTCTCCGGGAATATGCATGCTAAAACTCTATCAGATCAAGATAAAATCCGTATGAAGAAATCAAAACCAAAACCAAGGTCCGACCTTGGAAATAATCCCACGATTTATTTTTACGTCAAGATGTAACTGGTTCACTTTTTTGCTATACTAGAAGAAATATATGGCTAAGAAATCTTTCGATACAAGTAAAGAAGCCGATACAGAAGCTCCTCGTGAAGGTACAGGAGTAGTTGTTTGTTCTATCGTAACCGAAATGCGCGAGTCTTTTCTCGACTATGCCATGTCGGTTATTACCGACCGTGCATTGCCCGATGTTCGTGACGGTCTCAAGCCAGTGCACCGCCGTATTCTCTATGCCATGCATGAGAAAGGTCTGACTTTTCAGGCAAAATTCCGTAAGTCCGCGGTAGTCGTGGGAGATGTGCTTGGTAACTATCACCCACACGGTGACGTTGCAGTATATGACTCCATGGTAAAGATGGCTCAGGACTTTACGATGCGTTATCAGCTTATTCATGGCCAAGGAAATTTTGGTACCGTAGATGGTGATCCACCAGCTGCAATGCGTTATACCGAAGCAAAAATGGCTCGTATATCAACCGAGATACTTCGTGATATCGACAAGGATACCGTCGATTTTCGTCCAAATTATGATGGTACTCGCAAGGAACCTTCTGTGCTTCCAACCGCTGTTCCTAATCTTCTGTTAAATGGAACATTAGGTATTGCAGTGGGTATGGCAACAAACATCGCTCCTCACAACCTACGAGAAGTTGTCGACGCTACTACTCATATGGTCGAAAATCCTGATGCCAGTACCGAAGATCTATTGAAATTCATCAAAGGTCCCGATTTTCCAACAGGAGCAGTGATATATGGGAACAAAGACATTCAACATGCGTATGCCACTGGTCGTGGAGGTATGACGGTGCGTGGTGAAGCTGAAATTGTTGAAGACAAAAAAGGTCAGTTCCAAATCGTCATCAGTTCTATACCATATCGAGTTAATAAGAGTGAACTCATCATTCGTATGGCCGATCTCGTACGCGAAAAGATCATCGAAGGGGTTCGAGGTCTTCGTGACGAATCCGACCGAGAGATGCGCATCGTTCTCGATCTCAAACAAGGATCATATCCAGAAAAGATTGTAAATTTACTATACAAGCATACACAACTTGAGGAAACATTCCATATGAATACGGTTGCATTGGTGCACGGTGTTCCTCAGACATTGTCCCTCAAAACTATTCTTCAAGAGTTTGTTATTCATCGTATCGAAGTTATTCGCCGTAGGACACAGTTTGACCTCACTAAAGCTGAAGATCGTGAACATATTCTCTCGGGTCTCAAAAAGGCATTGGATCATATTGATGAGATCATTACTCTTATTCGTGAATCAAAAGACGCTACCGAAGCTCATGCGAATTTGATAAAGAAATTCAAATTTAGTGACAAACAGGCAACTGCGATTTGTGAAATGCGCTTGGTTCGATTGGCTGGCTTGGAACGCAAAAAAGTTCTTGATGAACTTGCCGAAGTTCAAAATATTATCGCTGAACTAAAGAGTATATTGAGTAGTGATAAAAAAGTTCGCGGTATTATCACCACCGAACTCAAAGATATTAGGGAAAAATATGGCGACGATCGTCGTACCAAAATTATCAAGCATGGAGTCAAAGAATTCAATCCAGAGGACTTGATTGCCGATGTGGAGTCTGTACTCGTATTAACCAAAGGTGGTTATATCAAACGCACGGATCCTTCAGAATATCGCAAACAAAAGCGTGGTGGTGTAGGTGTTGTTGATTTGGATACCAAAGAAGAAGACTTCATTTCTCATCTTATTTTTGCTACGACTCACAATGATATTTTATTCTTTACTGACAAAGGCAAAGCATATCAAATAAAGATGTACGATATTCCTGAAGGAAAGCGTGCTACACGTGGCAAATCAATTATGAACTTCCTTTCACTTGCCGAAGGTGAACAAGTGACTTCTATTTTACCAATGCCAAAAGACAAAAAAACCGCCGATGGTCTAGCCTTAATGATGGTCACCAAAAGAGGTACAGGCAAAAAGTCATCCGCAAAGCATTTTTGTGATGTTCGTCGGTCTGGTCTGATTGCAATTACTCTAGAGGCTGGAGACGAATTGATTTCGGTATCATTTGTCTCAAAACATGATGAAGTTGTTATTGCCACCAAGGAAGGTCAGTCAATCCGTTTCAAAGAAAATGATGTTCGCGAAATGGGTAGAAACGCTGGCGGAGTTCGTGTGATTCGCTTGGATAAAAATGATGCAGTCATTTCCTCAAATGTGGTCGTCAAAGATGCCAAAAACCCAACCCTATTCGTGATGGGTGCCAATGGCTACGGCAAAAAGACCAAACTTTCCGAATACAAAGTTCAAAACCGCGGTGGTTCTGGCATTCTGACCATGAATGTAACATCAAAGACTGGTTCTCTGATTGCTGCATATGTGGTCACCGATGATGTGGAAGAGGTTGTGGCTATGTCAAAGAAAAGTCAGGTTATCCGTGTTGATCTTGCGGAAATTCCGACACTGTCTCGTGCTACTCAAGGTGTTCGTATCATGAAACTTCGTGAAGGCGATTCATTGGCCAGTTTGATCTGTTTGTAGTACTATCTTTTTTAGTTCGTACACAATTCAATAAAGAAAGAGTTTAACTATGCAAGGGTCTAGTGAAGTACCTTTAACCATAAACATCCAAGGTCGGACCTTGGATGTTTTTTGTAGAACGGTCTATGTATGCTAAAATAAACATATGTTTTCTGAGCCAGCAATAAATATATCAAAACTAGGCCTTGTTGATAGTATGAAGGTGGTTGACTTGGGTGCCGGATCTGGATTTTATTCATATGAAGCTGCTCGTCGTGTAGGTGTCAGTGGTCGAGTTTATGCAGTCGATGTACAAAAAGACCTACTCGAACGTTTACGATCAAATGGTGTTGTTCAGGGAATTCGTAATATTGAGGTAATGTGGGGAAATGCTGAAAAGATCGGTGGTACCAAGTTGCGTGAAGGTATTGCTGATGCAGTTATTGCTTCCAATATTCTTTTTCAAATAGAAAAACCAGATGAATTTTGTTTAGAAATAAAACGTATTCTCAAACCAAAAGGAAAGGTGTTACTTATCGATTGGAGTGAAGTTAGCCCTATTGGTCCAAAGACCGTATTTCCTTCGATGAAAGCTCAGATGTTGTTTGAGAAATCTGGATTTAAGCTCGAACAGTCATTTGAAGCAGGTGACCATCATTACGGAATGGTATTTACCCGTATATAGTATTTATTTATGTCAAAATTTCAATTTATTACTCTGTCAGTATTCATTCTCTTTATTATAGGAGGTGTTACTGCTTTTGCTTTGTATCGTGGCGATACAACATCTGCTGAAAAGTTACCAGATATTACTATTTGGGGAACGTTTCCATCGGCGACATTCACGCAATACCTTATAGATATAAACAATACATTAGCCCAACCATTATCCATCGAATATTTTCAGAAAAGTCCAAATCAATTCTCGTCTGATTTTATTGCCGCATTGGCTCGCGGACAAGGACCAGATGTTATTCTTATTCCTGTTGAAATGCTCTATCCTCATACCGATAAACTTGCTTTTATACCGTACAATGCTTTGTCTCAACGTACATTTCGCGATACATTTATCCAAGAGGCAGAACTATATCTTTTCGATCAAGGAATAGCAGCATTACCATTTACTATTGACCCTCTGATTATGTATTGGAATCGAGATATATTTGATACCGCTGGTATAGCACAATATCCACGCTTCTGGGATGAATTTACAACAATCAATCAACGTCTCACTCAAAAAGACCAAAATGGTAATATTCGCCGAAGTGCTATTTCTATGGGTGACTTTACCAATATCAATAATGCACGTGAAATTCTCGGGACGTTATTATTCCAGATCGGTAATCCAGTCACGGCTCGCGATCAAGATGGTATTGTAGCCAGTACACTCAAGCTAACTGCTACAGCCAATCCTGTTGATGCATTGGAATTTTTTACTCAATTTGTAAATCCATCAGATCCAAACTATTCATGGAATCGAGGTATGACCACTTCAAAATCAGCTTTTTTGTCAGGTAGTTTGGCAACTTATTTTGGTTTCGCTTCGGAATTATTCGATATACGAAATAAAAATCCAAACCTTAATTTCGATGCTGCACTATTTCCTCAATTAAGAAAAGATGGGGTAAAAGCAACCTATGGACGTATGTATGGTTTATCATTGGTACGTTCGACGCCAAATCCAAATGGTGTCTATCAGATTTTGTCTATTTTGACGGCACCTACTCATCTTTCGAGACTTTCCGAGACCATGTATCTTCCTCCGATTCGTCGTGATCTGATTGCTCAAGGATCTACCGATCCTTATATCTCTATTTTTGGTCGAGCAGCGTTGGTGGCAAAAGGGTGGCTAGATGCCGATTCAGCAAAGTCTAATCAAATCATGAGTGAAATGGTTGGTTCCATTACCAGTGGTCGTAGTACGGTCAATCAGGCTATCCAAGAAGCAGGAGCACAATATGATGTCATCTTAAATCAATCCACTCGGTAATATATATGAAAAAAATATCCTTAATTATACTCGCTGTCATTATTATTTCTGTAGGAAGTATTCCTATTATATTTGCACAAACAACAAAATCATCAAATCCTAACGATGCTGGTTTTCGTTTAGTTATTTGTGATGGACCGGCAGCATTGAATAAACCTTCGACTCATATGATTAATGATGGAAAAGGGAATAATATTGTAGATCCAAAATGGAAAGCTGATCCTAATTTTAGGGCATGTGATTTTCAAGGTTTGATGAAACAAGTTCAACATCTCATTACTGTTATGCTGACACTAGGTGTGTTTGTAGCTATTATCGGATTCTCATATGCAGGATTTCTTTATATAACTGGCGTACCAGGTAATATCACTAGGGCACATGAGATCTTTAAGAAAGTCGGCATAGGGTTTATAATAATGCTATCCGCATGGTTTATCATTTATCAGATACTTGGATGGTTGACAGGGAATTCGAGCTTCAAAGCATTACTCGGTAGTCCATAATAATGAAAAAAAATTTACTAAATACAATCAAATCCCTGTCCCAAGCATTTATTTTGCCAGTTTTTTTATGTCTAATTGTTTCTCTCATTAGTATTCCTACTTTGAATGTTTATGCTCAGGCTTCAGGAGGAAATAATACTTCGAGTAATGGTGTAACAGGGGGAAGTAATACTGCCCCAGCAACAACCTTTACACTGCAAAATCCCTTGAAGAAGGAGATAGATTCATTGGGTGGCTTGATAGAGGCATTCGTAGAAGTATTTTCTTATATTGTGATTCTTTTTGCGGTTCTTGCTATTATATATGTTGGTTTACAATATATTCTAGCCCGAGGTAATAGTGAAGAAATTACCAAACGTACCGATCAATTAAAGTGGATTGTGATTGGTGTGGCCGTAGTGATTGGTGCGCGTATTATTGTTAGTGTCGTTATCAATACACTTGGTGCTTCGGGAGTAGTGGATCAAAGCGTGATTCGCAGTGCCAACAATGCCATCGATGGAAGATAATTATTAATATATATAAATATGAAATCAAAACACATCATAGCTACTCTCGCATTATTTCTTTTTCCAGTGATTACTTTTGCCGCTGGAAAGACATTATCGGATATTATTGATCTGGTTATTTATTATTTGAATATGGTCCTCGTACTCTTTATGGGTGTTGCAGTGGTGATTTTCATCTACCATGTGATCAAATACTTTATTTTGCCAAATGAGAATCGTAGTGAAGCAGGTTCATATGTTCTATACAGCGTGATTGGTTTCTTTGTTATTCTATCGTTCTGGGGCATTGTAAACGTATTACAGACTACCTTTGGTCTGCAAAATGAAAACAATCGTCCGGCATCATGGGCTTCTTTTAGTAATCTATTCCCTGGTGGTTCAACGAATACAAGGACACAAGGTACTTTTCGTTCAGAGTTGCGCGGAACGGGTACTTTCAATCCACCATCGGATTATGAAATTCAAGGTGGCATACGACAAGCTGAAGATTATGACGCATTTAAGAAGATAGATAGTGCGATCAATCTTGAGAGTTAGTATTTATAATCCCCAACTATACAGCAATGTCTTGATGTATAGGGTATAATAGATTCATAGCATTCAGCTAATTAATAACATTATCTTATCATTATGAAAAAACTTATTGTTTCTATCGTGGCTTTTCTACCAGTTATTGCTTTTGCTCAGCCTATTACTGATGCCTCTTCTCTTACGACTAGGCTTACTAATTTAGGTAATACATTCATCGGTGTTTTAATCGCTTTTGCGGTTATCTATATTATCTATAATGTGGTTCGTTTTATCGTCAAATCAGATGATCCTGAGGCGCGTAAACTGATTGGTGCAGCTATCGTATGGAGCTTAGTTGGTCTTTTTGTGATTCTATCTATTTGGGGCTTGGTAGGTCTCTTGACTGGCACGTTCCGATTTGGTAATAACAATGCACCTACTCGAAACTTTCCAGTAGTTCCAACAATTCCACGGAATTAATTCTCTTTGAGTATGAGTATTCTCAATATCGTTGTTAACACTGTTGAAGCTGCAACTACAGCTGATGCTTTTGGTAAGGCTATAACACCGATCCTTATTCATATTATTAACCCGATTGTAATGTTCATGTTTGCTCTGGCAGTCGTAGTATTCGTCTATGGCATCATCGAAATGCTCAGTAAAGGTGCCGATGCCGAAGCGCATTCCAAAGGCAAGAATCATATGGTCGGAGGAGTAGTAGGAATGTTCATCATGGTTTCAGCCTGGGGTATCATCAATATTATTGCCAATACTGTTGATCAATTTGGAAAATAGATAAAAGGGTATTCGCATATTTTCAGAAATGAAAAATAGGCTGCAAGTTGGACTTGCAGCCTACGTGCGTAACTGTTATTACATTCTGTCTACGATTGCCACTACAACAGATGCTGTAGTGATGTTTTGACCAGGTTTTACTTGGAACTCCATATAATTCGATTCAGGAAGCTCTTTATGCAGAGCAATTTTTCCTTGTGCGAAATAAAATGGATAAACCTTATCGTTATCTCCATCTAAACGGACCAACATCACCACGTTGGGAGTTAATAGTATAAACTCCGTCCTTTTTCGTGGGTTAACTGAAGGAATACCTTTCCATTCAGTTTGATTGATGGTTAGAATACCCCCGGATGATTGTGCATCACTAGAACTAGGAATTTGGTATTGAAGAGGATTACTTTCCAATTTGCGTTGTAATCCCCATAAACCAAATGCCATTACTAGTCCCATGGGCAGCCAGAACATTAGTTTCTTATTCACTTATCACCTCCGATATTTGCTACGATTATGGATTTTTTATCGCTCGTATCGCCCGTGAAGATTCCTGCAGTTTTTCCGTCTCTGATGAGTTTCATCTCGCGTACCTTTTTTTCATAGCCGTCCAAATCAAGAATCACTTTTTGTTTGATGAGATCCATGATTTTTTGAACTTGAACTTCACGTGGCAAGCTATCGAAGCTGATAATGTACTGCCTTGCAGCATTTTCTTGCATTCTGATGGCTGCTATGTGGATTGTATGATAGTCAGCCGATTCAGCCGTACGTTGATACTCCTCTCGTTTAGCATCCACCATACTGTCTTCGATTGCTGGTGGCAGTGAAGCGACTACTTGGACTTTTTTGATTTCAATACCAAAGTCTCCCGCCTCGAGTGCTTTTTTGATTTCAATACCAATGTCTTCACCTTGCGTTTTAACCACGATAGATTCCATTTCTCGGACTTTAATCTGCACCTGACGGTATACAATCTCGCGTATTTGAGAATATACCTTTTTCATATCCGCACCAGCTTGAATGTAATCTCGTAAGTCATGAATATTTGGTCTTGCTGTTATTGAGATTTCTATTACCATAGGAACTTTGTCCTTTGTTAAAAAGATAAAGCCCTTTCCCCCAAACTGTGTGTCAGCATTACTCACATCGATTTTAATTGTCGTGAAGTTGAAAGGGAAGTAAGGTAAAAGAATTACATCTCCAGAAATAACCGAGTGTCTAGGAAGTGGTTTACCCCATAAGGTAAGAACGCCCACTTCCTTCGGATCACTTGGTGAATGTTGAGTATAGCCGAATGCTAATATGCCTGCTCCAAATCCACCGACGATGATTCCCCACCAATTTTGGGAGAAAGTCATGATACAACCGACACTGATTAAAAATAATGCAGTAATCAATATAATGCGAGTGAACGGATTTCCAAGCATTCCTTCTACCTCTGCATCGTCTTCTGTAGTAGCAACTTTATTTTCGTTCATAGCTAATTTTTCTTTCGTTGAGTCATTCTTTCGAATGCCTAGTTTGTTATTTAAATTGTCGATGAGCATTCATAACCGAATCTTCACCTAAATACAGTAATAACACTAAATATAGGTAAAGTCAAGGATTTCGGAGGCCTCGCCTCGAGGCGAGGCCTCCGGAAATATATATAAAAATCCGGTAGTTGCGAGTGCAACTACCGGAGGTGAATTCTTTAGCAGCGTCTTATCCTTATGAGAACAATTATATCCTCTGATTCAACTGCTTTGGAACGGAATCTCATCTGATTTCCGTTAACTTCTTGACCTGGTGCGCCGATATGGAAATCAAAACACATGTCGTCATTGCCATACTTGACGTCAATGTGCACCATATCTTCCATTGCCGGTCCAATGCACCATCCTTTGGGAACCTGTATACATTGAACTCCTCGAGGAGGAAGAATGAATGTGTATACTCCTTCTTGGAGTGTGGAAGCGACTACAATAGGAAGCGTCGGTTTCCAATCGATAGGCCATCCATTGGGATGAACGATCGTTTGGCGATTGTCTATGATCTTGATTCTGTTATTGACCTCAACCAAAGCATTATCACCAAATTGACTATCGTTTAATGTATTGATGGTTGCTTTTACCATACCATCTTGTGCAGTATTTGGTTCAACAAACAGGTCATTTTTCTCGATCATTGTTTTTTTAATTGCAGGGATCGGTGCGACCGTATAAACTATCTCAGTTTCCTTATTCGCAGTGCTTGCCAGAGAAGGAATGAAGTCAGAAACCTTATTGGTCGCCGTCATTTCATCACCGCTCATAAAGAAATTATTGATGAGAAATCCTGCTATGATGAGCAGAGAAATTATCATGATTATGGAGGACAAGTTTATCAATTTCAACCCTACATTCCACCAATTTGGCTTTGCAGGTTTCCGATGAGGAATAGCTTTCCCTGATGTTGCATTTGAAGCAACAGCCGGTGCTATAACTGGAGGAGTGTTAGGAGGAGCTGGATTTTTTGATGAATGATGAGCTGTATAGTTATTCTTGATTAATTGAATAGCTCCTTCAGTGAGATGGAAAGGTTTGGATATACCTTCTCCAATTTGAGAACCATTTTTATCGAGGGCTATCACGTCGGCAAAAAAATGACCTTCGTGAAAACCGTTTTCAGGATTAGGTTGAAGGTTGAAGAATTTAACCCATGACGTAGTCTCTCCTTTTTTTGCGGGAATATGTTTTCCTTCGAGGATTTTCTGCACTGTCACACTATCCGCATTGCGGATGCATACGTGATACTCGTGCATATCGGGGATTGTATCAACGTTTACCGTGAATTCTTTGAGGTCAATAGTGATTTCCATAGTGTATCTCTTTTTGTCCATAGTGTATCTCTTTTTGTGTTGTGGCTCGCGATATATATCGCAGAACCTTGTTTATGTGTTATCAAAGTAGCTCCAAAGCTATATACAATAAGATACTATTATGAAGGAAAAGTCAAGTATTTTCGAGTATACCGAGGCGAGGCCTCGAGGCGAACCAAAACTATTTGATTTTTCCTAAGTGGTGCCCTTGGTAGGAATCGAACCTACATCTATTCCTTAGGACGGAACTGTTCTATCCATTGAACTACAAAGGCAATATGCATGACGTGTTACTAAATTACTGTACACTAAATACTATCCTCTCGCTATGCGTCATATGATTTGCTATAGTATCGCAATGACACCCGAAGAGCGTTCTTTACTTGAGAGAACACACAAACTGGCAGAAGAAAACAACACTATGTTGCATAGTATGCGTCGTATGTCGCGCATATCAACTATTGCCCGTATATTGTATTGGGGAGTCATATTGGTCGCGAGTTTCGGTGTATATTATCTCATTCAGCCATACGTTCAATCTTTTTTGGACATATATGGACAAATACAGGGAAGTTCCGCTACTGTTCCCGGTATGGGATCTTTCGTAGATTTGTTAAAGTAGTAAGATTCGCCAAGGTAGCTGTTTTGGTAGGTAACATCGAAGTAATGAATATAAGTATATTGCCAAGGTAGCTGTTTTGGTAGGTAACATCGAAGTAATGAATATAAGTATATTGCC
>Ga0163150_10003601_pt1 | contig 21583 bp, 29 predicted proteins | sample OliLakLV19P2IB_FD_148628 | JGI IMG/M metagenome (GOLD analysis project Ga0163150, IMG submission 148628) | Freshwater microbial mat bacterial communities from Lake Vanda, McMurdo Dry Valleys, Antarctica - Oligotrophic Lake LV.19.P2.IB | ecosystem: Environmental > Aquatic > Freshwater > Lake >...
ATCCAGGAGGCCGCGGCGCCAGATCACCTCAACCTTGAGGTCGCGCACGTAACGCGCCGCGGCCTCCTGGATGTGGCGCGCGAGCTGGCGCGTCGGCGCGCAAGCTCCATCGCGACCGCGGTGCCGGACGCGTCGTCGTTGGCGCCCGGCGCGTCGCTGTCACCGTCAACCGGGCTGGAAGGCATCGAATCGTAATGGCCGCTCACCACGTAGGTGCGATCGCGGCTTTCGGGCTGCGAGCCGGGCAGGGTCGCCACCACGTTCACGAACTTCGTGGGCGTCGGCACGCGCGGGCCGGATTCCACATGGTGTTCGTCGAAGGCGACCTGCAGGCGATCTCCGCCGCGGCGCTTCATCTCGTCGAGGATCCAGCGCCGCGCGGCGCCGATGCCACGCGTGGCCGATTCCGTATCGGACAGGGAACTGCGTGTCCCGAACGAGGCCAGCTTGCGGATGTTCGCCTCGATGCGTTGCGCGGAGACCTCGGACAACATCCGGTCGACGGGATCGGCGAACGTGGCGGTGGCGGTGCACAGGGCGGCCGCGGCCGCGATCAAGAGGGTGGCAGGCTTCACTGGGGCTCCAATCGGACTATCCGCCGGAATCTACCGTGGCACGCACGGTCTACCCGGGAATCAACGGATAAAAGACCATGACGACAAAACTGAGCGCACCCTTCAAACGCGAGCTGGACCTCAAGGGCGAAAAATATACCGTGACCCTCAGCCCCGAGGGACTCAAGCTGGTGCAGAAGGGCAAACGCAAGGGCATCGAGCTGGCGTGGCAGTCGATGGTGAACGGCGAGGCGGCGCTGGCCACCGCGTTGAACGCATCGGTCGGGCGCGGCGACATCCCGCGCTCCGCGCTCGGCGACAACGCCACCAAACACTAGATGTACCCGCGGCAATTGGCGGCGCCGCAGCAGCACGGCAACGTGCCGTTGTGCTGGCTTTCGCCGTAGTCGCAGGCCAACTCATCACCCTTTTCAATCGCTCGACGCGCGTAGAATTCCGCGCGCCGCGGCGTGCAGCGGATGAAGACGTTCGGGTCGCACGAGTGGTTGATGAATCGGAAGCCGTGTTTCCAGCCACTCGCATCGATCGCGAAGCCTTCCAGCTCCACGATGGCCACGATGGTGCGGCCCTTCGCGCGCCGCTTCGCCTCGCGCAGGCCAATCGCTTCGCCCTCGTAATCGCCGATTTTCGCCCGTTGCGGGATCCGCGTGCCGGCGAAGAGTCCCTTGCCGGTGAAGCCGCTTTTTGCGACATAAAGCGCGTCGTAGTACCGTCGCCATTTTTGCATCCCGCATAATAAGCGACGGGAGACACACCATGACGATGAAGAAGACGGACCTCGAGAAACACAAGGGCAAGAAAATCACCGGCGGCGGTTACGCCGGCGGCACCGATCGCTACGGGAAGGGATCGCACCGCGAGGGGGACCCGCAGGACAAGCCCGCGGGCCTCAGCCCCGCGACGGCCGGCCTCTTGAAGGGTTTTCTCAAGAAGAAGAAGTAGGGGCGGCGGGCGCGCGGGCGATGAGCTCCAGCAGGTGCCGGGGCTCCACCGGCTTGGTCAGGTGCGCGTCGAATCCGGCGCCGAGGGCGTTTTCGCGGTCGCCGGCCTGGCCATAACCCGTGATCGCCACCAGCAGCGGCCGATGGCCCCAGCCGCCTGCCGCGCGCACCCGCCGCGCGACCTCGTAGCCATCCATCCGCGGCAGTCCGATGTCGACCAGCATCACCTCGGGGCGCAGACGCAGCGCCGTATCCAGCCCCGATTCGCCGTCGGGTTCCACCGCCACGCGGTGGCCGCCCATTTCGAGCAGCATCCGGAGTGTCTCGCGCGCATCGGCGTTGTCCTCGATGATGAGCACCGCGCGGCCGCTGCCGCCGCCAAGGCTCACGGCCGGGGTCTCGCGCGCGGGCGGCTCGTCGATCGCGGGCAGCCGCACGACAAACCGCGCGCCCTTGCCTTCACCCTCGCTCGCCACGTCGGCGGTGCCGCCATGCATCTGCGCCAGCCGGCGCACCAGGGTCAGGCCGATGCCGAGCCCGCCCAGCGAGCGGTCAAGCTCGCGGTCGCCCTGCACGAAGAGGTCGAACACCCGCGGGCGCAGGTGATCCGGGATGCCGATGCCCTCGTCGCTGATCGAAAGCACCACCTCCGCGCCCTCGCGCCGCACCGCCACGTCGATGGTGCTGCCGGGCGCACTGTACTTGACCGCGTTCACCACCAGGTTGGCGATCACCTGGTCCAGGCGGATCGGGTCGGCATCGACCCAGGCCGGTTGCAGGTCCAGCGCGACGCGATGGTTCTGCGTGCGCCCCGAAGCGGCCAGCGTGCCCAGGGACTGGCGCACCACGCCGGCGAGGTCGAGCGGGCGGCGCTGCAACACGATCTTGCCCATGATCGCGCGGCCGGCATCAAGCAGGTCGTCGGTCAGCCGCGTGAGGTGCGCCACCTGCCGGCTGATGATGGCGCGGGCTGCATCCCTGCGTGCCTCCTCGATGCCCGGATGCTCGAGCAGCGCCGTGGCGTTGGAGATGGCGGACAGCGGGTTGCGCAGCTCGTGGCCCAGCATCGCCAGGAATTCGTCCTTCGCGCGGTTGGCGCCTTCGGCCGATGCGCGCGCGGCCTGCTCGCTGCGAAGCAGGTTTTCGCGCTCGGCCTCGCCGCGGGCGCGCTCCTCATCCGAAGTGGCCAGTGCCTGGGCCACGTCCTGGATCTCGCGAATGTTGGTCTGGAGTGTGGAGAGCGGGTCGGGGCGGCCCTCGCGCAGCGCCGAATCGCGCAACCGGGCCATGGGTCGCGTGATGCCGCGCGCGATCATCAGCGCGGCCGCGAGGCCGGCGAGGATGGAGGCCACGAAGCCGCCGCCGAAGGTCAGGAAGTAGGTGCGCGCGGTCTCTTCCACGCCGGAAACCGGCAGGCCCACCGCCGTGATCCACCCGGTGGTGCGCGAGCGTGTGAAGGCGGTGAACACGTCGGTGCCTTCGGTAGTTGTGGTGATGCCGGTGCCTTCCCCCTGGCTCGCCGCCATCATCGCAACCAGGGTCGGGGTGTAGGGCGTGCCCGTGGTCAGCGCGGTGGAGCGCGTGCGTGTCACACGGATGCCCCTGGCATCGGCCACGGAAACGACCCATTCGTCCGGCACCCGCGTGAGCAGCAGGACGTCGAGGATCGCCGCCGGGTCGATCACGGCGGTGAGCACGTAGCGCACGCGCCCGGCGCGCACCACCGGGAAGCGCACCGGGAACCCCCACAGGCCGTTGGCGCCACGGACCAGGTAACCCACCAGCGGCTCGCCGGTGCGGGTGGCAAGCGCGACGCTTTCGTTTTCCGGCGCGGGCGCCAGCGGCGCACCAAACGGCACCGCGGTACTGATCAATGCCTTGCCCGCGGCGTCGAAGAGTTGCACCGATTGCCAGTTGTGCTGGAGCGAGTGGATGCGGCGGGCACGATCATGGAAGGCGCGCAGGTCCCCCTCCTCGATGGTGGGAGAGGTCGACAACACCTCCAGCACGTCCATGGTGCGGCGCAGTTCCGCGTCGATCGCCGTCGAAAGCGCGCGCGCGACCTCGAGCACGCTTTTTTCGGCGCTCTCGCGATTCTGCTGGTGCATGAAAAAAAGCGCGGCCCCGGAAACCACGGCCAGCGGGAGCAGACCGGCGGCAACAAGCAGGAACAATCTACTGCGCAGGGGGACGCGTCTCATCGCGAGAGATTATTGCATGCGAAAATGCGCCTCCCGATGAAATACCGCATCGCTTTCCTGCTGTTCGCCTCCGCCCCGCCCGCAGCGGCCACCGGGAATGAACGCGCCCCGGACGCGGCCCGCTGATGGCGATCAAGGCCACCATCTTCAAGGCCGAGCTCCAGGTGTCCGACCTCGACCGCGGCCATTTCGCCACCCACGCGCTCACCATCGCGCGCCATCCGTCGGAAACCGACGAACGCATGATGGTGCGGCTGCTCGCCTTCGCGCTGAATGCCGACGAGCACCTCGAGTTCGGGCGCGGGCTGTCGGCCGAGGACGAGGCCGATCTCGTCAAGCGCGACCTCACCGGCGCCATCGAGCTGTGGATCGAGGTGGGGTTGCCCGATGAGCGCGAGGTGCGCAAGGCGTCTGGGCGCGCGCGCGAGGTGAAGGTCTACACCTATGGCGGGCGCGCGGCCGCGTTGTGGTGGGCGCAGAACCACGAGGCGCTGGCGCGCCTGAAGAACCTCACGGTGGTCGACATCCCCGAAGACATCACCGACATCGTCGGCAACCTGGCGGCGCGCAACATGCGCTTCGACTGCACCATCCAGGAAGGCCAGCTGTGGCTCTCGCACGGCGGCGAGACGATGCAGTTCGAGCCCCGGGTCCTGCGCTGACCTAGGAACGCCCGGCGCCCGCCAGGTCCTCGACCAGGCGCCAGGTCTTCACGTGCGCCACGGTGACGCCGGGTTCATCGTGCACCATCTTCCAGTAGCGGGCGCTGAAGGCCAGGCTGGAGCCGGCCTCGCGGCGGATGAGCGAGCGCAGGCCCGACACGATGGCATCCAGCGTCAGCGCGCCATCGCCCTCATCACCCTGCTCCTCGGCCCACTCGTCGAGTTGCGCGATCAGCGCGGACAGCGCGCGGATCCACTCGAATTCGGGGTGGTTGAGCACCAGGCCCAGGTATTCGCCACTGGTGGCGATGCGTCCGAAGGCGCGCTCGTATTCGATGCGCTGCGCATCGAGCATTGCCTTGTGCAATTCGAGCAGCGTGTGTCGCAACCCGGCGACTTTTCCAGCGCGATCCCCAGCCGGCATGCCAAGTCCTCCGTTGTCCACAGACCCCATTTTGAACCGAGTTCGCGCCCGCGGGCCAAGGCGCGGAACTTGCTGGCCTTTCACGCGCCTGCAACGTGCCGGTGCCACAGTGCCCCAGAAAGGAACACCCCATGACGATCAGGAAGTTCCTGGAGGAATCAGGCGAGAAGGTCCTACCGACGCGCAGAGGCAACAATTTCGCACGCGAGACCTCGGAGCGGATCAGGCGCTACATCCTCGCGCAGAAGCGCTACGTCGCGCCCTCGGACCTGGTGGTGATATTCGACGACACCGACGACATCGCCATCGTCGGCGGGACGGTGCGCGACGAGCACACCCGCGAGCTCATCGTGCAGGACGTGGGCAATATCCAGGGAGTGGAGAAGGTCGACGACCGGATGGTCTCGAAAGGGTAAGATCGAGGTACGTTTCCCGGAGAGACCTATAAAGATGAAAACCCTGTTCGCAGCAATCGTGACCGCCCTGGCGCTCTTCCTGGCCATCGGCGAATCGGAAGCCGCCAAGCGTTTCGGCGGTGGCGGCAACCTCGGCAAGCAGCGCGCCGCGCCCACGCAGCGCGATGCCACGCCCGCCCCCGCGGGCACCCCGGCTGCCGCGCCGTCTCCCGCCGCCGCTCCTGCCGGCGCCGCGGGCGCCGCGGCCGCGGCCAAGCCCAGCTTCATGAGCCGCTGGGGCGGCATGCTGGCGGGCCTGGCGATCGGCGGCCTGCTGGCCTCGATGTTCGGCGCGCAGATGGGCCCCATCATCGGCATGTTGCTGATGGGCCTGGCGATTGCGGCGATCGGCTTCCTGTTGTACCGGCTGTTTGCGTCGCGCGCGGCCGGCCCGCGGCCGGCGACATCCCCGGCGGACGGCGGGGCACAGTTTTCCGGTGAGAATCCGCAACCACGCGCCGGCGGCTTTTCCGGCATCGGCAGCCGCGTGGAGGGCGCCCCGGCGCCGGCGGGTTCCCCGGTGCAGGCCGCGGCCCCGGTGGCCAGGCCCAGCTTCGATGTCGAACCGTTCCTGCGCGTGGCCAAGACTTCCTTCATCCGCCTGCAGGCCGCCAACGACAGCGGCGATCTCGACGACATCCGCGACTACACGACGCCGGAGGTCTACGCCGAAATCGCAATGCAGGTGAAGGAGCGCAACGGCGCCCCGCAGCGCACGGAGGTCGTGAACCTCCACGCGGAACTGGTCGAGGCCGTGGTGGAAGGTGATTACGAAATCGCCAGCGTGCGTTTCTACGGCCTGCTGCGCGAAGGCGACGCCGCCAACCCCGCGCCCTTCGACGAGACCTGGCACGTCCGCAAGGACCTGCGGGACCGCAAGGGCGCATGGCTCATCGCCGGAATCCAGCAAGCGGCATAGACGCATGAAATGGAAGGCGGCGCTGGCAGGGTCCTGCCTCTGCGCCGCCTTCCCGCTTTCCGCGGCGCAGGACCCGCTGCCCGCCGTGCAACCCCGGGTTGCCCTCGTCCTGTCCCGGGGTGGCGCCCGCGGCCTGGCCCACATCGGTGTACTCAAGGTGCTGCGCGAAGCGCGCGTGCCCGCCGACCTCATCGTCGCCACCAGCACGTACCTGGTCACCGGCCTCAAGCCGCTGACCTTCGACAACTTCACGCTGCTGGGCATCGCGACGGCGGCTCGCTCGCGCGATGATCGCGGCGGCTTCGGGCTCGGCGGGCTCTTCAACCTCAGCGGCACGCCGGTGGGTTCGCTGGCGGGCTCGCAGGCGGTCGTGTTCTCCGCACTCGGCTACTACCGCATGGGCGAGCTGCTGCCGCGCGCCCTCGGCCGCAACGTCTACCTCGGCGCCTCGCTGGAGGCGGGCAATGTGTGGCAAAGCAGGTCCGACGTGCGCCTGGGCGACCTGAAGAAGGCGGCTTCGGTGTTCGTGGGACTGGATTCGATCATCGGGCCGCTTTATTTCGGCTTCGGCCACACCTTCGGCGGCCAGTCGGCGGTCTATCTGTTCCTCGGCCGGCCCACCGATACATTTTCCGGGCGCTAGTTGAAATTCCCCGGGGGCGGCGCCAGTTGCCCCTTGAATGGCCATATTCCTCCTGCTCGCGTCGGTCCCGCTGCTGCTGCTCAGCTGGTTTGTCGGGCAGCCCATCCTGCTGGAACGCCGCCGGGAAAAACTGCGCGCTCGGCCCTTCCCCGCCGCGTGGCGCTCGATCCTGCGCCGGCGCGTTCCGGCCTATCGGGGGCTGCCGCCCGGCCTGCAGCGCCATCTGCAGCGGCACATCCAGGTATTCCTGGCCGAGAAGGAATTCATCGGTTGCGCGGAGCAGGAGATCGACGACGAAGTGCGCATCACCATCGCCGCGCAGGCTTGCCTGCTGCTGCTCAACCGGCGCGCGCGCTATTTCCCCGGACTGCGGCAAATCCTCGTCTACCCCGGCGCATTCCTGGTGGAGCGGCTTCGCCCTGAGCCATCCGGTGTGCTGCAGGAAACGCGCAATGTGCTTTCGGGCGAGTCATGGGCCAATGGCCAGGTGATCCTCTCGTGGGAGGACACACTCGCGGGAGCGGCCGATGCGCACGATGGCCGCAACGTGGTGATCCACGAATTCGCCCACCAGCTCGACCAGGAGAAGGGTTTCGCCAACGGCGCGCCGCTGCTGCCCGGCCGGCGCCGCTATGAAAGCTGGTCCACCGTGCTGGCCGGCGAATTCCAGCGCCTGCAGTCGGCCGCCCTCGCGCAGGAACCCACGCTGCTCAGCCACTACGGCGCCACCAACCCCGCGGAATTTTTCGCCGTCGCGAGCGAGGTCTTCTTCGAGCAGCCCGCAGCCATGCTCGGGCAACATCCCGCGTTGTACGGCGAGCTGCAGCGGTTCTACCGCGCGGATCCCGCCGGATGGTGAAACTGGTGTCAGAGACGACTTGAAAACTGGTGTCAGAGACGACTTTTGCTGTTGGCGTTTCTGCGCCAAACGCAAAAGTCGTCTCTGACACCAGTTTTCAGCACCGCCTGCCAAACATCTGCACCGAGTAGAAATAGCCGGTGCGTTCGCTGCGCGCGACGGCAACGGCGGTATCGAGCACCGCGCGGTCAAGCATGTTGGCGCGATGGCCCGGCGAAGCCTTCCAGCCGTCGAGCACCTTGCGGGCCAGCGCGTCGGCCTCGAAGCCGCGCGAATCAAACTGATAGGCGATGTTTTCGGAAATGTCGCACCACCCATAACCCGCCGCGCGCGCACGCCGCCCCGCGGTGGACCCATCGGCCTCGTGACCATATTCGCCGGTGCGCGCCATGTAGGCGGCAAAACGCTCCGCCGCCTTCTGCAGCGAGGCATCGCGCCTCAAGGGTTCGGCGCCGTTCTGGCGGCGGAACTCATTGGTGCGATCCACGATCAGTGCTTCCACCTGGTCGACCTTGGCGATCATCAGCGCCGCCGCCGGCAGTGCGAGGCCCGCGACCAGGGCAAGCGCGCCGGGCCACCTCATCGCGGGATCACTCGCCTCATGGGCCGATGCAGCCCGCTAATACGCCCACGGTCGCTTCTCGCGGTCGCGGGTGCGGAAGGCATCGATTTCGGCTTTGCGCCCGAGTGTCAGCGAGATCTCGTCCACGCCGTGCAGCAACATCTGGCGCAGCGTTTCGGGTGCGGTGAACGGGTAGGCCTTGCGGGTGATCTCGATCATGATGGGGCCGCTCTTCGACACCGAATCCGTGGGGCCTCGCCCGAGCTGCGGACGCGGGCCGGGGACGCACCCTCCTTTTCCGAGGGCCGGGGACGCACCCTACTTTTCCAACGTTGGAAAAGTAGGGTGCGTCCCCGGTTTTTGTTTTACGCCGCCTCGATCAAATCCAGCTTGCCGAGGAAATCCTGCTTGCCGATCTCGACGCCGTTGTGCCGCAGGATGGCGTAGACCGTTGTCACGTGGAAAAACACGTTCGGCAGCAAATGCCCCAGCAGGTACGGCATCGCCTTCATCGAGCGCGTGGAGGTGCGCGTGGCCCAGGTCACGACGTTGTCCTCGGCGCCGTCCAGCTGGGCGGGCTTGATCGTCTCCAGGTAGGCGACGGTCTTGCGGCAGCGCTCGATCAACTCCGGGAATGTGGTTTCATTGTCCTCGTACGGCGGCGGTGTGGCCTGGGCAATGCGCGAGATGCCGACCTTGGCGGTATCGGAGGCGATCTGCACCTGTTTTGCCAGCGCAAACATGTCGGGATAGAGGCGCGCGTTGACAAACACGGCGGGGTCGATTTTCTTCGCTTCCGCGTGCGCAGCGGCCTTTCCGAGGATCGCCGCGAGGTTGTCGAGCGCGCGGATGGCGGTGGGCACTGCAGTCTGGTACATCGAAATCGTCATTTGTAGCTCCGTGAGGGAATCCAGCCAGAGTCTACGCTGCGTCCAACCGTGCATGAGACACCTTTCGACCTGGGCCCTGGCCCTGCGCGCTGCAGTTCGATACCCGCAAGGCACGCCCGCTCGCCGACCCCGGCAATCCCGCGGTCCCCGTCGGCGACATCCAGCCCGGCTACACGATGCGGTTCGGGCGCTCACCTTCTCGGACCTCACCGCGGTCGTGATCCCCGAATAAACCATGCCGTGCCGCGAACGCTTCGACGAGATCAACTTCGGCGGCGTGATCGGCGCCGACCTCTTCAGGCAATTCGTGGTGGAGGTGGATCCAGGCGCCCGGCGCGTGCGCATCCACGATCCCGCGGCCTGGCGCGTGCCCGAAGGCGCAACCGCGTTGCCGATCACATTGCGCAGCGGACACCCCTACGTGGAGGCGACCCTGCGCCTCGCCGATGGAAACACCGTGACTGCCGGCGTGAACGTCGACATCGGCATGAACCGCGCACTCACCCTGTCCGCGGGCAGCCACCCATCACTCGTGATGCCGGTGGACGGCAAGCCGCGCAAGTCCTGCTACGTGAACGGCGTGCAGGAGGAACGCGAGGGCGGCCCGATCGCCATCTCGCTTGGCGGCATTCGTTTCGAGGTGCCCGCGCCGATCTACACCAGCTCGCCCAACGCCGTCGACGGCGTGCGCACCAGCACCATCGGCGTCGGGCTCTTCACGGGACGAAGGTTCGTGGCGGATTACCCGGGAAGACGCCTGGTGCTTTTCTAAAACTGGTGTCAGAGACGACTTTTCACTTCCCGCGTCGCTTGATTTCCGCCAGGCCGGCCGCGAGATTTGTCAACGCCAGCTTGCGGTGGGTAGTCTCCGCGGCGTCGCCGTCGTGGGCCGCGATGGCGCGTGCGAGCTTGCGCCACGTAGCCAGCGATTCATCGCGGCGCTCACGCGAGGCCAGGCCGAGGCGCGCATAGCGGCGGAAGCGCAGCGCGGCCTGCGCGATGTAGTCCTCGATCTGGCGGTTCCCGGAGAGCCGGGTGATGGCCGCCACCAGCGCCGTGCTGGCGCGCGCGTATTCCGTGGCGCTGGCGATCGCGGCTTCCAGCTGCTTCAGGCCCGCGCGCACTTCCTTCAATCCGGCGTCGTCGGTGCGATCCGCCACCCGGCGTGAAGCGACCCCCAGCAGCGCCGCGCGGATCTCGAACAGGTCTTCCAGCTCCTTGGGGGAAAGTTCGGTCACGCGCGCGCCACGTTGGGGAAGGATGCTCACCAGCCCGCGCTTTTCCAGCAGCCTCAGGGCTTCGCGGATGGTGGCGCGGCTGACGCCGAAGGAAAGAGCCAGCTCCGCTTCCTTCAGGCGCTCGCCGGGGGCGAAGTGTTCTTCCACGATACTGGCGCCGATGCGCTCCGCGATCTGCAGCGGCAGCGTGGGCGTGAGGTGGGCGGGCGAGAACAGGGCACTCATTTCACAATTATGCCTGAATGTCGACATTTGTAATATACTGGCGACCCACCCGACAGGAAGATTCCGGAGATACCGATGTTCAGGAAGGCACTGCTGCTGGCCGCCGCGATCGCCGCCGCCACAATCCCCGCCCACGCGCAGGAAGACAAATTCCCCAGCAAGACCGTGCGCATCATCGAGCCGTTCTCCGCCGGCGCCCTCACCGACACGCTGGCGCGCATGTACGCCGAGGAGCTCACCAAACGCTTCAACCAGCCGGTGGTGGTCGAGAACAAGCCCGGCTCCGGCGGCATCCCCGCCACCCAGGCGATGTTGTCGCAGGCCGACGGCTACACCTACCAGATGGTGTCCTCGGGCCACGCGGTGAATCCCACCCTCTTCAGCAAGCTGCCCTACGACACGCTGCGGGACACGGCCGGCGTGGCGCTGGTGGCCAGCTCCCCCACGGTGGTGGTGGTCAATCCGGCTTCCGGCATCAGGACGCTGTCCGAGCTCATCGCCGCGGCGAAGGCGAAGCAGGGCGGCCTCAACTACGGCTCGGCCGGCATCGGCAGCTCCACGCACCTGGTGGCGGAATACCTGCGCGACGAGGCGAAGATCGCGATGGTCCACGTCCCCTACAAAGGTGTGCAGGAAGCGGTAACGGAAGTGCTCGCCGGGCGCATCGACGTCGCCTTCCCGCCGATCGCCCTCGCCCTGCCGCAAATGAAGGCCGGCCGCGTCGTGGGCATCGCGCAGACCGGGCCGCAGCGCTCCGCGCTGATCTCCGACATCCCCACCGTCCAGGAACAGGGATTGAAGGGCTTCGACTACAGCATCTGGTACGCGCTGATCGCGCCCTCGAAGGCTCCGCGCGCCGCGCTCGAGCGCATGGCCCGCGAGATCCGCGAGATCCGCGAGATCCGCGATATCTCGGCGCGGCCGGCGGTGAGGGAAAAGATGCAGCAGCAGGGCCTGGTGCAGAACCTGCTGACCCTCGACGAGTTCGACCGGTACATCAGGTCGGAGGTCGACAAGCAAGGCCGCCTGGTGAAGGCCAGCGGCGCAAAGGCGGACTGACGATGGCGCAGATCAGCGGTGGCAAGGCGGTGGTCGAGGCGCTGGAAGCCGAAGGTACCCGGCACGTCTTCGGGCTCATCGGCTCGGCCGGCATGGAAATCTTCGACGCGCTCTACGATTCGAAGTCGATCAGGTTCATCGGCGTGCGCGACGAACGCACCGGCGTGCACATGGCCGACGGCTACGCGCGCGCATCGCGCGGCGCGGGTGTTTTCCTCGCGGGCCAGAACGGACCGGGCGCCACCAACCTGGTGACGGGGCTGGCACAGGCCCGGGCGGCGTATTCGCCGGTGGTGGCGCTCGCGGGATCGCTGTCTTCCGCGCATATCTATCGTGATGCGTTCCAGGAAGTCGACCAGCAGGCCCTTTTCACGCCGATCACCAAGAAGACGTGGACGGTCACGCAATCGAAGCGCATTCCGGAGATGGTGCGCGAGGCCTTTTCGACCGCCCTGGCGCCGCGCCGCGGGCCGGTGGCTCTCAACCTGCCGCGCGACCTGCTGGCGGAAGTCGCCGAGGTCGAATCCGCACCACCACCGTCGGGTTATCGCGCGGGAGCGGCAGCCAGCGGCGATGCAGAATTGATCCGCCAGGCGGCAAAACTTCTTGCGGGCGCCAAACGCCCGCTGATGATCATCGGCGGGGGCATCAAGAATCCCGGCACCCATGCGCAGGCAATGGCGCTGGCGAGCAAGCTAAACGTGCCGGTGGCGATGTCGCCCGGCCATGGCGATGCCGCCCCCTGCGACCATCCGCTCTACGCGGGACAGGTCGGCCCGCGCGGCAATCCGGTCGCCTCCGGCATGGCGAAGGAAGCCGACGTCATCCTCGCGCTCGGTACGCGCCTGGGCTTCAACACGACGTTCTACTCGTACGACAACCTCAACCGCGACGCGAAGATCGTCCAGGTCGACCAGGAACACACGGCCGTCGGCCGCTTCTTCCCGATCGCCATCGGCATCGTCGGGGACGCCGCGCGTGTCGCCGATCAGCTGGCCGCTGAGCTTGCCAGCCACAAGGCCGGGAGCGACGTCGGCAACTGGACGAAGGCATTCCAGGACAATCGCCGCAAGCTGCTTGCCGACCGCGAGGCCGAAGGCAGGAAACTCGGCGAGCCGATCCAGCCCGCGATGGTGTTCCAGGCCCTTCGCGCCGCCGCCCCGCGCAACGCCACCTACACGATGGACGCCGGGACGCTCTGCCTGCAGGCCACCGACCAGCTCAACTACTTCGAGTCACCCGCGCTGGTCACGCCGCTCGACTTCGGGCTCGTGGGTTTCTCGTACGCGGCCGGGCTCGGCATCAAGCTGGCGCGGCCCGATCGCAGCGTCATCAGCCTGATGGGCGACGGCGGCTTCGGCATGGCGGGTGTGAGCGAGATCGGCACGGCGGTCGAAAACGGCATCAACACCGTGTGTGTCGTGATGAACAACGGCTGCTGGGGCGCGGAGAAGGCGTACCAGCGCGATTTCTTCGGCCAGCGCTACATCGGCGCCGACGTGCCGAACCCGCCTTACGACAAGTTGGCCGAGCTGCACGGCGCTGCGGGCTTTCGCGTCGACAAGGCGGCGATGCTGGAGGAGACGCTCAAGGCCGCGATCCATTGCGGCAAGCCCGCGATCGTCGACGTGATGGTGGATCCGGCGGCGCTCTACAGCTTCCGGCGCGATTCTTTCAAGCATCGCGATCCGGCCGGGAAGTAATGGAACACGCGTACGACTACATCGTGGTCGGCGCGGGCTCGGCCGGCTGCGCGCTGGCCGCGCGGCTGACCGAATCGGGCAGGCACCGCGTGTTGCTGCTCGAAGGCGGCGGGCGCGACACCAACCCGTGGATCCACATTCCGCTGGGCGTGGGCAAGCTGCTCACCAACGAGAAATACGCTTGGAAGTTCGAGACCCAGCCGCAGGCCGAGCTCAACGGCAACAAGGTCTACTGGCCGCGCGGCAAGGTTCTGGGCGGATCGAGCGCGTTGAACGGCATGGCCTACGTGTGGGGCGACCCGCTCGAATACGACGGCTGGCGCGCGGCGGGCAACGCCGGCTGGGGCTGGTCTGACGTGCATCCCTGCTTCCAGCGCCTGGAGGACAACCCGTACACGCGCCAGACCGGGCGCGGGCACGGCGGGCCGATGCGCATCACCGACCGCAAGCAACGTGACACCGACGCGCTTTCCGACGGCTTCGTCGCCGGCTGCATCGAAAGCGGAATCGCCGAAACACCCGACTACAACGTGGTGAGCTACGAGGGCGTGCGCTACCTCGAACAGACCGCCCACAACGGCCGGCGCTGGTCCACCGCCGTAGGCTACCTGCGCGATGCGATGAAGCGCCCGAACCTCACCGTGATCACCGATGCGCTGGTGGAGCGGGTGACCTTCGAGGCAACGGCGGCGAGCGGCGTCGAATATTTCCACGGTGGCTCGAAGGTTGTCGCGCGCGCCGCGCGCGAAGTCATCCTCTGCGCGGGTGCGATCCAGTCGCCGCAGCTGCTGGAGCTTTCCGGCGTGGGGGATGCCGCGCTGCTCGCGCGGCTCGGCATTCCCGTGGTCGCCAACCTGCCCGCGGTGGGTGAACACGTGATCGACCACCTCCAGCTGCGCTGCACCTACGAGACGCACCTGCCGATCACCATCAACGACGTGATGCGCAGCTTCTGGCGGCGCATGGGCGTGGGCCTGCAGTACGTGCTGACGCGCAAGGGCCTGATGGCCGGGACGTCCTCGACGGCGCACGCGATCACGAAGACCTCGCCCGCCCTCGCACGCCCCGACGTGATGGTGCGCATCTACCACATCAGCGGGAAGGACCGTTACTCCCGCACACCCGGGGCTGGCATCGATCCCTTCCCCGGATTCTCCATCGGCGGCTTCCAGCTGCATCCGTTTTCGCGCGGCTCGATCCACATCACCGCGAACGACCCGCGCGCCTTCCCCGAGATCCAGCCCAATTACATGACCGACGAGCGCGACCGGGCCACGGGCCTGGCGATGCTCAAGCTCATCCGGCGCATCGCTTCGCAGCCCGCGATGCGGTCGGTGATCGTGCGCGAGACCCGCCCTGGCCCTGAAGTGACCGACGACGCGGCGCTCTTCGACTATGGCCGGGGCAGCGGGCAAACCGCCTGGCACACCGTGGGCAGTTGCCGCATGGGGCCGGCCGGGGATTCGGTTGTGGATAGCCGGCTGCGCGTCCATGGCCTGCAGAAGCTGCGCGTCGCCGACGCGTCGATCATGCCCACCATCCCGTCGTCGAACACCAATGCACCGTCGATCATGGTCGGCGAGAAGGCCGCGGACTTGATCCTCAAGGGCTGAACCAGAAACCAGGGACGCACCCTACTTTTCCGAAACCAGGGACGCACCCTACTTTTCCCACCCTACTTTTCCGAAGGCAGGAAAACCAGGGTGCGTCCCTGGTTTTTGGGTGCCGTCATAATGGGCGTCATGAAAGCCCACATCAACGGCATCGACGTCCGCTACACCGTCACCGGCAGCGGGCCCTGGGTCACCCTGTCGCACTCGCTTGCCTGCCGGCTGGAGATGTGGGACGAGGAAGTGAAACACCTCTCGAAGTATTTCACCGTACTCGCCTACGACTCGCGCGGTCACGGGGAAAGCGGCGCGCCCGCCATCCCCTACACACTCGACATGATCTCCGACGACATCAAGGGGCTGCTCGACCAGGTGGGTGCGACGCAGACACACTGGATCGGCCTTTCGATGGGCGGGGTCTTCGGATTGCACGCCGCCCTCAAGTACCCCGGGATCTTCGAAACGATGGTGCTCGCGGATACCTCGAGCAAACTTTCGCCCGAAGGCGTGCTGGCCTTCAGGGACCGCGTGGCCCTGGTGAAGGCCGGTGGCATGGAGGTGATGGTGGAACCGACCCTCAAGCGCTGGTTCAAGGATTCGTTTCGCGCCGGCAGCCCCAACCTGATGGACAAGGTCGGCCGCTGGATCCGCAATACGCCGGCGGACGGCTACATCGGCTGCTCCGCCGCGATTCCCACCATCGACGTCACCGATCGCCTCGGCGAAATCACGGTGCCGTGCATGGTGATGGTCGGCGCCGACGACATCGCCATGCCGCCGGTGATGGCGGAAGTTCTCGATCGCCACCTGCCACGTTCCGAGCTCGTGGTGATCCCGGGCGCGGGCCATTTGTCGAACCTGGAGCAGTCGGGGGCGTTCAACGCCGCGCTGACGCGTTTCTACAAGCACTACTGAGAGGACTTCGCGAAATACATCCGCGACGACCTCTCCAAGTGGACCCGCATCGTGAAGGACGCCAATGTCAAAGTCGACTAGCTGGATCCTCGCCGCGTTTGCCCTCGCCGCCTGCGCCACGAGCCCCACCCCGTGAGCAATGCCCCCCTCACCGTCACCCTCGCCACCGCCACGCCCGGCGGCGGCCCGTATTGCCCGGCGAATTGGCTGAGGAAGCTCAATTGGGGAGAAGAAGCTGGCGGGGAACAGGTAGTCCTCGCCCGACTCGTCGACGATACGAAAAAGCTTGAGTTTCTCGGCTTCGCGGTCGGGAAGGAGGCGATAGAGCTTCAGCTGCTCAAGCGAAGCCTCGTAACACATCGTGCCACAGGCAGCCGCGCTTCGCGAATGACATCTAACGTCATGTTCAGCGGCGCCGACACGCATCTGCTGCAACTAAAGTTAGACATCTTCGCGCCTGAGACGGATATCGACTTCTCGCTCGACGTACTTCCATTCCTCTGACGCACGCAGTTCAGAAAGCAGCCTGTTGAACTCAACCTCATGGATTGGCGCGTACTCGAACCAATTCAGAAAATCGAACGGTTCATTCTCTGAGAGGTCGCGGCAGTGGTGGAGCCTCCGCGCTACTGCAGGCAAGTACTTAAGCCCGATTTGGATGTGCTTTGACTGTTCTTCCAGAACGTTCCGGCGCTCGTCTTGCGTGAGCTCCCACCAAGCTGCGTTCTTCCGGATCGGTATTAGCGCAGCGCAAGTCGCCTCTGGACGCGCTAGACCTTGCTGCTTCGCCACAATTTCGCTCTTCTCGCTGCGCACGACATATCGTTCATTGCTTGTTATCCCACGAAGCACCCAGGACGCATTGGTTTCAGGCTGTACCTCTGAGCCGGATACGACGTTGAGCCTTTCGGCTTCGAGCAGGGGCTCGCCAACTATGGTTTCGGTCCTGACGATCCGCCAAAGGCCAATGTCTCCGCCGACGAATGCAAACAATCGCGTACTCATTTCCAACTCCTTTCGTGTTGAGGTCTCACGCCCGCGTTGAGCGGCCGGCCGCGATGCGGCTCCGCACCGGCGAGCACGCAATTCATTGCGAGCACGGTGCGGGCACGGTGTATCACGGTCCCGCTCCAACGAGTATAAGGAGACCTCTCGCACTCGAAGCGGCGAAACCGCACGGCATCCAAGTGCCAAGATTGAGTTTCTGAGGATCAATCTGATACGAGGGCGAAGTCTCGAATGAATATTACGACCGCGAGCATCGATCTGGCAAAGGATGTGTTTACCGTGTACACGCAGGACGCCGCGGGCAAGACGCTGGAGCGCCGTGACCTTCGGCGGGAGGCGCTGCGCACCTGGATGGGCCGCCTGCCAAATGGAACCGTGGTGGGCCTGGAAGCGTGCAGCGCGGCGCGCGAAATGGCCGCGCTCGGCCTGCAGGCGCCGTTAGACCGAGGCATCCTCGAACGTTGACGGGAAGTCTCTAATGGCGTGGTTAGGCAGCTTCTTCACGTGGAGCTTCCCACCCCGGAAATACCAGGACTCCGGGATGGCACTTGAGGGCACGGCCCAGCACCTTCGCTCGCTCGACACCAAGGCGAACCCGACCATTTTCAATTGCGGAGATCGTAGCCTGAGGGATGCCCGAAGCCTCCGCAAGTTGGTTCTGGCTGAGTTCTTGCAGCTCGCGAAGAATTCGGACCGACTCCCCGACGGTCACCTCTACCCGTTTCTTGGCGGGACGATAGTCTTTCATCAGAGCCTCCGATAGTCGTGAGCGTTGATCGATGCAACTTGGAACAGTAGTTCCTCGGGCACTACTCGGTAGATGACTCGCCATTGGTAGTCGACGTCGGCGGTCATCGTATTGAGGAAAGACACTTTATCCAAGGCATCAAATGCGTTGTCATACAGGACCACGAGTTCCTTGATCAGATCGCGATCCAGCGCGGTGAGCGTGGCGTCATCTTTGAGGCGCGCCTGGCCAAATTCAGCGATCAGGGCGTCTGACCGGGCCTGCCACTCAATCGTGGCTTGATCGTCGCCAGTGTAATTTGCGTTGCGTTTGATGGTATCTGCCATGAAACCTCCAATAAAGGGAAGAAATGGAATCGCGCGTGTGACATTCAGTTAGAGCTCGGAGCGGGGTCCTCCTCCGCCTGCTTCTACTTTGTGATGCCGTGCGCGGCCAATGCAGCCTGAACGCCCGAGTCTTCCTTCATCCGTTCGTGGAATTTGCGGATGCGAGGATAGGCGTTGACCTTTTCCTCGACGGGCGCTTCAACGAGTTCGTCGAGCTGCTGCCCGCGCAGCAGACCGAGAACACCGACTGGTACCAGGGCACGGCGGACGCGGTCTACCAGAACTTCGAGGTCATCCGCCGCCACGACCCGAAGCTGATCCTGGTGCTGGCCGGCGACCACGTCTACAAGATGGACTACACCTGCGAGTGCGCTCCCGTGGTGAAGACCGGCGGCCTCGGCGATGTGAGCGCCGCCCTCCCCTTTGCCTTGCGTGAGTTCGGGCTCGATGCCCGCGTGTTGCTGCCGGGGTATCCCTCGGTGCTGGCGGCTGCTGCGGATGCTCCGGAGGCCGGCACACTCGAGGTGCTGGGGTTTTCCATTCGGCTGTTCGATGCGCGCCTGCCCAGTGGCGTGCCGCTGCTGGTCGCCGATTGCCCCAAGCTGTATGCGCGCGGCGGTGGGCCCTACCAGGCGGACGATGGCGATGATTGGGACGACAACGCGGTTCGCTTCGGCGTTTTCTCCAAGCTTGCTGCCGTACTCGGAAGCAGCACGTCGCCACTCGATTGGCGCCCCGATGTGGTCCATTGCAACGACTGGCCACGGCCCTGGCGCCGGTTTACATGTTAAGACGTAGATCCCCATGCTGCCGAGCGCCATCTCCTCGCGGCCGGGAACGGGCTTGGGCGCCTCGGGCTTCTCCTCGAAGCCCACCACGCGAAAGTCGCGATCGACTTCCATCACGCACAGCTCGCCCGCGGCCTCGTCGAGCGGTACCTCGACGCAGCCCACCGTCATGTCGGCGCCGCGCTCGACGTGCTCGTGGAGCATGAGGTGTTGCGAACAGGATCTTGAGGGCTGCTGTCATGAGCCGCCATTCTGACGCATACAGCAGAAAGGGCGCCGAAGCGCCCTTTCAACGACAACAACAACAGGTATCAGTCGCGCAGGCTATCAGGCACCTTGCCGCCGTTTTCCGCGAGCTTCTTGAACACGGCCTTCTGCAGGGCGATGTTCTGCTCCGCGCTGCCATGGTCGCCGGCATGCACGTGCAACTCCTCGGCGAGTTCCTTGCGCGCGGCGAGGCTCGAGTCCAGGTCGAGCAGCTTCAACGTATCGACGATCGAGGTCTGCCAGTTGCTGGGCTGCCCCTTCTTCTTGGCGAGGTCCGTAAGGATGGCGTTCACGTCGACGTCTCGCAGTTGCTGCGGGGCGGGCGCGGCGCCCGGTTGGCCGGAGCCCGGCGCATATTGAGTCTGCGCGTTACCCGCGGTTTGAGTCGGCTGGGCGGTGGAATGGCCACGCAGCTTGTCGATGATCTTGCTGAAGAATCCCATGGTGTTTCCTTTGCGGTGAATGCGGGGGCCCCCCGCGAACAATCCAGCATCAGTGTGACGAACCCTTTTGATGCCGGAGGGCTCCTACAATGGGCAAGAGAGGAAATCGCGATGATCCTTGCAGGTGATGTAGGCGCAACCAAAGTGTTGCTTGAGGCCGGTGACGTGGATGAAGGGCGTTGGAAGCCTTTCCTCGCGCGGCGTTATGCCATCACGGACTTTTCGGGGATGCCGGCGTTGCTGGAAGTTTTCCTGGATGAGTGGAAAGCCGTGAAACCCTCACACGCGCGTATGACGGGCGGGGCAATCGGCGTGGCCGGTCCCGCCGAGGGCAACTGCGTGCAGATGACCCACCGGCCATGGATCGTTGATGGCGATGCGCTTGGCGATCACTTCGGCATTCCGCGCCTGCTCGTGGTGAACGACCTCATGGCCACGGCGAGTGGCATCGAGATGTTGTCCTCGCGCGATTTCTACACGCTGCAGGCAGGCAAGGCCGTGGAGGGCGCGCCGCAAGTGGTCCTCGGCGTCGGCACCGGCCTCGGCGTTGCGTATCGAATAAAAACCGCGGACGCCCCCCACAAAAACGGGGTCATCCCCGGAGAAGGCGGTCACGTGGGCTTCAGCCCCGCGAGCGCGGAGCAGGCGCATCTCTGGGTAAAGCTCTTCGAAGCCCACGGTCGCGTGGGAGCGGGAACCGTTGCTTCAGGCACGGGGATCAGCCACATCCATCGCGCGCTCACTGGCAAGACCGTGGAGCCTGCGGAAATCACCGATGCACGAGCGATGGGCCTGTTCACCGAGTGCCTGGCGAACATCGCTGGGGACCACGCGCTCTCGGTCATGGCGCGGGGCGGTGTCTACCTCGCCGGTGGAGTGATGGCGAAGATCGCCCGCACCCTCGACAAGGAAAAATTCGCGGCAGCGTTCTGCGCCAAGGGCCACATGTCCTCGATCATGATGAAGATCCCGGTGCGCGCCATCACCAATGAGAGACTCGCCATCCTCGGCGCCGCGCAGCTCGCCAAATAAGCCGGGGACGCACAGAAGTGGCTCCGGTTGTTTGAACAACTTTCCCCGATTTATAAGTGGACTCCGGGCGGGTTTGCGATGGTGCAACTCGGGGCGCACCAAGGAATTGCATCTCAGGCAGCCTGCTTGAACTGCGGCAGCGCCGCAAGGTACTTTTCGTTGGGCGTGAGCCGCTCGAGGCTTGAATGACTGCGATGCGCGTTGTACCAATCCAGATACTGGGCGATGTCGCCGCGCGCCGCGCTCACGCTGTCGTAGGCCTTGAGGTACACCCGCTCGTACTTCACGCTGCGCCACAGACGCTCGACGAAGACGTTGTCGCGCCAAGCGCCACGCCCGTCCATGGACAGCTTGCAGCCCCTGGCCAATACGACGCGGGTGAACTCCTCGGCCGTGAACTGGCTGCCTTGGTCCGTGTTGACGATCTCGGGCGCACCGTAACGCGCAAGGGCCTGCTCGATCACCTCCTTGGCGTGAGTCGCTTCCAGCGTGATCGCCACCTTGTGCGCCAGCACGCGGCGCGATGCCACGTCCACCACGGCGGTGAGGTAGACGAAGCCGCGCGCCATGGGAATGTAGGTCGTGTCCAATGCCCAGACTTGGTTGGCGCGTGTGATCGCGAGTGTGCGGAGCAGGTAGGGGTAGATCTTGTGCCCTGGCGCGGCTTTGCTGGTGCCGGGCTGCGGCGCCAGGGCTTCGATACCCATGCGCAGCATGAGCGTTCTGATGTGCCGGCGTCCGGCGTGGATGCCTTGCCGGGCCAACTGGTCACGCAACATCCGCGCCCCCATGAAGGGGTGTTCCAGATGCAGCTCGTCGAGCCTGCGCATGAGCGCCAGATCGACCGGGCTCACAGGCCGGGGCAGGTAGTACACCGTCCCCCGGCTGATCTCCAGCAGCTTCGCCTGACGGGTGATGCTCAGTTCGTGGTCACGGTCGATCATGGCTTTACGCTCAGCAATCCCGCTTTGGTGAGCGCGCCTTCCAAAAAATCGTTCTCCAGCGCCAGTTGGCCGATCTTCGCGTGCAGAGGGGCCAGGTTCACTGGCTCCGGCCGTGCGCCGGTATCGAAGACTTCAGCCGCACGCTC
>Ga0163150_10003602_pt1 | contig 21581 bp, 20 predicted proteins | sample OliLakLV19P2IB_FD_148628 | JGI IMG/M metagenome (GOLD analysis project Ga0163150, IMG submission 148628) | Freshwater microbial mat bacterial communities from Lake Vanda, McMurdo Dry Valleys, Antarctica - Oligotrophic Lake LV.19.P2.IB | ecosystem: Environmental > Aquatic > Freshwater > Lake >...
CGTGCACCTCGAGTGGGGTGAGCGGGGTGCGGGCGAGGCAGCTGACCGGGGTGACGACCTGGTCGTCGTCGATGCGTTCTCGTTCTCGACGACGGTGACGATGGCGGTCGATCGCGGGGCGCGGGTCTTCGCGGTGGGCCGCAACGACACGGTTCCGCCCGACACCTACGAGGTGCCGAAGGCGCGCTACGACGACTCGGCCCGCATGACGTTGGCGCCGCAGAGCACGGCCCACCTCGTTCCGGGTGAACGGGTCGCGTTGTGGTCGGCGAACGGTGCCGCCGTTGTCGCGGCCGGCCGGCACGCACCGCGGATCACGCTCGGCTGTTTCCGCAACCGCACCGCGGTGGCGGCCGCGCTTCGGCGCGACCGACGCACGACCGTCGTCGCGTGCGCGGAGCGGTGGTCGTCGATCGGCGCCGGGCACGGTGTGCGGCCGTCGCTCGAGGACTGGCTCGGCGCGGGCGCAGTCATCGCCGCGACATCGGGTCTGACGCTGTCGCCCGAGGCGCAGGCCGCGGCCGCGACGTTCACGGCCGCGGGCGCGCAGCTCGAGACCTGGCTGCGGGAATGCGTGACCGGCCGTGAGCTCGTGGCCAAGCAGTGGACCGCCGACCTCGACTACCTCGTCGCCCTCGACGCGAGCACGGTCGTCCCCACCCTGGCCGAAGACGGCTTCTTCGAGGCTTCCTAAATCTGTCCCAGGTCGGTTCTAGGATCGTCATGTGAATCACGCCGATCGGATCCGTGCCGCCAAGGACGCGTTGCTGAATGGCGAGTGGAAGTCCGACCCTGAGCTCCTCGCCCAGGTGGATTGGTTGCTCTCGAAGCCACCAATCGAGCGACTCCAGATCCTTGAAGCAGACAACGCATTCCTCAGCGCGCTGCGACCGGCGCCCGAAACTTGCTGATCGACCTCATTCGAGCGCTGGAAGCGAATGACGTCCGATTCGTCATCGTGGGCGGGTTGGGTGCGCGTATTCAGGGTGCGCCCATGTCGACCGACGACCTCGACATCATGCCGGATCCCGAACCGCAGAATCTGGAGCGCTTGGCCGCAGTACTGAGCAGGCCCGACACCGCAAGAAAGATCGGAGCGAGCACGTTCGAGCCGCATCCCGTCATCAACGCGATGGAGTTTCGGACCGAGACGATTTGCAGTTACGTCACCTCGGATGGCCCCATCGACGTGCTGATGCAGTTGCCCGACGTCGGCACCTACGACGACGTCGTACGTAACGCGCGCCGATACCTGTTGGGCGACATCTCGATCTTCGCAGCCGACATCGACGACATCATCCGGTCAAAGGTCGCGACTGACAGAGCAAAGGATTGGCGCGCGCTCGACGTGCTCTACGAAACGCGCGACCGACTGCGCCGGGAGCCGGATCCGTACGAGGTCGACCCGGCTGCGCTCATGCCGGACGACCCCGACACCTAGCTGCGGGCCATACCCGCGCGTTCGCCGCGCATGACGAACTTGTTTGCCATCTTGCGGCTGGCTTCGTCGATCATCTCGTCGCCGAACATGACCGCGCCCTTGCGGTCGCCTTCGGTCGTGGCCTTCTCGTAGGCCTCGAGGATGTCGAACGCGCGGTCGAACTGTTCCTGCGTGGGCGTGAACACCTCGTTGATGACCGTGACCTGGTCGGGGTGCAGGGCCCACTTGCCGTCGAAGCCGAGGATTCGGCAGCGCATCGCGTAGTCGCGTAGCGCGTCGAGCTCACGGATCTTGAGGAACGGGCCGTCGATCACTTGCAGGCCGTTGGCGCGCCCGGCCATGAGGATCTTCGAGAACACGTAGTGGAAGTGGTCGCCCGGATACTCGGGGATCTGCACACCACCGGTCAGCACCGGCATCTCGGTCGACGCGGCGAAGTCGGCGGGGCCGAAGATGATCGTCTCCAACCGGTCACTCGCCGCGCAGATCTCCTCGACGTTGATGAGACCCCGCGCGGTTTCGATCTGCGCTTCGATACCGACGCGCGACTGGCGGCCCGTGACCTTCTCGATCTGGGTGAGCAGCTTGTCGAGCGCCTGCACGTCGGCGGCGGTCTCGACCTTCGGGAGCATCAACTCGTCGAGGCGTTCCCCCGCGGTCTCGACGACCTCGATGACGTCGCCGTAGGTCCACTCGGTGTCCCACGCGTTGACGCGCACGCACAGCACGGTGTCGCCCCAGTCGAGCTCACGAATCGCCTTCGCGATCTTGGCCCGCGACGGCACCTTCTCGAGCGGCGCGACCGCGTCCTCCAAGTCGAGGAACACCATGTCGGCACCGAGTCCGGGGGCCTTGCCCATCATCTTCTCGGACGAACCGGGAACCGACAGGCACGAGCGGCGGGGCAAGGAGCGGGAGCGTTCGGACATGGCAGGCAGGCTACGGGCCTAGGGTTCCGGGCGTGAAACTCGACCAGCTCGCCGACGGCGTGTGGGCCTGGATCCAACCGGGCGGCGAATCGGGCGTGAGCAACGCCGGTGTCGTCGCCGACGCCGACGGCCTCACCGTGATCGACACGCTGATGGTGCCGTCGCAGTGGGAACCGTTCGTGAGCGCGGTGAACGCACTCGGACGGCCCGTGCGCCGGCTCGTCCTCACCCACGCGCACATCGACCACGTGGGCGGCACCCGCGGATTCCCGATGGCGGCGGTGTACGGCTCCGAACAGACGAGTCACCTGCTCGACGGCGAGATGCCGCTCGACGCGTACAAGCGGTTCATGCCCGCGTTCGACGCCGAGTTCGACGCACTGGCCGAGGCCGGCACGCGCCCCGTCACGCATCTCGTCACCGACGCCGCCCAACTCACCGATCGCATCGAGATCCTGCCCGCCACCGGGCACACGTCGGGCGACCTGATGGTGCTCGTCGCCGACTGCGACGTGTTGTTCGCGGGCGACCTGTGCTTCTTCGGCGTCACGCCCCTCGCGTTCCAAGGTGACCCGGGCACGTGGGCCGACGTCCTCGACGCAGTCGCGGAACTCGCGGAGACGATCGTGCCCGGCCACGGGCCGGTCGGTGGCGAGGCCCAGGTGCGCGAACTCCAGACGTATCTCCGGCACTGCGTCGCGGGCAGCATCCCGCCCGGTCCGTGGGACCGCTGGCGCGAACGCGACCCGCGCGACGCCATCAACATCGAACGGGCGAAGTTGCTCGCGGAAGGCCGCGACGAGATGCCGCCCGCGATGCTGAAGGCGATCGGCTTCGGCTGACGCCACGTCTATTGGTCGGGCTTGCGCTCCGCCTTCCATCGCCCGTGCGACTGACGGTGATCAGGCCGGCTCCGCTGACGCCGCCTACGTCAGGTTCTTGCGGAGGAACTCGAGGGTGCGCGACCACGCTTGCGCGGCCGCGGCGTTGTCGAACGTGCCGAGCGCGTTGTGGTCGCCCGCGAACGCGTGGCCGGTGCCCGGGTACACGTAGATCGTGACGGACTTGCCCATGGCTTCGAGCTTCTCGCCGAGCGCGTTCACCGCGTCGGGCGGGAAGAAGTCGTCGTTCTCGGCGAAGTGGCCCTGGATCGGTGCGCTGAGGTTCGACCAGTCGGGTCCGCCGTCGCCGAGCGGCGCGCCGTAGAACGGCACCACCGCGCCGACCTTGTCGCCGGCCACGGCACCGATCACGAAACTGAGCATGCCGCCCATGCAGAACCCGACGACACCGACCCTGTCGCCGCTCACCGCCGAATGCGCGAGCAGGTAGTCGATCGCGCCGACCATGTCGCGCGCGGCGCGGTCCTGCGGCAGCGCGTTCATGAGCTGCGCGGCCTTGTCCATCTCGGTGTGGCCCGCGAGTTCACCGTGGTACAGGTCGGGCGCGAGGGCGGTGAACCCTTCGGCCGCGAGCTTGTCGGCCACGCCTTTCAGGCTCGGGTCGAGTCCCCACCACTCTTGGATGACGAGGACACCGGCACCCGATCCGCTCGCCGACTCGGCGAGATACCCGGCGGCTTCGGACCCGTTGCTCGGAAACGAAACAGTTGTTCCCACTCGTCACCCTCCCACTGCGCGTACGGCGCCGAACTGTACGAGGATCAGGAGCGGGCGAGCCAGGCGTCGCAACCGTCGCGTCGGTACACCACGGTCGCGCTAGCGTGCTCCGGCGTGGCGCAGAACCCCGACCCGCAGATTTCGCTCACGAGCCTGGCGGGCGTGACCCGCACGCTCGACGACTGGGCGACCGTGTTCAACCTCGCCATCGTCATGCTCCCCGGCCGCCGGGAAGCGAGCGGGTTCGTGCCCGTGATCAACCGCATCTTCGCCACGTTCGGCGACAGTGACGTGCGCACCACTGTGTGTGTTGCCGCGCCCGCTTCGATCGCCGAGCGCATCCTCGGCGACCACGCCGACGAGTGGCTCGTGTTCTGCGACCCCGACGCCGTCCTGGCCACCTCCCTCGGCCTGGAACGGCTTCCGGCATTCGTGCACCTGCGCCAGGACACGACCCTGGTCACCGCCACGCAGGGCTGGAGCCCCAAGGAATGGCAGCGGGTCGCCGGCGAGATCGCCAAATCCCAGAACTGGACCACGCCGATCGTGGCCGGACGCAACGACCCGCCGCCCACGCCGGGCTGGCCGGTGGCGTCCTGAGCAGGCGTGTTCCCGGCAATTCCGGAAGCCCGTCTAGTGTTGAGGCTCGTGTTACGCCTGTGGCCGCGGTTGGGAGCGGTCGCCCTCGCCGTAGCGCTCGTGATCCCCGCGGTTCCTGCGAGCGCGTCCCCCGAGGATGACCTCGCGCAAAAACGCGAGGAAGCCGCGGTGATCGAGCGCCAGATCTCGGAGAACGGCACGCGCATCTCGGTCCTCGACGAGGAATACAACGTCGCGCGCATCGCCATCGAGCAGGCCGACGCGGGCATCGTCGGGGCCGAGGCGGGCGTCGCCGACGCCGAAGCCCGCGCCGCGGGGCTGAGCAACCGCCTCGCGGGGCGGGCGGCACGGATGTACATCCAGGCCGGAGCCGGGCCGCTCGCCGCGCTCCAGACCGAAGCGGCCGTCGACCTCGCGGCCCGCGGCGCGTACGGCGCGGCCGCAGCGGAGCAGGACAACTCGCTCATCGACGAACTCGACGCCGCACGCGAAGACCTGGATGTCCGGCGCGCCGAACTCGAAGGCGAGCGGGCCTCGGCCCAGGCCAAACAAGAAGCGCTCACCGGTATGCGCGACGAGCTCGACCGGGCCCAAGTGGCGCAGGAAGAACTGCTCGCGGGTGTCGAAGGCGACATCGCCGGACTCGTCTCCGAAATCGAAGCGAAACGGCGGGCCGACGAAGAAGAGCGCGCCCGCCAGGAGTTCCAGCGCCGGGCGCAAGAAGAGGCCGAGCGCTCCGCCCGCACGACGACCACGACGACGACGGTTGCCCGGGCCGCGGCCGGCGACGACGCCGCCCCACCGTCGACACCGAAGGCGACTCCGACGGTGTCGAGTGTTCCCGCACCGAACGCGAACGCGCAGATCGCGGTCGACACCGCGCTCGCCCAACTCGGCAAGCCGTACAAGTACGCCGGGAAGGGTCCCGACTCGTTCGACTGCTCGGGCCTCACCGGGTACGCGTGGAAAGCGGCGGGTGTGCAGATACCCCACTCGTCCCAAGCCCAGTACGACGGGCTCCCCCACGTCTCGATAAGCGAGATCGCGCCGGGCGATCTCCTGTTCTACGGAAGCCCGATCCACCACGTCGGCGTCTACACCGGCAACGACCAGTACGTGCACGCGCCCCAAACCGGCGATGTCGTGAAGATCTCGAGCATCTTCCGCAGCGACTTCGCGGGCGCGGCCCGCCCCGGCTAGCTACCGTCGCTCCGTGTCCTCAGAACTCGGCGAGATCCGGCTGACGTCGTTCTCGCACGGCGCCGGGTGCGCATGCAAGCTCTCGCCCGAGGACCTGCGCACGGTGCTCGGGCTCGTCCGCGGGTTCGACGCGCCGACCGACCCCAACCTGCTCGTCGGGTTCGACACGTCCGACGACGCGGCGGTGTACCGGCTGCGCGACGACCTCGCGGTGGTCGTCACGACCGACTTCTTCACCCCGATCGTCGACGACCCGTTCGACTGGGGGCGCATCGCCGCGACGAACGCATTGTCCGACGTCTACGCGATGGGTGGCACACCACTGCTCGCGCTGAACCTCGTCGGGTGGCCGCGCGATGGCCTGCCGCTCGAGATGCTCGCACTCGTGCTCGACGGCGGCGCCGACGTCGCGCGCGCCGCCGGATGCATCATCGCCGGTGGTCATTCCATCGACGACGCCGAACCGAAATACGGCATGGCAGTCGTCGGCACGGTCCACCCGCAGCACGTGCTCACCAACAGCGCGGCCGAACCCGGCGACGCGCTCGTGCTGACCAAGCCCATCGGGCTGGGTGTCATCTCGACGGCGCTGAAGCGCGAACAGGCCGACCCGGCGCTCGTCGCCACCGCGATCACCGTGATGACCACACTGAACGGAAGCGCGAGCGAGGCCGCGCTCGCGTGCGGCGTGCGGGCCGCGACCGACGTGACCGGTTTCGGGTTACTCGGACACCTCCGCGAGATGTGCGTCGGTTCGGGCGTCGGTGCCATCGTCGAACACTCCGAGGTACCCGTGATCGACGGCGTGCGCGACCTCGTCGCGCGAGGCATGGTCGCGGGCGGAACCCAGCGCAACCACGCGTTCGTCGCACCCGACGTCGACTTCGGCACGCTGCCGGAAGCCGAACAGTTCCTGCTCGCCGACGCGCAGACTTCGGGCGGACTGCTCCTCGCAGTACCGGCCGAAGGTGCGGCCGCGCTCGTCGCCGCGCTCGAAGCGCGCGGCACACTCGCGGCCGCGGTGATCGGCCGCACGACCGAACCCAACCCCGGTCGCATCGAAGTCAGGTAATCGCCCGGTCAGGGGATAACGAGCATCCCGAGTTCGGCTTCGAGCTGCTGGCGCGCTTTGGCGCCGACGACCTTGCGCTCCATGCGGCCGTCGCGGAACATCGCGATCATCGGGATGCTCTGCACGTCGTACTGCTGCGCGATCTGCGGCTCGTCGTCGATGTTCACCTTGACGACCTTGTACGAGCCTTGCCGCATGGCCGCGATCGTCTCGACGACCGGCGACACCTGCCGGCACGGGCCGCACCACGGCGCCCAGAAGTCGACGATCACCGGGGTCTCGCTGCGCAACACCTCGCGCTCCCACTCCGCGGTCGTCACCGCCGGCACGAGTTCGATCGGGTCGTCGGGAATCGCTTCGTCGGGTGGCTCGCCCGCGAGGACCTGATCCATCCACGCGCGCGCGTCGCGCAGGCTTTCGATCGCGACCTGGTGCTCCATCGGATACTCGCGGTACACGGTGGGCACGCCGGACGCGCGCAGGTGCCGCGCGAGCCGGCGCGAGCTCTTCACCGGAATCAACGGATCGTTCGTGCCGTGTTGAACAAGCACGGGCACCGTTCGCGCTTCGGGCGCGATGTCGATCTCGGGTCCGAGCGGAACCGCGGGGCTCATGGCCAGCACACCCGCCGGTCGCACCCGCTCGCCGGGCAGCAGCGCGAGCCCCAACGCCAGACCGCCGCCCTGCGAGAACCCGCCGAAGATCGCTTCGGAGCGCTTAAACCCGAGCGCCTCGCATTGCTCGTCGACGAACTCGTCGAGCGCGGTCAACGCCTCGACGTATCCGCCCACGGCATCGCCGCCGAAGTCGTACCACGAGAACCCCGGCGAACCCGGTGCCGGTTGCGGGCCCCGCGGCAACACGATCGCGAACTTGCCCTCGGCGTCGAGGTACGGCTGGAGCCCGCCGAGGTCGCGCTCGTCGGCGCCGTAGCCGTGGACGAGGAGCAAGAGACGGCTCGCTTCGGAGCCGGAAACGATGTTCGCGATCAGCGCCATGGCGCGAGATTAGGCAGCGCCCGATCGGGAACGTCAGTCCCGGGCATCGAGCGGACGCCAGGCGTGGCCGGGATCGAGGAACCGGTGCTGGCCGCTGGGCCCGTCGCTGCCGGCGACGTAATCCTCGGGCCGGCCGTACTTCCACGACGCGAGCGTCTGGTCGACAATCCGCCAGGCCCACTCCACCTCGTCGAAACGCAGGAACGGCGTGTGGTCGCCTTCGAGGATGTCGAGCAGGAGGCCTTCGTACGCTGACGCCTCGTTGTCGTTGTCCTTGGCGTACTCCGCGCTGAGCACGGTGTCACGCGCCTCCAACTCGAGCCCCGGCTGTTTGGTGCGCACGACGAGGTCGATGCTCTCGCCGGGACTCATGCGGAACACGAGCCAGTTCGGTTCCGCGTGTTCGAGGGGAGTGTGGCGGAACAGCCGCGTCGGCGGTTCGCGGAAGCGGTACGCGACCTCGTGTGCCTTTCGCGCCAGCCGTTTGCCGGAGCGTAGGAGCACGGGTACGCCCTCCCACCGCCACGTGTCGAGGTGCAAGCGCATCGCGGCGAAGGTCGACGTCGTCGAGTTGGGGTCGACGCCGGGTTCGGCGCGGTACGCGAGCCGCGGCTCACCGTCGACGAGTCCGGCCGTGTACTGGCCGCGGACAGAGTCGCGGGCCGGGTCGACGGTGCGCACCGACTTGAGGACCTCGACCTTGTGGTCGCGGATCAGCTCCGGATCCCAGAGCGACGGCGGTTCCATCGTCGCGAGCGTCATCATTTGCATGAGGTGGTTCTGCATCATGTCGCGCAGCGCGCCGATGTCGTCGTAGTAGCGCGACCGGCCTTCGACGCCCAGCGTTTCGCCGACGGTGATCTGGATCTCGTCAACGTGCGCGGCACGCAGCACCGGTTCGACGAATCGGTTCGCGAACCGGAACACGAGAATGTTCTGCACCGTTTCCTTGCCGAGGAAGTGGTCGATGCGGAAGATCTGCTCCTCGCGCCAATACTTGTGCAGCTGCTCGTTGAGTGCGAGCGCAGACTCGAGGTCGACACCGAACGGCTTCTCGATGACGATGCGACGCCAGCCGAGCGACTCGTCGGCAAAACCGGCGCGTGCGATCTTCTCGGCCGCGTCGGCGAACACACCCGGCGGCAACGCGAGGTAGAAGATCGCGGGACCGTCGATCACGTCGTGCAGAACGCGGAACGACTCGACCGAGATGTCGCCGCCGTGGAACTCGATGCGGTCGATGAACTTGTCGAGGTACTTCGCGTCGACGTCGCCCACGTGCTCGGCCATCGCCGCCCGCAGGTTCTCGTGGAACTGCGCGTCGTCCCACTCCTGGCGGGCGTACCCGACGATGCGGAGGTCCTCAAGCCGTTCGCGGTGCTCGAGGCGCAACAGGGCGGGAAAGATCAGGCGGGCCGCGAGATCGCCCGACGCACCGAGCACCACGAGCGTTGGGCGTCCCATCGCCCGCGAGCGTATCGACCCGGCGCCTACGATCCCGCCCGTGAACCTTCGACTCGGGATCAACCTCGGATACCAGGACTGGGCCGGTGGCCTCGGCGCCGCGATCGCCACCGTGCAACGCGCCGAACAACTCGGCTTCCACTCCGCATGGACCGCGGAGGCGTACGGCACCGACGCGGTGACACCGCTCACGTGGATGATGGCGCACACCGAGCGCATGAACTTCGGCCCCGCGATCATGCAGATGCCGGCCCGCACTCCGGCGATGACCGCGATGACCGCCGCGACGCTCGACGGCATGAGTGGCGGTCGGCTGTTGCTCGGGCTCGGCGCGTCCGGTCCGCAGGTGGCCGAAGGCTGGCACGGCGAGCGATACGGCAAGCCGCTCGGCCGCACGCGCGAGTACGTGTCGATCGTGCGCGAGATCCTGCGGCGCGAGAAGCCGCTCGAACACCACGGCGAGCACTACGACATCCCGTACACCGGTCCGGGCGCGACCGGTCTCGGCAAACCGCTGAAGCTCATCGTGCACCCGCGCCGCGCCGACATCCCGATCTACCTCGCCGCGATCGGCCCCAAAAACGTCGAGCTGACCGCGGAGATCGCCGACGGTTGGCTCCCGATCTTCTTCTCGCCGTACCGCTTCACAGACGTGTTCGGTCCGGCAGTCGATGCGGGCTTCGCCAAGGCGGGCGGCGGCAAGTCGCTCGCGAACTTCGACCTGGCCGCGTCGTGCACGGTGATCGTGGGCGACGACCCCGAAATGCTCGCCGGGTTCATCCGCCCGATGGTGGCGCTGTACGTCGGTGGCATGGGTGCACGCGGCAAGAACTTCTACAACGACCTCGCGTGCCGCTACGGCTTCGAGGCCGCCGCCAAGGAGATCCAGGATCTCTACCTCGACGGCAAGAAGAAAGAAGCCGCGGCCGCGATCCCCTTCGAACTCCTCGACGAAGTCGCGCTGCTGGGCCCGAAAGAACGCATCAAGGACCGCCTCGAAGCCTGGCGCGAAAGCGGCGTGACGACCCTGGTCATGAGCGCCGCCCAGCCGGAGGCGTTGGAAACCATGGCCGAGCTCGTGACCTAACTCGTTCTTGCGCCGGATGTGCGCCCTGAGGCCGCACATCCGGCGCAAGAACGAGATGGGTCAGCGGGCGATCTGGCCGCCGTCGACCAGGAGGGACGCGCCGCTGACGTACGACGACTCGTCGGAGCAGAGCCATACAACGGCTTGCGCGATCTCGTCGGGGGTGCCCATGCGGCCCATCGGGATACCTCTCGTCAGACGGGCCGCGATATCGGGCTGCGCGTCGAGGTAGGCGAGCATCGGCGGGGTTTCCGTCTGGCCGGGCAGCACCGCATTCACGCGGATGCCCTGGCGGGCGTACTCCTGCGCCGCTTGCTTGGTGAGCCCGAGCACGCCGTGTTTGGCCGCGGTGTACTGCGGCTGGCCCGGCGCGGCAACCACGCCCGCACCCGAGGAGACGTTCACGATCGCGCCGCCGCGGCCCTGCACGGTCATCTGCCGGAGTTCGTGTTGCATGCAGACGAACACGCCGGTGAGGTTGACGTCGATGACACGCTGCCAGTCCTCGGCTGTGTGCTCGGTGAACGGTTTCGGCGCGGGTGAGATACCGGCGTTGTTCACGGCCCAGTCGAGGCCGCCGAAGCGCTCGACCGCGGTCGCGATCATCGCTTCGACCGATGCCGCGTCGGCGACGTCGGCTCGCACCGCGACGGCGTTCGCCCCGATCTCGGCGGCCGTCGCCCGTGCGCTCGCGTCGTCGATGTCGGCGGCGACGACCTGCACGCCCCGCGAGCTCAACAGCAGTGCGACCGCGCGCCCGATGCCCGATCCGGCGCCCGTGACCAGCGCGACCGTCATAGCAGTCCCTTCTCGCGCAGGTACACCTTGCTGCGGGTCACACGGCCGTTGTCGACGGCCGGGTCGCAGGTTGCGAGCGCGACGATCGCGTCGACCATGGTGTCCATCGGTTCGAGCGCTTCGTCGGGCAGGTCCATCATCGCCGCCGCGCCTTCGGTGCGCACCGCGGCGACCGGCGCGACGGCATTGACCGCGATGCCGGCGGGCCCGAGTTCGGCGGCGAGCGAGATGCTCAACCGGTCGAGCGCGGCCTTGCTCGGCGCGTACGTCGACGAGCGGGCCTGCTGCGGCGACGGTGTCGGGTCGACGATCGCGCTCGTGATATTGACGATCCACCCCACGCCCCGTTCGCACATTCCTGGCGCGACTGCTTTGGCCAGGAGGTACGGCGTGATCAGGTTCACTTCGTACGCAACCCGCAGCCGCCGTTCCGATGTCTCGGCGAGCGACAGGTAGAAGCACGCGGCCGCGTTGTTGACGAGGATGTCGACCGGACCCAGTTCGGCTTCGACCTGCTTCACGATCGCAGCGCGGTCGCACGCGGGGTCGGATAGGTCGGCGGCAATCGGGAACGCGACGCCGCCGGCCGCGGTGATTGCGTCGGCGGTTTCGCGCAGCGAACCGGGCAGGTGGCCGCCCGACCCGACTTCCAGGCTGCGGGCGACAACCGCGACCCGCGCGCCCTCCGCCGCGAACCGGCGGGCCGCCGCGGCACCGATGCCCCGGCTGGCCCCGGTGATCAGCACGACCCGGCCTGCGCATGCGTTCGTCATGGCGCGTGGACCATAGTGGGACGGAGCCACAGGAGGGTACGGCGGTGAGCGAAGCGAAATCACGAGCACGCCGTCTGCTCGACCGGTTCCGGCGACGCGGGTCGACGACGGAGGAAACGCTCGACCGTCTCGTCGCGCGCATTCTCGGTCATCACGAGTCGATGTCGCGGCGGGCCGATGCCGCGACCGTGGCCGAGATCTACCTCGCACTCGGCGAGGAGGAACGGCTGCGGTTCCTGCACATGCTCGGCCGGGAGTTCCACACCGATCCGGCGGCGATCGACGACGCGATCGCCGCCGTGCAGGCCGCGCCCGACGCAACCGAGCGTCGCGAGGCCGAGGCCCGCCTGCGGGTCGCGCTCACACCCGCCGCCAACCATTTGTTCGACCTGTTCGCGGGTGTCGACGGCGGCGTCAAGCTGCTGGTCGACCTGCGCGCCGACCTCCTGCGGCACGGCGACCCCGAGTTCGCGCGCATCGGGCACGAGCTGTACCTGTATCTCATGCGCCTCTTCGACGCGGGCCGGCTCGAGCTCCGCCGCATCACGTGGGACGCACCGGCGTCGCTACTGGAGAAGCTCATCGCGTACGAGGCGGTGCACGCCATCGGCTCGTGGGCCGACCTCAAGAACCGGCTCGACTCCGACCGGCGTTGCTACGCGTTCTTCCACGCCGCGATGCCCGACGAACCGCTCGTGTTCGTCGAGATCGCGCTCACCGCCGGCATCGCGAAGGAGCTGCCACCGCTCCTCGACGAAGAAGCGCCCGATCTCGACCCGGCACTCGCCGACACGGCTGTCTTCTATTCGATCTCGAACTGCCAACCGGGACTCGTCGACATCAAGCTCGGCACCGCGCTCATCAAACAAGTGGTCGACGAACTCGGCCGCGAACTGCCGAGCCTGCACCAATTCGTCACCCTGTCGCCGATCCCCGGATTCCGGCGCTGGCTCGAAACCCAGGCAGTCGAAGAACTGTCCGTCGAGGAACCAGGTGGGATGCAACTGCTGTCGCTGTGCGCGCGCTACCTCACGACCCTTGCCGACGACCGGGTGCTCGACCCTGTCGCCAACTTCCACCTTTCGAATGGCGCGATGCTCGAACGCCTGAACTGGTCCGCGGATCTGAGCCCGTTGGGACGGGAGCGGTCGAGTGGCGTGATGGCGAACTACCAGTACGAACCTGACCGCATGGCCGAACGAGCCGAGGCCTACGCGACGCGCGGTCAGGTAGCAATGTCGGACTCGGTGCGGGAGGCACTCGTTTGGAAAAGCTGATCTACCTCGTTTGGGACCGACCGAGCCGCGACCCGGCTGCCCTGCGGTCGACGTTCCTCGCCGACATCGCGCCGCGCCTGCTCGCGCTGGACCCGCACGCACTCCAGATCGATCTCGACGACGACGACGCGCAGGTCGCGTCGATGGTGCCGGTGCCGGGCGACGAACTACCGGTGCGGGCGTGTGTGTCGGTGTGGCTCCCCGCGCACGATGTTCGGGGCGCCGTCGAGGCCATACTGGCCGGTGCCGGTGTACGCAACGCCGGGTATCTCGTCACCGAGTCGATGTATCGCGACTACGGCGACAACGAGCATGCGCCGGCGCGGAACTGGCCCGACGGCCAACGCTCCCCCGGTATCACCACGCTGACCGTGTTCGACAAGCCGGTGGGCGTCGACGACGAAGCGTTCTACGGCCACTGGTACGGGCACCAGTCGCCGATGTCGGAATGGATGCAGCCCCGGGCTCGCTACGTCCGCAACGCGGTCGTGCGCGCACTCACCCCTGGCGCACCCCGCTACCGCGCCATCGTCGAAGAGGCGTGGCCGACGGTCGAACACCTGACCAACCTGACGACCTTCTTCGGCGCGGAAGGCGACGACCTCGGCGAACGCATCCGCATCATGCTCGACAGCACCAAGCTGCTCTACAACCCCGACACCATGCGCAACTACACAATGTCCGAGTACATCCTCAAAACCTGAGAACGATGGATGCGTCGATAGCCCACACCTGGTGTGGGCTATCGACGCATCCTCCTACGTGAAGTCGGACGCTTCGTAGCTCAACAGGCGGTCGAACTGTTCTCTCAGTTCGGACCGGCGGCTGCGGTCGTGGGCGAGGTTCACAAGTTCGTGCGGGTCTTCCGCGAGGTCGTACCACTCGTGTTCCTGGTCTTCGAACGGGGCGTCGACGTCGTACAGCTTGCGGCCGGGGTCCTTGCCCCACAGGCCGGTGCCGGGCTTGCCACCGCCGACGCCGTAGTAGCGGGCGTACTTGGTGCGGCCATCGAAGAACCCGCGGATCGCGTAGCGAGTGTTGTTGATCCGGTTCGTGTGCGCGGTGTCGTGCGCGAAGAGCACGTGGTCGCGTACCGACGACAAGGGCTCGGCCAACACGGGCGACAGGTCTTCGCCGCTCGTCGTCGCGGTGTCACCACCGGCTAGGGCGACGATCGTGGTGGCGAGGTCGACATGCGATGCCAGCGCCCCCGTGCGCGAGCCGGGAGTCGTCACACCCGGCACCCGTGCGTACAGCGGGATGTGCATGATCTCCTCGTAGACGAATGGGCCCTTCGAGCGCAGACCGTGCGACCCGCACATGTCACCGTGGTCGGAGGTGAAGATGACGGCCGTGTCGTCGTAGGCGCCGCTCTCCTCGAGCGCGCGCAACACGGTGCCAAGGCTCTCGTCGGCGAGTTGTTGCAGCTTCACGTAGTAGTCGAGGTGCCGCAGCCACGACTTCGTGTCCGACGGGTCGATGTAGCCCCACAGGCCGTGCTGCTGGTCCCAGCGCCACTGCCGCTGCGCCTCGGGCTTGTCGATGAGGTCGTCGCCGAAGTTGGCCGGCAACTCGTCGCAGATCTCGTCGTACTCGGTGTCGAACAGCGGCAGGACGTCGTCCTCTTTCCACTTCGCCCACTCGAGCACCTGGCGCGCCTTCGCGACTTCGTCCGCGTGTTCCTTGCCGTAGAACGGCTGGTCAATCGGATACCACATGACGTCGTGCGGGTTGACGAGCGCGACGGTCAGGAACCACGGCTGCTCGCCCGCAGCCGCGTTCGTGCGCAACCACTCGGCCGCGTTGCTCGCGATGATCGGGTCGAAGTGCACGCCGGTGCCGGCCCAGCCCATGAAGTGTCGGTCGTTGCCATCCCAGTCGGCGAACCCGTACGAGTCCATGTCGGGCTGCGGCGCCTGCGACAGGTGCCACTTGCCGATGTAGCTCGACCGGTAGCCGGCGTCGCGCACGAGCGACCCGATGGTCGGGATCTGCGGGTCGAGTTCGGTGTGCTCGGGCATGATCACGTTGTCGGGCACGCCGTGCTGCGCCACGTACTGACCGGTGAACAGTGACGCACGCGACGGCGAGCACGGTGAGCTGTGGGTGTAGTACCGCGTGAACTCGAGTCCTTCCGAGATCAACCGTTCGCGCCACGGCAGGCGGACCGACGGCGGCAGCCACGACCGCTGGCGTTCCTGGTCGGACACGATCAACAGGATGTTCACGTATCGCCCCCCACGTACCCGTCGAGAAACCCGGTGAGACCGCTGGGCTTGTGCTCGCCGAACGCGAGTTGTTCGAGCACGCCCAACCCTTCGCGGTCGCCCCAGGTCGCCCGCATGACTTGCTGGATGTGGATGTTCCACGGTTCGAGGTTGTCGAGTTCCTCGACCTTGTGTTCCTCGCCGCCGACGGCCGACTCGCCGTGCCACTTCCCGTGTCCCCATTCGGGGTGCGTGTAGCCGAGGCCGCGCATACGGAACGTCATCAGCGGTTCCAACTCGATGCGCTCTTCCCATTCCCCCGCGGCATTGGCGTCGTGCCGAAGGAGCCGCAACGTCGCGCCCTCGGAGCGGCGCAGACCCGGCGCCCACCGCACCTGATGGACCGTGCCCGCGAGGTGTTCGATCCTCGTGTCGTCACCCCACGTCTTGTCGGTCGGCCCGATGACGTCGAGGAGCGCCTGCGTACCGACGAAACGGTCGCCGTTGCCGCGCTCGAACCCGATGAAGTGCGTACACCGGTCGGCGAAGTTGATCGGCGCCCACAGGAAAAAGAGCTGCGGCAGGCCACCGTCGGGAGCGCCCGGCACTTGCGGGCCGACGGGGCGCACGCCCCACGAACGGTCTTTGGTGCCGTAGATGTCGTCGAGCGCGACCGTCGCGCCGCCGGTCGTGATGCTCCCCGACCAGGTGCCCATCTGCGTGAGCCGGGTCGAGTCCATCGCGACCTTGGTGCCGTTCATGATCGTCTGGCGCGGTTCTTCGATGGCGACGGTGCGCGTCGTGAACGTGACGTCGGCGTCGATACCGAGATCGGACGCGTCGGCACGAACACGTGTCGTGCGCAACGGTTCGACGATCTCGATCGTGATCGGGCCGACGCGCGTCTCGGCGCGGTCAGCCGGCATGCGCCCGGACGCGAACACCGATCGCTGCACACCGTCGTGCACGGTCGCGATCGCGGCGTCGATGATGCCCCGGTTCGGGTACACCGCCATCCCGACCGCGAAGTAGAAGTCGTCGCGGTACCCGTTGAACCAGTACCGGTCGTAGTGGTTCGGATCGCCGCTCGCCGGGTGCGCGATGGGCAGCGCAGTCTGGTGGATCGGGTAGTCGTCGAACGGCGTCAGCACGCCGCGGACGCTACTCCGCATGGCCGCGCCGCGACCCGCCCCAATATCTGATAATCTGATTTTGTGCCCGAGATCAGCTCGACCGACGCATCCCGGAACTTCGCCGATCTTCTCGACGCGGTCGAACACGAAGGCGCGCACTTCACGATCGTTCGGAGGGGTAAGCCGGTCGCCCATCTCGAACCGGTCACGAGCGGGCGCGGCGCCGACGTCAAGAAGTTGCTCCGTCGGCGCTTGATCGACGCCGGATGGTCGAACGACCTCGCGTCGATTCGTGAACTCGTCGAGATAGAGGACCGGTCCTGAGCCGGCTCCTGCTCGACACGACATTCCTCATCGACGCCGAACGGGCGAGCGACGCTCTCGACGACATCGTCGATGACGACGACGACGTCGCGATCGCCGCAATCACCATCGCCGAGCTCCGAGTCGGCGTGGCGCTCGCGACGGGCAAGCAGCGCGCTCGGCGCAAGACCTTCGTCGACGAGGTCATTGCCATCATTCCGGCAATCACATACGACACTGCCGTCGCGGAAGCGCACGCCGAGCTGCTCATCGCCGTGCGCCGCCAGGGCGTTCCGCGCGGCGCTCACGACCTCATCATTGCCGCGACCGCACGGGCCTCGGGTCGCGCGGTCATGACTGCCGATGCACGCGCGTTCCACGACCTTCCCGGCGTCGCATTTCAACGCCATCGCTAGCTGCGGGTGACCGCTACGTTCCGGCGGATGTCACGTGACGATGTTCCGATACGGAGTTCGAAGTCGCCGGGTTCGGCGGTCCAGTCGGAGCGGTCGACGTCCCAGAACGCGAACGCGCGGTCGTCGAGCGTGAAGGTGACGTCGCGGTGTTCGCCCGGTTCGAGCATCACCTTGGCAAATGCCTTCAGCTCCTGGAGTGGGCGGGCGACGCTCGCTTCGACGTCGCGCACGTAGCACTGCACAACTTCGGCGCCGGGCCGCTTGCCCGTATTCGTCACACGCACGGTCACCTCGGAGCCGTTCCACGTCGGCTCGCCGATCTCGAACGTCGTGTACGAGAGCCCGTGCCCGAAGCAGAACTGCGGCTCGATCTCGCGTGTGTCGTACCAGCGGTAGCCGACGAATACACCTTCGCCGTAGCGCACCTGGCCTCGCTCGCCCGGGTAGTTCGTAAACGCGGGCGTGTCCTCCAAGCGTTTGGGCAGCGTCGTCGGCAGCTTCGCCGATGGGGACACGTCGCCGCTCACGATGTCGGCCAGCGCATTGCCCCACTCTTCGCCGGGGAACCAGCACTGCATGACGGCGGCGACCGCGCCGGCCCACGGCATCGACACGGGCGACGCCGCGTTCACGACGACGACGGTGCGCGGGTTCACGGCCGCGACCGCGCGCACGAGGTCGTCCTGCGCCCCGGGCAGGGCCATGCTCTCGCGGTCGTGGCCTTCGCTCTCCCACTCGCCGTCGGTGCCGACGACGCAAATCACCGCGTCGGCGCGGGCCGCGAGCGCCAGCGCGCGGGGCAACATGTCCGCGCCTTCGGGCGGTAGGCAGCCGATGCCGAGCCCACCCATCGACGGCGCGGCGGGCACCGCTTCGACTTCGATGTCGTAGGTCTGCCCGGCGACGAGTTCGACCGTCGCAGTCAGTTCCTCGCTGCCGAAGCCGTAGAACGCGTCGCTGCGCCCGGCCGGGTTCCAGTTGTCGAGCAGCACTTCACCGTCGAAGAACAGGCGGGCCCGGCCCGCTTGCACGAGCGACAGCGTCCATGTCCCCGACTCCGGCGGCTGCAGCGTGGCGCGCAACCGGACCGAGAAGTCGGCGGGCACACCGCCGCCCACGGGCCCGAGCCACGTGAACCACGCCCGCTCGCCGCTCTCGACGAGGACGGGCCGGCCCTCGCGTTCGCGGCCCGCGAAGTACTCGACCTGGAGTGGGCCGGCGAGGAACCGCGTGTCGAGGGGCGGGATGCGCTTGTGGTTGGTGCAGCCCCGTTCGAACACCACGTCGGTGTCGCTGAACCGGGCCCGCAAGCCTTGGACGGGCGAGACGAGCGGGTGGGGTGACACGCGCGCGCTGCCGCCGCCCATGACGTGGGCAACATCGGCGTTCGGCCCGATGACTGCGAGTGTCTTGATGCTCGACACCGGGAGCGCGTCGTTCTCGTTGCGCAGCAACACGAAGCTCGCCGATGCCGCTTCGCGCGCGACGGCGCGGTCCGCCGGATCGTCGACCGACTCCTCCGGCCCGATGCGGGGTTCGTCGAGTCCACCGCTGCGCTCGAGGATGGTGAGTACCCGCCGCACTTTGTCGTCGAGCACCTTCTCGTCGACTTCGCCGTCGCGCACCGCTTGCGCGAGCCGCCCACCGAACCACTGCGGCGGCCCGGGCATCTCGACGTCGAGCCCGGCGTTCGCGGCGGGCGTCGTGCTATGCGTCCCGAACCAGTCGGACACGACGAACCCGTCGAACTCCCACTCGCGCTTCAACAGGTCGGTGAGCAACCAGGCGTTCTCGCTGCAGTAGGTGCCGTGCAACCGGTTGTACGCCGACATCACCGACCACGCACCGGCTTCGCGCACCGCGGCCTCGAACGGCACCAGCGAAATCTCGCGCAGCGTGCGCATGTCGACCTCGGAGCTGATCGTCATGCGCTCGAACTCGGAGTCGTTGGCGACGAGGTGCTTCACCGAGCACCCGACGCCCTGGCTCTGCACGCCTTCGATGTAGCCGACCGCGATGCGGGCCGAGAGGTAGGGGTCCTCGGAGTAGCACTCGAAGTTGCGGCCCGCGAGCGGGTGGCGGTGGATGTTGACCGTCGGGGCGAGCAACACGTGCGCCTTCTTCCGCCGCGCCTCGACACCGAGTCGTTCGCCGACACGGCGCACGAGGTCGGGGTCCCAGGTCGCGCCGAGCGCGGTGCCGCACGGGAAGGCATGGGACCGTCCGCCGGTCCAACGTTCGCCGCGGGCGCCGAGCGGACCGTCGGTCACCTTCAACGCCGGGATGCCGAGCCGTTCGACCGCGGCCGTGTGCCACATGTCGACGCCGGCGCACATGGCGGCCTTCTCGTCGATCGTCAGTTGGTCGAGAAGATCGTCGGTGCGCTCGCTCATGGGTCAGATCCTCTGTCACGATCCGGGGATGGAACAACTCGAAGGCAAAGTTGCGGTCGTGACCGGCGCGGCGAGCGGCATCGGTGCCGCCCTCGTCGAGCGGCTCGCCGCCGAAGGCATGCAGGTCGTCGCGACCGACATTGAAGGCCCACGTGCGGACGCAGCGGAGCCACGGACGGCGCAGCGAGGGAGCCATGCAGACTTCCTGCGCACCGACGTGTCGAAGTACGACGACGTCGAGGCTCTGGCCGAGTACGCGTTCGCCACCTACGGCGGGGTCGACGTGCTGTGCAACAACGCCGGCGTGTTCGCGGGCGGGCTCATGTGGACCCGGCCGCCGAGCGACTACGAGTGGGTCATGGGTGTGAACCTGTGGGGCATCCTGCACGCGATCCGGGCGTTCGTGCCCCGCATGTTGGAACGGGGCGAACCGGGCCACATCGTCAACACCGTGTCGATGGCGGGGATGTTGTCGATCCCGTACTCGGGCCCGTACGTGGTGTCGAAGTTCGCGGCACTGGCCGCGACCGAGAGCCTGGCCCACGACTTGGCGTCGATCGGCGCGCCGATCAAGGTGTCGGCCGTCGTGCCCAGCCTGGTGGCAACGGGCATCGGCAAGTCGGGCCGCAACCGACCCGACGGGTTCGCGGCCGTGCAGTCCGACGACGCGTCGTTCATCGAGCAGGCGCTCACCGACTCCACCACGACGCAGGGCATGCCACCGGCCGAAGTGGCCGGGATCATCGTCGACGCGATCCGCACCGAGACGTACCTCGTACCGACCAAACCGAGCTACGCAACGCAGTTGCAGGGGCGCTTCGACGCGCTGTTGGCCCGGCAGCTCCCGCCGATGCCGACGATCGACTAGCTGCTAGGTGCCGAACGTCTTCGCGACGAGTCTCGCGACGCGGCCCGGTGGCCGGCCCGCGGCCGCGGCCTTGTCGGCCGACGCGACCAGCGCGTGCATGCCGCGGATGCCGAGCCACCGCAGCGGTTCGGGTTCCCACTTGGGCGAGGTGTGGCCCACCCACGGCAGCTGCACGCGGTCGGTGTCGCGCTTCAGGATGAGGTCGGCAAGCGTGCGGCCCGCGAGATGCGCGGTCGAGACACCGTCGCCGACATAGCCGCCGCCCCACGCGATGCCGGTCGCCCGGTCGAGCCCGACCGACGGGTACCAGTCGCGCGGCATCGCGACCGCGCCACCCCACCGGTGCGTGACTGCCGCGTCGCCGAGCGCGGGGAACAGCGACCACAGCGTGTTCTTCAAGTCCTCGAACACCGCCGGCTCCTGATCGAAGCGCGATTCCACCTTCGAACCGAAGTGATACGGCGCGCCGCGCCCGCCGAACGCGAACCGGTTGTCGGCGGTGCGCTGCCCGTAGACGAGAAGCATGCGGCCGTCGGTGAACGTCGGCCGCGTGTCGAGCTTGGCATCGGCCCAGAACGCGGCCGGTAATGGTTCGGTTGCGATCATCAGCGAATAGATCGGGACGACCGTCCGCTCGAAGCCGGGCAGACCGGGCGAGAACGCCTCGGTGGCACGCACGACGACGTCGGTCCGCACGGTCCCGTGGGTCGTGGTGACGCGGCCCGGTCCGATCTTGGTGACAGGCGTGCGTTCGTAGATCACCCCGCCCTTGCGTTCGACCGCAGCCGCGACACCATGCGCGAGCTTGGCCGGATGGATCGCCGAGCAGTGTGGCGAGAACTGCGCGCCGAGGTTGGGCGTACACCCGATGATCTCGGAGGACTCGTCGGGTGTGAGCCACCGGTAGTCGTCGTCGCCGAACCCGTACTGCTTGTGCCCGGCCAGTTGCTGCTCGATGCGGTCGACGTGCGAGCGGATCGTCGCCACTTCGACGGTCCCGCCG
>Ga0163150_10003607_pt1 | contig 21566 bp, 20 predicted proteins | sample OliLakLV19P2IB_FD_148628 | JGI IMG/M metagenome (GOLD analysis project Ga0163150, IMG submission 148628) | Freshwater microbial mat bacterial communities from Lake Vanda, McMurdo Dry Valleys, Antarctica - Oligotrophic Lake LV.19.P2.IB | ecosystem: Environmental > Aquatic > Freshwater > Lake >...
CGCGGTGGCCAACGCTCCTTGCAATCAACCCACGTGCGAGCTGCTTCTGCACCCGTGCGTCGAGTTCGGCAAAATTGAAGGGCTTCCTCAAAAAATCGTCGGCTCCTAATGTGAGCGCTTCGACGGTCAACCCATCGACCGCGCTGGTCATAACGATGGGCACGTCGATATCCGCAGCACGCCAGGCCATGAGCATTTTTAGGCGGGATCGTGCCTCTGCTCCTTGAGCGACATCTATGACTGCACAGTCCATGGATCGGCGAGTGACGAGGCCAGTTGCTTGGTCGACCGAGCTAACGACGTGGACCTCGTAGCTTTGCTCGAACAAAGCGATAAACGCCGAACGAACGTCTTTGCTGTCCTCCAACAGTAAGATGTGTCTCCGACTAGCCAGCATACTCGTATAGGCGCGAATTTATCGGGGAGGTTCCGCAACTCCAGCGCGACTGTGCGAATTGAACGTTTTTTGAACGTTACGAAACCGCAACGGAAAGCGCCATATAGAAAAGCCAGGCGAGCTGCCCTGCGGTTCTTGGAGCGATTCCTATTTGTCGTCTGAAGGCGCGGCCAGCTTTGTACTTTGTGCGACCGCCCTTACGCTCGGCACATCGGGGAAAAGATTGCGGCCTTCGTGGAATGCACGTCTCCGGTGCGGCCCGGTCGCCAGGCCACCCGACACGTCGGGATTACGACGCCAACTCGGTTAAAACCCTACGATGCGGCCAGTCCAAATTTTGCAAGCGAGCACGCGCCGGCCGCTCAACGCCATCGTAACATACGATCAGAGCGCGGCTATTCGGCTACGAATTACGATTCCAGCGCGACCAGAAGCCAAAAATCCTTACCAGGGCAACTCGGCCATTTTTACGACCACAGATAAATCGGTAAGCTTTTGTCAAGAGTTGAGACGTGTCCCCTTCCGCTTGGCCCGGGCGGCGGGATTGAGCGGGGCAAATTCGCCGAGCTCCAAACCGGCGAGGAAGTTCTTTTTGATATAGCCGACCCCGTTTTCGACCCGGCCCTTCTGCTGGGGCCGCCGTGGCGTACACGCCTTGATGGCAAAGCCGTAGTGCTGCGCAAAATCGACGTAAGTGGGATTAAACACCGGCGCGACCCCGGCCGCATGCGTGAGCACCGCGGTCTTGCAGTTATCGACCATGACTTCCGCGGGCACCCCGCCGAGACACTCGAAGGCGTGCTCATGGCAGGCGAGCCACTGCTCCTGGCTCTGGCCCAGGGTAAACTCCACGTAGAGCTGCCGGCTGTGACACAATACGAGGGCAAAGAAGCTCAGCCGCCGTTTCGTATTGCCGACCCGGATACTTCCCCACGAACCCCAGTCGACCTGCGCGCACTGACCAGGGGCAAAGTGGAGCGTGAGGAACGCCTCCACCCGAGGCGGACGGATTTGGCGCACATAGGTTTTGAGGATCGTATACTGTCCCCTGTAGCCCTGTTCTGTTAGCCGGCTGTAGAGCTGCTGGGCACTGTAGTCATGAGTCGCCAGGAAGCGCTGAATCGCGGGCTTGAACAGATCGAGTTTGCTCGCGCGGCGTAGCTGCGGGCCCGGCTGTCGTTGGAGGAAACGCGGACGCTTTTCCCATTTGGTCACGGTCTGCCGGTGCAGCCCCAGTTGACGGGCGATCTGGGTGATCGTCAGGTGAGCTTCATCCCGCAGGTGGCGGATTTGGCAAAATGCCTGGTAATCAATCACTGGATACCTCCTGAGCGTTCCGGCCCGGACGCGACCAGCATCAGCACTTGATAAAGTGGCTCGGCATGGGCGATGAGCGCGAGGGCGACCAGTTGTCGGCGGGCGGCGCGGACTTCCCCGGCAGTGAGCGAGAGCAGGCGACCGAGCGAAGCGTCTGAATAATAACTCAGACCGTGTTCGTCACCCACGGTGACGAGCACAAGGTACAGGGCCCAGGCTTTCGCGTCGGCCCGACCGAGGTAATGGTCGCGCACCAGACGGTGGTCGACCCAGCTAAAATGCGGCGGCACCCGCCGCACACGTTCCTGACACAAGATGCGTTTTTCGATCATGGTTTTTTGGGTTGGGCTCCAGCAGAGCCTGCCCACGCGCTATCAGCCGACGCATCACCACGGCCATATCCTCTTGTAACGCAGAACCGGTCAATTGTGCGATAAGTCCCACCAGTAGCGGTGGTTGATCCTGCCATGTCTCTTGTAACGGCATCTCGATGTCTGGCGCTGGAGGTCCCTGAGGTCGTGGTGTTTGCGTCTTCATCAAATCTTGTAACGCATCTTGCTCTCCCCGCCGGCGCTTCCCGTACCCAGGGTTCGCCGCCCGCCACGCCTGCACGCGTTTCACGTTTTCCGGCCCCCGGAAGTACGCGCGATTCTCCGGGCGTCGCAGCCATCGCGCTTGACTCGCCCCCTTGCTCGCCCGCCGGCACACCGGGGCAACGCAGTAGCGCTGCCGCTCACGATGTCGCGCATCCGGGGTAAAGTACTCGTGACAATGGCAGCATTTGCGCTGCCCGATAGGGTGCATGCCCGCTCACCGTCCTCCGACCCGGCGCCGGCGACAAACCCGCGATCGCACCCCCTCTCAGTTCGCGGGGGGAAGAAAATCCATCAAACCGAAGAAGAACTTTTTTGATGAAGCTCAGGAAGAAAATCGACGGAAGAAAACGATGACTTTCAAACCGCCGGTTTTAGGTGAGTTTCATCCCGCCACTGACAACAAGGCGTTGCTGGTGCAGGCCGGCACGGCGTTGGGCATGGTGTGCGACTACATCCAGCTCAATCCGGTGCGGGCGGGGCTCGTGCCCGTCGGCCGGATGGGCGACTGGCGCTGGTCCAGTTACCGTTGGCTGCGGGCGAAGGCGGAGCGCCCGGCGTGGCTGCGGCCGGAAACCGCCTTGACCGAGGCAGGCGGGTTGGCGGACGGACCGGCCGGGTGGGCCGCCTATGATCGCTATCTGGCGTGGCAGGCGGCGGACGGGCCGGCCGGCAAGGGACCGGCCTACGCGTCGCTGAGCTAGGGTTGGGCCATCGGCACCGAGGACTTCCGGGCGGCACTGATCACGGACCACGACTTGACGGCATCGGCGCGGGCGTGGGAGACGAGCGGCGCGCGCGAGGTGCGCCGGGTGCGGTGCGAAGAGCGGCTGAAGGCGGCGCTGCGTGCAGTCGGACAATCGCAGGTGGACCCGGCGGCCGAGCCCAAGGGCGCGCCGTGGAAAGTCGCCGTCGCCGCCTGGATGAAACAAAATACCGAGGCGTCGACTGGCTGGTTGGCGGAACGCTTGGCGATGGGCAACGCCTCCCGCGTGAGCCAAGTCACCGCAGTCCTCGCGCGGCCGCCGGCCGCGGCCGCCGCGCAAATCTTGCGGCGGCTGAGTGATAGATTAGCAACCTGACCCCCATCGATTTGACCTTACCTCAATGCGTCACAATCCGCAGGCCCTTGATCTCGCGGAAATGTTTCACGTTTCGAGTCACGAGAGTCTCGCCCGCCTCCACCGCGGTCGCCGCGATCCAGAGATCGTTTTCACCCGTCGGCACGCCGCGGCGGCGGAGATCGGCAAAGATGACCGCAGCGCGCCAGGCGACAGCGTCGTTGAATGGAAACACGACAAAGCGATCGCAGAAGTCCGTCCAAGCGGTGCGTGACGCGAAGCCCCGCGCCAGTTCTCCGCGCGTGATTTCGCTCATACCCGGCACCTCCTGCGCATGGGCCGACAACAGGCGGTGCGCCGGCCCGATCTTACCCCGCTGCAGCTCGCGGTGCAGGGCCACGAAAAACGTCGAATCGAAAATCATGCCGCACCCCAAGGAGACTTGGCTAGCACGCGACTGCGTTTGCTGGCCATCAGCGCGGTCGCACCTTCCTCTGTGAGGAAACCCTTGGCGCGGTAGCGACCCAAGCCTTCAAGCACCGAGCCGCAGGTTTTGTGGGTCTTTTCCCGGGCGAAGGTGTAAACGCCTTCCGGGGCCGTCACACGCACCGTCTTACCGCGCGCCGCAATCGCCCGGATTTCGCGAAACTTGCGGGTAAATTCCCGGGCGGTCGTGGTGGTCATGTCTGACAAGTGTCAGGCATGGTCCATGTGGTCAAGAAACCGTTCTTACCTTGCCGCGCCACCGAGGACTTTCCTGGATTTCAGAACACCCAATAATCCATGACGCCCATCCTTCGCCCCGCCGAACTTTGTGTCGCCGATGTTCTCCAACCGGATGACGCGGGGACCGGCATCGGTGTCATGCGCAGTCGTGAGTTTCGATCCGAACGGTCCATCGGTGATCGCGTTTCGCTCGTTTGCCGCAAGGTCGCCGAGTGGCACGACTGGTCACGGCGCGTTGGGGACAACGCGGCCTATCTTCGATCTGGCGGCGGCGATCACGGGCGGGCCTCCCTATGCTGGCCTAATCGTTCTCATTTCCAAGCGAGCACCTTCAGGCCTTTGACGCGTTTGAATTCCCCGGCGTTGGCAGTCACGAGCGTGGCGCCAAGACTGCGGGCTTGGGCGGCGATGAACAGATCGACCGGGCCGATGGGTGTGCCGGTGGCTTCCAACGCGGCGCGGATCTCGGCGTAGTGGATCGCCGCGGCCAAAGTGAAATCGGCGATCACAAAGAGATTGAGGAAGGCTTCGAGCTTGGCGGCGTGCTGGGGGTGCGTGGAGAGATTCTTCTTCACGCCGGTCCAGAGTTCGGCCGCGACGATGACAGGGATGCCGACGAGCGTAGGGTCTGGTAGTCTGCCGAGGCCGGTCTGGTTGCGCAGCACCGGGATGCACACGCTGCTATCCAGCAGGTAGGAGGGGTTCACGGCGCGGCGGGATCAAAACGTGGGGGCGTAAATCGGAGTCTGGGCGAACCGGCCTTACGGGCGCCATCTCTGCTTTGACCGGCCCGCTTCCCGTTGCGCTGCCGTCTGCTGGCTGGATCGCCCCTGACAGAACTCAGCGACAACGCCGGCGAATCAAATCTACACCGTCAGGCGAATGGCTGAACCCTCGACGCAACCTGCAACGCTGAGAGTTCAACCGGCTGACCCATCGGTTCACTCGACCCCATCGGTCCATTCCGGATAGGCGGATCAGCGCGAACCGCCGTGGATCGCGGCGAGGACCTTACGCCAGATGTTTCGCCCATTGGTCGCCGCGTGCGGGGCGCGGCGCCGGACTCACATCCACGAGTAAGATCGTTTCCGCCTCGACGCCGTATGGGCCGTGGGCGGCGATTGTTCCAGTGGGATCGATCACGTACGAGGAGCCGATGCACCGGCGTCCCCGCCATGGTCCTTCGTTGATGGATCCAACATTACTGCATCCGGCGATCCACAGGCGGAAGTCGCGGGCCACGGGACAATAATTGTCCAACCAAAGCTGACCATAGGGTTCTCGCGTGTTGTCGTGTTCAGGCGGTACGGCCCACGCGCAAGGGGATAGTATGATGTCGGCCCCCATCAATCCCAAGGTGCGACTGACCATCTGCGCAGGAGCGAATCCATCGGCGCAAATCATGAGCCCGAACGTTCCCAGCGGAGTGCAGACCACTCCCAACCGGTCGCCTTGAGCATAGAGATCGTGGGCAAGATCGAGCTCGTTGAGCTTGCGATGGTGCAGGAGGATCTCGCCGCGCGGACTGATGAGCACCGCTGCGTTGAAGAGTTGGTCGGCGGCTCGCTCGATCAGTCCGGCGCAGACATACACCTGGTGCAGGCGAGCGGACCGTCGCAGTCGCGCGCAGGATTCGCCATCGGGAAAAACGTCAGCGTCGGTTCGGGCGGAAGCGTGCATCCAACCAAGGTTGAGTGCTTCCGGCAGTAATACGACCTGGGCTCCGGCCGCGGCGGATTCCGTGATATACCGTTCGGCTCGGGCGAGGTTTGCTTCTTTCGCGCCGCCCTCGACCCGCATTTGCGCCAATGCTAATTTGAACACAGCGCTGTATCGTCGCGATGCCGGTTAAATTGCAAGCGCGGAGAACACCGGCGGAATCCAAAGCGCGTCGAATCTTCTTTCAGCCGGGCATTGTCTTCTTCAACGGCCATGTCTGCGCTGTTTGTTTCAGTGAACCACCCGAACCGCCCCTCTCGCCCCGTCCTGCCTCCGCCTCCGCCGCGGAACGGAGTGAGTCCGAGTTCCGTGGTCTTGCCGCCCGGACCGTGGCTAACCATTGCCGCGTTTCTCGTGCAGCGATTTCCAGCCATTCCGCCCGAAATCTGGAGGGCACGTCTGCAGGCCGGCGACGTGATTGATGCCGCGGGCATTCCGGTCGATGGCGAGCGCCGCTATCAACCGCATCAACGACTCTATTATTATCGCGCGCTCGAGGCCGAACCGCGCATCCCGTTTGAGGAAACCGTGCTCTTTCAGGACGACCTCCTGGTGGTCGCCGACAAACCGCACTTTCTCCCTGTCATCCCCTCCGGGCGCTATCTCCAGGAAACTCTGCTGGTGCGTCTTAAGCGTAGGCTCGGACTGGATACGCTCGCTCCGATTCATCGGATCGATCGCGAAACCGCCGGCCTCGTGGTCTTCACCGTTCAGCCGCAAACGCGGAGCGCCTACCAGGATCTCTTCCTGGAGAAATCAATTCAGAAATCCTACGAGGCGATCGCCCCCTGGCGCCCTGAACTCGCCTTGCCGCTGACGTATCGCAGCCGGCTCGTCGAGAATCCGGACCGTTTCATGCAAGTGCGCGAGGAGAGCGGCGAACCCAATTCCGAGACACACGTGGCCCTGATCGAGCGGCAGGGGGATTGGGCCCGCTATGGTATTACTCCGGTCACCGGCCGCAAACATCAGATCCGCGCGCATTGTGCGGCGTTGGGCCTGCCGATCCGTCACGATCAGATCTACCCGGCGCATCTGCCCGAAGACAGCGACGACTACGCCAAACCTCTGCAGTTGCTCGCAAAGTCCATCGCCTTTCAGGATCCGCTGACCGGCGAAGCGCGCCGTTTCACCAGTCGACGTACCTTGCTCTTAGAGTAGAAACGCGGGTCGAGTGGGAGTTGCTATCCATCGAAATCCGGTGGGCGCTCCCCAATGCAATCGTTGCGGGCTATGACCGCAGGCACACCCCGGTGCGAGCGGCAATCATTCGGCGTTAAAAGGGACTATGTACCATAATCTGGAACACATAAACATTTTCAGGGAAGGTGTGAAATCGTCGTGAGTTGGTGTGAGACGGAATCTTTCTTTTGGCCGTCTGAATGGCCCATTGTCTTCCTCGTTCGAGTCTCTCGCGGCCCTGCCTTCATCCCGTTGGTGCCGAAAAGATCATTAAGTCAATCACCCCATAAAAGATGAAAACTCCACTGTTTCTCAGACCCTCGTCGATCCGTCAATATCCCGCCTTGCTTGCGATCGCCTTTTCACTCTTGAGCTCGTTGGCGATGGCGCAGACGGGCAGCGGACGGATCACAGGCGTAGTTACCAACAGTAACGAAAGTGTCTTTATTGAAGGCGCAACAGTCACAATCGACAGAACCAATCGCGTCAGTTCGACCGATCGCCGCGGGGAGTTCGACTTTGGAGACATGTTACCGGGAGAATATGTCGTGCGGATTAGTTATACAGGCATGAATCCCGGCACCGCCCGCGTGGTTGTTGCGGCCGGGGAATCGGCCAACGTGTCCGTCATTCTCAGGGAAGACGTGGTCAAGATGGGCACCTTCTCCGTCACGGCTGCCCGAAGTGCCGATGCACTGGCCATTACCGAGCAACGGAACGCGCCGAACGTCAAGAACGTGGTCGATATCCAGTCGTATGGTATGCTCAACAATGATAATCCGGCCGAGTTGCTTCAACTGCTCCCAGGTGTCACTGGCTCGCTTTTCTTTAACGAGGTGGACCGCGTTTCGGTCCGCGGCATCGATTCCTCACTCAATAATGTGCAACTCGACGGTAACACCTTCGCGACTCCCGGGATCAACGGCGCCGTGACTTCGCGGTCGGGCGTTTTATCGACCACCAACACCAACAATATCAAGACCGCCGAGGTCGTAAAGGCTTTGACGCCCGATCGACCCGCTGACGCGATTGGAGGTCTGGTTAATCTGGTTCAGAAGACCGCCCTCGATTATCCCAAGGCCGCGGGAAATTTTGAGTATCGGATCGGCGGACAGTATGTGGAGACGAGGAGCGGCTATGTTACCCGACCCACTCCGAACATCCAATTGACGTATCACGACATCTTTGGTCCCAAACGTGACTGGGGAGTCTATGTAACTGGAGGTATCAACAAAGAGGCGACGAACCAGCTCCGTTCGACGCAGAATATAGTTTCGAATGCGAACTACGGTTTCCTCCCCAATAATAATTCCACCATCGAGAATGATCGTTTCCGCTACCGGAAAAACTGGGCGGTCACGCTTGATCACCGCCGGGGCGGCAAGCACGAATTCGCACTGAAATTCAAGCACGACGACTGGCTTGAGATCACGGAAGGACTGACGACCCAGTTTAGCGCTGCAGTGCCAGCCGCCAACTGGACGCCCGACGTCCGCAGCTACGGCACCGCAGCCGTCACCGTTGGGCATAATAACAACAACCCCGCGGTTAAGACCGACTCCCTCTCACTGGAGGGTAAGCACCGGGGAGAGCGATGGAATGTGAGCTACAATGCGTTTCTCTCTCGAGCGATCACCAACGTCCTTTTGGAGGGAACGATCGACTACGCCGTCGCAAACGCGACGCTCCTGCCCGTTTATCGCCCGGCGTATGTGATCGATGCCTCCGGTGACAGTCTCTTCCCCTCGATCCGGATCACCAGTGGTAATGAAGAAGACGTCTTCAATCCCGACAATTATCAACTTGGAGTTGTCCAGCAGCACCGGATTTACGTTGATGATAAACGCCGGGGCATGCGTGCTGACCTCAAACGCGAATTTTCTCTGCCGATTCCGACAACGGTGAAAGCTGGCATTAACTTCAACACGCAAAGTCGCCTTCACTATAGCCGTAGTCATCAGCGGGCCTTTGTCGGAGAAGACCGCGTGCTGGGGATCAACCCTGCCACCGGTCGGAGCGACGACCGACTCAGTCGCTTTGCCAATTCCGGGCCGGCGGTGAGCGGTAATAATGACGCCGGTAACCGTCGGCCTTTCCTGCTCGATATCCCGGCCCTGAACCGAAGCTATTACGATCAGCCTCAACTTTGGCTGGATGATGCCTACGGCAATGCCTTTCGAGACATTCAGGGCAATTTCGAAGCAAAAGAGGAGATTACGGCCGGGTACCTCATGGCCGAGTCCAACTGGCGAAAGCTCCGTGTTCTCGCCGGAGTGCGCTGGGAGGAAACCAAGGTCAGCGGAGTAGGATTGTTGCGCGACCAGCCGACGGCGACAGCGGCACAGGTCCCGGATCCGCTCCAGCGCGCGATTATCAACGGTGGTCGACCTGTTTCCAGTTCGAGGAGCTACGACAACTTGTTTCCGAGTATCCACACGATCTATACTTTGGGCCAGAACTTGCAGGCGCGGGCTAGTTTCTCCACCGGTATTGGTCGGCCTGGTTATGGGGCGATTGTGCCCAACACGACGATCGACGATATCAATGATGTCGTTACTATCAATAATACGGGTCTCCGGCCGCAAACGGCCAACAGCTATGATTTGAGTCTCGAATATTTCTCCGAGCCGGTGGGCGTGCTTTCGATCGGGTTGTTTCGTAAGGACATCAACGACCATATTGTCAGACAAATTGCAACGGTTTCGCCGGGTTTCGAGTTCGGCGATCAATATGTCGGCTATCAGCTCCGGACTTCGATTAATGGCGGTTTCGCCAAGGTCCAGGGAGCCGAGTTCAACCTGGTGCAGCAACTAAACTTTATCCCCCGGGTGGTGGGGTTGTTCACCTTCAAGGGGAATCTGACCGTTCTCCGGGCAGAAGGAAACTATGGGGGTGATACGAGTATCGGTTCATCCCAAGTTCCCGGATTTGTTCCGCGGGCCTGGAATATCGTGGGTGAATATACGAAGGGAAAGTTCTTTATGCTGGCCCGATATAATCAACAGGCTGGTTTCCTCGCTGGTTCGAATCCGAATCCAGGGTTGGTAACAAAAAATCCCCGCCGCGAGAAAATCGACCTTAATTTTGTGTATCGTTGGCGCAAGAGTGCGGAAGTTTTCTTTGCGATCGACAATCTTACGGAACGTCCGTCGTACCAGCTGCTGGGTGCAGGTGATCGAATTTTTCCTGGTCAGGTCTGGGCTGGCCAGCGGCGCTTCAACTTTGGGGTGCGCGGGAAGTTCTAATGTGCTTTATCGTGATTGTTAAAAGTGTGGACAATGAACCTATAGTGAATTCATCACCCCTCCATGTCCCGCGTCAATCATATCGCCCTCTTCCAGTTTAAGCCCGAGTGCACGGCGTGCGACATTGAACTGGTCCGTCGCACCCTCGCCCAACTGCCCGAAGCGATTCCCGGCATTCTCGGTTTCAACTGGTCGCCGGACATCAGCACGGAAGGTCTCAACGATGGGTTCACTCATAGTTTTATGTTTATCTTTGAGAATGTCGCCGCGCGCGATGCCTACCTCCCGCACCCGGTCCACCAGGCGGCCGTGGGCGTGGTTATGCCCCGACTCGCGCGCGTCATTGTCGTGGATCAGGTCTCCAGCTAAATGCTATCGCTATTCACTCTATGCCCAACTCATGGACCGGAAAGGGAAACCCGTATACCCGCACAGAAGTCGTCGATCGCCTGCGCTCGACGGTGGCGCGCGGCGAAGCGATCATCGCCGCGGGTGCTGGCACCGGCATCTCGGCGAAATTCATCGAGAAGGGTGGGGCCGATCTCCTGATAGTATATAACTCCGGTCGCTTTCGGATGGCGGGCCACGGGTCGACGGCAGGCCTCATGGCCTACGGCGATGCCAACGCCATTGCCATGGAGATTGGTGAATACGAGGTCCTGCCGGTGGTGGATGAAATTCCCGTAGTCTGCGGCGTGCATGCGACGGATCCGCGCCGCCGGATGTGGCATTGGCTCGGCAAAGTGAGGGACATGGGGTTCAGCGGCGTGAACAACTTTCCGACGCATTGCATTGTCGACGGGCGTTTCCGCGACATTCTCGAGGAAACCGGGATGAGCGTGGCAAAAGAGGTGGAGATGATCGCGCTCGCCCGCCGCATGGAACTCTTTACCATCGTCTACGTGAGTACCCCTGACGAAGCCCACGCAATGGCGGACGCTGGCGCCGACGCCATCATCGCGCATTGCGGCACCACCATCGGCGGCTCGATCGGCGTCAGCGGCGCCGCTGTGGCGCTCGACGAAGCGGCGGCCTGGACGCAACGTATCATCGAGGGCGCCCGGGCGAGTGGCCGGACCGATATTCTCTATCTGAGCCATGGCGGCCCGATCCTTACCCCGGAGCACGCGCAGTTTATCATCGAACGAACCGATGCCATCGGATTCGTCGGTGCGAGCAGCCTGGAGCGCATGGCAGTTGAATCGTCACTTTCCGCACTGACGCGACGCTTCAAAGCGGTATCTGTCGCCCGTCCGTCGGCGATGGTCGCCATTGCGAAATAGATCTTTTCCCTCAGAGAGTTCCGTCCCTTCGATTCCCCGCATGACTCTTCACAAATCTTTTTGTGCCGCTTTCTTCCTCCTCGCAGGCTTTTGTGCCACCTTCCCTCTGATCGCTGCCGACCTCTTTGACGGCAAGACCCTCGCCGGCTGGGAGGGCGACCTCAAGTGGTGGCGAGTCGAAGACGGCGCCCTCACCGGGGGCTCCACCACGGAGAAAGTTCCGCACAATCACTTTCTCGCGACGAAGCGCTCGTTCCAAAACTTTGATCTTCGTCTGAAGCTCAAGATCACCGGCGATTACGTCACCGGCCTGCCGCCCAACAGTGGGATCCAGATTCGAAGTGTGCGCGTCCCCGGTTCCCCCGAGATGAGCGGTTACCAGGTCGATGCCGGTGATGGCTGGTGGGGTAAACTCTACGACGAGTCGCGCCGGCGGAAGGTACTATCCGAAGCCGCCGATCAGCCGGCCGTCAACGCCGCGATTCGTCCCGGAGAATGGAACGACTATCGCATCCTCGCCGAGGGCCCGCGCATCCGCTCGTGGATCAATGGCGTCGCCGCCCTCGACTATACGGAAACAGAACCGCTCATCGCCCTCGATGGGCACATCGGCATTCAGATCCATAGCCGCAGCATCGTGCTGGTGCAGGTCAAGGATGTCACGATTCAGGAATTGCCCTCGACGCCCGGCGCTCCGACTTGGGATCAGGTGGGTCGGCCATCACCCCGGCCTGCGGCCAAGGCCAAGAATGCGAAGGTCGGCGCCTTGAAGGGCAAGGGATCGTCCGCCCCGGCACCCGCGCCCGCCGCCGTCACTGCCCCAACGACCACGGGCCCGGCCAAAGATATTAGCTACAACACGGTCACCACGGGCGCGCTCTCGCCCGAGGAACAGCGCCAATCATTCCAGCTCCCCGACGGATTCGAGGCGGAACTCGTGGTCGCCGAGTCCGACGGCTTTGGCAAGTTCATCGCCGTGGCCTGGGACGCGCAGATGCGGCTCTGGTCCATGACCGCGCTCGAGTATCCCGTGGATGGTAACGAACAGAAGGCTGCGTCCGATGCGCTGTTTGCCAGTGGTGGTCGCGACAAGGTCGTCGTCTTCGACGCCCCCTACGGCGTTCCCGCGCCGGGCCGTGCCGCCGTCTCCGCCCCTCCCCGCGTCTTTGCCGACGGCCTCGTGATGCCGCTCGGCGTCCTGCCTTATAAAAACGGAGCGTACGTTCAATATGGCGCGGATATTCGTTTTTACCGCGACACCAACGGCGACGGTCGCGCTGACGGCCATGATGTTGTGCTCACGGGTTTCGGTACCCAGGACTCGCACCTGTTTCCCCATCAATTTCTCCGGCAACCCGGTGGACAGATCTTTGTCGCGCAAGGTCTCTTCAATTACTCCAAGGTCCGGCGTCCCGGTGGCCAGTCGTTTGCCGATGGTTCCACGGAAATTCTTTTTAATCAGTGCAAGCTCGCCCGTTTTTCTTTGGACGGCTCGAGCTTCGAGAATCTCACCGCGGGTCCCAATAATATCTGGGGAATGCACACGAGTCGCGAGGGCGAAACGTTCCTGCAAGAGGCCAATGATTTTGGCTACGCGGTCATCCCCTACGAGCCGGGCATCCACGTGCGCACCGGCTCGAAGGAACTCTTGCGCTCCTATCAGCCCCTCATGCCCCCACCACTGGGTGAGCAACGCATGGGCGGCACCGGCTTGAGCGGTCTCGCGCTGGCCGAAGATCGCGACGGTCTTTTTCGACGCGTGGGTGCGGTCGATTCCGATGGCTCCCATGTCTTCTACCTCGCCAATCCGATCGCCAACTCGATCCAGGTGGTGCGGGCCACCCTCGAGGGCGGACGCTATCGTTTCGAGAAACTCGCGGACTTTCTGACGACGAGTGATCGCTGGTTCCGCCCCGTTGCTCTCCATTTCGGCCCTGACGGCGCCCTCTATATTGTCGATTGGTATAATAAGATCATTTCGCACAACGAGGTTCCGCGGGCCCACCCGGACCGCGACAAAACGCGTGGCCGCATCTGGCGCATCCGCCATCGGGAACAGTCGCGGGAGGTTCCGCCCGACCTCACGCGGCTCGATGATCGCGCGCTCCTCGCGCAGATCGGCGGACCCAACGCGCTCGTGTCACGTCTCGCGTGGCTTGAAATCATCGACCGGCAGGCGGCTTCACTCACGCCCGATCTGGAAAAGATCGCCGGGGACCGATCGGTCGCGATCGATCGCCGCTTGGGTGCGTTATGGGCGCTGGAAGGATTGAAGCCCGTCAGTACTACCTTACTGAATACGTTGGCTCGTGACCCGGCCTTTACCGTCCGTCACGAAGCCGTCCGGCTCGCCGCCGCGCCGCCGCGATCGGAGAGCGAATTTCTCGGCGTGGTTGCGCCGCTCATCAGCGATCCCGTTGCGGCAGTCCGGGCCGCCGTGGGCGATTCGCTCCGCCGGGTACCGGGCGCCAGCCCGCGGGTCATGGCGCTCGCCGCGCAGCTCGGTCGTGCCTCGCTCGCCACGGGCAGCGAGGGCGAACGTTACGACCGCGAATTCGAGCGTTATTTGGCCCGCTGGGCGATGGAACTGAACCCGGACGCGACACGGGCGTTTCTCGCCTCAACCGATGGCCGGGCTTTTCCACTCGAGAATCGAATCCTCGCCACGTTGGCGCTCAACGGAAAGGAGGCCGCACTCGGCCTGGCAACGCTCAGTCGCGAACTCTCTCGTCCGTGGAACGAAGAGGAGGTTCGCGCGTTGGCCGGTCATCTGGGTGAAGCCTCGGTGCGCGAAGCGTTGGCGGCGGCGCTCGCTCGCCCCAGCACGCGGCAACCGGTGCTCGTTGCCCTGCTTTCCCTTCGTACCACCATCGAAACAGGACCGCTCGCGTCGGCGCTTACGCAAGCGGGACAAGTTCTCTTGGAAAGTCGCGCCCCCGAGGATGTAACTTTGGGTGCGCAGATTGCTGGTGCGTTCAAGCTCACTGCTCTCGAGCCGGCTCTCGTTGCCGCACTCCGTCACGGCTGGACTGCCGGCACGCTCACCGCGTCGTCTCAGGCGGCCTTGCAGGCCCTCCGCGAAATCGGTGTCGGTCCCACACCCTTGTTTGAGGAGCTGACCCGCGACGCCAAGACGGAGGCGGTTCGGTCTCAAGCGCTCGCCTCTCTGGCCGCCTCGCGTGCGCCTGACGCCGCGGTTCGGTTGGTGCGCTTGCTGCCGGTACTTACCACCCGTCAGCGGGGGAGCGCCTTGGAACGTCTCGCCAGCACCACTGAAGGCGCGACTGCGCTCGTCAAAGGGTTGAGGGAGGGCACAGTGGCGAAAGCGGACGTTGGGATCAGCACGGTGGATAAATTGCGGACCTTGCTTCCGTCGGACGTACACGTGGCCGAGCTGTGGCAGGAACGGGGAGGCGACGCGCAGCGGACGCTTCGTCTGGGCGGCGGGTCGGACGATTATTCGGCGACCAGCCTTACGCTCACCGGGCCTTTCACGGTGGAATGCTGGGCCAATCTCGATCCGACGATCGACAACCGCGACGGCCTGCTCGGCGCGCCCGGGATTTTCGATCTCAATTTCCATGCGGGCCAGCTCCGCGTCTGGATTGGCGGCGGGGCTGGCAACGTCGTAGTCGCGACCAAGAAAACCGCGCCAAGGGTCTGGACGCATTATGCCATCACGCGTGACGCCGAAGGGGTGTTTCGGATCTATATTAACGGCGAGCTTGATGCCACGAGTGCGGCGACCGATCAGAAGGCGTATGCAGGTCTTGACTTGGGGCGCACCAGCCCAGCCAAAGGCGGCACGGCTGGCTGGTTTGCCGAGTATCGCGTGTGGAGTACCGCCCGCTCTCCGCGCGAGATCCGGGAGAACTTTGACCGCAGCTTCGGTGGCAGCGCCGCTGCGCCACGTTCCGATGGCTTGGCCCACGTCTTTGCCGGTGCCAGCTGGGGTACGCTGCAAGGGAGCGCCCGCATCGAAGCAGCGGAGGATATTCCAGTTCTCCTCACCGATGCCGAGGCGGCCGTTCAGGCGGAGAAGTTTAACGTTTTCCGCAGTCTTGCGAACACCCGTGGCAACCCCGAGGCCGGCCAAACCCTCTTCACTCCACTCTGTCTCTCCTGCCATCAACAGGGTGGTCAGGGCGGCCAGATTGCACCACCCCTCGATGGCATCGGCCTCAGCGGGGTGGATGCGATGTTGCGTCACATTCTCACGCCGAGCGCGGCGATGGAGAGCGCGTATCGAATCTTCCGGGTGGTGACAAACGACGGACAGGTGCAGGAGGGTTTTCTGGTCGAGGAGAACGCGACGTCGGTTGTGCTGCGCAGTCCCGGCGTCGAGGACCGGCGGCTTCCGCGTGCGGACATTCGCAGCGCCGGGTACCTCCGGCGCTCCCTCATGCCCGAAGGATTGCTCGAAGGCATGGCGCCGGCGCAGGTGAGCGATCTCTTCGCGCACTTGAAGTCGCTGCGTTGATCAAGCCGAGCCGTCGCCACGCAAGGAGCGGAGACGGTAGTGTGAAGGAGGCATCCCGACACAGCGGGTAAAGGCGCGCGTGAACACATCGCTGCTATGATAACCCACCTGGGCGGCGATCGACTCCAGTTTGTCGTCGGTGGTTTCGAGCAGTTCCTGCGCCCTCTGTATCCGCATATAGGTGACGTGCTCCATCGGCGTTCGTCCGAGATCCCGGAGGCAGAGCCGGCGCAGGTGTTCGGCGCTGACGTGACACTGGGCGGCGAGGGTGGAGAGTTTCCAGTCACTGTGCAGGTCGCGGGCCACGGATTCCCAGAGGGCGCCGACCCGCGATCCGCTCTGCCAGGGCCGCGCGCTGCGCAGGCAGAGCCGCTGGACCAGGCTGACCCAGTGATGGATTTCTGCAGGGTCCTGTTCGGCAGTCACCGCTTCGCGCAGACCGGCAATGACGCGGCCGAGCTGTTCGGCGCCATGCTTGACTCGCAACGGAGACGCCGCGCCTACCAGCGGCTTGGTCCAAGGCGCCTCATCATAACGTACCCAGGCAAAGACCCACGGTTTGCCGCGCAACGCCGAGAATGCGTTCAAAGTGCGCGGTGGGGCCAGAACCACGGTGCCGGCGGGAATGGTTTGCCAGCGGCCTTCCAGCCAGATTTCCCCCTGACCTTCAATGCTCGCAAGAAAGAAACTCCCTGCCGGCCGCAGCCGCACCCGGCGATACGGATACTGTGCTGTGTCGATCCCTAAACGCGCAATGTGATAAGCGGCAAATTCCGGGCACTCCTTCGCCTCAAGGACCCAGATTCGGGAACGACGACCGTTGGTGGTGATATCCTGATCAGCGGGAAGTTCGGACGTCATCGATTTGGAACGGTTCGATCTGAGGGGGAATTGGGGAGTTCGGGTTGTCGCGTTTTGACGGGTTCGGTTGTCGCGAACGGAAGCGACGTAAGGTGCCATTTCGTCGTGGGCGAAGGCGCCCGACGAAAGGACAAGGTGACAAACTCTTATCGAGTCTTAATCAGTCTATACTGAATAGGCATCAAGACGGAAGGCCCAAAACTGGGAGTGGTCGAAGTCCTCCATAGCCACAGGGTCATATATTCGTCCTGTGCCCCAGCATTGGTGGAAGAAGCGCTCGAAGGGCGACAACATGATTTTATCCGCCCTACCCGGCGGGGTTATGTTCCACCACTGACACGGCCAACGACCGACCGAAAGGATGTCGCATATGCGACATCCTTTTGGTCGGAGGATCAAAGACGCGCACAATTCGGACGATCAAGCAGGGCGTTTGCCGGCCGATCTGAGGAAGCAAGGATTGGTGCGGAGGTTTTTCTTGTCGGAAACACGATTGAGGTGATTCAGGCATCGAGTCGTTCCCGCGCAGTCAGCCTCGAGCCCGGTGTGCACCTGAACTCATGCGAAGGCCGCGGAGCGAACGACACCTCCGTCGCGGAGCCGGGGAGGCGGAGATCCGGGAAACAACGCTCAGTCCGGCACGACCAGTTTCATGTCGCATATGCGACATGAAACTGGTCGATCCCGGAACGAGGTGCTTGGCGCCACGCGGTTGATGGCATTAGGTTTTTGTCGTCGTGAGCAACCGCGTTGAGCTGAGTATCGCCCGGATGATGGTGGCAAGGAAGGTTGTTCATTGCGAAAACGTCACCGCCGACTGCGGCAATCCACGAGGATCGCCACGTCATGGTTCTTGGGCTCCGGCACCACCCCGTGTTTAAAGCCAGGAGGCGCCAACGACGGATGATTCAGATTAACACGCTGCTGAGGAAATTGCCTCTTCTATATACAGTCTTGGGAGCAATTGAAAAACGTCTGCGTCAAACCCGGGTCGCAATGACCGGCGTGCGTGCGTCAATCAATGCGTCCCTCTTCTCATCAGCCTCGGGGGGCGAAATGTTACGCGACGTAGTCGGCTTCGCTCACGTGTTCCTGCCAAGCGGCAGTCTTCCCTTCGGCATCTGCCCGCTGCACGGCCAGGTGGACCATGATCGAGTGTGGCGCGGCGCCGTGCCAGTGGCGCTCGCCGGGCTCAAACCAGATCACGTCGCCGGGCGCCAGTTCCACAATGCCCTCGCCGGCTTTTTGGGCACGCCCAAGGCCCGACACGATTTGCAGTAGTTGCCCGTGGGGGTGGGTATGCCATGCCGTGCGCGCGCCGGGTTCGAAGGTCACGACGTTGACCCTGACGTCAGAGGCGTACGGCGCGCTGGTGACTTCATCCAGCCAAACCGATCCGGTAAAATAGTCGGCGGGTCCTCGTTTCGTGGCTGTTGCCGTGGCGCGTTTGATTATCATAGTGATGGAAACGGGTCTGAATCCGGGATGCGACTCGCGTGGTCGTCTTCGATTCTTCCGCAAGGAATCATTGGGCGCAATCCTGCATGCGAATGATGGTGGGAATATTCCAGGCGGAATCTCGGTCGAAAGGCGATGGTTGCAAACAAACGACCCCAAACGAACCGGGGTGCGACTCAACGTTTCATTTTACTGTGATGGTGGAGCCGCGTGACGCACCTTCTCCGGCCTAACAGAAGTCCGACTCTCGAAGTGGGTTTCGCCGTTCTGCGGGTGGGCGCTCAGCCGCGGCTTCCGAGCCTCGCAAAATTTTCCCATCGCCCAAAGGGCGCCGTCGTTTCCTTCCGACGCCCGTGCGTTCGCCCCGGCATTTTGATCAATTAGGGAAACTCGCCGTGATCCCCGATCTCGACGCACGGGTGACGCTCGTCGATGAAAACTACCAGACGCTGGCAAACCTGGGCGACGGATGGACGACCAAGTCGGAAGTGCGCGCGCTTCGCACCAAAACCAGTGACCATTTCGTGCCGGGTAAATTCGTTTGTCCGCATGATGCCGCTTTTGATCAAGACGGCAGTTTATTCATTGCCGAGTGGGTGGCGTACGGTCGATTGGTGAAGCTCGAAAAGATTTCATCGTGAGAGCGCACCAAGGCCTCGGAAACCGGCCGGAAGGGCTCACGGAACGGGCGTGGTTTCCCTGACGCGGTCGGTGACTGTAAGGGTGTTGAAATCGAGGACGCGCTCCAGTTGGCCGTGAGTGATGCTCAGCTTGCGACCGCCGATTTCGGCGTTGAGGTACGGCCCCTGGAAGAGTTTCCATTTGCTATAATCGATCGCGCGGCCGTCCACTTGGGGCGTCTGGCCGTACGAAAAAGCGACCTTCTTACCCCGTAGTGTCGTCATCGATACGGTAGGGGCGGGCTCGAGTTTGAACGACAAGGTGAGCGCCTTAATGGCGGCTTGGAAGGCGACGAAACTCTCAAACTCACTTGCGCTGGCAGCCTGCACGATGGTGCCGTTCTTGAGATGGGGGCTGGTGAGAATGCGCCCGCCGAGGTCGAGCCGCGCCTTCGCCCAGCCGCTGGTGTAGTGGAGGTATGGGATCCAATGATACGGCGCGAGCGGCCGATAGGCCAGATAGGCGTTGCCGCCGCGGGCAAAAATCCAGCCGGAGGAATCCTCTGTGAAATCAACGAGGTCTTTCGAAAAGAAACCATTGATGTGCGGGAAACGCGTGCCGGCCGGGATGTCGTAGAGGGAGATGACCGTGTCGAGGTCCTGGAACACCTGCTCGTACGGTGAGCTGCCGAGGACTTTGTCAGGTGAATCGTAGGATGGTTTGCCCTCGAAGGTGACGCCCTTGATCATCGGCTCGGGATAGAAGACAAACGAGGCTTGCATGATTTCGCTCGCGGAGTGCGGGTGCAGTGAAAACAGCGTATTGTGCTTTCCGCGCGGATCGGCCTCGGCCCACGTGACATCCCACACATGCGACTGCAGGGGATCGATCCGTCCGCCGCGCGTTGAGCCCAGCGCATAGTCTTTTCGTAGGTAATTGGTTTTGTGCACTGGCGGCGACGTTTCGTCACTATAACGCCAGAAGGGACGGGTCCGCGCCCGGTCGCGTTGGACAAAATCGCCGGAGCGATCCGTGGCGATGCGGTAAATCACCTCGGGCACTTCGTAGTTCTTCGCGAGCGGCGCAAAGTAAAGGCCCCAGCCGCTGTAGCCGGCGGTGGGTGGAGTATTGCCGAAGAGGAGCCAGCTGAAATAAGACGCCATGGCATTCCACCGCTCAATGACGGAGCCTTCGTCGGTGCGGGAATTGGGCCCACGCATGACGCCGTTGAGCGTCGTGGCGGCGAGCTCGGCAAAGAGCCAGTCAAGCATCATGCGGCCGCGTTGTCGCATCGCCGGGTCCTTGGACCAATTGGCCAGGAACTGGATTGGTATGACATACTCGCCAATATAATGCGTGGTATTGAATTCACCCTGGCCCACAGTGGCCGTGACATCGATCCAGTTGAGGATATAGGAGCGTGCCTCGGCCAGATTCTCCGCGGAGGACTTGCCGCTGTACCATGTTTCCGCGGGCTCATCGGGATAGAGTTCCGCCATGAGAAACAGCGAAATATAATACATCACGAAATGGTTTTCGGTGTCACCGCGCAGCTGTCGGGTGGTGCGCCACGCGGTCCGGATCGACGCCAGCGCTTCGGGCGAGAGACGATCGCGGCCGAGATAGGCAATGCAGACACTGGGAAACATCCAGAAAGGACCGGTGCCGGGCTCACGCATCATCCCGATGACGCGCTGTGAACAGCCCGGAAGGTCCTGGCCGCGGACGATCCGCGCGGCGATCATGGCGAGATTGAGGTTGGCGGGATCGTCGGTCTTGGCGTTGCCGCCGGCCGCAGCCCAGTCGATGACTTCATCGACGCGGCGGAAATAATCGTCGCGGCGCTGGCTGGCATCCTCGATTGGGGCGGCAGCAGGCGCCGCGCCTTCAAAAGAGGGTTGAGCGGCGGCCGTGAGGGCAGCGACGGTGACGAGAACAGCAGAGAGAAAAGCGCGTGGCATGGCGGAAGGATGGGCGAACCTACGGAGCGTTCCGGGGCACGAGGAGAAACTTGTTAACTTGCGCGGCGGCGATGGTGTCGGGCTGCCACGTGTGTCCAAAATCGGCGGATACAAAGAGCGTTTGTCCCGCGACACTCGCGTAAAGCCGGCCTGCGGGATCGATGCCGACGCGCCAGACATGATGGGGCGCAGGCAGGCCGGCGTTGCGGTCGGTCCAGGTCCTGCCGCCGTCTTCGCTGGTGAGGACGCCGAGACTCCAGCTACCGACCGCGAGCCGTTGTGGCTGCGTGACATCAAATGTTACATTATAGAGCGGGTTGGTAGAGGGAGCCGACGCGACTTTTTCCCAGGTGTTCCCGCCGTCGGTGGAGCGTTGGAGGCCGGCGCTGTGGGTGGCGGCGAGCCAGAGGCGCGGATCGTGGGGCGACTGCTGAATGTCGTAGACGGTGTCGGTAGTGGGAAGAACGCGGCGCCAGCGCTGGGCGCCGTTTTCGGTTAGGTAGATACCGGTCTCACAACCGGCAAACACGCGTCCGGCGCGGGTGCGGTCGATGTGCAGCACCTGGGTGTACTTCCCGCGCGCGGGCAGCCCGTCCTCACGGCGCACGAGCGTCTGTCCTCGATCTGTAGATACTCCGATGCCATCGGGCAAAGCGAGGTAG